>Ga0213876_10001342_pt1 | contig 15396 bp, 9 predicted proteins | sample BarmaccomBMRX_R9_FD_160113 | JGI IMG/M metagenome (GOLD analysis project Ga0213876, IMG submission 160113) | Root-associated microbial communities from Barbacenia macrantha in rupestrian grasslands, the National Park of Serra do Cipo, Brazil - RX_R9 | ecosystem: Host-associated > Plants > Roots...
CCACGAGCCCGAATTCGGCGCGGAGTTTTTCCAGGGTGTTATCGGTGCTGCCGTCGTTCACCACGATCACTTCAAAAAGCGGGTAGTTCATGGTGAGCAGGGAGCGCACATTAGGGATGATCGTCCGCTCTTCATTGAACGCCCCGGTGATGATAGAGATGCCGGGAGACAGGGATGACTGGATCAGCACCAGTTTTTCACGCAAACAATTTTTCTGGATATTGGCAAGTATGGAAAGATAGGAAAACAGGGTAAGTGTTGCATAGATAGCGTAGATGGCACAACAATAAATGAATACGCCATTCTGGTATGTTGTGAAAAATCCGTCGAAAAAATGTTTCATGAGGCATTGATTAGAGGATCCAATGAATGCTGTAAGATCACCTGGTTCTCAGGCTCTGTATTTCCTGCTAACCTGTCAACCGTAGCTTTCGACAACGGGTATAACCGGATCAAAGCCTCTGCTGCATATTTTTTCGTTTCAAAATCATCCGAATAAAGAAATTCATTTTCCAGGAACCGCATATGCCGGCTGTTCTGTATCTGCCCTAATGCCCTGATGATCGCCAGCCTGCCCTCATGGGTTTGCCAGGAATATGCGTCGCGCAGGTATTGCTGCGACTGGGTATTGCCCAGCAATCCAATGGCCAGTATCGCTTCTGTCCGCAACCTGGGGTCTGTTGCATCCGCCAGCAGCAGTAAGCCTGGCAAAGCCTGCCGCAGGTGAAAATGAATGGCCAGTTTTACGGCGAGCATATTCAGGCCGGCCTGGCTGTTTGCAGGCGGCAATAGTTTTTGAAGTGCGGCGGCAGTAATATCGGCGCGGTCTTTTACGAGCAGGAATATTTCCAGCTGTTCCCATTGCGAAAGCGGCTCATCCAGTTCGAATAGCACGGCCAGCGGATCGGCCTTGCTGAATTTGATCAGCATCAGTCTTGCATACTCCCGTATGTACCGGTTATCGCTCCGCAACAATTCCTGCAGCCGTTCACGGGGAACTTCGATATCCATTTTGAACAGTTCGGCCAGCGCGTTCGATCGCGATTCCCAGCTTTTTTTCTGCAGGCGCAATAAGGCTGCTTTATGAAGCGAGAGGCCGAGATACAGTTTCCGGATCTGCTCGGCGATGGTGCCGGAGAAGTAATTCCGGTAATGGATCATTTCTTCCACCAAAACCTGGTTTACTTTTTTGACGGATAATCCCAGCTTATAAAATCCGCTCGTATCGAAATCCGCCCTTACCATGCTGCGGCCTTTGGGTGTGGGAGAAAGAACGATGGTATTGAGCAATAGTTCGTTTACCTGGCGGGCAAGCTGTTCCATCAGGGCTTCCTGTTTCTGCAATGCATTTCTGCGGACGGTGATGGAAATCATCGCCAGCGCTGCTCCAAGCATGGCTGCCAGCGCGATCAGCAGACATATCTTTATGAACACGGGAAGTGATTTCCAGGCGAAATGCCAGGAAAACGCCGGTGGGGTGGCGGATAGTTCAGGCAGCCACATACTTCTCATCCGCAACAAGCTGTTTAACGCTCAGGAGCAGCGTGGGCATGTCGAGCGGCTTTTTCAGGTATGCGTCTGCGCCGGCTTTGAACCAGTCGGCAATTTTATGTTCGTGGCTGATGCCGGTTACGACCAACACGGGCGTATGGCGATGTCGGTCTTTTCGCCGCACTTCAGATAGTAATTCAAGACCGGTATTGTACGACATGAGCACATCGGTGATCAGCAGATCGTAGCGGGAAAGCCGGAGCTTATTCGCCGCATCCTTGCCGTTCAGCGCGGTGGTCACGTTAAAATCCTCCTGTGCCAACACAGAAGAAACCGCCTGGGTGAACAGCGGGTCGCTGTCCACAATCAAAATATGTTTCATGCTGGGGGGATTTGCGGTAGCGGCGAATGTGTAGAACTACAAATAAAATGCTACCCACACGTCGTTACAATACTACAACGGAAAAAATCGTGCCGGGGCAAAAAATGCGGAATTTGTTGCCCAGGCGGCATACTTATCTCGTTGAATTTCAAAGCCCTGCACGAACTTGCACTCTTTATTAAATGGCGAAAACCGGCGTAATTTTTGCATCTTATAACCCAGCATTCTCTATTTTAACTGTTTTGCAATACATATGAATCTCTATCCTGAAAAAGACCTGAATCGTGTAAAAGCTGATGTGTTTTGGGGCGAGTTGACTTCTTCCGCACATGTAGTTCAGATTTACGAAAAGGAAAACGCTTTCCTGGAAACCCTTACCGGATTTATTGGCGCCGGAATTAATGCCGGAGACGCTGTTGTAGTTATAGCCACCGCGGATCACCTCGCGGGACTGAACAAGCGGCTACGATCGCACGGGCTGCATGTGGGGTCCCTGATCACCGAGCAGCTGTATATTCCGATCGATGCCGACGAAATACTCCCGAAATTTATGGTGGAAGAATGGCCCGATGAACAATGCTTTATCGAAGCGATCGTACCTGTTATTGAAAAAGCCGGCAGCAAGAACCGCCGCGTTCGTGCATTCGGGGAAATGGTAGCCCTGCTTTGGGCAAAGGGTCTGGAAGCCGCAGCCATCCAGCTGGAAACCTATTGGAACAGGTTACAGAAATCAAAATTGTTTAGTTTGTTTTGCGCCTATCCCGCAGCAATATTAAAAAACGATGCACCGGGGGCTGTGCGGCTGATCTGCAGCTGTCACTCTCACCTGATCTCGGGCAACGAAGGTTCTGTTGCCAATATCGCTTACCAGCCATTGCATCAGGCTATCTGAGCTATTTCTGTTTAACAACAGGTTGGGGTTTGTTGGTTGTGGGCAAATGAGTATCTTTTGCCATCCTACCAAACAAACATCTTATGCAACGATCTGTATCCGTCCTGCTTTGTATTTTCCTGAGCTATTCAGTTTTTGCCCAACCCATCAGCAGCCGCGCCATCGACAGCCTGGCCGAACGCTCTATGAAAGCCTTCGATGTGCCGGGTCTTGCCGTGGGTGTGATCAAGGATGGCAGGTTGATCCATGCCAAAGGATATGGAGTCCGCTCGCTGAACACGAGGCAGCCCATGGATGAGAACACGCTTTTCGGTATCGCATCCAACAGTAAAGCGTTTACGGCCGCTGCTCTGGGGATACTGGTGGATGAAGGAAAAATAAAATGGGATGACAAGGTGCGCGATTATATCCCCGAGTTCAAACTTTATAATCCCTATGTGTCAGAAGAATTCACGATCCGCGACCTCCTTACGCATCGCAGCGGACTGGGCCTCGGCGCGGGCGACCTGATGTTCTTTCCCGACTCGAGTGATTTTACCCTGAAGGATGTGCTTTATAACCTGCGGTTCCTGAAACAGACTTCAGGCTTCAGAACAAAGTACGACTATGACAATAATCTTTATATCGTAGCGGGTGAAGTGGTGGCGCGGGTTGCAGGCCGCAGCTGGGATGAATTTGTTACCGAACGGATCTTGCGGCCGCTTGGCATGAACAGGACGGCAACTTCATTTGATCGGCTTACCGATCAATCGAACGTGATCGAAGGACATGCAGCTGTAAACGGCAATGTGCAGGTAATCGCAAGAAGCACGATGAAGATCGGCCACTCCGCAGGCGGCGTTAATTCGAATATCACCGACCTGGCCAAATGGGTGCAAACTTTACTCGCCGGAGGAAAGTACGGCGATGGCAAACGATTGTATTCGGATCGTATAGCCAGAGAATTATGGACGCCGCAGACGATCATCCCCGTCAATAATCCTGGCCCATACAATACGCATTTCTCTTCTTACGGTCTTGGATTTTTCCTGAGCGATGTGAGCGGGTACAAACAGGTAACGCATACCGGCGGACTCGAGGGCATGGTCACACAGATCACGATGCTGCCGGAACTCGGGCTGGGTATTGTAGTACTCACCAACCAGCAGGAGGGCGGCGCTTTTGTCTCCATCACCAACCAGATCAAAGACGCTTATTTAGGTAAAACAGGAACGGATTGGGTAAGCCTGCTCTCTGCAAACAGGAAGCAATCCCTCGCCATGGCCAATCATCTTACCGATTCTATCTGGCATGAGATAGATCAGACCAGGCTAAGCGGCAAAACGCCTGATATCCGTTTGTTTACCGGCACTTACCGCGATCCGTGGCTGGGCGATGTGCTGATCTCCGTAAAAGACGGCAGACCCTGGTTCGATTCCAAACGTTCCCCGAAACTAACCGGCGAACTGTTTCCCTACAAGGGCAATACCTTTGTTGTGAAATGGCGCGACCGCAGCATGGATGCAGACGCTTTCGTGAATTTCAGCCTGGATGAGGAAGGACGGGCATCGGGCATCACCATGCGGGCGATATCGCCGCTCACGGATTTCAGTTATGATTTTCATGACCTGGAATTCAGGCGGGTGAAATAAACAGTTACAATCCCAACAGATATATCCATGAGAAAATTATTCCTGTGCATCCTGCTGCTGCCTGCATTGCTTTCAGCCCAGGAACCGGATTCCAACTGGATCCGCAAAAACTATGTAAAAAGGGAAGTGTATATCCCGATGCGGGATGGAGTGAAACTGTTCACTTCGATCTATCTCCCAAAAGAAAACAACGAGAAGCATCCCATCCTGCTTACACGAACGCCGTATTCCTGCGCGCCGTACGGTGAAAAGATGATCACGTTGCCGGTATCGCATTATAAAGAGTATTACAAGATCGGCTATATCATGGTGAAGCAGGATGTACGCGGCCGGTGGATGAGCGAGGGGAATTTTGTGGATGTGCGTCCCTACAAAACCGACAAGAGCAGGAACAACGATACCGATGAAACAACAGACACCTATGACACCATCGACTGGCTGGTGAAAAACCTGGACAACAACAATGGTAATGTAGGAGTGTTCGGGATTTCCTATCCAGGTTTTTATGCAACGATGGCTTCGATGTCGAGGCATCCGGCATTGAAAGCGGTGAGCCCGCAGGCGCCAGTGACCGATTGGTTCATTGGCGATGATTTCCATCACAACGGCGCTTTCATGCTGACAGATGCTTTCGCCTTTTACAGCGGATTCGGAAAGCCGCGGCCGCTGCCCACAACAACAGGGCCTACCGGATTTAATTTTCCGACAAAAGACAATTACGAGTTTTACCTGCGCACGGGCAGCCTGGCCAATTTTGCCCGGCTGATGGGCGACAGCATCGCTTTCTGGAAGGATCTGTATGCCCATCCTGACTATGACAGCTGGTGGAAAGCCCGTAATCCCCGCAATTTTGTACAGCAGATCCCTGCCTCCACGGCAACATTGGTGGTAGGTGGTTTGTTCGACGCAGAGGATTGTTTCGGAGCCTGGAACCTGTACAAAGCCATTGAAGCGAAGGCGCAGAATAATAATAAGCTTGTGATCGGCCCCTGGTACCACGGGCAATGGGCGAGCGGCGATGGCTGGCGCCTTGGCAATGTTCAGTTCGGCAGCAATACCAGTGAATGGTATGGACAGCATATCGAACTGCCTTTCTTCGAATACTATCTGCGCGGCAAAGGATCACCCGATGGCATCAAAGAAGCGAATGTTTTTTTCACCGGTGTGAATGAGTGGCATCAGTTCCCGAAATGGCCGGCCGCTTCCATGCAGCCGAAAGATATTTACCTGCAAAGCGGCAACCAGCTCAGCTTTACCAGAGGGTCAACAGGATCTTATGCCGAATACACCAGCGATCCTGCCAAACCTGTTCCGTATACCGAGGATGTGCATTACCAGCGAACACGGAATTACATGACCGATGACCAGCGTTTTGCCGCGCGCCGGCCAGATGTACTGGTGTTTCAGTCGGCAGTATTGCAGGAAGACCTTACGCTTGCCGGCCCGCTTACAGCCGAACTGAAAGTGGCCATCAGCGGTACCGATGCTGATTTTGTAGTGAAGCTGATCGATGTGTTCCCGGATGATTTTGATTACCCGCCGGGCGCCGCTCCTGTTGCCGCCAGCGGACGGAGCGCAGCCGTTAATCCTGCTTATATCATGAACGGTTACCAGATGCTGGTTCGCGGCGATGTGATGCGCGGACGATACCGCAATAGTTTCGAGAAACCCGAAGTTTTTGTTCCTAACAAGCCCACTGTTGTGAAATATACCATGCCCGATATTGCGCATACTTTCAAAAAAGGGCATCGCATCATGGTACAGGTGCAGAGCAGCTGGTTTCCCCTGGCAGACCGCAACCCGCAAACCTTTGTAGATATCTACCATGCGAAGGATAGCGACTTCAAAAAAGAAACGATCCGGGTGTTCTATGGGGATTCGAAACTGGTGTTGCCGGTGTTGAGAGCAGAGTGATGGGCGTGAAACGTGAGACGTGAGGCGTGAAACGTGAGTGGTGCGTTGCCACGATGCGGTCCTATCGATTGACGTCTCACGTCTCACGGTTCACGTCTCACGGTTCACGGCCCGTTGTAACATTTTTGGATTTTCATCCGATCCCGTCGCTTGCGGTACATTCGGTTGTCAATCCTAACCGTTCCAATTCCGAAACATGCGTGCAAAAGCGGATCAGAAAGTATTGCTGGAGGGGCCGGTGCTGCGATCACTTGTAAAACTGGCGGTGCCGATAGTGGTAGCTAACCTGCTGCAGTCGGCCTATCAGCTGGTGGATGCATTCTGGGTGGGACGATTAGGTGGTTATGCAGTGGCTGCGGTATCGATCAGTACTCCGATCGTATTCTTTACCATGGCCATCGGAATAGGATTTGCGTTGGCAGGATCGATATTGATCGCTCAGCATTTTGGCGCCGGCAATCATTCGCTGGTGAATCATATAGCTGCACAGACCCTTTTTCTTGTCGTTTCCATTTCTGTGTTACTCGGTGCTATCGGTTATCTGTTGAGCCCGTATTTCCTTCATCTGTTGAAAGTAAGTCCGGAAGTGTATGAGGGCGCCCAGGGTTTTATGCGGATGTCATTTATCGGACTGGTGTTCAACTTCAGTTTTTTTGTTTTTCAATCCATCATGCGGGGAGTGGGAAATGCCACGCTTCCGGTGTATATAGTGCTGGGCACCGTGGTGCTCAATTTTGCACTTGATCCTGTTTTTATTTTCGGCTGGGGGCCTTTTAAGGCCCAGGGGGTCATGGGTGCGGCGCTGGCCACACTCAGTACGCAGTCGCTGGCCGCCATCATCGGTTTTCTTGTTTTGTTCAGGGGGAAGTATGGGATCCATGTACGGAAAAAAGATTTTATTCCCGACTGGGGTCATATCAAAAAAGCATTTGCGCTTGGTTTTCCCGCTTCTATCGAGCAATCGATGCGGGCGTTGGGACTCACCGTGCTTACTTTTCTGATCGCAGGCTTTGGAACAACAACGGTAGCGAGCTATGGAGCCGGCTCCAACGTGCTGCAGATGGTGATGATACCTGCGATGGGCCTTTCGATGGCGATCTCTACGCTTACCGGTCAGAATATCGGCGCCGGCAATATCGAAAGGGCAGCGCGGGTGGCACGGTTGGGCGCGAGTCTGGGTTTTGGGATACTCACTGTATTGGGAATACTTGCGTTTTTCACGGCGCCTGCACTCATCGCATTCTTTGTTCCCGAAGACCCTGCAGTGATCAGCGGCGGCAGCAAATTTCTCCGGATCATGTGCCTGGCCTGGGGGTTTATCGGCCTGCAGTTGAGTCTTACCGGGGTATTGCGGGCATCCGGTAATATGATCACTGCCATGGTATTGACGCTGGTATCACAATGGGTATTGCAGTTTCCGCTGGCGTATGTTTTATCGCATCATACCGGCCTCGGCGAAAGCGGCATCTGGTGGGCTTTTCCTATCGCCAATATTATGATCGCACTTATCACCATGGCCGTATACGCCAAAGGCGACTGGAAGAAAAAACGTCTGATCAGCAGTAAAGAAGATGAACTTACCACCGAGCTAACGCAGGAGATCACCGCGGATGAAGGGATTTTAAAATGATGCGATGTTTAGCGGCGTCGCAGCTGTTCAATACGCTGATGCTAAAGATTGTAAAACGGTGTATACATGCCAGGCGCCAGTTGCACGGTTTCCTGCCATAAGGCTTTCAGCCGGTGTACATTCTCATCCGGCCTGTCTTTGTTCACGCATAGTATCTGCGCGATCCTTGCCCTGAGATCATTGGGGGTTGTCGCTGCTTTTTCCAGGGAGTCGATCGTTCTCTTATCACCCATTGGGTATAGTTCATTGATGCCGAATAAAGCGGCTGTAATGTTCTTTACTGCCCGGGTCAGGCATCCTGCGGTAGCATAGATATCATGCTGTGCGGCCAAATTGGCCGCCTGCCAGATCGTAAACTCGGCCGACCATAACGACTGCTGAATTACCGACTGTTTCAGTTTGGGCGGGTACTGCCGGACCTCCGATTTCAGTTTTTCAATAACCCCCTCCGGGTCCCACAGTGGAATGCAGGCCTGTGTTTCGGCCAGATAAATGATGGACGAAAAACCATAGGGCGGCTGTTGTTCAAAATCATTTTCCCAGATGCCGTTCTTTGCCTGTTCAATGGTGGTGGTTATCTGTTCGATGTTCTTGTAGAGAAGGTCTGCTTTTCCCGCAGCTGTTTCTATCCAGGCGCCCCCGTTGACCCATCGGCCCCACTCGTAAAAGCCGGTGACTGTAGGGGGCTTATCCTGCGCATACTTCTGTGCGATGGAACGGATCTGTCCGATATCGAAAGGGTTCGTTCCGGAATAGTAGATGCCTATATCCAGATCGGAACCGGCAGTTGCTGTCCCGGTGGCATAAGAGCCTCCCAGTACCAGGGCCCGGATATTCCCGATCGCTTTCAGGTCGTCTGCGATATCATTCAGCAATGCCTGTTTTTCTTTTGGCAGCTTCATCTGTCAGAATTTGGATCGAAGATGAGGATAAAAGAAAAACGAAGTAAAGAAGACAGAGAAGAATTCTCTTTTTTCTTTTTCACTCCGTTTTTCTTCTATTGATATTTCGCGGTCCGGGTCCGCAGCCGGTCTGCAATCTGTGGCCGCGACTGGTTTCGCTAAGAGCCAAAGGAGAGAAAGAGGGTGCAGGAGTGAGTTCTCTTTTCTTTTTCACTCCGTTTTTCTTCTATTGATATTTCGCGGTCCGGGTCCGCAGCCGGTCTGCAATTTGTGGCCGCGACTGGTTTCGCTAAGAGCTAAAAGAGAAAGAGGGCAGCAGGAGTGAGTTCTCTTTTTCTTTTTCACTCCGTTTTTCTTCTATTGATATTTCGCGGTCCGGATCCGCAGCCGGTCTGCGATCTGTGGCCGCAACAGGTTTCGCTAAGAGCCAAAGGAGAGAAAGAGGGTGGCAGGAGCGAGCCCCTAAGCTCCTTTGCTCTTATCCACTCTTAGCGAAACATTCGGTATGTTCAAAGACTTTCCGGGCCGAAAGCATAGGGTAGCAGGGTGGTGATCTTTTCAGTCTTGCGCTTGCCGGAGAGATTGGACATGATCACGTCGATATCTTTCCCGAACTCGTAGATCACCTGGCGGCAGGCGCCGCAGGGTGCATCGAAATCAGGAACATCGAAAACAATGGCAATGGCTTTGATGGTTTTTTCGCCGGCGGCCACTGCATTGAAGATGGCCGTCCGCTCGGCGCAATTGGTAAGTCCATAGCTGGCATTCTCCACATTACATCCCGTGTAGATAGCTCCCGATCCTGCCAGCACCGCAGCGCCCGCCAGGAATTTCGAATACGGGGCATAGGCATGGGTGCGAACTTTCGTAGCACTATCGATCAGCTGTTGATAGGTGGCTGCGAGTCTGGAAGTATCTGTAAGTTGTTGCGGCTTTGTCTGCTGCTTCTCACTGTTGCAGGAGAGGGCAGCAGAAATGATAGTCAGGAAGACGATGAGTAAAGTAACAGGTCCTGTTTTTTTCGAGCTCATACGCTTATGGTGTGTTTGGTAAACCGATTGCTGTTAAGATAACTTCTTTGAACGGGAAAAGCAACGAGCTCCTTAGGCTGGCCTCAAATTAATCTAACCGAATGCTTATGGTTTTTATTGGTTACTTATGCAGGCCTGGGGAGCAGATGAACAGATGAACAAGGAACAGACGAAGTTTGATCTATTCCTTACTTCATCTATTCCCTCTTCCTTGTTCCTTGTTCATCTGTTCACAACCCTCTCACCAGTCTTGTCATGATAAAGCCAGACTGCGTTCTGTCTTCATACAATACTTTCCCTGCAACAGTGGCTTTGTTGAAATTCAACCTGAGCCCGTCGAGATGTCCTGCGGCCTTGTTATTCGCCAGCAGCTGAGGCGCCTGGAGTAGGATATGGTTAAGATTGTTTTTTTCGACCAGCAGCTTTCCTTCGTATGATTTTCCGTCAACGCTCAGGTCTGCCCTGAACACATCATAAACGCCTGTCTGCTCCCGTAGATTTTCAGCGGGCTCCCGAACCTGCAGTCGCGCTTCCATGCCGCCGAAACGCAGCAGCCAACTTCCACGATAGTAAGAACTGTTCTCGTTATCATTAATTGCTATATTGGTATACGCTGCGGCATTGTCCTTCCGTGCATAACCGCCATATACCTTGCCATCGGTATCGCGAAAAGTTCCTGCCATTACATTGCCTTTGTCCTGGAGAAGTGCAAAAGAAAACATCCTTCCTTTCAGGATATCCCATCTCATATTGGGATTATCGGGATCAATATAAAAACGGATCGACTGCCCCTCTATCACACCGTTAACCTTAAATGCTTTCCCGTTCTCATAGAAACTGCCAACGCGCATGTCGGCAGTGTTCACGCCTTCGTTCCTGAAAACGTATTCGCTTACATGCGGCAGATGATAGATATCGAGAATGCCTTTGTGCCCGTCAAAATCCATAAACCACCTGCCTACAAAGCCCAGTTCATACCAGCGGCCGGGCGGGTTGACCTCTGTGATATAAGCTGCACGCAAACCGTATTTTTTAACGTAATCGTATGTGACCCGTGTATAGCCGTCGGGAAACCGTGTTGCTCCCCAGGTGTTCTTGATGATGAACACATGCTTTTTCGGATCGGGGTCGCGGCGGTCGTAGCCAACGATCAGCATGGCATGTGCGCCGGTCTGGCAATTGGAACATACATCCCATACCGGCGTATTGGGGAAAGCCCCGTCAATATCCCATGCCAGTTCTTTTCCGGAGGCAAGTACCCGTTCGAGCGCGTTCACGTCATTTCCATTCAGTTCCTGGTACGATTTGATGGAATAATATTTATCTGCAATGAGCGCGGCATTAGGAAGGAACCGGGTATCCAGGTTAAAGTCGCTCATGCGTTTCTGTTTCAGCCAGTATGGATCATCCCAGTTATGGGAGAGCGCCGGAAAATCATTTGCATTGTATTCCCTGCTCACATAAGGCATGGCTGCCTCTTCCGGTACTTTCAGTCCGGACGCGAGCCCGCGGATATAACTGACTGCCTGTCCGCCGCCATAAGCTCCTACCTGCGCTTCCTTGCCATCTTCGCCGCGGGCCAGGATATCATTCCACTTGGGATCGAGCCAGAAGGTTTTACCGAGATAATTCAGGAATTGTTCACTGAGGTCGATATCGCCATAGCCTGCTCTTTTGTAAGCGGCTTCGAGGGCTGCCAGGGAGGCGAAAGTAATACAGGTGGTCCGTCCACCCTGGTTGCGCAGTGGCGTTTGTTGCGGGATAAGGTTTACATAAGCAGGCGGTTGCTGGGCAGTAAGAACTGATCCGCAGACAAGGATCAAAATGATAGACGCGATAGCCGGTTTCATTAAGCGGTTTTTAATGCAACAAGTTTGAAAAAAAATCCGAGAGACGCAAGAGCTGCCTTGCATGATAGAATTAAAATATTTAAATTACCTGGCAATTCTCCCATCTCTATGAAGAATCATATCCTGCAAAGACCAGAACATTCTCCGAACTGCTTTTATGAGACTGTTTTTTTACAGGAGCATCTTCCTGCCCATACTTCTTTGCGGTTATAGTTTCGTAACCGCCCAGACCATTACGACCGGAACTGTAAGTAATTCGCTTTGTGCGCATGTCGGGTTTAATGTTCCCTTTACCATCACCGGCAGTTTCACCCCGGGTAATGTATTTACCGCCTATATCTCGGATGCCAATGGAAGCTTTGCCAACCAGATCATAGTTGGCGTACTGAGTTCAACCACGGCCGGATCGATACCGTGCAATTCGCCGGCGGTAACCTATCCGGGATCCAAATACAGGATACGGGTAGTCTCGAGCAGCCCGGCGGTAACGGGTACGGATAATGGAAGCGATATTGTGATGTCGGTACCGCAGTCATGGTCGCCGGTGGGGGTTCTACCTACCAGTACATCAAACGTAAATTCATTTTTAAACAATCTCGTCTTCGATACCAGTGATGTTCCTTATCTGTTGTACTCGAACGCCAGCACCTTGCAGGTAAGAAAATTTGACGGAGCAAATTGGACCCAGGTGGGGAGCCAGGTTGCCGGTAGCGGATCGGCAAAACTGGTGGTCGATAAAATGCACAACGATGTCTACCTGGTGTATGCTACGCCTGATAATCAAAGCATACAGCTTCTGAGATACAACGGCAATGATTGGGTTCCCCGGGGGCAAGCGCTGGATGTGTATGCCAGCTCATTTGATGCAACTGCTTCAAACGATACCGTCTACGTGGTGTATTGGGAACCCAATTCTATAATGCGGATCCAGCAGCAAAGCGGAACATCCTGGAGCCTGTTGCCTATACCAGTTCTGAATCAGGACTATGATCAAAGCATTTGCGCAGACAGGCAGGGAAATATATATATGTTAACCCAAAGCAACTCCGGGACAGGATCTGTAATAAAAGGCAAGGGCGCAAGCTGGTCTTATCTCGGCGGTGCAGGAGCTATTCCTTCCGCAACCGGAAATTCGGTACATAAACAAATAACTGTAGACAATAATGGAACTCCATATATAAGCTTCATTAACAAGACCCAGACTGTTTCTGTTATGAAGTATAATGGGGCTTCCTGGGTATACCCGGGCGCCGACCCTATCAGTCCCACAAAAGCAGTCACAAACGGGCTTTGTGTTGACACAGCCGGCCAGATTTATGCCGTCATCGGTATTAAGGAACCTTTTGTGATGGGGTTTGATGGCAGTGACTGGAAACAAATAGGAGGATCTTATGCTAAAAGTCTGGTTTATACAATAAATGTATCGATTGTAATGTCTAAAGGAGGAATACCGCACGTGGCCGGTATACAAAACAGCTATCCTGAAATAGGAACTTTCAGTATTCTAAATCCTGTTTCGATTCCTGTGGTGGCAAAACTTGCCACCGATGCGGGTACAGCCGCTATGCCAACAATTAAGTCGGGTCTGAACAGTTTGTGCGTCGGCAATAACAGCACTTACCTGATGGTTTTGCCAGGCAGCCTTAATGGTGCGATCAACTGGAAGTGGTATACCGGCGGATGCGCAACTACATTGATCGATAGCAGCAGCATCATTACAGTTTCGCCTGATGTTACCACTACTTATTATGTGCGGGGTGAAGGAGGCTGCGTGGCGCCGGGGCCGTGCGCCACTGTTACGATCAATTCTGTGCCGGATATCGGTAATAATACAGTTCTTCCGGCTACCCAGGTAGTTGCATCCGGTCTCAGTCCAACAACACTGATTGGCTCAGCTCCTTCAGGCTCTGATGGCGTCAATTATACTTTTACCTGGCAAAAAAGCCTATTCACCACTAATTTTTCAGGGATTACGGGAACGAACACTATCTCCTATTCGCCGGCACCCGTTACGCAGACTACCTATTTTCGCCGGATCGTTTCGTCTGGAGGGTGTGCGGCAAATACGTCTGCAGCGGTATCGGTAATTGTTCCCTCCCAGATCACCAATAACCTGATCGGCTCGCCGCGCACAACCTGCGTGGCCGCGAGTATTGCGCTGACGGGAACGGCGGCATCAGGCGGCTATGGTACGTACAACTATCAATGGCAAAGCAGCGTAGATGGTATTAATTTCACCGATATCGTTAACGCCAGCGGTATCACCTATACCACATCAGCGCTAACACAGACCACCTGGTTTACAAGAGTGGTCAACTCCGGCCCTTATTCCAATACTTCCGCCCCCATCAAGATCAGCCTCAACAGTATCACACAGAATGCGATCTCACAAAACCAGTCCATCTGTACTTTTTCCACGCCGCTGGCTTTTACAGGGAATGTTGCGGGTGGGAATGGGTCATATAGTTATCAATGGCTGCAGAGCACAGACAATATCCACTATTCAGCTATCAGTGGCGCTGTTGCTTCGGGATACGGTGCCGGCAGTTTAACCCAGACAACCTGGTACCGCCGGAAAGTTGTTTCCGGAACCTGTACGGATACTTCGGTGGCTGTAAAAATAAATGTCACACAAAATGTGACCGGCAACCAGGTCACGGCAGCTCAAACGATCTGTGCGGGTACGGTTGCCCAGGCACTCAGCGGCACTATCCCCTCCGGCGGCGATGGGGCCAATTACAGTTACAGCTGGCAGCAAAGTACCGACAATGGGAACAGTTTCACGGATATCGCTGGCGGCAATCTTGCCACTCATTCACCGGGTGCGCTTACGCAAACCACTTCTTACCGACGTAATGTGAGTTCAGGGGCCTGTACCAATAGTTCAAATACGATCACCATCACTGTGAATGCAGTGACCGGTAACACACTCAATCCGGCTCCTGGAATATGTACAGGAAATGCTCCATCCGCCCTGACAGGCAGTAATCCCTCGGGTGGAAACGGAAACTATACCTATAGCTGGCAGCAAAGTGCAGATTCTGTTAATTTCACAACGATATCTAATGCAACAGCCGGCAGTCTAGCACCGGGTGTGCTTACGCAAACTGTTTATTACAGGCGAATAGTAACATCGCTCGGATGTAATAATGTTTCCCCTGCCATCCCGGTTGTGGTCAGCAATGGAATTTCGAATAACACGATCGGAAGCGATCAGACCATCTGCGGCACCCTGGGTGTTCCATTGATGCTTATCGGATCAACGCCTTCCGGCGGATCGGGTGTTTACACGTATGACTGGCAAACCAGTTCAGATAATATCACGTTTAATCCTACTGGCGCCAACGCAATTAATTACAGTCCGCCCGCACTGGTACAGACCACTTATTTCAAAAGGATAGTAAGCTCGGGCGGATGCAGCAGTGCATCATCGAAGGTTACCGTGGTCGTGAACCCCGCCGGCAGTCTGAGCAGCAATACCATCAGTGCAGACCAGGAAATATGTACGGGCAATGTTCCCGCGGCTATTACCGGAACCACTGTCACCGGAGGCAATGGGATCTCCTATAATTATACCTGGGAATCAAGTACTGATAACAATGTATATACGGTATTGCCGAATATCACCACAACAGGGTATACTCCTGCCGCGCTTACCCGAAACACCTGGTTC
>Ga0213876_10001343_pt1 | contig 15388 bp, 17 predicted proteins | sample BarmaccomBMRX_R9_FD_160113 | JGI IMG/M metagenome (GOLD analysis project Ga0213876, IMG submission 160113) | Root-associated microbial communities from Barbacenia macrantha in rupestrian grasslands, the National Park of Serra do Cipo, Brazil - RX_R9 | ecosystem: Host-associated > Plants > Roots...
GGCGAAAGCTATCAAGTCGCGGCCGCTTGGCAAGAAGGGATTGACCGGCCGCAGGCGTTAATCGCCAGCATGGTTGCCCGGACGCAACGTTCGGCCCCGGCCGTTAATGATTGACGCGCCATTCATATGTGAATCGCGCCCGGCGTTCCGCCAAGCTTAAGCCTTCCTGAAGACGTCGCCGCGCGCGCGTTCAAGCCTTCTTGAAAAACGAGTCGGCGGCGGATTTGGTCGCCTGGCGCGCGCCGATCGCCTCGCGGCAGCGCGCGATCTCGGCCTCCATGTCCATGATGCGCGCCGAAAGCTCGAACTCGGAGAGCTGCGAGAGATCCTGGCCCAGCACGATTTCGGTGTGCTTTTTCTTGCGCGGCAGGTCGTCTGGATCCATGGGCATTTTGCGAGGTCCTTCGGTCGGCGCTATTTTAGCCGCGCCCGCCTCAAGGACAAATCATGAAAGCCATCGCCATCCAAAATCCAGGGCCCGATTACGCGCTCGTGCTCGCCGACGCGGCGAAGCCCGAGCCCGGCCCCGGCGACGTGCTGATCAAGGTGGCAGCAAGCGGGCTCAACCGCGCCGATCTTCAGCAGGCCAAGGGCCTGTATCCGCCGCCGCCCGGCGCCTCGCCGATCCTCGGCATGGAGGTGAGCGGAACCGTCGAGGCCTTGGGCGACGGGGTGAGCAATTGCGAAGTGGGCGACGAGATCTGCGCGCTGCTGCCCGGCGGCGGCTATGCGGAATTCGCGCTGGCGCATGCGGGCTCGGTGCTGCCGGTGCCCAAGGGCGTGAGCCTGATCGAGGCGTGCGCGCTGCCCGAGGTGCATTTCACGGTGTGGACCAACCTGATGGATGCGGCGCGGCTCAGGCCGGGCGAGAGCGTGCTCATCCATGGCGGCTCGAGCGGCATCGGCACGGCGGCGATCCAGCTCTGCGCCGCGCGCGGCCATACGGTGTTCACGACGGCTGGCACGCAGGAAAAATGCGACGCCTGCGCGGCGCTCGGCGCCACGCGCGCGATCAACTACCGCGAGGAGGATTTCGTCGAGGTGGTGAAGGCGGCGACGGGCGGCAAGGGCATCGACGTCATCCTCGACATGGTCGGCGGCGACTATATCCAGCGCAACATGAGCGCAGCGGCGGTGTGGGGCCGCATCGTCAACATCTCCTATCAGAGCGGCATGCAGGCGAGCGTGAACTTCGCGCCGATGCTGATGAAGCGGCTGTCGCTTTTGGCCACGACCTTGCGCGCGCGCTCGAACGAAGAGAAGGCGGCGATCCGCGACGCGCTCTTGCGCGAGGTCTGGCCGCTGATCGGCGCGGGAAAGATCAAGCCCGTCCTCGACCACGTCTATCCCCTGCGCGAGGCGCAGGACGCGCATGCGCGGATGGCGGAGAGCGCGCATATCGGCAAGCTGCTGCTGTTGCCTTGAAAGGCATGCCTTGAAAGTGTGGTGCGCGCGCTTATCTCTTGCGCTCGAACGCAGGGGACCGAAATGCTTCGCCTATCTTTCGCCGTATTCGCCGTCGCCATGCTGATCGCCGCGGTGGCGCAGGCGGGACCCTCCGCGACGCTTGCGGCGCCGACGGTCAAAGGCGCGCCGGAATATCACCTGCGCCCCGGCGCCGCGCCCACGCCCGAAATGACCGCCGCGATCGCCAAGGCCGACGCCGATCTCTTCGCCGCCGTGTTCGACCGCTGCGACACCGACGCGGTAGCCGCCATGCTGACCGACGACTTCCGCTTCGTGCACGACAAGGACGGCGAATCCGGCCGCGCGAAGTTCCTGGAGGACGACCGCGCCCACTGCGCCCGTCTCAAGACCGGCGAGGACTTCGCGGCGCGCCGCGAGCTCGTGCCGGGATCGCTCGAGGTCTGGCCCATCGACCACTACGGCGCGCTCGAGATCGGCACGCACCGCTTCTATACCCGCCTCAAAGGCAAGCCCGAAACGCTCACCGAAACCGGCAACTTCATGATCCTGTGGAAGCAGGTGGACGGGAAATGGCTGATGGCCGAGAGCATCTCTTACGGGCACAAGCTGGCGGAGTAGAGCGAAATCCCTGATTTCCCAGGCTTTTCCCGGCCGTGTAAAATCCTTCCCTTTCCTGCCCATCCCCGCTACAACACCCCCCTTCCTCGACAATTGGACGTTGAGCGAAGGGACGGGAGCCCGAAAGCCCCGCCCGGGAAAGGAAAGATTTTTGCCATGGCCGCCGAACCTCAAAAGCCTCTCATGCCCAAGGCCACCGCCGTCTGGCTGGTGGACAACACCTCGCTGACCTTCGAGCAGATCGCCGATTTCTGCGGCCTGCATCCGCTTGAGGTGAAGGGCATCGCCGACGAGGACGTGGCCAAGGGCATCAAGGGCCAGGACCCGGTCAGCGCCGGTCAGCTCACCCGCGACGCGATCGAGGCGGCCGAGAAGGATCCCAAGATCCGCCTGAAGATGGCCGCGCCCAAGCACAAGATGCCGGCGATCAAGCAGAAGAAGGCGCCGCGCTACACGCCGGTCTCCAAGCGCCAGGACAAGCCCGACGCGGTCTATTGGCTGCTGCGCAACCATCCCGAGATGGCCGATGCCGACATCATCAAGCTGATCGGCACGACCAAGGCCACCATCCAGAAGATTCGCGAGCGCAGCCACTGGAACGCGACCAACATCAAGGCGGTCGATCCGGTGACGCTGGGTCTGTGCACCCAGCTCGAGCTCGACCTCGCGGTGACGCGCGCCAACGTCAAGCGCGAACGCGCCGCCAAGCGCGCAGCGAAGACGGGCGCGACCTTGAAGCCGCTGGAGGAGGCGGTGCCCGCAGCGGTGATCGAGGACGACAGCGCCGACCGTCCCGAGGACGAGACGAGCGAGCCCTGAGCGCTCAGCCCGCGATCACTTGGCCCGAGACGCAGTCGACGTGCTCGTAGCGCCAATGCGCGCCGGTATAGATGCCGGTCGTGCTGGGCGAGAGATAGACCGGGTGATCGGGCTCCGCGGTGGCGCCGTCCAGATATTTCTTCGCGCCGGCATGCCCGCCATGCTGGCTCTCCAGGGTGTAGCCGCCGGTTCCGTCGGGCGCGACAGTCCAGCGCGCCACGGTGAATTGCGACGGCGCATCGGCAACCAGGCTCACGAGCGCGCGCCCCGGCGAGAGATCCTTGTCGCGGTCGCCGTCGAGCCACCAGTTCGGATCCGCCTGGAAGCTGAAGGCGAAGATGTTGGGCGTCGCCTTGCGCACCTGCCAGACGGTCGACGGCGTCGCGGTGTCGGACAGGGTGACCCTGCGCGAAGCATCCGCCGCCAGATACCGCGCGCCCGGCAATTCGCCCTTCGAGATCAGATGAATACATTGGCCGTCGACGGGTCCCGCGCCCTCTGCCGCGCCGGCGGCGCCGGACATCGCGGCCGCCGCCGCCACTACGGCACAGCCTGCCGCGCGTCGAAATGCATGTTGCATGGTCCCCTCCCCCGATGGGCGGCCAGCCTAGCGGGCCGGGCTCGCGATGTCAAAACCATAGGTTGTTTTTTGATCACGGCCCGCGCGGATCGAGCTCCAGCGCGGCGGGCGAACCCTGCGGCGGCATCATCTCGTATTTGTCGCGCGTCTCGCCGATCAGCGACGGACCGGTCCAGAAGCGGACCGCGACGAACACCGCCATCGCGGTGTGGATGACGGCGGTATAGAGGAACAGCGCCTCGGTCCCGAAATAGCGGATGACCTGCGCTGCAAGGGATGGCCCGAAGCAGGCGGCGAGCGCGTTCAGCATCAGGAGCGTGGCGGAAGCCTCGACGAAAGCCTCGCGCGGGATGCGGTCGTTGGCATGCGCGACCGATAGCCCGTAGAACGGCAGCGCCGTCATCCCGAACACGCCGATCAGCGCCAAAAGCTCGCCGCGCCCGCTGCCCGCCAGCAGATAGAGCGCCACGCCCAATCCCGCGGAGGCCAAGCACGTCGCCCCGATGACGTAGCGCCGGTCCATGCGGTCGGAGAGCCGGCCCAAGGGAAGCTGCACCACCGCGCCGCCCAAGGTCAGCACGCTCATGAAGGTCGAGAGCCAGGCGCGGTTGAGGCCGTGGTCCTGCGCGAAGATCGGCGCCCAGGCCCACAACGCGCTGTTGGCGAGGCCGACCGCGATGCAGCCCACCACGCCGACCGGCGAGGTGCGGTAGAGCCGCATCGGATAGAGCTTGGGCACCTGGGTGGTCTGCGGCTGCGGCAGCAAGGTGAGGCCCACCGGGATGAGGCAGAGCGCATAGAGCGCCGCGGTCAGGTCGAACAGGGTGAAGCTGGTCGGCTTGTTCGACGAGAACAGCATCTGGCCGACGATCAGGCTGGCATAGTTGACCGTCATATAGGTCGCGAAGATGCGGCCGCGCACTTCCGACGGCGCGCGCTCGTTCAGCCAGCTCTCGATCACCATGTAGAGGCTGGCGGCTGCGAAGCCGAAGCCCGCGCGCATCACCACCCACACGGTCGCGCTGACGAAGATCGACTGCAGCAAGGTCGTCGCCGCGGTGATGCCGGCGCAGACCGCGAAGGTGCGGCTGTGGCCGACGCGGGCGAGCAGGCGCGGTCCCGCGAAGCAGCCCGCGACGAAGCCCATGTAATAGGTGGAGCCGATGATGCCGAGCGTCTCGGTCGAGAAGCCGGCCAAGTGCGCGCGCACCGGGATCAGCGTGCCGATCAGCCCGTTGCCTGCGATGAAGATCGCGGCCGAGAGCAGGATGGCGGCGATGGAGTAAAGCTGCTGGCGCATGGTCCGCGCGTCCGGTATGGCGCGGGCGGCTTATCCTGTCAAAGCAGGGCAGGAATGCGGCGGACGCGGCGCCAAGTCAGAGTTTTTCGACAATATCTTCGCGGCGCACGCCTTTGGCTTCGGCGACGGAGCGCAAGATGGCATTCAGCGTACCGATCCGAAGCGAATCGTGATCGGGCACGGAAAGGCGGTGATGCTTCGGATTGTCGGTTTGCAGAATGATATGGCTGCCGACTTGGTTGACTTGAACGTAACCCCAATGGCGGATCAGCGCGCGGGCCAGGTCGCGGCCGGCGATGTCCCGCGGCAGCTTCACGCCAGCACTTCGTCTCGCACCAGATGCAGCCGCAGCCGGTCCGGCGCGGGGCGATCAAAATAGTATGCTTTCACCGCCTCGCGCACGTTGGTGCAAAGATCGTCCCAGGTATCGCCTTCGGTGAAGATGCTCTCGCCCAGCGCTTCGGCGACATAGCCGCCGTCGATTTCCTGCGTGACTTCGAAGACCAGTTCGCTCATGCGTTGCAGGCTAGCATTTCAGAACAGATAGCGCACGGCCAAAAACCCTGCGACCACCAGCGCCAGGAACACGACGAACACCAGCTCCAGCCGCTTCTCCAGGAAGGTCTTCGCCTGCTCGCCGAAGAGATGGACGAGCAGGCCCTCGAGCACGATGAAGCGCACGCTGCGCGCGATCGCCGAATAGAGCATGAAGGTGGCGAAGGGCACGCTGGCCAGCCCCGCCGAGATCGTGACCAGCTTGTAGGGAATCGGGGTCAGGCCCTGCGCCGCGATCAGATAGGCATGGGCCGCGTACTTCGCGCGCAGGCCGTCGACCGTCGACATCGGCACGTGCAGCACGCCCATCAGCCACACGCCGGCCGTGTCCCAGAACAGCGCGCCGATGGCATAGCCGAGCATCCCGCCGGTCACCGACCAGAGCGTGCACCATCCCGCCAGCAGGAAGGCGCGCCTGCGGTTGGCCAGCATCATCGGCAGCAGCATGAGGTCAGGCGGCAAGGGAAAGAACGAGGCCTCGGCGAAGCTGATCGCAGCCAGGATCCACCAGGCGTTGCGGCCTTCCGCCGCGCGCATCATCCAGGCATAGACGGCGCGCAAGCCGCGCGGCCGCGGCGCTTCAGCGTGTTCGGACATGGCGTTCCCTTCGCGGTCTGTCCTAGCAATGCTGTGGGCTTGCGTCCACTGCATGGCATTTACTAGTTTTTCCCAAGGGAATTGCGGGCGCGACCATGGCGACGAAAAAGAAGACCAAGAAGCCGGCTGCAAAGCCAGCGAAGAAGCCGGTCAAGACGGTCGCGAAGGCGTCTCCGGCCAAAGCGAAAGCCAAGGCATCGGCCAAGCCGAAACCAAAATCCAAGCCGCGCGGCGCGACGAAGCCGCGCGCTCCAAAGCCCGCGGCCAATGGCGCACGCGTCGGCGCGCAAAAGGGGGCTGCCGCGCGCAAGCCGCGCACGGGCACGCCGTCCCTGCGCCGGCGCGCCGCGCGGCTCATCGCGCGCACGGTCAGGGCGATCACGCCCAGGCTGGGCGGCAATCCCTACGACAAGGACCTCGACAAGAACGCGGCGAACTACCAGCCGCTGACGCCCATCACCTTCCTGGAGCGCGCCGCCAAGGTCTTCCCGAAGCGCACGGCGATCGTCCATGGCGAGCGGCGCTTCTCTTACGCCGACTTCTATGCCCGCGCGCGCAGGCTGGCCTCGGCGCTGGCGCAGCGCGGCATCAAGAAGGGCGACACGGTCGCCTGCATGATGGCGAACACGCCCGGCATGCTCGACCTGCACTACGGCGTGCCGATGACGGGCGCGGTGCTCAATACCTTGAACACGCGCCTCGACGCGGCCGCTTTGGCCTTCATGCTCGACCACGGCGAGGCGAAGGTCCTGGTCACCGACCGCGAATTCGCCTCCACGATCAAGCAGACGCTGGCGCTCGCCAAGGTCAAGCCGCTGATCGTCGACTACGACGACCGCGAGTTCCCGCAAGCCGGCGAGATGCTGGGCGAGATCGAATACGAGGACTTCATCGCCGCCGGCGATCCGGACTTCGCCTGGGTGCCGCCGAAGGACGAGTGGGACGCGATCTCGCTGAACTATACCTCCGGCACGACGGGCAATCCCAAGGGCGTCGTGTTCCATCACCGCGGCGCGGCCCTGATGGGCTACGGCAACGTCATCGCGGCGAACATGCCGCGCCACCCGGTCTATCTGTGGACCGTGCCGATGTTCCACTGCAACGGATGGTGCTTCCCCTGGACGGTGTCGGTGGTGGCGGGCACGCATATCTGCCTGCGCTGGGTGCGCGCGAAAGCGATGTACGACGCCATCGCCGATCACGGCGTCACCCATGTCTGCGGCGCGCCCATCGTGATGTCGACCTTGATCAACGCCCCCGACGGCGAGCGCCGCGCGCTGCCGCACGTCGTGCAGTTCATCACCGCCGCCGCCCCGCCGCCCGAGCAGGTGCTGGCGCAGATGGCCGAGGCCGGGTTCAACGTGACCCATGTCTACGGCCTGACCGAGACCTACGGGCCGTCGGTGGTCAACGAATGGAAGGCGAGCTGGGACGAGCTCGATCGCGCGGGGCGCGCGGGCAAGAAGGCGCGCCAGGGCGTGCGCTATCACGCGCTCGACGCGCTGACCGTGATGGACCCCGAGACGATGGAGCCGACGCCCGCCGACGGCACCACGCTCGGCGAGGTCATGTTCCGCGGCAATATCGTGATGAAGGGATACTTGAAGAATCCGACCGCGACGCGCGAGGCCTTCGAGGGCGGCTGGTTCCATTCCGGCGACCTGGGCGTGATGCATGCCGACGGCTATGTGCAGCTCAAGGACCGCTCCAAGGACATCATCATCTCGGGCGGCGAGAACATCTCGTCGATCGAGGTCGAGGACACGCTCTTGAAGCATCCCTCGGTGATGTTCGCCGCGGTGGTCGCGCGTCCCGACGAGAAATGGGGCGAGACGCCTTGCGCCTTCATCGAGAAGAAAGCGGGCCACGAAGCGACGACCGACGCCGATCTGATCGCCCATTGCCGCGAGAACCTGGCGCATTACAAATGTCCGCGCCACGTGGTGTTCACCGAGCTGCCCAAGACCTCGACCGGCAAGGTGCAGAAGTTCAAGCTGCGCGAGATGGCGAAGCAGGTGGGATGATGCGCGCGCTCCTGATGAAATTCCCGGCGCCGGCGCTGGCGGCGGTGCTGCTTTGCGGCTGCTCGAGCAGCGAAGAATTCAATCCGGACGATTTCGGCGGCCCGATCGCGACCATCGCCGATTCCGGCATCCAGACAAGCCGAAGCGAGGTCGACTTCTTCTTCGTCTCGCAGGTGGGCGGCAAGGAGGTCACGACCAGCATCGACCGCACCGCTCAGAACAATGCCGGGATGGGCTTCAGCGTGCGTCCGGTGTTCGCGGAGCACCGCGTGCCGGCAGAGCCCGTCACCGTCGCTATCGTGGGCCGCACCTATTACGGGGCGCCGGTCCTCAGCCTCGCCAACACCGTCTATGAGGTGAAAGGCAAGGTGAAGTTCACGCCGCTTCCCAACCGCGTCTATCGGGTCGCCGGAGCGCTGACGCCGGACTATTCCGCGGTGTGGATCGAGGAAGAGGCGACCGGCAAGCCCGTGACCCGCAAGATCGAGGTCCACGGATCGGCCGCGCTCGGCCTCTTCAGCAAGTGACCGCGCGTACCGACAGGATCGTTCGGGCGCCGGGCAGTCTGGAGCGCATCGAAGCGCGGCTGACCGGCGCGGCCTATGCACCGCATCGCCACGATACCTACGCGGTCGGCGTGACGCTCGAGGGCGTGCAATCCTTCGACTATCGCGGAAGCACGCGCTCGTCGCTGTCCGGCCAGATCGTCGTCCTCCATCCCGACGAGCTGCATGACGGCCGCGCCGGCGACGGCAAGGTGTTCCGCTATCGCACCGCCTATGTCGCACCGGTGCGCATACAGGACGCGCTTTGCGGCAGGCCGTTGCCTTTCGTCGCGGGCGGGATTTCGAGCGATGTCCGCCTGGCGCGCGCGGTCGCGGCTCTGCTCGGCGATCTCGCGCGGCCCTTGAGCGAGCTGGAAGAACACGACGCGCTGGCCGATCTGGCCTGCGCGCTCGAAGCCGTCGCCGGCCGCACCGTGGCCGCTCGGCTCGTCGACCGGCGCGCCGCGCTGGCCGCGCGCGACTACATCGAGGCGCATATCGGCGGCAAAGTCTCGCTCGGCGAATTGGAGCGGGAAACGCGCCGGGAGCGCTTCCAGCTGTCGCGCGATTTCCGCGCGACCTTCGGCACCAGCCCGTACCGCTATCTGACCGCGCGCCGGCTCGACAAGGCGCGGCGCATGATGCTGGGCGGCATCGCTCCGGCGCGTGCCGCTATCGCCTGCGGCTTCTCGGATCAGAGCCATTTCGGACGCCTGTTCAAGAAGACCTACGGCCTTACGCCGAACGCATGGCTCCGGGCGGCCCGCGCGCACGATCGTTCTATACCGGCGTGAAGATCCCCGCCCATATCGGGCGATGACCGCGCGACTTCTCTATTCTTCCGATACTGCGAAGGGCTGGCGGCCCTGGGGCCTGCTGGTGCCGTTTCTGGCGATCGTCTTCGTTGTGCTGACGGGGCTGGGTCCTGAAATCGCGCTCGGCAATGCGGGCCTGCTCGATGCGAGCGACAATCCGAAAGGGCTGTTGGGCTTCGCCGCGTTCCTGTTCATACCCTTCGCGCTTCTGGGCCTTGTGGTGCTGGCCTGGGTGCGCTTCGTCGAGCGGCGCAGCGTCGCGTCGATCGGCCTCGCGCCGGAGCGCGCGACGGGGACGTTCCTCATCGGACATCTGACCGGCACCGCCATGGCCTCGGCCATCGTCGCCGGCATCTGGCTGGCAGGCGGGTTCAAGATCGGAGCGATCGCACCGGCCCTGCTTTCGCCCGGAGCACTTGCGGGCATCGCGGTGCTGGGCGCGTGCTTCGCGGTGCAATCGAGCGTCGAAGAACTGTTGTTCCGCGGCTGGATGCTGTCGGCGGCCTCCGCGAAGCTGGGGATCGTGCTCGCGATCGTCCTTTCCTGCGCCGTGTTCGTGCTGTTGCATTTCGAGCATGGCGCCAAGCCGCTCGTCTATGCGAACACGCTTCTCTTCGCGCTCTTCGCCTGCGCCTGGGCGCTTCGCCGAGGCCATATCTGGGGCGTGATGGGCTGGCATGCGGGATGGAACTGGATCCTCGCCGTAGGCTTCGCATCGCGCGTCACGGGGTTGGACACGCATATGCCTGCGCTTATCGCGCAGACGACCGAAAGCGGTCCCGTCTGGCTCACCGGCGGCGGCCAAGGACCCGAGGGCAGCGTCGTCTGCACGGCAGCCCTGCTTCTCGGCATCGCCTGGTTCGCGCTGCAGCGCGGTAGTTCAAACCCCCGCTAGTCTTGAAACGGGACGTTCACCTCCCGAAATAAGGTTGTGCCGCGACGCCCGTTGCGGCGCTATCATCGCGTTGCGCCAATATGGAGTGGGCCATGCCGCGATCTGCCGCAATTTTCTGCGCCGCCGCCTTTCTCAGCACCTCTGCATTCGCCGCGACGACCGCGACCGTCACCATCGACGCGACCGCGAACCGCCACGCCATCGATCCGCGCATCTACGGCGTCAATTTCGCGACGCCGCAGGAGCTCGCGCTGCTGAACGCGCCGCTCAACCGCAACGGCGGCAATGCCACGACCTCGTACAACTGGCTGCAGAACGCGACCAATCTGGGCCGCGACTGGTACTACGAATCCTATCCCGGCGACGGCGCCAAGGCCGGCGCCGATGCCGACGCCTTCGTCGCCAAATCCAAAGGCGCGAACGCCGAGCCGATGCTGACCGTGCCCCTGATCGGCTGGGTCGCCAAGCTCGGCAACAACCGCTCGATCCTGCCCAGCTTCTCGGTCCAGAAATACGGCGCGCAATGCGACACCGACTATTGGGATCCCGACGCGGGCAACGGCTGGACCGCCGACTGCTCGAGCTATGTCACCGGCAACGACCCGAACGATTCCTATGTCGCCGACACCCCGGCCGACGAGCAGAAATGGGTCCGCCATCTCGTCAAGCGCTGGGGCACGTCCGATGCGGGCGGGGTGAAGTACTATCTGATGGACAACGAGCCCAGCATCTGGTTCGACACCCATCGCGACAGCCATCCCATAGGCCCTCATGCGACCGAATACCGCGACAAGGTCGTCGCCGCCGCGGCCGCGATCAAGCAGGTCGATCCCCATGCGCTGGTCGCGGCGCCCGAGGAATGGGGCTGGGAGGGCTATTTCTATTCCGGCTACGACCAGCAATACGCGCCGACGCACGGCTGGACCTGGCCCGATCACGACGGCAGCATGCAGAACGGCATGGACTATATCCCGTGGCTGCTGTCGGAATGGAAGAAGGCCGGCCACCCCGTCGACATCCTGAGCCTGCACTTCTATCCGCAAGCCGGCGAGGACGGCGACGACCATTCGCGCCGCATGCAGCTTCTGCGCAACCGCTCGACGCGGCAGCTGTGGGACCCGAACTACACCTCCGAGAGCTGGATCGGCGAGCCCGTCTATCTGATCCCGCGCATGAAGGGCTGGATCGTCGACAACTACTACGCCGGCACGCCGACCGCGATCACCGAATATGCCTGGGGCGCGGAGAAGCACATCAACGGCGCGACGACCCAGGCCGACGTGCTGGGCATCTTCGGGCGCGAGGGCCTCGACATGGCGACGCGCTGGACGACGCCCAAGCCCACGACGCCGACCTTCAAGGCGATGCGGATGTTCCGCAACGTGGACGGCCACGGGAACGGCTTCGGCGACACCTCGGTCAAGGCCGCGGTCAAGAACCCCGACGTGCTTTCGGCCTTCGCCGCGCTCCGGCAGGACGGCGCCATGACCGTCATGGTGATCAACAAATCGCTGGACGACGACACCGCCGTGCATCTCAAGCTCGGCCACTTCACCGCCTCGGGCACCGCCAAGGCGTGGCGATTGACCGCGAGCAACACGATCCAGGCGCTTTCCGACATCACATGGTCGGGAGGTACGCTGGAAGACACCGCTCCGAAGCAATCGATCACCCTCTACGTGCTTCCGAAATAGAAGCGTCGTGTTAGGTTCGCCGCATGTTGCGGCGGCAGTTTCTGGGCGGCGGGTTGGCGGGCGTGCTCTTGCGTGCATGGAGCGCGCGCGCGACCACGGTCTATAGCGCCAAGGGCCTCAAGATCGATCCGCCCGGCGGCAATGCGGGCGAGATCGAGCGCAAGGAGCGCGCATTGCGCGCCCGCGCCCTGGCCGCCTTTCCCTATCCGCGCGTCGAAGCCGAGGGCCGCGACGCGTTTGCGACCTGGCATCTCTTGAAGACCCAGGACCGCGGCGTGCCCGTGGTGGTGGGAGGCGACGACGATCTCGCGCGCATCGCCGAGGCGCTGTTGCCGTCGCGCAAGCCGCGCAGGCCCGAAGCGATCCTGGCGGCCGCGGACAAGCTCAACTTCCCCGACGATCTGGCGGCGCTGCGCCGGCGCGAGGCCCAGGAGGCGCATGCCGCGGCGCTGAAAGCCTGGCGCGATCATCCGGACGATCCGGGCTTCACCATCACCGAGCTGGACGAGACCGGCGAGCAGCGTACGCTCTCGAAGGCCGACACCTGGCAGCGCCTGCTCGCGCCGCCGCCGGAACCCGCGCTCGGCGAATGGCCCGCGGCGGCGGCCGCGCCGCAGCAGGGCTTGAGCGTCGTGCGCGACGTCCCGACCGGAAAGCTCCTCGACAAGGTGCATATCGTGCTGCTGCCGGCCGGCGACTGGACCGAGGCGCCGGCCCTGCTGAACTGGGGCGGCTGGAATGGCTGCCCGCCGCCGGAGTATCACGTGGCCGCGCTGCGCTCCTGGCGCCAGCGCTATGGCGCGGAGCTGGTGGGCATGGGCGGCGACGCGCTCAACCTCACCGTCGCGCGCCGGCCCCTGAGCCGCGACGAAGCGCTGGCGCTGGCGCGCGAGCACTATCTCTATTGCAGCGACGCGGTGGACCAGACGCTGCGCCCCCTGGCGCTCCACCTGATGAGCGACGACTGGTGGTCCTTCTGGTGGGACTAGCGTCGCTATCGAACGCGGAATCCGGCGTTTATCGCGGCACGGTTGCGATCCGTGTGCGCTCAGCTGGGCAATGTTCTCATCAAGCGGCTGCGCCAGGAACGCGACGCAAAAAGATGACAGTGAGGTTCGAACACCGGGGCGCAGACGCGGCGGCCAGCCGGGCAACACCAACCGGCTCGGCCACGGCCGCTACGCGGAAGCCACCCTTGCCCGGCGAAAAGAAGTTTCCGTGCCGGTGAAGAAAGCACGCCGCATGATCCGCTGCGCAAACGCGATTTTACGGGCCCGAAAGCATCGGAAAGTGGTTGAGCAAAACCCTATTACAAGGATACCGTGTTATTCCAACCCGTTGTCCCGATTGAATTTTTTTGACCAGCCCGGCGAATCAGAGGTAAGACTGGGCAGCGGCGGTGTAGAATACGCAGCCCCGGGGGCAAGGGATGGACGTGGCGATCGGTGGGGCTGCCGACTACAACAAGGCAGCGACGGCCGGAAACTGGCATTCGCTCTGCGACGAGAGGCTCGGCTTCGTTCATCCCGAGCTGATGCGGCTCTTGGAGCTGTGGCGGTCCGAGGTCGGGCCCGAAGGCATTCCGCCGCGCCGGGTGATGTCGCCGCGCCTGCTCAAGTCCTTCCTGCGCGACATCGCGCTTTACGAACGCGTCGCAGTCGAAAGTGGCGCGCGGCGTTACCGCGTGCGGCTGATGGGCACGGCCTTCGCGCAGATCCTGGGCGACCTCACCGGCAAGTTCATCGACGAGGCGATCCCGCCCGAGTTCGCGGTGCGCTGGCACGCCTCGCTGGACGCGACCCTGGCCGCGCGCGCGCCGCTGCGCTTCCTGAGCCGCGAGGACACCAAGGGCATGACCTTCCTGACCGGCGAGTTCTTCTCGGCACCCTTGATCGCCGATGATGGGCAGATGAGCCTGGTGCTGGCGGCCGCGCGTTTCAGCGGCAAGCGTCCCTGGGAAGAAGTCGACGCCGAGGCGCGCGCCCAGCTGGGGCTGAAGTAGACGATTTCGGCCCCGGCCATTTTTTACAAGACGCTCGCGCGCCCGCGGCCTATTTTCCGCGCCGTCGAACATTCCGGGGCCCGTTCGTGAGCGAACCAACCGCGCCATCCTTCGCCAGCCGCACTGCGATGGCCTTCATCTTCGTCACCATGGTGGTCGATTCCATCGGGCTGGGCATCATCATCCCCGTGGGCCCGAAGATCATCGCGGCGCTCACGCACCAGGACATGGCCGGAGCCGCCGAATGGAGCGGCTGGCTGTTCTTCGTCTATGCCGGGATGCAGTTCCTTTCCGCGCCCGTGATCGGCAATTTGAGCGACCGCTTCGGGCGGCGGCCGGTGCTGATCGCATCGCTGCTGGCGCTGGGCATCGACTATCTGATCACGGGGCTTGCGCCCACCATCGCCTGGCTGTTCGTCGCGCGCTTCCTGTCGGGCATCGCGGGCGCGAGCTATACCACGGTCAACGCCTATATCGCCGACATCTCGCCGCCGGAGAAACGCGCCGCCAATTTCGGGCTGACCGGCGCCGCCTTCAGCATCGGCTTCATCTTAGGACCAGGCATCGGCGGCACGCTGGGCGAGCTCGGACCGCGCGTGCCGTTCTTCTTCGCGGCGGGATTGTCGCTTCTGAACGCGCTGTTCGGGCTGTTCGTCTTGAGAGAATCCCTGAAGCCCGAATACCGCCGCAAGTTCGAGTTCAAGCGCGCCAATCCCATCGGCGCGCTCTATGCCTTGAAGCGCCTGCCCGGCATCTTCTGGCTGATCGTGGTGATGGTTCTGATGCGGCTGGCCCACGATTCCAACCCTGCGGTGTTCAGCTTCTACGTCTATGCCAAGTTTCACTGGACGCCGAAGATGGTGGGATATGCGCTGGTGGCGGTCGGCGTGCTGATGGCCATCGTCTATGGCGGATTGGTGCGCGTGGTGATCCCCAAGATCGGCGAGACCGCATCGGTCTATCTGGGGCTCATCTGCGGCGCGATCGGCTTTGCCGGCTATGCCTTCGCGACGCAGAGCTGGGAGATGTTCGCCTTCATGGTGCCGTTCTCGCTGATGGCCTTCGTGACGCCGGCCTTGAGCGCGATCATGTCGAAGATGGTCGGCCCCAGCGAGCAGGGCGAGCTGCAAGGCGCGCTCGCCTGCATCGGCAGCCTGACCTCGGTGGTCTCGCCGCCGCTGCTCAGCAAGCTGTTCGCGTATTTCTCGGGCAAGGAGGCGCCGGTCTATTTCCCCGGCGCGGCGTTCCTGGCCGCCAGCCTGTTCCTGGTGGCGGCTGCGCTCGTGTTCACGCGCATGCGCGCGCAAAGACACGAGCTGCAACCTGCGGAGTAGGGGGTTAGTGGAGACTGCTTCGCAGCCGTTCCAATTCGTCTTTGACCCGGAGTTTCTCTTTTTTCAGCGCCGCTACCCGGATCTCGTCCCAGTCGGGGTTGGACATTTCGGCGGTGATGGTCTCTTCCAGTCGCTTATGCTTTTCGGAAAGCTCCTGGATATGGCCCTGTTGAAGCGTCATG
>Ga0213876_10001344_pt1 | contig 15385 bp, 12 predicted proteins | sample BarmaccomBMRX_R9_FD_160113 | JGI IMG/M metagenome (GOLD analysis project Ga0213876, IMG submission 160113) | Root-associated microbial communities from Barbacenia macrantha in rupestrian grasslands, the National Park of Serra do Cipo, Brazil - RX_R9 | ecosystem: Host-associated > Plants > Roots...
GATCATGGCTATGTACGGGCCCCTGACGGTGCCACTACGACTTTCGACGTTCCCGGCGCGATGATGACAGACCCAGAGGGAATCGGTCCGACTGGTTTGGTTGTCGGTGTATATACCGACGCCGACCGACACACCCACGGGTTCCTTCGGAAACCAAACGGAACCATTGCGACAATTGATGTGCCCGGCGCTGCGGACACAAATCCCCAGACTGTGAATCGGCATGGCGTGATCGTCGGCGCTTGGTATGATTCGCACATCCATGGCTTCCTTCGCGTGCAGCCATGAAAGGGCCCCTGTTCACAACCATATTTGCATGGACCAACTAGTATCCGGTGCCAGTTAATCCATGGCGTCGGAGCGGCATAACAGGCGCGGACTAAATTTATTTCATTACCTTTCGTCTACCACCGCCCAATCGGCCTTATATTGGTGCGCATGATTGTGCCGTTTGAATCTTCACTCACTTCCGTCATGGCCGGGCGTCTCCCGGCCACCCATGCACGCCATGGCGGATCGTGTTCATGGATGGCCGGCACAAGGCCGGCCAAGACGTGGAGGAGACCCGGAATGATGAGCGCACAAAATGCGCGGAGTCGGTACTTCAAATGCGACCACTCTGCGCGAACCGCAAGATGTGGTGTGCTGGTAGATGGGGGAGGCCCCCCTCTTTCTTGAAAACAAATGTCTGGGAGGGGGGGGTAACAAATTTTCGCCAAACAAAACGAACAATTCCATTGCGGCAGACATGAGCGGCGATGAACACAGGTTCTTCTGACGAAGCGGAAATTCTCGATCTGCGCGGGCTGAAATGTCCGCTGCCGGCGCTGTTCGCGCGGCGGGCGTTACGTAGCCGTACCACGGGGCAGCGCCTTACGGTGTTGACCGACGATCCCATGGCGCCGGTCGATATTCCACACATGTGCTGGCAGGAGGGGTTCGAGATTGTCGCCAGCGAGGCGGGCGATGGCGCCGTCGCGCTGACGTTGCGGCGGCCCTGACCACCTATCGAGAGCGGGAAGTCAAGCCCCCTTGGGACTTGCACTGGCGGCCCCGACCCCTCAAATTCCCCGCGTCAAAAGAACGCCGTTCCGCGTTTCAACAGCGGTCCGCCCGCACATCGGCGGCGCTTACAACAGGATCAAAGAGCGCATGTCCGGTCTGTCCCTGATCCTGCAAAGCGTTCTGGGATGCGTGCTGGTCCTGCTGGCGCTTTTGTCTGCGCAGCTGGCGACGCTCGGATTGGCGCGGCTGTTTGCGCCGTCCCGTCGGGTCCCGTCCGTAAACCTGCCGGAGCACCTCCTGCCGCGCGTGCTGGTGCAGCTGCCGGTGTGCGACGAAGGGCGGCTGGCGGTCAGGGTTGCCGCGGCGGCCGCGCAACTCGATTGGCCGCGCGACAGGCTGGAAATTCAGTTGCTCGACGATGGCCGCGCCGAAAATCACGAAGCACTGGCCGACGCGGTGGCTGCTGTCGTGCCGGCCGATGTCAATCTCCAAATCTTGCGGCGAGGCACGCGAAACGGCTTTAAGGCCGGCAACCTGGCCTACGGCCTGGCGCGTTCCGACGCCCCCTATGTTGCCATCTTCGATGCCGATTTCATTCCCCCACCGGATTTTCTGCGCCGGACTGTTCCGGCGCTTGAGGCGGATCGTGACCTTGCCTTCGTGCAGGCCCGCTGGGGCCACGCCAACCGCGACGCCAACTGGCTGACGGCCGCCCAAGGCGTTCTGCTCGACAGCCACTTCGCCGTGGAGCAGGAGGCGCGTTTCCGCCTGGGGCTGCCGATTTCCTTCAACGGCACCGCCGGTGTCTGGTCGCGCGATGCCATCGAGGATGGCGGCGGTTGGACCGGCGATACGCTGACGGAAGACCTCGATCTTTCGATTCGTTGCGCGCTGAAGGGTTGGCGCGGCGCCATCGTTGCGGACCTCGAGGTTCCGGGCGAATTGCCGGACACCGCTGCCGCGTGGCGCGCGCAGCAGGCGCGTTGGACGAAGGGGCATGCGCAGGTGGCGCGCAAGCTGGTGCCGGAAATCTGGCGCAGCGCCTGGCCGTGGTGGAAGAAGGCGGCCGTCACTCTGCAGGTCTGCCAGTTTTGTTTCTACACGCTCGCCGCGGTAAGCGCGCTCATCAGTCTGACGCTCATGTATATGGGCGTGGTGTATGTGAAGGCCGTGGCCGATCTCGGCTTGCTGGTCACCGGGTTGGGCCTTTGCGCCAGCGTCGGCTATCTGTGGCTCGGCCAGGTGATGCTGGGCCGGGAGCGCGAGCCGGACTTCCTGCGTTCGCTGCTGCTGGCCATTCTGTTCCCGAGCGGTCTGGTGCTTTCCAACGCCCGGGCCACCTACGAGGCCTTTGCCAGCCGCGACATGGTATTCAACCGCACGCCCAAGGCCGGCGCGGCCTATGCCGGCGGCTGGCGCGGCAGTCCCGAGATCGCCGCCGGACTTTTGTTGCCCCTGGCGGCGCTGGCCGAACAGGCCTGGAGCGCGCCTTTCTTCGTTTTTGCCGCTGCGGGGCTGCTGTCCATCGGAGGAATGGGCTGGAGTTCGGCCTGGCAGTTACCCGCCCGAGAATCCGTTTCCAAATAATTTGCTTAAAATTCAATATGTTCAAATCAGGGCGGCCGATCTAACCTGCCCTTGATCTGCTTCGTTTAGCCTCCGACTGGGCTAGGCTGGGGAGCTGTGTTGTATGGTCGGACATCTGCGATTCGCGGTCGCCGCGGCGCTGTCTCTGTTGCTGACCGCCTGCGCGGGCGATTCCGACCGTTTTTCCTATCTCGGGTCGGGCGATGGCTTCGTGGTCGGCAGCGACGAAGCCGAAATCGAAACGCCAAACCGGCCCATGCAATGCGTGCCGTTTGCCCGCAACCGTTCCGGCGTGATCGTGTATGGAGACGCGGCCGACTGGTGGGATAGAGCTGCGGGCCGCTACGAGCGTTCGGATGCGCCGCGCCTTGGCGCCGTATTGGTTCTCACGGGATATGCCGGGCCGCATCACGGGCATTTGGCGGTGGTGACTGCGGTCGATTCTTCGCGTCAGATCCGTGTCGACCACGCGAACTGGATGAACGATGGGCGCATCTATCGCAACGACCCCGTGGTGGATGTGAGCCCGGATAACGACTGGAGCGAGGTGCGCGTTTGGGATACGCGTGATCAGGTGCTGGGTTCGCGGATCTATCCGTTACAGGGCTTCATCGGTCCCAGCCACCCGCACGGCCAAACGGATCGCATCGCCAGCCTGAACTAGGACGACCTACAACCGGCTAAGGCCAACGATTCGGCGCCCCTTGCGTTTCCGGCGGGCGGGCATATGGTCCCGCGCCCTGAAGGCGAAGCGCCAGACGCACCGAGCCCATCTGTCTGTGAAACCACCCACCTCCACTGTTCCGGACGGCGTTGATTGCGACGGCCCAAAGACGGCAAGCCATTCGCAGGAAACAAAGGGCGCGCGCAACGGCCTTGGCCGCACCGCGTCACTAACCCTGGGCGCGCTCGGTGTCGTCTTTGGCGACATCGGCACAAGCCCGCTCTACGCCATGCGCGAGTCGGTGCAGGAAGCAAGCGCTGGCCTGCCGAGCAAGGTGGCGGCGCTGGGCTGCGCCTCCCTGATTTTCTGGGCGCTGATTTTCGTGGTCACCATCAAATACGTGACGCTGATCATGCGGGCCGACAACGATGGTGAGGGCGGCAGCCTCGCGCTTGCGGCACTCGCTCATCGTTCGCATGGCATCAGCCGCCGGTTGAAGAGTACCATTGGCATAGCCGCGCTTGTCGGCCTGGCGCTGTTCTATGGCGACGGCATGCTGACGCCGGCAATCTCGGTATTGAGTGCGGTCGAGGGTCTTGGCGTCGGTAGCCCCGCTTTCCATCCGTTCATTCTGCCTTTGGCCTTGATCATTTTGGTCGGCTTGTTCGTGCTGCAGTCACGCGGCACCGCGCATATCGGGCGGTTGTTCGGTCCGATCATGGTGCTCTGGCTGGTCGTGATCGCGGTTCTCGGAGCCATAGCGATCGTCCGGACGCCGGCGGTCTTGTGGGCGCTCAATCCCTATTACGGGATATCCCTTTTCGTGCACGAACCCTGGATCGCCTTTGTCGCGCTGGGGCTGATCGTTCTCTCGGTCACTGGCTGCGAAGCGCTTTATGCCGATATGGGGCATTTCGGCCGGCTTCCTGTCCGCTACGCCTGGTTCACACTGGTCCTTCCGGCTCTCGCGTTGAACTATTTCGGCCAAGCGGCCACCGTGCTGCACGATCCGGGCAGTATTGGCGGCGCCAACGATCCGGCCTCTTTCCTGTTTTTCGCGCTTGTGCCCCGTTGGGCTCACTACCCCATGGTAGCGCTCGCTACGGTGGCGACCGTTATTGCGTCGCAGGCCGTGATTTCCGGCGTGTTCTCGATCACGCAACAGGCGGTTCAGCTGGGCCGTCTGCCGCGCATGGAAATTCGCCACACCTCCGCAACCGAGTACGGCCAGATCTACGTGCCCCGGATGAACTGGTTCCTGCTGCTTGGTGTGGTGCTGATCGTTCTCGTCTTCCGCACAACCGACAATCTGGCGGCCGCCTACGGCATCGCGGTATCCGGCGTAATGGTGATCGACACCTTCAATGTTTCAATCGTGGCTGCGAAACGCTGGCGTTGGGGATGGAAGCTTGCCATCGCCGTATTCGGCGTTTTCGGCCTGATCGATATCGCATTCCTGAGCTCGAACAGCTTGAAGATCGTCGAAGGCGGCTGGTTGCCGCTTCTCATCGCCGGGGGGGTTTTCTTTGTCATGGAGACATGGAGCGTGGGCCGGCGCGCGCACCTGGAGAAAATCCGGGCGGAATCCATGCCGCTCGATCTTTTGCTGGCGCGGGCGGACAAAACTCCGCTTCGCGTCGCCGGCACGGCCGTGTTCCTGTCGACGCGAAGCGACTCCGTTCCCGGTGCCCTGCTCCATAACCTCAAGCACAACAAGGTGCTGCATGAGCGCATCATCATCTGTCATGTGGCGGTGGAAGACGTGCCGATCGTACACAAAGCTCGGCGCATCGAGGTGGCAAAACACGGAAAGGGGTTTTTCACCGTCACCATCCACCGCGGATTCTTCGAAATGCCGGACGTTCCCAAGTCGCTGGAGGATGCGCGCAAGTTCGGCCTCGCCTTCGATGTGGACAGCGCCACGTTCTTCATTGGGCACGAGACGCTGGTTCCGGTTTCCGGCGAGCGTTCGGCTTTCCGGCACTGGCGCACGCGGCTGTACATTCTGCTGGCCGCGAATGCGCTTTCGCCGGCGAAATTCTTCAAGCTACCGCCGAACCGGGTGGTCGAACTCGGCACCCAGATCACGATCTAATTGAGTGCGTAGATCAGCGTTTTGAGATACGCGGTCTCCGGCAGCATGGAATGGATCGGATGGTCCGGACCCGCGCCGGCATCACGGATGAGCGCGGCGCGGCGACCGGCGCGCGCGATCCCGACAGCGCATTCCTGCTCGAAGCGCTCGCGCGGCATGTTGTGCGAGCAGGAGGCCAGCAGGAGATAGCCGTTCGACGCCGTGACCGAAGCCGCCAGGCGCGCGAGCTTGCGATAGGCCCGTGATCCTGCTTCCAGATCCTTGCGCGATTTCACGAACGGTGGCGGATCGGCGATGACGATATCGAAGCTTTCGCCAGCCGTTGCCAGGCGGGACATCTCGTCGAACATTTCGGCTTTGACGAATTTGCAGGCAGCGGCAACGCCGTTGGCTTGTGCGCTCTCTTGCGCAAGCGCCAGAGCGGGCGCCGAAGAATCGATCGCCGCAACTTCCCGGGCACCGGCTTTCGCGGCGAGGATCGCAAAGCCGCCGCTGTAGCAATAGCAATCCAGAACAGTGCGTCCGTTCGCAAGCTTCGCCATGAAGGCGCGATTGGCGCGCTGGTCGAAAAACCATCCGGTCTTCTGCCCGGAGTGCGGATTGGCGAAATAGCGCGCGCCATTCTCAAGAACCGGCAAGCGGGCGACCTCTTCTCCACGTGCAATGCGAACGTACGAGTCCAATCCTTCCAGTTGCCGCGATAGCGTGTCGTTGCGGAGGATCACGGTTCGTGGCGCGAGCACTTCATTCAGTGCCGCGAGCAGCGGATCGAGCAACGCCTCCATGCCTGCCGTTGTGATCTGAAGCACGCAGGTATCGTCGAAGCGATCGATGGTAAGGCCAGGCAAACCGTCGCCCTCCGCATGGATCAGCCGATAAAAGTGATCCTGATACAGGGCCGCGCGGCGCGCCAACGCGCGGGCAAGATGGGAGGCCAGAAAGGCGTCTCCGATCTCGGCGTCCGTCACCGGATCGAGAAGACGCACCGCGATCAGACTTTTGGCATTGAAATATCCGGTGCCGAGCGCGCGTTTGTCCGGCGCCAGCACGTTCACCAGTGTTCCGGGAGCCAACGCCTTCACTTTCCCGTCCATTACGATTTCGTTCGAGAACACCCATGGCGCGCCGGCCAAAGCCCGGCGTCCTTCGCGCGGTTTCAACTGGATGATCGGATGTGAGGGCATCTGTCTCTAACGAATGGCGCCGGTAATCTGGTCCGCGGTCGGCGCTTGCGCCCGCGCCGTCAGATAGGAGTAGAGCGGATCGATCTCCCAATCCATCAGAATGTGAAAGCGCTGCTTCGCCAGCGGCGACATCACCTTGAGCTGGCGGCCATCGGCGCTCCATCCCTTGCGCATTAGGCTGAAGAACTGGCTGCGGTTGTAGCGATTCACGACATTCAGGCCCGGCACCTTGCCGTCCACCGCGCCATCGAGTTCCGTGCCGTGGCAGACGCCGCAGGCGAACATGGCGATGTAGCGGCCGCCTGCGTAATGCGGACCAAGGTCGCGTGCCGGCATTTGCGTTTGAGCGAGATCCGCGGCCGGTTGCAGATCGCCATGCGCAATCTCTTCCCGCGCCGTTCTGCCGAATTTCGGTCGCGGCGTGGGGGCGCCATCGGGGCGCAGCGCGCGCAGGTAGCCCAGGACCGCCGCAATATCGCTGTCGTGAACATAGACGTAAGCCTGCGAGGGCATCACCCAAAGGCTGCTGGCATCGGCGCGGAGTCCTCTGCGGATGGCGCGGTCGAAATCCTCATCGGCATAAAGGCGGGTCAATGCGCGAAGATTGCTGGCGCGAATTTCCACGGGTGAGCCCAGTTTTTTTCCGCGCAGGTCGGGCCCATGGCATCCCGTGCACCCGGCCAGCCGGACCAGGCGCGCGCCGCGCGCGACGCCGTCCTTGCTGGCATCCGCGGTAACCAGACTGCGCGGCAACGTGTAGCGGCGGTCGAGAATGGATTCGGACTGCAGCCAAACATAAGCCGGCTGAACGTACGGCACGGCCAGCGCGGCCAGAACTGCGAGCCCACCCCAGATCAGCCACCGCGTCATGCTGGCGTACTATGGCGGAGCAGGTTTCGCGGAACAATGAGCCTGTGCGGATTGTTCTTGGCCACAACCGGCGTCCTCCGCTACAGCAAAGCCGAAAAATGTCGAAGGCAAACATGGATAGCAAGATCGCTTGGCCGCGCAAGACGCGGGAGATGCACAGTCACCATTTCGATTCTACGATCTGGAACGATTTCCGCTTTCGCGACAACGACGTCGTCGTGGCGAGCTACGGGAAGGCAGGCACAACTTGGATGCAGCAGATTGTCGGTCAGCTGATCTTTCGCGGCGAGGAGAATGTGCCGGTCAGCGAGCTGTCACCCTGGCTCGATCTGCGCATACCGCCGAAGCATGTGAAGCTGGAAGCCGTGGGAGCGCAAACGCATCGCCGCTTCATCAAGACCCATCTGCCGGTGGATGCGCTTCTGTTCAGTCCGCGCGCCAAATACATCTATGTGGCGCGGGACGGCCGCGACATCCTCTGGAGCCTTTACAACCATCACGCCAAGGCGAACGAGAAGTGGTATGAGGCGCTGAACGGGCCGGGCCTCGTCGGCGAGCCCATACCGCGCGTCGATCTGGACGTGGTGCCGTATTTCCGCCGTTGGCTGGAGCGCGACGGCTATCCCTTCTGGTCGCTATGGGAGAATGTGCGCAGCTGGTGGGCCGTCCGCGATCTGCCGAATGTGAGGCTGGTGCACTACGCGAACCTGAAACAAAACCTTTCAGGCGAAATGCGACGCGTCGCGGATTTCCTCGGCATTCAAGTGTCGGATGCGGAGTGGCCGAAGTTCGTGGAACATTGCACCTTCGATTTCATGAAAACACATGCGGCCAATGCGGCGCCGCTGGGTGGCGGGATCTTCGAAGGCGGCGCCGGCAGCTTCATCTTCAAAGGTACCAACGGCCGCTGGCGGGATCAGCTCACCGATACCGATATCGCGGCCTATGAAGCGCGTGCGCTCGCAGAACTCGGTCCCGAATGCGCGCAGTGGCTGGCGACCGGCGAAACATCAACGGCCTGAAGGCTGGCCACGGATCCACTGCGAGAGCAGCCACTTCTCGCCGGAGGCGGGCGGCAGTCCCGCATGCAGGGTCTGTCGGTCGGGGACGGCGGAGGGATCGACATTGCGGAAGAACAGCGCGCCACCCGTCGGACAGCGATAACGTTGATTAAGCAGCGCGAATTCTGTTTCCGCCCCCGCATAATCTTCGTTCAGATAAACGAGAAAAGTGCCGACCCGCTGTCCCTTCGCGGCAATTTCCTGCGCGTGACCCGGCAAGCCAGGGTCCAGAAAGTCGAAATGCCGGCTGAACTGTTGGCCGGGCGCGTAGTGCAAGATGTTGGTGTGCTCAAGCGCCTGCGGCGAGAAGCCCGTGGCCGCGGCGATGCGCGCGCGCGTCAGCAGCATCACCATGTCGAGTGAGAGGAGGCCGACTTCGAAGGCGCTGTTGGTGCGCGAATTTTCGACGACAGTCTTTCCGGTCGGCGCGAACACCCGCGAGCGTTCGAGCCCGCCCCGCGCACAGTCCATCAGCCACTGGCAGATGCGCGGCGGCAGGAAGGCATCGCGCATTTCAATGCGTGGCGCATCTGAAACCTGCCGCAGCTGGGGCAACGTTCCCCATGAAGCGACGTCGATGCTGCGCCGCAGGCGGCCCCAGATATCGGGCGGCGGCACAGCGCGGTGCGCCTCGTCCAGCAATGCTGAATTGCCGAGAACCATCAGTTGCCGCTGCGCCGGCGACCATCCGCTTTCGGCCGCTTGCTGCAGATATTCGAGGGCTTTGGTCCAGTCGGCCAGCGAATTCGCTCCCAGCCCAATGAGAACCGCCGCCAGGGTGGCCGCCTCTCCATCGCCCTGGTGTGCCGCCGTGGCGATGAGCACTGTCCCGCGATCCGCATCCATTGGGATGCCGTCACCCGTCAGCAGACGCTTGCCCAGGGCAGTCAGGGCTGCGGCATCGGCGCTATCCACTATCTCGTTCATTCCGGACAGCGTAACGGGTTCGCCGCAGCCGTGCGAGCCTCACGCGATTGAGACGTGACGCGACCGCTTTCCCCCGCTAGAACCCACGCACCGGGAAACCATGAATGCTGGCCATACGGTCCATCGTCGCGCGTAAACATTTCGCCACAACCGCGGGCTGGCGGACGATTGTTGCCGGCGTTGCGCTCCTTGCCTTCGCGCTGCAGAGTTACCTCACGCAGACGCACATACACCTGACACCGGCGCTCACCGCGAGCACCCAGATCGCCGGCGAGAAAGACGCTGCCGACAAGAACTTCGCAAGCAAGCGAGCGGCGCCGAAGCAAAAGGCTCCGGCTAACGATGATCCGCTGAAGTGTCCGACATGTCAGGCGATGGGCTACGCCGGGCATTTCGTTAGTCCCGCGGCTGCAATGCTTCTTCTGCCCGGCATTGCCGTTTCTATCCTGCCGCTCGTTGTTCCGCCGCTGTCGCCGCGCGCGAGCCCTTCTCACAACTGGCAAGGCCGCGGCCCTCCGACCTCCTGACGAAAGCTTGAGCCATCCGTTCGCGCAAGTCGCATCGCGCGAGCGGTTTCCTCATCCGTCTGGAGATTCCGATGAAAAGGAAATTGCTTTTGCTGGCGCTGTTGGCGTCAGGTGTCGAAATTGCAGATCGATCTGCCTACGGGGCGGACTCAGTCGAAACCGTGGTGGTTACCGCATCGCCCATCGCCCAGGACAAGGACCAGTTCGCCACCATCGTCGAGAGCCTGGGTCGCGATGAGCTGTTAAAGACGGGTTCCGAAAACCTCGGGGATAGCCTCGCCAAGCTGCCCGGAATCACAGCCACGGATTTCGCCGCTGGCGCGAGCCGTCCGGTGATCCGTGGCTTCGATGCCAACCGGGTGCGGCTCCTGGAAGATGGCCTTAGCAGTTCCGATGTTTCGGACGTAGGGCCGGATCACGCCGTTCCCATCGATCCCCTGGCAGCGCAGCGCATTGAGGTGGTGCGGGGTGCCGCTACGCTTCGCTATGGCAGCCAGGCCATCGGCGGCGTCGTCAACGTGCTGAACAATCGCGTGCCGCTGACTCTGCCTGACCAGCCCCTTTCCGGGGATTTTTCAGGCAGTTACGGCACGGGTTCGAATCTCGAGGAAGGCTCGGCGTTGCTCGATGCGCGGCTCGACCGTTTCGCCTTTCATGCCGACGGCTTTGCCCGCAGCACCGGCGATTACGACATTCCGCACGGCGTGCAACCGAACTCGTTTTTCGAGGGCGACGGCATTTCTCTGGGGAGTTCCTACTTCATCGGTGACAATAGTCGGGTGGGAGCGGCCATCGTCCACAACGATGCGCGTTACGGCATTCCAAGCGACACGACATTCATTCGCATGCACCAGACGAAATACATCGAACGCTCTTCGCTCGCGCTCGATGCCGGACCGTTGCAGACTCTGAACGTGGATGCCGGCTATGTCGACTACACGCACACCGAAATCGATCCGATCGATGGGCCGCTCGCCGTGTTCAACAACAAGGAATGGGACACCCGCGCGGAATCCGTGTTCGGGCAGATGGGGCCTTTCTCGGCCACCGCGTTTGGCATCCAGTGGCAGAACCGCGACTTCGAAGGTATCGGAGAAGCGCGCGGCTACCTTTTGCCGACCGCAACAGCAAGCGAGGCAGCCTTCGCTTTTACCCAGCTCCCGCTGCTGCCGGATTTCCGGCTGGAGGCCGGCGCGCGCGTCGAGCATGTCGATGCCAGCGGCACGCCCGCAAGTCTGATCCCCACGGAAGCACATTTTACGCCGGTGAGCGGGTCTACCGGCGCCCTGTGGGACGCGACCGAGAAACTAAAATTAGGGCTGACGCTTTCAAGCGCGGCGCGCGCGCCGGCGCAGACCGAGCTGTTTGCCAAAGGCCCGCATGACGGGCCCGGCACCTTCGAGATCGGCGATCCCGATCTGACAATAGAGCGGGCGAATTCGCTCGAAGGAACCGTTCGCTACCGGGTGAGCGATGTGCAGTTCGAAGGCAGTCTGTGGGGTACGCAGTTCACCAACTTCATCTACGGTCAGCTGACGGGCCGCACCTGCGATGACAACGGCAACTGCGTGGACAATGACTCACGTGATTTCAAGGAGCTTCTTTACAAGCAGAAGGACGCGCGCTTCTGGGGCGCCGAAGGCAAGGTCTCGATTCCATTCGGCGACTGGCGCGGCGGCAGCTTCGATGCTGACCTTCAGGGCGACTATGTGCGCGCCACCTTCAACGACGGCGGAAACGTGCCGCGCATCCCGCCCTACAAATTGGGAGCTGGGCTGAACTGGGCGAGCGAGCGGATCGATGCGGGGTTCATGTTCTTCAACGTGGGCCGCCAGGATCAGATCGGCGCGGGCGAAACGCCCACCAAAGGCTACAACTCGCTGGAGGTTGTAGTGGGCTGGCGGCCCTTCTCCGAACACCCGGGCGTGCAGCTGAATCTCGTGGGCCACAACCTCACAAATGATGTTCAGCGCAGCGCGGTGTCAATCAACAAGGATGAGGTGGAAATGCCGGGGAGGGACGTGCGGCTGACGATGGACATCAAGGTCTAGTCCGCCATCGGCTGCCGCTCCAATTCTGCAATGAAAAGCGAATTGCAAGAAAAAGCGTAACCAGTCGTAAACTGGCGGAACACCCCAAATTAATCGGGCGCCTTTACGTATGCACAGTACGAGTTTGCGAAGGCCGGCTGGGCTGTGGGACGTTGGAAAAGTGTGCGGGGCCATCTCGATGCGTTTGCCGTCGTGGCAGTCGCGGTCTGCCTGTTCGTGGGCTCGCTGCTCGGTCTCGCGCGCGTCGTCGACAACGTCGCGCGCGCCCGCGAGGAAGTGCTGATCCGCAACGCGCTCGATCACTCGGTACGCGAGGCGGCGGAACGCGTGATTGCGGTCACGGATTGGGACGATGCCATCCGCTATCTTGATAATGGCTTCAACGCGCCGTGGGCAGACCGGAACATTGGCAAGTATTTCATCGTCACGCATGGAATGGCTCCAAGTTTTGTGCTCGGCAGCAGCGACCAGCCGATTTATCGCTTGAACGACCGTCGCCATCCGGAGTGGAGCGACTATTCGATCTTCGCGCCTTACGCAGCGCCGCTGCTCGCCAAGGTGCGCGATCGCGAGCGGCGGCGAGGCAGTTTCAAACGGCCGCTCCACGCCGGTAACAATATCTCGGCGCCAATTCACGAGGGAGCCTTTTTTCGCACCCGCGCCGGTCCCTATCTCATCGTGGCGGGCCTGGTGCAGCCTGACTTTGGCACGGCACTGCCCCGCGGGCCGCGCGCGCCTATCGTTATTGTCGCGCAAAAAATCGACGATGCGTTTCTGGCCCGGCTTGGCGAACGATTGACCATTCGCCATCTCAAGATGGCGAACAGAGCCACAAAGGAGGCAAGAACGATAACGGATTCGAAGGGTCGTGCTGTGCTGCGGCTCATATGGGCGCCGTTTCGACCCGGCGGGCAGATCGCGGCTATCGCACTATTGCCGGTGCTTGCCGGCGTGCTTTTGCTGCTGGTGCTTTATTTCCGTGGCCGAGCGGCGGCCATCAAACTTCGGCAAAGCAACGGCGAACTCGCCACGGCGCGCGACGCCGCAATCCGCGCCAGCCGCGTGAAGAGCCAATTCCTGGCGAACATGAGCCACGAACTGCGCACGCCGCTGAACGCCATTCTCGGTTTCGCCGAGATGCTGGGCTCCGATCGTTTTGCGGCGCGGCGTGTGCAGTATGCGGAATTCATTCACCGTTCCGGCAGCCAGCTGTTGAGTCTGGTGAACGACCTGCTCGATCTCTCGCGGATCGAAGCGGGCCGGTTTGTGCCGCAGCCGGAAACGGTGGATCTCGACTCGCTCATCGCCGAGTGCCTGACTTCGTTCGTGCCGCGCTGCGCGGCGAAGGGCATCGACCTGCGCCGCGTGCCCGATGGCCCGCTGGCCTCGCTCATTGTTGACCGGCGGGCCCTGCAACAGGTGTTGCTAAACCTCCTTTCCAATGCGGTGAAGTTTACCGGACGCGGCAAGGGCATTCGCGTGTTCGTAGGCGAGCCATCCGCTCATGGAATCGAATTCGGTGTGGAAGACGAAGGCGCGGGAATCGCGGAAGGAGATCAGGCCAGCGTGTTCGAACGCTTTGGTCAGGGCCGTCACGATCTGGAGCGCAATCCGGGAGGTGCCGGGCTGGGGCTGCCGATCGTCAAGGGACTCGTGGAGGCGCATGGCGGCACGGTGGCCTTGTCGAGCCTTGTGGGCGTGGGTACGCGTGTGACGGTGCATCTGCCGCCGCCCTGCGTCGCAAAAGCGAAGCCCCTCGATGTCGCTGCCTGAGCAAGCTTAGCTGCAGCTTCCCAGCGTAGCGACGCTCGTCCGGTTGCCCGCCGGGTCGTAGCTGTACGTGATCAGTTTTATGCCATCGTAGCAGACTTTGGACAAACGCCCGAGATCATCATAGGTGTATGTGATCGCCGCCGCTGAAGCGGTCGTCGTTGTGCTCGCAATCGCGCTTAGCAATATGAGAAGCATAAACAGCGAAATCAGAATGCGCATCGTATAGCCCTCTATCGCCAACCTGAGCGGTGTGGCGCTGGTTGTACACAACGAAATCTGCCGAACTGCGCCACCAAACGCAACCTGTGGTTGACATCAAAAACGAATCCACTTCTATTTTCGATGTCGACCGCAGGGGAAACCGGAGCCATTGGGCGGGCTGCCGGGTCGTGAAGCGCGGCGCGGTGGGGGAAATAATGATTGGAAGGCAAACTGGCCGCAGGTTTGACGCGGTCGCAGGCAAGAAATTCGCGGCGCTTGCGGCAAGCGTACTTGCTACCTTAGCGGGGCTTGCTCCGGCCGGGGCGGACTATCTGCCGTCCATCAAGATCGGCCGCGCTGCTCTGATTTCGCCGGCGGACGCGAACTCTTATTACACAGCTCATGATGATGACAGTCATACCGACCAACTCTCCAAGTACACACATGTTGCGACGCCCACACCTCCGGAGATTACAGAGCTTGCGCGCGCGCTCAGAAACAATGTCGACCTGATTTATCAGTACGTCCACAACAACGTTCAGACCACTTGGATGTACGGCCTGCAAAAAGGCGCGCTCGGCGCAGAAATCGACAAATCCGGCACGCCGTTCGATCAGGCCGTTCTTATGGTGGCCTTGTTGCGGCAAGGTTCAAATCCGTATTCGGCGAGCTATGTCGCAGGAACCATCGTACTAAACCAGCAACAATTCAGCGCGTGGACTGGAATCACAAGAGCTCAAGCCGCCTGCCAGTTGCTATCCAGCGGCGGCATTCCGGCCGTCATCAACGGAGAGACGGACGTCACATCGTGCGACTCTTTTGAGGGGTCTGTTACATCTGTGCAGATGGCGCACATCTGGGTCCGGGTAACAATTACGGGCACGAACTACCTGTTCGATCCGAGCTTCAAGACCGTGGACTGGAAACATGGAATTGACCTTGGTGCCGCCATGGCATTCGGCGACCCGCTTGGCGATGCGACGACGGGAGGAGGCTACTCCAACGGCACGATATCCGGCGTGCACTATGTTCAAAGTCTCAATGCTACGGCATTAAACAGCGACCTTCAGGAGTGGTCCGCAAATCTGTTGACGTACATCAAGCAGCCCGACCTTTCGGGTGCTCAGCTCGCCGATATTGTTGGCGGCACAGTGATCATTCCGGATTACACCAAACCACGTCAGACGACGCTACCCTATGCAGACCCGTCCCCGCCCTACAATTCGCATGTTTGGGCTGCAGACCAGGAGCCGTCGGGCTACAATACGATACCTGACCAGTACCGCACCTTCATTACCATCGACGGAAAGGCCACGCAGTACGATCAAGAGACTGGGGTACCTTCCTACAAGCCTATGTTTCTCGACGAGGACAACAATCTGCCCAAGTTGTTTGCCGACGAAATCTATGGACGCCGGCTGACGATCGAGACCAATTTCA
>Ga0213876_10001345_pt1 | contig 15380 bp, 11 predicted proteins | sample BarmaccomBMRX_R9_FD_160113 | JGI IMG/M metagenome (GOLD analysis project Ga0213876, IMG submission 160113) | Root-associated microbial communities from Barbacenia macrantha in rupestrian grasslands, the National Park of Serra do Cipo, Brazil - RX_R9 | ecosystem: Host-associated > Plants > Roots...
GAGCACCGGGCCGAAGAACGCCACGCCGTTGACGTGGATGGTCGGCGTCCCGACGTCGTCGCCGACAGCGTCCATTCCGGCGTGGTGGCTCTTGCGCACAGCTTCGTCGTAGGCGTCACTGGTCGCGGCCTCGGCCAGTTCTGCGGGCAGGCCGGCGTCGGCCAGCGACAGCTTGATGACGTCGTCAAGGTCTTTGTTGCCCTCGTTGTGAATCCGGGTGCCCATCGCGGTGTACAGCGGCGCAAGCACCTCGGAGCCGTGCGCCTGTTCGGCGGCGATCGCAACTCGCACCGGGCCCCACGCCCGCTTGAGGTTTTCGCGATATTGCTCCGGCAGGTCCTCGCGGTTTTCGTTGAGCACCGCAAGGCTCATGACGTGGAAGTTCACGTCGATGTCGCGAACCTTTTCCACCTCGAGAATCCAGCGCGAGGTTATCCAGCACCACGGACACAGCGGATCGAACCAGAAATCGGCCACAGACTTGTCAGGCATTCACGGGTCCTCTCGGAGTCAGATTCGGTCGCAACACCGATGGGCACAACCGTAGCCGCCGCGCCTATGTTCCCGGTCACGCGCGAGTTGGACGATGGCGACCCGCTTCGCCCGGCTACGCCGCGCTCGCGATCGCCACGGGGCTGGACGATGGCGACCCACTTCGCCCGGCTACGCCGCGCTCGCGATCGCCACGGGGCTGGACAATGGCGACCCGCTTCGCCCGGCTACGCCGCGCTCGCGATCGCCATTAGGTTGGACGGATGGCTCTTCCTAACCTGACCCGGGACCAGGCCGTCGAACGCGCAACCTTGGTCACCGTCGACAGCTACCAGATCAGCCTCGACCTCACCGACGGCAACGGCGACCCGAGCGAAGGGACGTTCCGCTCCACTACCAAGGTGACTTTCGACGCCCTGGGCGGTGCCGACACGGTCATCGACCTCGCCGCGGACAGGATTCACAGCGCCACGCTCAACGGCCGCGATCTCGATGTGTCCGAATACGACGAGTCGACCGGGATCCCGCTGCGTGGGCTGGCCGACCGCAACGTCCTGGTCGTCGACGCCGACTGCCGCTATTCCAACACCGGCGAGGGTCTGCATCACTTCGTCGACCCGGTGGACGGCGAGACCTACCTGTACTCCCAATTCGAGACCGCCGACGCCAAACGCATGTTCACCTGCTTCGACCAGCCCGATCTCAAAGCGACGTTCGACGTCCGGGTGACCGCGCCGGGGCACTGGAAGGTGGTCTCCAACGGCGCCACCACCGATATCACCGACGGGGTGCACACCTTTGCCACCACGCCGCGGATGAGCACCTATTTGGTGGCCCTGATCGCCGGACCCTACGCCGTCTGGGAGGACACCTACAGCGATGAACACGGCGAGATACCGCTGGGCATCTACTGTCGTGCCTCGCTGGCCGAGCACATGGACGCCGAGCGGCTGTTCACCCAGACCAAGCAGGGATTCGGCTTCTACCACAAGAACTTTGGGTCACCGTATGCGTTCGGCAAGTACGACCAGCTGTTCGTACCCGAATTCAACGCCGGCGCAATGGAAAACGCCGGAGCGGTGACGTTCTTGGAGGACTACGTCTTCCGGAGCAAGGTCACCCGAGCCTCCTACGAGCGCCGCGCCGAGACTGTGCTGCACGAGATGGCACACATGTGGTTTGGCGACCTGGTCACCATGACCTGGTGGGACGACCTGTGGCTGAACGAATCCTTCGCCACCTTCGCCTCGGTGCTGTGCCAAAGCGAGGCAACCGAATTCACCGAGGCGTGGACGACGTTCGCGACGGTGGAAAAGTCCTGGGCTTACCGCCAGGACCAGCTGCCGTCGACGCATCCGATCGCGGCCGAGATCCCTGACCTGGCCGCGGTCGAAGTCAACTTCGACGGCATCACCTACGCCAAGGGCGCCTCGGTGCTCAAGCAGTTGGTCGCCTATGTCGGCCTGGACCACTTCCTGGCCGGATTGCGCGACTACTTCCGCGCCCACGCCTTCGCCAACGCGACGTTCGACGATCTGCTCTCAGCGCTGGAGAAAGCGTCCGGCCGCGACCTGTCGAATTGGGGTCAGCAGTGGCTGAAAACCACTGGGCTGAACACACTTCGGCCGGATTTTGACGTGGACGGCGACGGCAAGTTTACCCGGTTCGCCGTGACGCAGAGCGGTGCCGAGCCGGGCAAGGGCGAGACGCGCGTACACCGGCTGGCCATCGGAATCTACGACGAGGATCCTTCCGACGGGTCCGGCCGCTTGGTACGCCTGCGTCGCGAAGAACTCGACGTCGACGGGTCCGTCACGGATGTTCCTGCGCTGGTTGGTGTTTCGCGTGGCAAACTGATCCTGGTCAACGACGACGACCTGACCTACTGCTCGCTGCGGCTCGACGCCCAGTCGCTGCAGACCGCACTGAGGCGCATCGCCGACATTGCCGAGCCGCTGCCGCGCTCGTTGGTGTGGTCGGCTGCCTGGGAGATGACCCGCGACGCCGAGCTGCGCGGCCGCGATTTCGTCGCGCTGGTGTCGGGCGGCGTGCACGGCGAAACGGAGGTCGGGGTATTGCAACGGCTGTTGATGCAGGCGCAGACGGCACTGGCTTCTTATGCCGAGCCAGCCTGGGCTCGCGAGCACGGCTGGCCGCAATTCGCCGATCGGCTACTGGAATCGGCCCGCGACGCCCAGCCGGGTTCGGACCATCAGCTGGCCTACGTCAACGCCCTGTGCACGTCGGTGTTGTCGCCGCGGCATGTCGAGACGTTGGCGGCCGTGCTGGACGGTGACCCTGCCGCGCAGGGGTTGGCGGGCATCGAGATCGACACCGACCTGCGCTGGCGCATCGTGACGGCACTGGCGACCGCCGGGGCAATCGACGCCGACGGACCGAAGACGCCCAAGATCGACGCCGAGGTGCAACGCGACCCGACCGCAGCCGGCAAGCGGCACGGCGCCCAGGCCGCGGCGGCACGACCGCAATTCGACGTCAAGGACCAAGCGTTCACCAGGGTGGTCGAGGACGACACCTTGGCCAATATCTCCAGCCGCTCGATCATCGCCGGCATAGCCGCGCCGGGGCAAGCTGAGCTGCTCAAGCCGTTCACTGCACGTTATTTCCAAGTGATACAAGGGGTTTGGGAGCGGCGATCTAGCGAAGTCGCGCAAACGGTGGTGATCGGCCTGTACCCATACTCGGATATCAGCGAGGAGGGCATTGCCGCCGCCGACGAGTTTCTGCGCGATCCGGCAGTGCCATCGGTATTGCGCCGACTGGTTCTCGAAGGCCAAGCGGGGGTGAAGCGTTCGTTGCGCGCGCGGCGGTTCGACGCGGATCAAACCCCGGATCAAACCCCCGATCAAACCCCGGATCAGACATAGCCGCCATCGGACAAGCCGGCGTCCTCTTCAAGCCTGTTCGTCTTGCGAAACACCCTCTCGCGCAACATCTCCCACCCGTAGTCGGCAACCATCCGCGCATGACCCCTGACGGCCCATTGCCGGGAGTGGCGCTCCTCGTGGTGCAGAACCCGATCCAGGGCGAGGTCGGTCTCCACGGGCCTGCCGTCGCGCCCGGCGTACCAGGCGTGACCGGACTTCACGATCAGGCGCAGCATCTCCGCGGGATCGGCGCTGCGGATGTTGACCATGAAGATGTCACCCCACGCGGTACCACCCTGCGCGCTGAACATGCGCAAAATCCGATTGCCGGCGACACCCATGAGCATTCCGTTCGGGGTCGTGACGAGTCGCCCGCCGTGGGCCAGGACGAATCCGACATCCTGGTCGTAGCTCCAGCGGTTCGCGGTCTGCCTGTCGATGATGCGCTGCACCTCGGCCGCCGAGTAGGGCGTATCCGGGAAATCGTTGGCAATCCCCGGCTGATCGCCGGCCTTGTCGTAGCCGGTGCCGGCGTTGACGACGTACGTCAGCACCGTCGCCCGACGCGCGTCGTCCCCGCTGAGGCCCGGCGCAAGCAGGAAGAACGACTTGCCGTGCGGGTCTTTGATTTCCTCGAGTTCCTCGAGAAGTTTGATGTTCTCCGCGGTGATGCCGTGCCGTTCGCCGATCTCGGAGACGACTTCTGCTGGCACGCCCTGACGTTCGACGTTTCGCAACCACATGGCCCGGCGACCCAACGCGGTTATTGCACCGTTTGTTGGGTGACTGTCATCTCGAAATCGCCGCCGCCCCAGGCTGACATGAAGGTGGCGACGGGCACCTGCTCGTCACGGCCGTCATCGGTGCCGCTGTCGTTGAGGTGCGCGACGCCGTTGCCGGCGTCCACACCGATCACCACCACTTCGTGGTCACCTGTTTGGGCATGGTGGCCCTCCCAGATTGTTGCGCTGCTCACCGGGATCATCACGGCGTGGTGCGAGCCGAGCGCGTTCTCCAAGGCGGTCAGTGCGGCCTCACCCTTGGCGTCTTCGGAGGTGGTGGCCTGGATGCCGTAGTGCGTCAGCAGGACCGCGATGTCGCGGGTGTCGACGCCCTCTCCTTCGGTATCGGTGTACACCGTCGTTCCGCTTGCGGCGACGCTGGGCGTGCTCTGCGCGAGTTCGATGATCTGCTGTTCGCTGGGCATTTGGCCGGTGATCTGGCCGACCACGCCGGCCACCGACATCAGCACGCAGTTGTTGTTGAACGACTGCGCGGCCCAGTACTGGGCAGCCTTGACCGGGTCGCCGTACATGCCGGAGGGGTCCGCCGCGGCCGGCGCCGCCAGCACCACGCTCGTACCGCCGGCCCCGGTCAACGCGACCAGGCCGACGAAGACTGTCACCGCGGTGGCACGTACCACGGCTACCGCGCGCGGCAGAAAGCTGGCGGTCATGCAGGTTCCTCTCTCGGTCATTTCGAAACGGTTGCACCGTAACGCTAAACGAGGAACCGAACGGCTGGTTGGCTTTGCGCGCAAGAGGACGGAGCAGACAACTAGGCCGGCGAAATCTCCGCACTCATCGCGAGGACCGCGTTTATCAGACCGCCGATCAGATTGCCCTGCTCGAACGAGGACGCCGCGGCGGCCACCCCTTGCGGCGCCGCCGACTCGGCACCTCGGCCGCGGACTTGTGAGCCGTAGACCACTTCGATGGCGCACTGGTCCGGCGAGACGGCGAGCAGCACCGCGTTGTCCGGTGTCGGCACCTTGGCCAGGATCTCGCGCGCGCGTGCCGCGGTGTCGCTGCCCAGGTCGCCGAGGTAAACGGCGAACCGCGTCATGGAGGCCCGCGAGCTGTACTTCAGTGCGTCATCCAGGGCGACGAGGTCTTTGATCGGGAACGGGTAGTGCACGGACACTTCGCCGGGCTCGGTGACCCCGGAAATCCGACCGCTAGTCGTGACGACCCAACCCGAGGGTAGGTGGGTGTGCTCGATCGTCGCTAAATCACCACGTCCCACTGGCGCCACCTCCGACTGTGAACTCCGATGCTGCGTGGCCGTGCGCGCCGCCGACGGCTTCGTCGGTGGCCGCCCACAGGATCGGGGCATGGGTCCAGGGCTCAGACAACTTATAGGTCGCCGGGTGCGGGCCCCTGCGGGACCAGATCAGCCCCACCAGGATGGCGACCAGCAGTAGCGGGATCCCCGTCATAAGCATGTGGATCTGCATGATGCTCACGACGCAAACCGTATCCCACCACAGCCGCTATCGGCGCACTTGGTGCGCAAGAAACTCACCCCGCCCGCGGGCAATCCGGCTTAAGCGGCGCCTTCACCCAGGTAGCGAGCCCACGCTGGATCGAGCTCCTTGACCGTGGACAGCAGACGCCAATGCTGCCCGGTCGGCGGCATGGGCGCCCGGCGCAGATCCCAGCCGAGTTCGGTGAGCAGCTTGTCGCCCTTGCGATGGTTGCAGGGCGAGCAGCAGGCGACGCAGTTCTCCCAGGAGTGGTCGCCGCCGCGACTGCGGGGCACCACGTGGTCGACGGTGTCGGCCTTCGCCCCGCAGTAGGCGCAGCAGAATCGGTCGCGGTGCATCAGCGCGGCGCGGGTCATCGGGACGCGGGCTCGGTAGGGCACCCGCACGTAGGAGCGCAGCTGGATCACCGAGGGCACCACGATGGAGCTGGTCGCCGAATGAATGACCGGCCCGGCCGGGTCGTGGTGTACGACGTCGGCCTTGCCGCAGATCAGCATGACGATGGCCCGCCGCAGCGGCAATGCGGTCAGCGGCTCGTAGGTCGAGTTCAGCAGCAGCACCCGCCGGCGGTTCCAGATCGACGCGGTGTCGTGCCGGTTCGGCGGATGGGTGTCGACACGCGGATGACCTTCAACACGGTGCAGGCATGACGCGGTCGCGGGCCCGGTCGACCCAGCCGCGGCACCCGAATTGCGGTGGCTGCGGCGTCTCTTGCCCTGCGCCATGTAGCTCCTCCGCGGATAGTCCACCATGATTCGCCGCTAATCGCACCCTTATTGCAGGTGCGCGCCGTGTCGATCCGGTGAACAGCGGGCAAGGCTTCCGGCCCGGCTTCCCCTGCTCGCCAACCGATACACCACAATGGAGAGGATGGATCAGGGCCAAGAGACCTTCTACGACGCAGTCGGCGGTGCCGAGACCTTCAACGCGATCGTCGCGCGCTTCTACCAGCAGGTACCCGAGGACGAGATACTGCGTGAGCTCTACCCGGCGGACGACCTGGCGGCCGCCGAGGAACGGCTGCGGATGTTCCTCGAGCAATACTGGGGCGGCCCGCGGACCTACTCCGACCAGCGCGGCCACCCCCGGCTGCGGATGCGGCACGCACCGTTCCGGATCACCCCGATCGAGCGCGACGCCTGGCTGCGATGCATGCACATCGCTGTTGCCTCGATTGACCCGCAAACTCTCGATGATGAGCACCGCCGCGAACTGCTCGACTACCTCGAGATGGCCGCCCACTCCTTGGTGAACTCGGGGTTCTAATGGCTGCTCAGAGCGAGGCATGGTGGTCGAGTGCGGTCTTCTACCAGGTGTACCCGCGATCGTTCGCCGACAGCGACGGCGACGGGGTGGGCGATCTGGATGGCTTGACGGCCCGGCTCGACTACCTGAAAGACCTTGGTGTCGACGCGCTCTGGCTCAACCCCGTCACCGTCTCGCCGATGGCCGACCACGGCTACGACGTCGCCGATCCGCGTGACGTCGACCCGTTGTTCGGAGGGCTGGCCGCGTTCGAACGGCTGATCGGCGCGGCCCACCAGCGGGGCATCAAGGTCACCATGGACGTGGTGCCCAACCACACCAGCTCGGCGCACCCGTGGTTTCAGACGGCGCTGCGCGCCGGGCCGGGCACCGACGCGCGCGAGCGCTACATCTTTCGCGACGGGCGCGGTGCCGGCGGGCTGCTGCCGCCGAACAACTGGAAATCGGTGTTCGGCGGATCGGCCTGGACCCGGGTGGTCGAGCCGGACGGCAAGCGCGGCCAGTGGTATCTGCACCTGTTCGACGTCGAGCAGCCCGACCTGAACTGGGACAACCCGGAGGTCTTCGACGACTTCGAAAAGACGCTGCGGTTTTGGCTGGAACGCGGCGTGGACGGTTTCCGCATCGACGTCGCACACGGGATGGCAAAGCCGCAAGACCTGCCGGACTCGCCCGAAGTCGGGAGCCGGGTGTTACACCACACCGACGACGACCCCCGCTTCAACCACCCGAGCGTGCACGCGATTCACCGCGATATCCGCACCGTCATCGACGACTATCCCGGCGCGGTGACCGTCGGCGAGGTGTGGGTCACCGACAATGCCCGGTGGGCCGAGTATCTGCGACCCGACGAACTGCATCTCGGCTTCAATTTCCGGCTGGCCCAGATCGCCTTCGACGCCACCGAAATTCACGACGCGGTGCGAAATTCTTTGGCGGCCACGGCTCTTGAGAATGCGACCCCGACGTGGACGCTGTCCAACCACGACGTGGGCCGCGAGGTCACCCGGTACGGCGACGGGACGATCGGGCTGCGCCGGGCGCGCGCGATGGCGATGCTGATGCTCGCGCTGCCGGGCGCGGTATTCATCTACAACGGCGAGGAACTTGGCCTGCCCGACGTGTTGGACCTGCCCGACGAGGTGCTGCAGGACCCGACATGGGAGCGGTCCGGACATACCGAACGCGGACGCGACAAGTGCCGAGTTCCGATTCCGTGGTCGGGCGATGCTCCCCCGTTCGGGTTCTCGACGTCAGCCGACACCTGGTTGCCGACGCCCGCCGATTGGGTGGCGCTGACCGTCGAAAATCAGGACGCGGACGCCGACTCGACGTTGTCGTTCTTCCGCCGCGCACTCGAATTACGCAGGCAAAGAAGCGAATTCGCGGGGACTGCCATCGATTTCCTGTCCGCGGCCAGCGATGCGGTGGTCTTTCGGCGTCGCGACGGCGGCCTCGTGTGCGTGTTGAACGCCGGCGATCGCCCGGTCGAGCTGCCGGCGGGCGAAGTCATCCTGGCCAGCGCGCCACTGGTCGACGGCGAACTGCCGCCGGACAGCGCGGCGTGGCTGGTCTAGCGAAGAGGCGAGCCAGCATCTCGATGCCCGCTGCTCTATATCTGGTACATGGCACCCTTTGCGTGGACAGTGATCGGAGCGGGTCCCGCGGGAGTTGCCGCGGTGGGAAGACTCCTTGATGCGGGAATCGCACCGGAAACGATTGCTTGGATTGATCCCGACTTTGCCGGTGGCGACATCGGGCAGAAATGGCGGCCGGTGTCGAGCAACACAATTGTCGGGACATTTCTTAGCTTCTTGAATCGCTCTCCGGCATTCCGGTTCTCGGAGGCACCTGCCATGCCGCTGCGGGAAGTCGACCCCGAGGAAACCTGTGCCCTCGCACTCGTCGCAGAACCATTGGTTTGGATCACCGAGCACCTGCGCGAGCGGGTCCAAACCTTTCAGACGACGGCAATCGCGCTGTCCTTGGCGCAGCGGCACTGGACGATTGAGACAAGCGAGCAGGAAGTCGCCGCGGAAAATGTGATCCTCGCCGTCGGAGCCATCCCGAAGAAACTCTGCCATCCGCACCTCGACGAGATTCCGGTCGAAGTGGCGCTTGATCCAGAAAAGCTGGCCCAGCAGCCGCTGGAGGGTGCGACGGTTGCCGTCTTCGGCTCGTCACACTCGTCGATGATCGCCTTGCCGCATTTGCTTCGCCATCCCGTCGAACGGGTGATCAACTTTTACCGGAGTCCGCTGAAATACGCGGTTTACCTTGACGATTGGATCTTGTTCGACGATACCGGCCTCAAGGGACGCGCGGCGGTGTGGGCCCGGGAAAATATCGACGGAACATATCCCGAACGGCTGGAGAGATGCTGGGTATCCGGCCCGGATTTCAAGGAGAAACTCCAAGCTTGCGATCGCGTTGTCTATACCGTCGGGTTCGAGCGGAGAAAGCTGCCCGACACGCCGCAATGGGGGCAGCTGGATTACAACCAGAGGAACGGAATTCTGGCCCCCGGGTTGTTCGGGCTGGGCATCGCGTTTCCGGAGTACGCGGAAGATCCCTACGGGTTCGGACAATATCGAGTGGGGCTGCAGAAGTTTATCGATTACCTGGACTCCGTTCTCCCCTTGTGGCGGCTCTACGGGCCCTGATGCGACCGCTTAAAATCGCCGTGATCCCGTCCCGGAACCCGACGCAGCACTCCGGTGCCTCACCGCAGCACCAGCGCTGCGTGGGCGCGGCGCCAGTACACCGACCCGAACCTGGCGTCGACACGCAGCCAGGCCGGCAGTATCCGGACGCGGATCGGCTCGTCGGCGGGGATCGCGCCCGAGGACTGCGGTAGGAAACCCATTGCGGTCAAAGCGAATATGCAGCGCATGGGCAGTCCGACGCTGACGTCGGCCGAGCTGACCCGGATCACCTCCTGGTCGAGCAGCGAAACCGGCGGGCCGTGGGAACCGCTGTGCTCCTTGGCCAGTTGTGTTCCTTGCTGCGCGAGGTCGAGCATGACCTTTGCCGGCACGTCGTCGAGATGGACGAAACCTGACTCCGGGGGGAGCGCACCTCGCCACGCCGAGTCCATCGCGAAGCCCGGGTCGACGTAGCCCGACGAATCCATGGCCGCCAGGCCGCGCGCCAAAGCGTCAGCGCCGACCGACAGGTCCTCGGGCCGCGCGGTGCCGGCCACCACACGACTGGCCAAAACGTCGAAACCCGTTGCCACCCAGGCGCTTACCAATTGGGCGGATCGAACGCGAAGCCGGATGATAGCCGTCTCGTCGAGCCGCCGCGCATGATCGACGAACGTAGCCAGATCCCGTCGGTGCGCCGAATCGCTGAGCCAGAGCCCTCGCTCGGCTCCGCCCCCCGCTTCCGCCGCTATTCCCTTAGCCACCGTTTTAAGTACTCCCGATGATGCGGCGCCAAACGCACCAGCCGCTGCTCGTCGATGTGGAAGGCGGCGAGCTGCGTCTCGGCGATGACCGCCGGTTTGGACTCGGGCTCCGCGGCGACCGAACGCACCTCGTAGCCCAACGTGAAGTCGACCGCCCGGAGCCGCTTGACCCACATCGCCACCTGCAACGGTGAATCGACCAGCCGCAGTTGACCTTTGTAGGTGACCCGCACGTCGGCGATCAGCAGTCCGGTGGTGGTGATGTCGGAGGCAAAAGCGTCACGCAGGAAGGGGACCCGGGCTTCTTCGAGGATGGTGACCATGGTCGCGTGGTTGATGTGCTGGTACATATCGATATCCGACCAGCGCACGGGAACAGGCGCGACGAATCCCACGGTCAACTCGACGATCCCCGTCCACTGGTGCGTGTCATGCGGCGGATCTGGCGCGCCGCCACGGACAGTGTGGCGAGGTCCTTCTCGCCACTTTCCCGCAGCTCGTCGAGGGTCCGGCGGGCACGCTCCACCCGGGAGGCGCTGATGTGTTCCCACTCGGCGATCTTCTCTTCGCCACTTTCCTCCGGCTCCCCCACCGCGAGCACGTCGAAACACAGCGCCCGCAACGACGCATAGATATCGTCACGAATCGCCAAGCGCGCCAACGCATGCCAGCGGTCATTCCGCGGCAGTTCGGACACCGCCGTCAACAGGCTGTCGGTGCCCAGCCGGTCCATCAGGGCGAAGTAGGTGTCGGCGACGTCGGCGGTATCGACCTCGGTGATGTCGGCGATGTCGATGATGTCGAGCAGGCTGTAGCGATACAACCCGGCCGCGACCCGGTAGGCCAGGTCTTCGGGCGCCCCCTGCGCCGCGAATTCCGCGGCTTCCTTTTCCACGATGGCCTTGTCGTCGCCGCGCAACCACTCCGACATGCGCGGCGTCAACGCCTTGACCTTGGCGGCGAACCGGTTGATTTCGGCACCGACGGCCAGCGGCTGTGGACGGTAGTTGAGCAGCCAACGTCCGGCGCGGTCGATCAGCCGCCGGGTATCCAGCGTCAACCGGTCTGACAGGGCAACCGGCAGATTCGCCGCGCGGATCCGGTGCCAGACGTGGCCGATACCGAATATGGCGTCCGTGGCGACATAGGTGCGCACCGCGTGAATGGGAGGCACGCCAACGTCTTCGGCGATCCGGAACGCGTAGCTGATGCCGGCGGTGTCCACCAGGTCGTTGACCAGCATGGTGGTGACGATCTCGCGGCGCAGCTGGTGCGACCGGATCTCGGGGGTGAAGCGTTCGCGCAGCGGCGTCGGAAAGTATCGCGGCAGCCTGGACGCGAACACATCGAGGTCCGGAAGGTCGGTGGTCAACAGCTCCTCTTTGAGAGCCAGCTTGACGTGCGCCATCAACGTCGCGAGCTCGGGCGAGGTGAGCCCCAGGCCCATGTCGGTGCGGCGCGCAATCTCCTTCTCGGACGGCAGCGCTTCCAGTTCGCGGTTGACGCCGCGCTCGGCCACCAGGTAGGCGATCTGCATCGCATGCACCGGCAGCAGGCTTGGCGCGTTGGCGCGACTGGTGCCCATCAGGTCGTTTTGGTCCTCGTTGTCGGCGAGCACCAGCTGCGCTACCTCGTCGGTCATCGACTCCAGCAGCTCTTTACGTTCCTCGACTTTGACCTTGCCGGCGGTGACCAGCGCGTCGATCAGGATCTTGATGTTGACCTCATGGTCGGAGCAGTCCACGCCGGCGGAGTTGTCCATCGCGTCGGTATTGATCCGGCCGCCCGCCAGGTCGAATTCGACGCGGCCCAATGCCGTCACGCCGAGATTGCCGCCCTCGCCGATTACCTTGGCGCGCACCTGGTTCCCATTGACCCGCACCGGATCATTAGCACGATCGCCGACATCGGCGTCGGACTCCGATTCGGCTTTGACGTAGGTGCCGATGCCACCGTTGAAGAGCAGATCCACCGGTGCCTGCAGGATGGCTCGCATGAGGTTGGGCGGGGCCATCTCGCTGACGTCGCCGTCGATGCCGAGCGCGCTGCGGACTTGCGCGCTGATCGGAATGGCCTTCTGCTCGCGGCTGTACACCCCGCCGCCGCGGCTGATCAGCGACTTGTCGTAATCGTCCCAACTGGACCGGGGTAGGGCGAACATCCGCTGACGTTCCACCCACGACGACGCGGGGTCGGGGTCCGGGTCGAGGAAGATGTGCCGGTGGTCGAATGCGGCGATCAGCCTGATGTGCTTGCTCAGCAGCATGCCGTTGCCGAACACGTCGCCGCTCATGTCGCCGACGCCGACGACGGTGAAGTCCTCGGTCTGCGTATCGACGCCCATCTCCCGGAAGTGCCGTTTGACGGCTTCCCAGGCGCCTTTGGCGGTGATGCCCATGGCCTTGTGGTCGTAGCCCACGGATCCGCCTGAGGCGAACGCGTCCCCTAGCCAGAACCCGTAGGACTTGGCGACATCGTTGGCGATGTCGGAGAACGTGGCGGTGCCTTTGTCGGCGGCGACGACGAGGTAGGCGTCGTCGCCGTCGCGCCGCACCACCTGCGGCGGCGGGATTACCTTACCGGTGTTGTGGTCGACGTTGTCGGTGATGTCCAGCAGCCCCGAAATGAAAAGTTGGTAGCACGCAACGCCTTCGGCACGGGTGGCGTCGCGGTCGACGGCCGCGTCGCCGGTCGACAGCGGCGGCCGCTTGAGCACGAAACCGCCCTTGGCTCCGACCGGCACGATGACGGCGTTCTTCACCGCCTGCGCCTTGACCAGGCCCAGGATCTCGGTGCGGAAGTCGTCGCGGCGGTCCGACCAACGCAGGCCGCCGCGCGCCACATGGCCGAACCGCAGGTGCACGCCCTCCACGCGGGGCGAGTACACGAAGATCTCGAACTTCGGACGCGGCAGCGGCAGCTCGTCGATCAGCTGCGCGTTGAGCTTGAGCGACAGCACATTTCGACTGCGGGCCGAATCCTGGTGTGTCACGAAGTGATTGGTGCGCAGGGTGGCCTGAACGAGCGACGCGAACGCGCGCAGGATGCGGTCGGTGTCCAGGCCCACCAGTGCGTCGATGTCGGCGGCCACCGCGGCGGCAGCCGCTTGCGCGTCGCGGCCGGTCGCCGACCCCGCGGGATTGGGGTCGAACAGCGCCTCGAACAACGTGACCAGCGAGCACGCGGTCGAAGGATGTTCGTTGAGCACCGATTCGATGTGTGATTGGCTGTAGGGAAAACCCGCCTGCCGCAAGTACTTTGCATACGCTCGCAACAGCACCACTTGTTGCCAGTTCAGTCCGGCGCGCATGACCAGTTCGTTGAGGCGGTCGATCTCGACGCGGCCGTGCCAGATCGCGGTGACCGCGTCGGCGAAGCGCTGCGCACCGGCGTCCCGCTCTGCGGCCGAGGACGCCAGCGGGATGGTGGGATGCGGGGAGATCTTGAACTGGTAAATCCAGACCGGCAGGCCGTCGGGCCGGGTGACGCTGAACGGTCGCTCTTCGAGCACGACGACGCCCATGCTCTGCAGCATCGGCAGCAGCTCGCTCAAGGAGGCGGTACACCCGCCCAGGAACCAGGTCAGCTGGGCTACCCCTTGCTCATCGCGCTCGGAGAACACCAATTTGACCGAATCAGGGGTCAGCTCTTTGATGATGGCGATCTGCTCGATGGCGTCGGCCGGGTTCACCGCCTGCTTATAGGCCTCGGAGAACGCGCCGGCGTAATGCTCGGCGTCGGCCAGCGAGACCGGACCCTCCGAGAGGGTTGAGGTGGCACCGGTCAGCCGGTCGCCCCATGTCCGCGCCGCCTCGGTCAGTAGCGCTTGGATCCGGATCCGGTTGGCTTCGGAGACATCGACGCTGCCGGGCGCGGAATCTTCGGGCAGCCGTACCATGAAATGCATTAGTGCCCAAGGTGATTCGCTAACACGCGCGGTGAATTCTAGTCGCGTCCCACCAAATTCGCGGACCAGGATGTCCTCGATCTTCAAGCGCACCGGCGTGGTGTAGCGATCGCGTGGCACATACACCAGGCAGGAGACGAAGAACTGCAGCCTATCCGCCCGCAGGAATAGCAGCGCTCGGCGCTGGGATCCGAGATCGATCACGGCCTTCGCCATCGCCAGCAGCCGCTCGGCGCTCAGCGTGAAGAGTTCCGGCCGGGGAACGGTCTGGATGACGTCAAGCAGTAGCTGGCCCGGGTGGCTGGGGTCGCTGCGAGCCAGATCCAGCGCCTCACGGACCCGGCGCGAGATCGTCGGGATTTCCAGGACGTCGGCGTTCATCGCAGCGACGGTGAAAAGCCCGACGAAACGATGCTCGAGAACTTGCTTGCCGCCGTTGTTGTCGAGATATTCGCGAACCGCGATGGCATACGGGTAGGCGCCGTACCGCAGGTAGCTGCCCACGGCGGCTTGCGCCAAGACCAGTAGTTTGTCGTCGTCGGTAAGCCGTGGCCGGGAACCGCTGCGTGCGCGCAGCACGCCGAGGCCACTCGACCCGTCGCCGATGACCAGAGCGTCCTGCACCCGGCAGGGCTGGTACCCCAGCAGCAGGAAATTTCCCCTGTCCAGCCAGCGCAACAGGTCGGCGACGTCCTCGCGATCCGGTGCGGCAAAGCGTCCTTCGGTGTTGGCGTCGACGCGCGCGGCCAGGTCGCCAAGGATGGTGATCATCGCGGCCGCGTCGACGGCGACGCGCTGGACGTCGACCAGGACCTTGGGCAGCAGGCGTTCAACCTCGGCCAGAGCCGTGCGATCGACGGAGGGCACGAGCTTGACGTAGATCCACGCCTCGCCGACGTACGGCGATGTGCCTTCGGCCTTGGGTTCGACGCTGAGCAGCTCGCCGGTCGGGCTGCGGTGCACCTCGAAGACCGGGGTCATGATGGCCGTGTAGAACACCCCGAGCCGGTGTAGCAGGACGGTGACCGAATCCATCAGCATGCTGCCGTGGTCGGTGACCACCTGCAGCGCCGGGCCGAATCCCCCGGCTTCGTCGGCCGGGTAGACGCATACACAGCTGTCGCCCGCGGCACGGTGTTGGCCGAGCCGATA
>Ga0213876_10001346_pt1 | contig 15376 bp, 20 predicted proteins | sample BarmaccomBMRX_R9_FD_160113 | JGI IMG/M metagenome (GOLD analysis project Ga0213876, IMG submission 160113) | Root-associated microbial communities from Barbacenia macrantha in rupestrian grasslands, the National Park of Serra do Cipo, Brazil - RX_R9 | ecosystem: Host-associated > Plants > Roots...
CAAACCGTGGTGCTGTCGGTATTCGGAGGCATGGCGCTGTTTCTTTCGCTGGTAGGACTCTACGCATTGATGGCGTGGTCAGTACACCAGCGGACGGCTGAGATCGGCGTACGCATGGCATTGGGTGCACAGCAGCGCACTGTCCTAGCTCTGGTGCTCAGGGAGGGGGCCAGGTTGTGGCTGAGCGGAATTTCAATGGGCCTACTATGTGCATGGGGCCTAACACGCTGGATGCGCAGCTTGCTTTTTGAAGTACAGGCGACGGACCCGGCGACTTTCCTCGCAGCGGCGCTACTGTTCTGCGCTGTCGCGACGGCGGCTTGTTATCTGCCGGCGCACCGAGCAACGCGCGTGGACCCGGCCATCTCCTTACGTTACGAGTAAGAAGCAGCCATCTGGAGCAATTCGCAAACAATGCTGAGGATCGATAAACACATCCGGACTGCTCGCGGATGTGACAGTTCGGCTGAATGCGGTTTTAGCCGGTGACAGCAAAAAGGCCGATGCCATGGCGGATACTTGCACGCTCCTCCGCCCGCGCGGTCGCAGAGACCTTATAGTAAAGTAGCCGGGAAGGAGCTTTCGAGCCGCATTTTGAGAAAGCTGAGAAGGAGAGCCCGTGCACCTATCGCGACGTTGCATTGCGGAATTCTTTGGGACATTCTGGTTGGTCTTCGGAGGCTGCGGCAGCGCAGTTATCGCAGCCGCCTTTCCCAGCCTGGGAATTGGCTTCGTCGGCGTTTCGTTGGCCTTTGGTTTGACCGTGTTGACGATGGCTTACACGTTAGGGCATGTTTCCGGAGGCCACTTTAACCCCGCGGTGACCCTGGGTTTGGTGACGGGAAAGCGTTTCCCCGCGAAGGATCTCGTACCCTACTGGGCATCGCAGGTGGTCGGCGCTATAGCTGCTAGCGCCGTGCTGTACGTGATTGCCAGTGGGAAGGAAGGTTTCTCAACCGCGGGTGGGTTTGCTTCTAACGGCTACGGCCTGCACTCGCCGGGCGGGTACTCGCTACTGGCGTGCCTGCTGATTGAAGTCGTTCTCACGATGTTTTTCCTGCTCGTGATCATGGGTTCGACAGACAAGCGCGTGCCAAACGGCTTTGCGCCTGTCGCGATTGGGTTGGGACTGACGCTGATCCACCTGGTATCCATTCCCGTGACCAACACATCCGTCAACCCAGCTCGCAGCACAGGCCCAGCACTCTTTGCAGGTGGTTGGGCGATTGGCCAGCTCTGGCTATTTTGGGTGGCGCCGCTGATTGGCGGGGCGCTGGGCGGCCTGGTGTATGAGCTAACTTTTAGCGAATATGGCGAGCGTGCCGTGCCTGGGTCGGAGGAGCAGGACATCACAAATGTCCCGAGACCGCGCAAACTTTAAAGGTCGTTTGTCGCCGCCGCCCACGAGATTCTGAATCTCCGTTTGGCTGCAGTCAGACGTGTGGCATACGAGGCAGCTGATGCGGCTTGCTCAGTCCAGAACTGCAGCCGGCATTCGGCGCGTCAAAGGTGCGCGCCCGATCGGTGTGCGATTGGGCAACTGGCTCACTGCCGATCATGGCCGGTCGCTGCTTCTGAAATCCCAGGCCGATAGCCTGACGAGCAAACGCAAATTTGCGATCCTTGTCCTTCTGATCGCTTGTGGCTGAGGCGCGGCGAACTCCTCGCCCTCTCGGCCGCATCCATTCAACTCCGTGGAGGCTCCAGCTTTGAGTATCGTTCCGGCAGTGCACCATGACAACTCGAAAAGTCTCGGCTCTTGCACTTCTGATAGAGTTGCGGACTATGATCTCGGCGAACGCAGTCATATTGCTATGCTCCGTAGCGATCTCGGCGTGCAGTCAATCCAACACAATTGCGTTCACGTCCCTCCAGCCGCATAACGTGAAGGTGCAAGAAACAACGTACAAGGGCAAATCAGCCATTCGAGTGATCGACGCGATGGATGCCAAAGCCGAAGGCGAATCCGTCGCAGTCCTCACTAACACTTCGTTCAGCGATGGAACAATTGAGGTAGAGATGGCCGGGGAACCGGGACCAGGAGCGGTCGCCACTGCCAGAGGATTTGTAGGCCTCGCATTCCGAATCGCAGCAGACGTTTCTGGGATTCGAATGCTTTTATTTAAGGCCGACCAACGGACGCGCGGACGATCAGGTCCGCCGCAATCACTCCGTGCAGTACGTCTCGTCTCCTGAATTCCCGTGGTATCGCTTGCGTAAGGAATTTCCAGAGAAGTACGAAAGCTACGCCGACCTTGTGCCGGGCGAGTGGACCAAGTTTCGCATCGAAGTCAACGGTGATCGGGCAAAACTCTTTATCAACGGTGTCGAACAACCAACGTTGATAGTAAACGACCTTAAACGAGGCGCAGCAGCGAGGGGTCCTATCGGACTTTGGGTTGGACCCGGAACGGTGGCTCATTTCACAGGCCTGAAAGTCTCCAATTGATACGCCGCGAACAAGGGACGGCTAAGCTCCGTGCAACTATCATGGAGTTCTCGGTATTACGGCAGACATGAAATGGTATTTCGCAAGGCTTGCCGTTGTGCTTGGAATAGCTCCTCCCGTTGTCCACGCCACCTATTCAATAGTGGCCTGCGATTTCACAACGCGTGCCTGTGGCGTGGCAGTACAAACGAATAATCTTGCGGTGGGCGCGAGCGTACCTTATGCGGCTGCGGGCATCGGAGCTATCGCCGCGCAGTTCGAGACGAATCCCATGTACGGGCCTCGCGGCCTGGAATTGCTGAGGACCGGGATGAGTCCTGAGCAGACGTTGCGCGAGCTTCTGAAAGCTGACGGCAATTTCGAAGGACAAGGCATTGAAGCTCGACAGGTTGGAGTTGTGAGCGTGGATGGCCAGTCTTTCGCCTATACCGGTAAGGACGCAGCCGCATCGGAGTGGGCAGGATCTCGGACCGGCAAGGGATACAGCATTCAGGGGAATGGCCTAGCCGGTGCGCAAGTTCTGGCAGCGATGGAGAAGAGCTTCCAAAATACAAGCGGACCGTTGGCAGATAGATTGATGGCGGCGCTGAGCGCAGGCGACCACGCAGGCGGTCAAAGTACAGGAAAAGAATCTGCTGCGCTCCTGGTACGTACACCCGCAGGATTTCCAATCGATGTGGACTTACGCGTGGATCACTCGACAGATCCTGTTCGTGAACTCCGTTTGCTTCTCAACATCCAGAATGCGCGACAAATGCTGGTGCAGGCCCGCATAGCCGCCACCAAAGGCGATAGCGTCCGGGCCGAAGCGTTGCTGATCGAAGCCGTCGCGCTCGCGCCTACGTGGCCGCGTAGCTGGATTCAATGAGCCCGGGTTGCCGCCATGCTTGAAAGACCGAACTTGGCGGTACAGTACCTGAACCTCGTATTCACGATAAATGCGGCATGGGCAAGAAATGAAATCGGCGACGGAAGATATGCCCTGATCGGAGCGGATCCCGCCTTCCATCGCTGGGTTTCGGCTGAGCAGAAAAAGGCAGCCCATGACGAGTATGAGCGAGTGAGGGCCTCATCGACAGCGTCCACAGGGGAGAGAGTCAATACGGCGAATAAGCTTCTCGAGGTGGGTGCTGCAGCAGAAGCTCTACGTGTGGTCGAAGGTGCGCCAAAACCTTTGCCGGCGGAGGCGCTTTCAGCCAAGGTCAGAGCATTAGCAGCGTTAGATCGTTATCAAGAAGCACAGCAGTTTTGTGAAACGGCGATGAACAGTACGACTAATCCACAATTCGCACTGGTATGCGCCGCTGTTTCGACGGCAACTCATAGAATTGCTCCCCGCCCAATGCAATAGAGCTCGGCATGTTAGCCGCCGATCGCGCGTTAGTGGGGAACCAATCGTCCGCGGCTGATTACTACAGTTATGCGCTCGGTGTTTCGGATATTCTCAAGCGGGTTCGCACTCAATAACACAAGGTCCGCCAGTTTGCCCCTTTGGATGCTGCCTACTTCGTTTAGCTTGCCAAGAAACTTCGCGGCATTGCAGGTTGCTGCCTGGAGCGCCTGCATCGGCGTGAGTCCGGCATCCACCATGTACGCCAATTCGTCCTGTAGTGTTCCGCTCTTGCTATCAGGTGGCAGATCTGTTCCGGCAAGAAGACCAATTCCATCCTTCTGCATCATACCGACAATTTCAGCCTCTTTTCTCAAGAGCCGGTCAGCCCAAAGAAGATCTTCAGGAGTGTATTTCGCCTCTTTATCTGCCCAGAGCGTGTGCAGCACGACCAGCGTTGGACATTGCCATGTATCGTTCTTTCGAAAAAGCTCAATTAAGCTTTCCGCTCTTTGAGGGGAATAGCTGTCAATCATCGCCTTCGTGAACGAAGACCGCATATTGGTAAGCGGGGGTGCCTTTTTCTGCTCAAGCGAGCCAGAATATCTCGATACATTTGGACTTCGGCAGCGTGCAACTCCGATTCTCGTAAAGACATTCCGATGAGTACGCCCCAAAAACGGCCGCCCAAGTGCTCTACGCTATGCTGGCCTGCATCAGACGCCTCTTCTGGCAATACAGTGGGCGGAATGTGTCCTACAAACGGTATATGGTCTATGCGCGATTGCGTTGCGACCGCCTCATAGATGTCTCGCGGAATCGCATCCTGTACTTTGATGAAGTCGACGCCGCGGCGTTGAAGCATATTCACTGAGTCGCGCGCGGCAGCGATGTCCTTCACGGAAATGAAAACCGGCATTTGGAATGGCAAAGGGCCCTGAATCGGTCCCGCCACTACCATTTGCGGTCCTAGGATGGTGCCTTCAGTTGTTTCGCGCCGCAGTCGGAGGATATCGTCGAGAGGCGATCCCATGTCCGGAAGGCCCGTAATCCCTTCAGCGAGAAATTTACGGAGCGCGGCCTTTCCGTCCGAATAGTTCCCTAGATGCACGTGCATGTTCCACAGGCCGGGGATCAGATATTTGTCGTGCCCGTCAATTATTCGAGTGTTTTGGGATGCCTTTATCTGCGACGCAGGAGCGACAATAGCTATCCGGTCACCCGAAAGAAGCACAGACATGTCAGGTTGCACTGCATCGTCGGCGCAGTCGATGACTGTGACGTTTTGGATCAGGATCGGACTCGAGGGAACCCGTTGGGCAAACAGAGACGCCGCACAGAGGAGAATCGGCACCGAGCGGCTTAGAAATCTACCGTTCACATCGGGACTATACGCCGTACAAGCGAAATTTGTTCCAGAAGGCCGTTTACAGTAGCCATGCTCAGCACGTGTGCCGTTATTAAAAACTGGAGCGGCGCCGTGCGTCTTTCCTTCTTTGAGTGCTACTTTCGTATCGGTTTGCGTCCTACCGCCCGGGGACCGATTCTTGCCCGAATTCTGTTGACGAGTGGCCCGTGGGTCCGCCCCGTAGCCACGCGCGGTGGACGCGGTGTTGCAAACGTGAGCGATTGCTCACCAAGATAGAAAAGTGAAAAGCACAGCAAAGCAGCGCGACCCTGAACAAACACGGGATAACCTCCTCAAGGCCGCCACCCACCTGATCCAGAGCCGGGGTCTCGCCCGAACAACCACGCGTGAAATTGCACGCGAAGCGGGCTGCGCGGAAGGGACGCTATACAAGCACTTCGAAACAAAAGACGATCTCTTTCTTGCGGTTCTAGTGGAGTCGTTCCCTAGCTTTGAAGCCGCGCTTGAGCTTACCAACAAGGGGCAAACTGGGATTGCGGGAAATCTTGCAGAGATAGCTATGGCGGCAATCAGTTTCTTTCAAAAGCTCCTTCCCGCCGGTGTTGCGCTATTGGCCGACGCAACTCTCCTTGCCCGTCATCGTAAACGCCTTCGGAGGAAAGATACCGGGCCTCGCCATCTGTATGAGGCCGTAGCAAAGTATATCGCCGCGGCGCAGGATCTCGGCCGAATTAATCGAGCGCTCGATCCGCTCGCCGCAGCCGCGCTCATCCTCGGGCCGTGCTTTCAGTGGGTATTGACAAGGATGATCAATGGCAATCCCCCGCTTAAACTGACCGACGAGCAGTTTTGCCAGCAGCTCGCCGAAACTCTTTTGCAAGGATTCGCCCCCAGCGCTCGCGGGCAATAGAGGAATTTCATTTTTTGTTGACAAGTGAGCAATCGCTCACTTACCGTAGAAGTGTAGTGAGCAAATGCTCACTACAGGGGAAATTCCTATGCGGCGCACTATGTTTGCAAGGCTACTTCTGACCGTTGTTCTGCTCGGAGGTGCGATTTCATCCTTCTTCCTGGATTGGAGGAGCAATCATCTCCTGAATCCTGCATGGCCGCCTCATGCACGATTCCATGGCGCCCTGCTGTTGTTCTTTTTAGCGGGCGTCTGCGCGATATCTACCTGGCTGCTCTGGCGAAAATCTGCCGAGCCAAGCATCGCCTTTAAAGTAGCCGCACTGGTTTCTGCATCCTTTTGGACGCCATTCTTCTATATCACGACATTGCTTCCCCAATCGAATCTTTGGGCCGGGCCGCTTGGCGCTCGGCCTCGAATTGCGGGGGTCCAGTTCTATCCCAATGTGGTTACGGCTGCGTTTTGCCTGACGGTGACGGCGATCGGCTATTGGCTCTCGCTGAAGAGAGCTTCCGCCGAGCGCTAAACGTCTCGCATCCTCCGTCGCTGATGCGGCGATTTCAGGCAATTACGGAAAAATGCCACAACCGCCCCCCGAGTACCCTCCGTCCAGTCCTTGGACGGAGATCCCGGCTTGTGATGGATCGTAGCTCTCTCCTTCGATCAGGATGAAGCGTGGCAGGTTCTCGCCGCTACTGGGAAACACCAAAAACTCATCGCCTCGTTGCACGTAGATCACGTCACGGCGTGCGGGTATGGGAAGGAGAGTCTGCCCTTTCGGAGCGTGATCCAAAATGACGCGGACGTGAGCTATAGGTGGCTCGGGCCGCTGTAGCAAGACCGAGTCGCCAGATCCTGGTCCGCTGCCTGAAGTGAGTTGGAGAACGCCCGCGATGCCGGACCGCCTTAGATTCGACAGTTCCTGTTCCGAAAATGCATTAGCGGGATCCTCTGCCAGTGAGCTTGGAAGAGGAGCGACCGTAATGCCTTTCTGTCCGGGTATCAGTTTGAAGCATTCTACGCGAATCGCTGCGGCATCGAAACCCTGCGAACGGGCTACCGCGTGAAAGTGAGCAGAATCCGCCGCCGAGTAGTTTGTGGTATGCCCATTCTGTTGCATTCGTGTAATCAACTGAGCGAGAACTTCGCTTGCTTCACCTGAACCGTGGGCGCTCGCCTTCTCCAGCCATCGGGATGCTTCTTCATAAGAAGCATCGATTCCTAATGGGTTTTTCGGATACGTTCTCGCTGACGTTTGCCCGCGTTCGCCACAGTTGGGTACGTCTTGGTTGGGCTTACCAGGACACTGTTCGGGAATGTATTGTTCACCAAGCGTCAATTCCGCACCGACATTGCCCGATTGAGCAGCATCCAGGATTGCTTTTCCAAAAGCGTTCCGGTCTTTTGTTCGGGCAAACGCCATCAAAGCTTCCTGGAGAGCTGAATCACTCTGCATCAATTCCGAAAGCGACAGCGCCGGAGGTTTATAACCACCCGAGGGCGGCATACCTCCTGTGTCGGCGGGCCGCTGAATGGCTACTGGGTCTTGACCCCAAAGAACGCAGGCTTGCATTGAAACGATCAATACCGTCGCCCAACGCCCTACGGCCATGGTTTGAATGTACCGTGAACGACGGCAACGTTGATTTAGGGCTGTCCGAGCTGAGCAGGGTCGGTGAGCGCTACAGCTTTTGTGTGGAATCGGGCCGGCCAGGCGCGGCTATTGCATCATCTTTTTAGGCAGGTGGTGGTGCTAGCGCACCAGCAAAACTCAATCGAGACGAGAGGAGTTAAAGAATACTTCATGAGCGGCTTTTTGGAAGGCAAACGCGCCGTTGTGACAGGAGCTTCGAAAGGCATCGGCTTCGCGGTCGCCGAAGCATTGCTGACGCAGGGCGCCAGCGTGGTCCTCTGCGGCCGCAGCGGCGAGCACGTGCAGAACGCGGTTCAACGCTTGCAGAAAAGTGCGCCCGCCGGGAAGGTGGCGGGCGAGACGGCGGACGTTTCGCAGAGCGAGGACGTGAGTCGTTTGTTTCGCTTCGCCGATGAACGGCTCGGCGGCCTCGACATTCTGGTCAATAACGCTGGCGTAGGCCTGTTCCACGCAGTGGGTGAACTCACGGTAGAGGAGTGGGACCGCGTGATTGCCACCAATCTCTCCGGAGCCTTTTACTGCAGCCGCCAGGCGATTCTTCGCTTCGAGCGCTCGCGCGGAGGCGGTTCGATCATTAATATCAGCAGCTTGGCGGGAAGGAATCCATTCGCTGGCGGCGCCGCCTACAACGCCTCCAAGTTCGGCCTGAACGCGCTTAGCGAGGCGACCATGCTCGATCATCGCTACGACAACGTACGGGTGAGCTACGTCATGCCGGGCAGCGTCGACACGGAGTTTTCAGGTGAGGCGGTAAGAGAGCGCTCCTCCTGGAAGATCGCTCCGGAAGACATCGCCGAGATCGTGCTCGGCATTCTGCGGATGCCCGCCCGAACGCTGATTAGTCGAGTTGAGGTGAGACCTTCTCGTCCGGAGAAGAACTAATCAGAAAACACCGAGGAATACGCGTCGCAACTATATATTCAGGAAACCAACGCCTCTGACGATGAATGGAGTAAGAAGCGGTATTCGAGCTTTGGTACTGAGCTTGCTTCTAGATCGGTGAAGCAGAAAAAGAGAGGCTGGAATCCGGATCGGAAGTACCGGTCATAGTTCCAGGCACGAGTAGAGCTAGCGGAGCTTAGAACAGCCAGCGGAGCTTCTAGAAAGCCAGCGAAGCTTTTAGAAAGAAGGGTCTGTGTATATGAGCCGGTTACGAAAAGTCTTGGATCCGACCCGGACAGGCAAAGACGCGGAGTCGTTGGAGCGAACACTACTGAAGTTGGTGGTGGGGCAGGACGAAGCTGTCGAGCAGATCGTAAACATCTACCAGATGCATCTGACGGGCTTGTCAGCTCCGAACCGGCCGGTTGGAAACTTCCTCTTTTTGGGCCCGACGGGGTCGGGCAAAACGCGCATCGTGGAGGCCACGGCCGAAGCGCTGGTGCAAAAACCGCAGGCAGTTATCAAGATCGATTGCGCCGAGTTCCAGCACAGCCATGAAATTGCCAAGCTGATCGGCTCTCCTCCCGGCTATTTGGGGCATCGCGAGACGCATCCGTTGCTGAGCCAGGAGGTGATCAATCACCACCACTCGGACACAGTCAAGATGAGTTTCATCCTCTTCGATGAGATCGAGAAGGCAAGCGACGCGCTGTGGAACTTGCTGTTGGGCATCCTGGATAAAGCCACGCTGACGCTCGGCGACAACCGCAAAGTGGATTTCTCCCGGGCGATGATCTTCATGACCAGCAACCTGGGCGCAAGCGAGATGAGCGCCCTGGTGACGCCGAAGCTAGGCTTCGGCAAACACTGCCCCGAGCCGATCGTCGACGGCGCCGCTGAACGGCTCAACAAGAAAATGTCCCGAAGTGGAATTGAAGCCGCGCGCCGGAAGTTCACTCCGGAATTCATGAACCGAATTGACAAAGTGGTGGTCTTCAAACCGCTTGGCGAACCGGAGCTGCGGCGCATTCTGGATCTGGAACTTAGCCAGGTGCAGCAGCGAATTTTGCAGTCGCCGGCGGAAAAGGCCTTCGTCTTCACCGTTTCGAACAAGGGCAAAGACTTTCTGCTCGCCGAAGGAACGGATTTGAAGTATGGCGCGAGACATCTGAAACGGGCCATACAGCAATACCTGGTTCACCCGTTGTCCAACTTGCTCGCGACGAATCAGGTAATGACCGGCGATTGGGTGCAGGCCGATTTTGATGCCGAACAGAAGCGGCTGTTCTTCACGAAGGAAGCAGAAGGCCTCGAAGTGCACGCCATGGCACGCATTCTCGGCGACGAGATGCCGACCCTAAGGGTCGCAATGGCGGCATCGACCCCGCCCGATCTGGCAAAAACCGTCAGTGTCGGCAAGTCGAAAAAGTAGGAGGGGCAGTTGCGAAAGTTACTTCTGTTACTGGTGCTAATCGTCGCCGCGGCAACGGTCTTCCCGGCGTCGGCCGCCCAGCCATATCATCCGAAGCCGCACAAGGTCAAAAAGCACAAAGCCGTCAAGCATTAGGGCGGCGTTCCCAAGCCATTCACGAGCACGTCGGAAAGGGCCGAGATCAGCAGATCGCCGGCGTTGTCTGGACCGTAGTCAATCTCCGGAATGCCTTCTACGGTGATCGCCATGGCGATGGGGCCGCGCTTGGAATACACAATCCCCACGTCGCTCCGAAGATGATCGAGAGCGCCGGACTTGCTGGCGATTGTGACCTCCTCCTTCACATCGCGTCCAATCCCATTGTGGTCGCGCTGGCGTTTCATGATGGCAAGCATCTCCTCCGACGATTGCTTGTCGACGAGTTCCCCGCGGTAGAGCTTCTCGAGCAGCAGTAGCATCTCGGCTGGGCTGCTGCGCCCGATACCCCACTTCTTGTTCTCCTCTTTCGCGCCTTCTTCTGTGATCCCTGTGGGAAAAGGCTTCAGGTCTTTTCCGTCTCCAAGAATCTTGCGCATCACACGAATCTGCTGAAAGCCGAGTTGCGCCATGCGCGCGTTCACGGCGTTTCCGGTGATGCGATTCAGAATTAGGTTGGTCGCGGTATTGTCACTGAGCACGATCATCAGATCGACCATGTCGCGGATGGGCAACTCGTCTCCGGGTGAGAGGTCCTGCAGGATCCCGCTGCCCGAGACTTTCTCGTCCACTGTGATCGTGATCGGTTCAGTCCACTTCAGCTTGCGTTCTGCGGCCTCATAAAAGCACTCGAGCATGATGGCGAGTTTGATGGTGGTGGCTGTACGCGTGGCGCGCTCGGCGCCGATTGAATACGCCGCGCCTGTCGAAAGGTTTTTGGCCGCGAGCGTAACGGTGCCCGGAAATTTTGCAATACGAGCTTTTACCACTGAATCAAGTGCGCTATCGGGTTTGGATTGGGCAAGCAGCGAGATGGCAAAAAAAAGAAAAAGCATCCGCCGCCCATCATCTCATCGCTTGGGTCTCATCGCTTGCTGAGACAAGGATGCCCGGACCAAATGAAGCGCAGGGGCCAGTCGGCACATTCACGAATGCCGATGCGCGGCGTAACTGCCAGCGCGAATTGCGGTTGCTCGCGCCAGCGGCGGATGGTCAGCCCACCACGGTCAAGACGAACGCCATAGTGTGCACGCGTAATGGCGAGAGCTTGCGTCAACTTGCCGGGACCGTTCGTCAGGCCGCACGGCGCGCCGTTCCAGTTGCGGCGGGCGCGCATCTCTTCGATGCCGCATAGAGGTTCAAGTGCCCGTATCAGCACGCAACCCGGACTGCCCTCGCGCTCAGCCACCACGTTCAGGCACTCGTGCATGCCATAAATGAAGTACACGTAGGCCCGTCCGGCGGGGCCGAACAGAACTTTAGTGCGCTCGGTGAGACCGCGGGAAGCATGCGCCGCGAGATCGTCAAGGCCAAGGTACGCCTCCGTTTCGACGATCATTCCAGCGATATCGCCATGCATCAAAACGCAACCGAGCAGTGCTGGTGCAAGTTCGACTGCGGGACGTTCAAAGAACTTGAGACTAAGCCGTTCAGTGGTGCGAACCAGACGAGTTTTCGACGATATAAGCTAGAACATTAGCACGGGCACACCATGCGACTATTCACTGCCATTGAGCTGCCCTCTGAGATTCTGTTGCGCCTCGACCGTCTGTTAAGCGCATTGCGCCCCGAAGCATTGATCAAATGGAGTCCGCTCGACAATCTGCACGTAACCACCAAATTCATTGGTGAGTGGCCGGGCGCCCGCGTACCGGAGCTGCACACTATCTTGCGGCAGCTGACGCGGAGGCGACCATTCGACGTGGAACTACGGCGCCTCGGATGGTTCCCCAACGATCGTTCTCCGCGCGTGCTCTGGCTCGGAGTGGAAGGCGGCGAATTACTGACGGAACTGGCGGCCGAAATTGATCAGGCGCTTGCAAAGCTCGGAATTCCAAGAGAGGGGCGCACGTTCTCACCGCATTTGACATTGGCGCGTATTAAGAACCCGGTTCCGCTGTCGAGTCTGCGCAAGAAAGTGGAGGAAATGCAGCCCTCAGCGCTTGGCACGTTTTCCGTGCCGCACTTCAGCTTATTCAGCAGCCGCCCCGGTACGAACGCAAGCATCTACGAAAAGGTTGAGGAGTATCAATTCGAATCCGCCATGGCGGCTTCGTAAAAACTGAAATGACGGCGGGTCTGCTTGCGCTATCCGCAATAGCCGCTTACTTGATCGGCGGTTTGCCTTTCGGATATTGGTTCGTGCGCCTCACATCCGGTAAGGACATTCGCAGAATGGGGAGCGGAAACATCGGGGCCACGAACGTATATAGAACGCAGGGCAGCAAGGCGGGCGTAATCGTGCTTCTGCTCGATGTACTGAAGGGCTTTCTGGCCGTTCTGCTGGTGACGCGGATTTTGCCCAACAGCGCGACCGCACTGGCACTCGCAGCGGCGTTCGTGATGCTCGGACATTCTTATCCGGTGTTTTTGCGCTTCAAAGGAGGCAAAGCGGTGGCGTGCTTCATTGGCGCGTTCCTCTACATTGCACCCTTGGCGCTGGTAGTGGTGCTGCTGATATTCCTTGCCGTGGTGGCGCTGTCGAAGTACATATCCGTCGCTTCGATGGTGGGCGCGGCGCTCTTTCCTATCTTCTTCTGGATCATCTATCAGCCGGCGCGAGCGTTGCTGATTGCCTCCATCTTCTGCGCTCTGCTGATCATCTTCCGGCATAAGGACAACATCAGGCGGCTTTGGAGTGGGAAGGAGAATGTCTTCTCTCTGCGTGGCGGTTCCGGCCCCCCGGCCCAACGCGCGCCGAAAGGAAAAGCTTGACGCGCCTGTGCGTGCTCGGCGCGGGCAGTTGGGGCACCGCACTAGCGATCGCACTGGCGCCGCGGTTTGCATCGATACGCCTTTGGGCTCGAGACGCTGAACGCGCACAGTCGATACAGGCATTGCGCCAGAACGAGCGCTATTTGCCGGGCTTCCGATTGCCAGAGAATGTCAGCGTCTCGGCTGATCTGTCGAAAGTGGCCGAGGAGGCGGATATCACGTTGATTGTTGTGCCCGCCCAACACCTACGGACCGTGCTACGGGACTTCGCGCCTCATTGCTCAGATCACATGAAGCTGGTGAGCGCGGCAAAAGGCATCGAAGAATCGAGCCTGTGTCGCATGTCGCAGGTGATTGCCGAGATGTTGCCGGGCCGACCGATTGCAGTACTGTCCGGGCCGACATTCGCGAAAGAGATTGCCGCCGGTGAGCCCGCCGCGGTCGTGATCGCTTCTGAGCAACTGAAATTCGCTTCCGAGGTACAGCGGGCGTTCGCGACACGAGCCCTACGTTTGTATGCCAGCGACGATATCGCCGGCGTGGAACTCGGTGCGGCGCTCAAGAACGTGATCGCGATCGGAGCCGGCATCTGCCGCGGGCTGGGTCTGGGAAGCAATAGCGTAGCGGCGCTGATCACGCGCGGGTTGGCCGAGATCATGCGGCTGGCGGATTCCATGTTTATGAACCCCGCTACGTTGAGCGGACTCGCGGGCTTGGGCGACCTGGTTCTGACGGCAACGGGCGATCTCTCGCGCAATCGATATGTCGGCATGCAACTCGGACAAGGCCGATCGTTGCACGAGATCCTTGCCGGCATGACCATGATCGCGGAGGGCGTGGGGACTTGCCGTGCGGCGTACGCGCTCGGCAAATCGAGAAATGTCGACCTGCCGATCGTGGAAAAGATTTACGAGATTCTATATGAACAGAAGGACCCGCGGCAGGCGATCAGCGAGCTTATGGAGCGGCCGTTAACGACCGAGTGAGCCTGGTTTTATCAGCCTTTTTCTGATCGAGCCACATGAAGTAGCCAATGAGCGTTTTGCCGTCGAGGATCTTCCCTGCCCTAACCGCTTCCTGCATCTCCTTTTTGGTGAACCAACGAATCTCGATACGTTCGTCTTCGATGTTTTCCGCGGTGCCCTCGGTGAGATCGGTCGCGAGAAACACGTTCATCTTTTCGTCCACATAGCCGGGACTGGCCCAGAACAGCGCCAGCTTGGTCCACTTCCTGGCTGAATAGCCGGTCTCTTCGCGCAGTTCGCGCTTAGCGGCCTGCAGAGGAGATTCGCCGGGATCGATGCGGCCCGCGGGAAGCTCCCACATGTCCCGCTCGGCGGGTAAACGGAACTGCTTCACCAGCAGGATGCGCTCACGCTCATCGACAGCCATCATCACGGCTGATCCGGGATGGCGAACGATGGAACGGTGGATTTCAAAACCCGTCGGATCAGTTGCGACTTCATCGACGACAGTGAAGAGCTTGTTCCGCAGGAGCTCTTTCGAGGAGATGATCTTCATTCCTTTCACTTTACCGACGCGGAGTAAACACGCGCTAACGTGAGGTTTGGACCGCATCGATGCGCACGCGCCGCACACTATCGAGCGGCCCGCCATGTACCAGCGTTGGCTGCGGTTGACGTTTCTGCACTGGCGCTATGATCCCGAACGCATTGAGCCCCTGATTCCGCCGCCGCTGAAACTCGACACCTATGACGGCGCAGCGTGGGTGGGCCTGGTGCCATTCGAAATTGTTGAGCTGCGGCCGCCATTGGTTCCGGCGCTGCCCTGGATCTCGCGCTTCCCCGAAACTAACGTGCGTACCTATGTGCGCGGTCCCGATGGCCAGCGAGGCGTCTGGTTCTTTACGCTGGAAGCCGAGCGACTGATCGCGGTGCTGGCCGCACGGACTTTCTATCATTTGCCGTATCGCTGGGCGGCCATGAAAGTAGCGCAAAGAGACGGCGTGGTCTACTACACCAGCAAACGCCACCGTCCGTTCGGCCACGCGCGAACCGACATTGCCGTGGAACCAGGAACGTCTGTGACGGCAGGTCAACTCGAGAACTTTCTGACGGCACAGTTCCGGTTATACGCGGTGCGCGGACGGCGCTTGTACACAGCACCGATCGAACACGATCCCTGGCCGCTGCAGAGTGCCGAGGTCCGGCGGCTGGAACAGGATGTCATCGAAAGGCTCGGTTTGCCGACGCCCGAGGGCAGGCCGCTGGTTCACTACTCGGCCGACCTGCAAGTGAAGATCGGCAACATCAAAGAAGTGCGCTAACTGGGATTCACCTCGTGCTGCTCCGCATCGGGCCAGGTTTCGCCGATCTGTCCGGTAGTTTGCGGCGCGCGATTCAGTTCCCGCTGAACGGCGTCAACGACCTCGTCGCGGTCTCGTGAATGAAACTGATCGTCAAGACGCTGCAGCGCGACG
>Ga0213876_10001347_pt1 | contig 15365 bp, 10 predicted proteins | sample BarmaccomBMRX_R9_FD_160113 | JGI IMG/M metagenome (GOLD analysis project Ga0213876, IMG submission 160113) | Root-associated microbial communities from Barbacenia macrantha in rupestrian grasslands, the National Park of Serra do Cipo, Brazil - RX_R9 | ecosystem: Host-associated > Plants > Roots...
GGAATACATCACCGCGACGCGGTCGCAGGTCTCGGCGATCACGCCCATGTCATGGGTCACCAGCATCACGGCGGTGCCGTGGTCGCGGCCAAGCCGCTTGATCAGCGCGATGATCTGGGCCTGCACTGAGACGTCGAGCGCCGTGGTCGGCTCGTCGGCGATGATCAGCTCGGGCTCGGCGCAGAGCGCGAGCGCGATCACGACGCGCTGGCGCATGCCGCCGGAGAATTCATGCGGGTAGCCGTCGATGCGCTTGTCCGGCGCGGGAATGCCGACTTCGGCGAGCAGGTCGATGGCGCGTTTTCGCGCGAACGAGTCGGACAGGCTGGTGTGGGTCTTGATGGTCTCGACGATCTGGTCGCCGATCCGGTAGAGCGGATTGAGGCTGGTCAGCGGGTCCTGGAAGATCATTCCGATCCGCTTGCCGCGGATTTTTCGCATCTCCTCCGGCGGCAGATCGTCGATGCGCAGGCCGGACAGGCGGATCTCGCCGCCAGCGATGCGGCCCGGAGGGTCGATCAAGCCGATCACGGCGAGCCCTGTGACTGATTTGCCGGCGCCGGATTCGCCGACCACGCCCAGCACTTCGCCCTTGGCGATATCGAAGCAGATGCCATCGATCGCGCGCAAACTTTCACGACGGGTGGCAAACTCCACCTTGAGGTTGCGCACGGAGAGCACCGGTTCGGTCATGTTGCGACGCTTCGAGGGCCGTCTACACCTCTCCGACTAGGGAAAGGAGCAATCGCATATGACGCCAGCCGATCTTGGCGCCAAGGTTTCCTCGTCGTCATGGCCGGGCTTGTCCCGGCCATCCACGTCTTTGAAGGCCATAGAAAAGAAAGGCGTGGATGCCCGGCACAAGGCCGGGCATGACGAGTGATGGACGTGGCGCGACCACCCCTCCCTGATATGTTCTTGGCCGCCCCCATCATGAGCGTTCTCTTCGCATGAGGAGATGTGGCATCGCATTCGCGGCAAGAGCTTGCTCTGATCCCATCAGTCTTCATCGCAGTTTCGGATTGAGCGCCTCGCGCAGCCAGTCGCCGAGCAGGTTGATCGACAGGATCAGGGCGGCGAGTGCGATGCCGGGAAAGGCGACGATCCACCATTCGCCGGAAAACAGATAGTTGTTGCCGATCCGGATCAGCGTGCCGAGCGAGGGCATGGTGTCGGGCATCCCGGAGCCGAGGAACGACAGCGTCGCCTCGGTGATGATCGCGAGCGCGAGGTTGATGGTTGCGATCACGAGCACCGGGCCCATTGTGTTGGGCAGCACATGGCGCATCATGATCACCGGCGCCGGCAGGCCGATCAGCCGGGCGGCCGCAACGTAATCCTTGTTCTTCTCGACCAGCACTGAGCCGCGCACCGTGCGGGCATATTGCACCCAAAAACTGAGGCCGATCGCGATCACCAGCACGATCAGCATGCTCGCCGCGTCGAGCCGGTCGCCGAACACCGATTTGGCGATGCCGTCGACCAGCAGCGCGATCAGGATGGCGGGGAAGGTGAGCTGCACGTCGGCAACCCGCATGATCAGGCCGTCGATGGCGCCGCCAAAATAGCCGGCCACGAGGCCGAGCGCGATGCCGAGCGCGCCGGAGACCAGCACGCCGAGCACGCCGACCACGAGTGAGATTCGGAGGCCATAAAGGATCGCCGACAGCACGTCGCGGCCCTGCTCGTCGGTGCCGAGCAGGAACGGGCTCTGGCCGTCAGCGGTCCAGAGCGGCGCGATGCGCGAGTTCATCAATTGCAGCTGCGCCGGGTCGAACGGGTTTTGGACCGAAAGCAGGGGAGCGAAGATCGCGGCGAGAAAGAACAGGGCCGTGATCGCCGCGGCGAGCATGGTAAGGCGGGAGCGGCGGAAGGAGTAGAACAGGTCGCCTTCAACCAGGCGCTTGAGCCGGCCGTTGGACGAGGACCCGGCGCGCGAAGTGCTGGTCTCGGGCTTGCTCGGAAGGGCGGCATCGCTCATGGGCTCATTTTCCGGAACTACGCCGGTCGGCTGATGGTCGAACGCAGGCGCGGGTCGACCACGGTGTAGAGGATATCAACCACAAGGTTGATTGTGACGAAGATCAGGGACACCATCAAGAGATACGCGGCCATGATCGGGATATCGACGTTCTGCACGGCCTGGACGAAAAGCAGACCCATGCCGGGCCATTGGAACACGGTTTCGGTGATGATGGCGAATGCAATAACCGAGCCAAACTGCAGTCCCGCCACCGTGATGACCGGAATGAGCGTGTTCCGCAGCGCATGACCGAAATGGATGGCGCGCCTGGTCAGGCCTCGGGCACGGGCGAAGCGGATATAGTCGGTGCGCAGCACCTCGAGCATCTCGGCGCGGACCAGCCGCATGATCAGCGTCATCTGGAACAGGCCAAGCGTGATCGAGGGCATGATCAGCGCCTTCAACCCGGAGACGGTGAGGAGGCCGGTGCTCCACCAGCCGATCCGCACAGTCTCGCCGCGGCCGAACGAGGGCAGCCAGCCCAGCACAACGGCGAACAGGTAGATCAGGAGGATGCCGATCAGGAAGGTCGGCAGCGAAATGCCGATCAGGGAGATCGCCTGGAAGGCTTTGGCCAGCAGCGAATTGCGGTGCAGTGCGGAATAGACCCCCATCAGGATGCCGAACACCATCGCGAGAATGGTGGCGCAGGTCGCGAGCTCCAGGGTGGCCGGCATCCGCTCCTTCAGCAGGTCCGCGACCGGCTGGCGGAACTGGTAGGAGACGCCGAACTGGAATCTTGCGGCATTGCCGAAATAGCGCGCGAACTGCACCAGCACCGGATCGTCGAGCCCGAGTGATTTGCGCATCTCCGCGCGCTGCGCCGCCGAGGTGTCGATCGAGACCATCTGGCTGATGGGGTCGCCCGCGAAGCGGAACATTGCAAACGCGACACAGCCGACGACGATCATGACGGCGATCGCCTGGATGGCCCGACGAAGAATGAAGGCGAGCATCTCTTCCTTTCGCTTTTCGCAAGAACTCTATCCCCTCATCCTGAGCGCGGCGTCTTCGCCGCGTCTCGAAGGATGAGGCCCGGTCCTTGGCCTCATGGTTCGAGACGGCGCAAAAGCGCCTCCTCACCATGAGGGTCTGGAGTATTCCTTAAAACGAAGGGTCCCGGAGCGTGCTGCCGCCGGGACGCTGAACTTCAAGACTTGGCTACTCTTCCGCTTTGGTGGCCCAGTACAGCAGGACCTGGTTGTCCGCGCGCTGCGTCAGCTTCACCTTTTTCGACACGCCCCAGGCCAGCGACTGCTGGTGCAGCGGGATGTAGGCATAATCCTTGATGCCGATCTCAAAAGCCTGCTTGATCATCTGGTCGCGCTTGGCGGTGTCGGCCTCGATCAGGATCTTGTCGGTCAGGGCATCGAGCTCCCGGTTGCAATAGCCGCCAAGATTAGCTTCGCCGCGGGTGGTGTCGTTCTTGTCGTCGCGGCAGCCCATGATGTCATGCAGCACGTTGTGCGAATCCATCGTGGCCGGCGTCCAGCCGAGCAGGAAGAACGAGGTCTGGTAGCCGCCGGGTTTCAGCACCTTTGCGAAATACTGCGCCTTCGGCTGCGCCATGAGGTTCACCTTGATGCCGATGCGGGCCAGCATGCCGACCACGGCCTGGCAGATCGGGCCGTCATTGACGTAGCGGTCGTTCGGACAGTCCATCGTCAGCTCAAAACCGTCGCCATAGCCGGCCTCGGCCAACAGCTTCTTGGCGCCGTCGGGATCGAGTTTCGGTCGAGTAAACTCCTTCGACAGCTTGAACAGCTCCGGCGCGATCATCAGCGCCGACGGCGTCGACAGCCCGCGCATCACCCGTGTCTTGATCAGGTCGATGTCGACAGCCTTGTAGAAGGCCTCGCGGACGCGGACGTCCTTGAACGGGTTTTTGCCCTTGACGCTGGAATAGAGCAGCTCGTCGCGTGTCTCGTCCATGCCGAGAAAGATGGTGCGCAGCTCCGGCCCCTTCAGCACCTGCGCATTCGGGCTCGAATCGACGCGTGCGATGTCCTGGATCGGCACGGGCTCGATGACGTCGACCTCGCCCGAGAGCAGGGCAGCGACGCGGGTCGCGTCGGAGGCGATCGTGGTGAAGACGATTTCCTTTAAGTTATGTTCGGGCTTGCCCCACCAGTTCGGGTTGACCTTGAACACGGTCTTGACGCCGGGCTGGTGGCTCTCGATGGTGAAGGGCCCGGTGCCGTTCTCGTGCAGTGCGGCGTAGCTCGGCGTGGTCGCCGAGACCGGCGTCGGCGCGACCGAGTTGTTCTCCTCGCACCACTTCCTGTCCATGATGTACCAGGAGTCCCACTGCGAGATCAGGATCGGATTGGGCGCGCTCAGGACGACGTCGACGGTATAGTCGTCGACCTTGACGAATTTTGCGTCCGAGGGAACGTTGGACAGGAAGTTGGAGCCCTGTGCGCGCACCCGGTCGGCCGAAAACAGCACGTCGTCGGCGGTAAAGGGATCGCCATTGTGGAATTTCACGCCCTTGCGCAGGTGAAAGCGCCAGCGCGTCGGCTCCGGCGTTTCCCAGCTTTCGGCGAGCGCCGGGACAGTCTTGAGGTCCTTATCGCGCGTCACCAGCCCCTCATAGACATGGCCCTGATGGGCGATGGTTGTCGTTTCCTTGAAGGTGTAGGGGTCGAGCGATTTCAGCGTGCCCTGGTTGGCGTAGCGCAGGGTCTGGCTCGACGCCGGCTGCATCGCAAGCGACGCCAGTGCGCCGATGGCCGCGGCAAACAAGGTGGGACGTACGGACATTGATCAGAGGCCTCCGCGGTGGCACGCTTCGCATTTTCAGGAACTGGTCCGAGAAGCCGGGCATGACACGAATTTCGGCTTCGGGACACGTGCCGCCCATGTTGGATCGGCTTGGGCCGCCGTGCAAGCCGCTTTGTGCGTGACCCTGCCAGAGCGCGCGCGGAAAGCCGCGAGCCTCTTGCGGCAGCCGCTGCAAGCGTGCCTCGATATCCGACTTTGGCAGTGGCCGAAAGCCGCGGGAGCGCCCGCGGCAGGCATAACTCCCCGGCCGGGCACTGGTTGACCATAACTGTTAAAAAGTACAGTGTCCGAACGCTCCCAGCCGGGCCCTATCGCTTGCACGCGAGCGCCGGCCGTGGCGTAGTGCGGAAATTGCATCCAGCGGAGCGGCTGATATGAAGGTCAATGTCGAGATCGATTGCACGCCGCTCGAGGCCCGGCAATTCTTCGGCCTGCCGGACGTGTCGCCGATGCAGACGGCGGTCATGGACAAGCTGCAGCAGCAGATGATGGCCAACATCGAAAAGGTCACGCCTGAAGCGCTGATGCAGAGCTGGTTCACCTTCGATCCGAAACTTGCCGAAAAGTTTCAGGATCTGTTCGTCACGATGGCCGGCCTCGGCTCGCTCGGGGGCGACAAGAAGAGGTAATGGCTCCCGACGGACGCCCATCGCCGGCCGCCGGGCGGTTGCGCCCGCCGGGGCTAGGCCTGCTGCTCGCCGAGGCGCGCGCGATCTTTGAATTCAACGCCAGCTTCCTGTTGTCGCCGCTGCTCATGCAGGCGCCGCGCGGCGATGGCCATCCTGTCCTGACCTTGCCCGGATTTCTGGCCAGCGACCTGTCGATGGCGCCGATGCGGCACTATCTCGGCGAGCTCGGCTATGCGACGGAAGCCTGGCGCATGGGCCGCAACGTTGGCGGGCTCGGGCGCATGCGCGGCCTACTGCTGGATCGGCTCGCCGGGATATATCGCGATACGACGAGAAAAGTCTCGATCGTCGGATGGAGCCTCGGCGGCGTCTATGCGCGCGACCTCGCGCTGCAGGCCCCCGAACTCGTCCGCTATGTCGTGACGCTGGGCAGCCCCTTTGCCGGCGATGTGCGGGCGACCAACGCGACACGGCTCTACGAGGCGATGTCCGGCGAGATCGTGGAGGCCCATCCCGAGCTCCGCGCCGCGATATCAGGCGACCTGCCGGTGCCGACCACGTCGATCTATTCCCGCGCCGACGGCATCGTGAACTGGCGCACCTGCCAGCTGTGCCCCTCCGATACCGCCGAGAATATAGAGATCCATCTCGCCAGCCATGTCGGGCTCGGCGTCAATCCGGCGTCGCTGTGGGCAGTGGCCGACCGCCTGGCGCAGGCCGAAGGCCAGTTCAAGCAATTCGACCGGGCGGGGCCGTTTGCCATTGCCTACGCGCCCCCGGAACAGGCACAATCAACTTGAAACCATGAAGAAGCGCGTCAAAAGCGCGCCGCGCCGATTCTGAGGGAGGACAAACATGGGTGACGGCAAGAAACTGTCATCGCTGGACGCGTCGTTTCTGTATCTCGAAACGCCGGAAATGCCGATGCATGTCGGCAGCATGGCGATCTTCCGCCTGCCTGACGACTATCAGGGCGACTTCTTCGAAGCGTTCAAGGCGATGATCGCATCGCGGCTGCATCTGGCGCCGATCCTGAAGGCGCGGCTGGAGAAGGCACCGCTCGACATCGACCATCCTTCCTGGGTCGAGGACGACCAGTTCGACATCGACCGCCACATCTTCCGCGCCAGCCTGCCGGAGCCGCGCGACCGTGCGACCTTGGAGCGCATCGTCGGCTGGATGCATGCAAAACTCTTGAACCGCGCCCGCCCGCTCTGGGAATTCTACGTCTTCGAGGGCATGAAGGACAACGAGGTCGGGCTCTATTCCAAGATGCACCATGCCTGCATCGACGGCGGTGCCGGCGCGGCGCTGACCAACATGATCTACGACATGACGCCGGTGCCGCGCCAGGTTGATCCCCCTGCTGCTCGTGCAAAGGCGGAGCAGGAGCCGCGCGACATCGCCGCCAACCTGCTCGACGCCTATACCCAGCTCTGGAATCAGCCGCTCGATCCCGCCATCGCCAAGGGCATCGAGCTGCCGCGCTCGGGCAAGAGCGATCTCGGCTCGATCCTGTTCGATAATGCGATGTACCAGATCGAGAGCGCGGTGCGGTTCGCCGGCAGCATCCCGGCGATGCTCAGAAGCGTCACCGACGTGGTCGGAAAAATCTCCGATCCCGCCGCGCGCGAGAGCATCGCCAGCATGGCTTCGCCGCCGACGATCCTGAACAAGTCGATCTCGTCGGAGCGCAGCTTTGCCGGGGCCTCGATTTCGCTGTCGCGGGCCAAGGCGCTGGCGAAGCTGGCCGGCGGCAAGCTCAACGACGTGGTGCTGGCGCTCGCCTCCGGCGTGGTGCGCCGCTATCTGTTGCAGCAGGGCGCGCTGCCGCAGAAGTCCATGACCGCGGCGGTGCCGATCTCGCTGCGCGAGGAGGGCAACACCGACACCAATAACCAGGTGTTCGGCATGATCTGCGCCATTGCGACCAATATCGAGGATCCCAGGGAGCGGCTCACCGCGATCATCGCCCAGTCGACCAAATCGAAGGAGATGGCGCATCCGCTCCGCGCCTTCATGCCGCAGGTGTCAAACATCTCGATGCTGGGCGCGCCGATCCTGGTGCAGATTCTCGCGCTGCTCTACAGCCGCTCCAGCCTGTCGGACGTGCTGCCGCCGACCGCCAACATCACGGTCTCCAACGTGCCGGGGCCGCGGCAGACGCTGTACGCGGCCGGCGCCGAACTCTTGCACATCTTCCCGGTCTCGATCTCGACCCATGGCATCGCCCTGAATATCACCGTGCAGTCCTATCGCGACCAGCTCGATTTTGGCTTCATCGCCGGCGCCAACATCATCCCGCATGTGCAGGTGCTCTGCGACATGCTGCCCGAGGAGTTCGAGCTCCTGGAGCAGGCGTTCGCGCCCGAGCGCCAGAGCGCAGCGGGCTGAAGTGTCGGCGTTTGAGTTTGGTTTATTCCGTAAGTTCGATTTGCGTATGGAGCTGATCGTTACCGCAAGCTCGCCATGCCCGGCCTTGTGCCGGGCATCCACGTCTTTCTTTCCTGGATCAGACGTGGATGGCCGGGACAAGCCCGGCCATGACGATGCGGCAATATCTGCGCCGATGTTTTGAGTAGGAAACAATCATGATCAACATGCCGCCGCTTCAGTTCGCCCAGACCAACGGCATCCGCATGGGCTATTACGAAGCAGGTCCGAAGGACGACAGGCCGCCGCTGGTGCTCTGCCATGGCTGGCCGGAAATCGCGTTTTCCTGGCGGCACCAGATCGAGGCCTTGAGCGCGGCCGGCATCCGCGTCATCGCGCCGGACCAGCGCGGCTATGGCGCGACGGACCGGCCGGGAGCGGTCGAGGACTACGACATGGAGCACCTGACCGGCGACCTCGTCGGGCTGCTCGATCATCTGAACATCGACAAGGCGATCTTCGTCGGCCATGACTGGGGCGGTTTTGTCGTCTGGCAGATGCCATTGCGACACATCGACCGTGTCGCCGGCGTCGTCGGCGTCAACACGCCGCATCTGCCGCGCGCGCCGATCGATCCGATCGAGCTGTTCAAGCAGCGCTTTGGCGAGCACATGTACATCGTGCAGTTCCAGAACCCGGCGCGCGAAGCTGACAGGATTTTCGACAGTCGCGTCGAGCAGACCTTTGATGCCTTCATGCGCAAGCCGGCGCCGCGTCCTGCTGGCGCGCCGGCAGAGCAGCCGGTTGCAGGCGTCGGCGCGTCGCCGCGGCTCAATCTTGCCTTTCCGCAGATGATCGCCAATTACGACGCCCGTCACGATCCGCGCAGGCCGATCCTGTCGGATGAGGAGAAAAAAGTGTTCGTCGACACGTTTACCAAAACCGGCTTCACCGGCGGGATCAACTGGTATCGCAACTTTTCGCGCAACTGGCAGCGCTCGGAAAATCTCGATCACACCGTGCGGGTGCCGTCGCTGATGATCATGGCGGAGAACGACGCTGTACTGCCGCCGTCGTCGGCCGACGGCATGGAGAAGCTGGTCCCGGACCTGGAAAAATACCTGGTCAGGGATAGCGGCCACTGGACGCAGCAGGAGCAGCCCGAGGAGGTTTCGGCGAAGCTGATCGAATGGCGGAGACGGCGGTTTGGGTGGCAATGACGCCGTCATTCCGGGGCGGTCCGAAGGACCGAATCCGGAATCTCGAGATTCTCAGGTGCGCAATTGCGCACCATGGTTCGCGCTGCGCGCGCCCCGGAATGACAGGTGAGGGGTGGGGAAAATCAAAATGGCTTCCAACAACAGACTGAGCCCGATCCCGCAGCCGCCGACGAAGCCGGTGGTCGGCAACATGCTGTCGCTCGATTCCGCCGCGCCCGTGCAGGACCTGACCCGGCTCGCAAAGGAGCTCGGCCCGATCTTCTGGCTCGACATGATGGGTGCGCCGCTCGTCATCGTCTCGGGCTATGAGCTCGTCGACGAACTTTCCGACGAGACGCGGTTCGACAAGGTGGTGCGCGGCGCGCTGCGGCGGGTGCGCGCGATCGGCGGCGACGGCCTGTTCACGGCCGATACATCGGAGCCGAACTGGAGCAAGGCGCACAACATCCTGCTGCAGCCGTTCGGCAACCGCGCCATGCAGTCCTATCATCCGAGCATGGTCGACATCGCCGAGCAGCTGGTGAAGAAGTGGGAACGGCTCAATGCCGATGACGAGATCGACGTCGTCCACGACATGACGGCGCTGACGCTGGACACCATCGGCCTGTGCGGCTTCGACTACCGCTTCAATTCGTTCTACCGGCGCGACTATCATCCCTTCGTGGAATCGCTGGTGCGCTCGCTGGAAACCATCATGATGATCCGCGGCCTGCCGCTGGAAAACCTCTGGATGCGCCGGCGCCGCGGCGATCTCGCCAAGGACGTCGATTTCATGAACAGGATGGTCGACGACATCGTCGCCGAGCGGCGCAAGGCGGCTGACGCCTCCGACGGCAAGAAGGACATGCTGAACGCCATGATGAGCGGCGTCGACCGTTCAACCGGCGAGCAGCTCGACGACGTCAACATTCGCTACCAGATCAACACCTTTCTGATCGCGGGGCACGAGACCACCAGCGGGCTATTGTCCTACGCGATCTATGCCCTGCTCAAGCATCCGGACGTGCTGACGAAGGCCTATGAGGAGGTCGATCGCGTCTTCGGTCCTGACGTCGACGCCAGGCCAAGCTATCAGCAGGTCACGCAGCTCACCTACATCACGCAGATCCTGAAGGAGGCGCTGCGGCTATGGCCGCCGGCGCCGGCCTATGGCATCGCCCCGCTCAAGGACGAGACTATCGGCGGCAAATACACGCTGAAGAAGAACCAGTTCATCACCATTTTGGTGACCGCGCTGCACCGCGACCCCAGCGTCTGGGGACTGAACCCCGATTTGTTCGATCCGGAAAATTTCAACCCCGCGGCCGAAGCAAAGCGTCCGGTCAATGCCTTTAAGCCGTTCGGCAACGGCCAGCGCGCCTGCATCGGGCGTGGCTTTGCCATGCACGAGGCGGCGCTCGCGCTCGGCATGATCCTGCAGCGCTTCAAGCTGGTGGATCATCAGCGCTATCAGATCAGGCTCAAGGAGACGCTGACCATCAAGCCGGATGGATTCAAGATCAAGGTGCGGTTGCGCACCGGTCGCGACCGCACCATCCATGCTGACGCCGTCGCGGCAGCGGGTGCGGCGGGTGCGGCGACGCCGCGGGCGCGGACCCGGCCCGGGCACAACACGCCGCTCGTGGTGCTCTATGGCTCCAATCTCGGCACCGCCGAGGAGCTCGCGACGCGCGTCGCCGATCTCGCCGAGGTCAACGGCTTTGCCACGCGGCTTGCGCCGCTCGACGATTTTGCCGGCCAGTTGCCGGACAGCGGCGGCGTGCTGATCTTCTGCGCGTCCTATAATGGCGCCCCGCCGGACAATGCGACGAATTTTGTGAACTGGCTGCGCGGCGAGTTGCCGAACGATGCGTTCGCCAAGGTGCGCTACGCCGTGTTCGGCTGCGGCAACCGCGACTGGGCGGCGACCTATCAGTCGGTGCCGCGCCTGATCGACGAGGCGCTGGCGGCGCACGGCGCAAAGCGCGTCTATCCGCGCGGCGAGGGCGATGCGCGCAGCGATCTCGACGGCCAGTTCGAGAGCTGGTTCGCCGCGCTCGGCCAGGCGGCGGTCAAGGAATTCGGCCTCGACCAGAATTTTTCGCGCAGCGCGGAGGACACACCGCTCTATTCCGTCGAGCCGGTCGCGCCCAGCGCCGTCAACGCGGTGGCGGCGCTCGGCGGCACCGTGCGGATGAAGGTCCTGGTCAATCGCGAGCTGCAGAACAAGTCGGGCCCCGCCGCGTCGGAACGCTCGACGCGGCATATCGAGGTGCAACTGCCTGATGGCATGACCTACCGCGTCGGGGATCACCTGAGTGTCGTACCCCGCAATGACGCAGCGCTGGTCGACCGGGTGGCGCGTCGCTTCGGCTTCCTGCCGGCCGACCAGATCCGGCTCGCTGTTGCCGAAGGCCGCCGCGCGCAATTGCCGGTGGGCGAGACGGTCTCGGTCGGCCAGCTCCTCACTGACTACCTCGAACTGCAGCAGGTGGCGACCCGCAAGCAGATCCAGATCATGTCCGAGCACACGCGCTGCCCGGTGACCAAGCCGAAACTCTTGGCCTATGTCGGCGACGATGCACAGGCGAGCGAGCGCTATCGCGCCGACATCCTGTCGAAGCGCAAATCGGTCTACGACCTCCTGGAGGAATTTCCGGCCTGCGAGCTGCCATTCCACGCCTATCTCGAAATGCTCTCAGTGCTCGCGCCTCGCTATTATTCGATCTCGTCCGCGCCCGCGCATGATGCGGGCCGCTGCAGCGCCACCGTCGGTGTGGTGGAAGGCCCGGCGGCCTCAGGGCGCGGACTTTATCGCGGCGTCTGCTCCAATTATCTCGCCTCGCGCCGCGAGGGCGAAACCATCTTTGCGACCGTGCGCGAGACCAAGGCCGGCTTCCGCTTACCCGACGATCCATCGGTGCCGATCATCATGATCGGCCCGGGCACGGGGCTTGCGCCGTTCCGCGGTTTCCTGCAGGCGCGCGCCGCGCAAAAGGCCGGCGGCGCGACGCTCGGGCCCGCGATGCTGTTCTTCGGCTGTCGCCATCCCGAGCAGGATTTCATCTACGCCGACGAGCTGAAGGCGTTCGCCGACGACTGCATCACCGAGCTCTTTGTAGCGTTCTCACGCAGTGACGGGCCTAAAACCTATGTGCAGCATCTGCTCGCGGCGCAGAAGGCGCGGGTCTGGGAGCTGATCGAGCAGGGTGCGGTCATCTTTGTCTGTGGCGACGGCTCGAAAATGGAGCCCGACGTCAAGGCGGCGCTGATGCAGATCCATCGCGACTGCACCGGCTCGGATGCCGATGCAGCCGCACGATGGATCGCCGATCTCGGCACAGAGAACCGCTACGTGCTCGACGTCTGGGCCGGCGGGTAGCTCCGACCTATCGACGAGTAGGGTGGGCAAAGCGAAGCGTGCCCACCATGGAGCGCGCCAGGTGCGAAGGGTGGGCACGGCGCGCACGCGCCTTCGCCCACCTTACCTTGATCGGCTCAGCGGCGCCTTGGGGAGGTGATGTCCCCGTTTTTGTCGTTGGGCGTGACGGGACCGCCGCCGTATGAACCGCCGGACCCGCCGCTCGCGCCGGTCCCGGTGCCGGCTGCGGATCCCGTCGTCCCGCTGCCGGCCGTTCCGGCGCCACTCGTGCCACTCGCACCGCCCATGCCCGTGCCGCCGGAGCCGCTGCTTGCGCCGGAGCCGCCGCTACCAGTTCCGCCTCCACTCCCTCCGCCACCACCGCCGCCGCTTTGAGCGAGCGCGACCGTTGAACCGAGAGCAAAGAACATCGCCAAAGCGATCGTCGTGATCTTCTTCATGGTCATATCCTTTCCGCAGGAGTTGTGGCTTCGACGTCTGGCAATGTTTCGATGCGCCATCCGTTCCTAGTGATGCGGATGCGGCAGACCGTCCCAGGAGGGAAGCTGCGCTGGTCCAGCCCATCGTCATCACCGGCGCTCACGCCGCCGCGTACACGATGGCCCATTGCGGCGCCAAGACTGCTGCGTGCTCGACGTCTTGGGTGGATAGCTTCGATGCGCAGATGCGCAGGGTGGGGAGAGCGCGCACGCTCTACCCGCCCTGCGCGCTACGTCAGATCTCGACCTCGAGGCCGACTTCGACGACCTGGGAGGGCGGGACGCCAAAATACGCCGCCGGGAGATTGGCGTTGAGATGCATCATGGCGAACAGGGCTTTTCTCCAGACCGCCATGCCGGCAATCCTGTCGCTCGCGATCACCATCACGCGCCGAAAGTAGTAGGTGATGTTTTCCGGATCGATGCCGGCAAGCTCGGGCCTGCGGCAGGCGAGCCGCAGCGCCGCCATCACATCAGGGGTTTCCATGAAGCCGAAATGGAACAGCACGCGCGTGATGCCCCCGCCGACCGGAACGAACGTGACGCGCTCGCTGGCGTCGACCCGCGGCGCGTCGACGATGATGGAGGCGATGAACAGCACGCGCTCGTGCAGGACGCGATTGTGCCGCAGATGATGGGTCAGACAGAGCGGGATACCCGTGGTCGCCGCGGTGAAGATCGCCGCCGCCCCGGGCAGCCGGATCGGCGGCGTGTTGATGACCCACTCGACGAACGCGTCCTCCGGCTGGCGCAGCTTTGAGCGCTCCTGTTCGAGCAGTTGCCACCCCGTGCGCCAGGTCAGCATCAGAAACGCGATCACGGCGGCGAGCAGCAGCGGGAACCAGCCGCCCTCAACCAGCTTGGTCATGTTCGCGGCGACGAACACCAGTTCGATGACGAGGAAGAATCCGTTGACCGCCACCACCAGAAGCGGGTTGTAGCCCCATTTCAGGGCCACCAATGCCGCCAGCACGGTGGTGATCGCCATCAGCATCGCGACCGCGATGCCATAGGCGCCGCCGAGGGCGTCCGACGAGCGGAACAGCAGCACGGCGCTGAGCGTGCCACCCGCCAGCAGCCAGTTGACCAGCGGGATGTAGATCTGCCCCTTCTCGTGGCTCGCGGTGTGGTTCACGCGCATGCGCGGCAGGAAGCCGAGCTGCATGGCCTGCTGCGTCAGCGAATAGGCGCCCGAAATGATGGCCTGGGAGGCGATCACGGTGGCGAGCGTCGCGAACGCCACCATCGGGTAATGCGCCCAGCGCGGCACCAGCAGATAGAACGGGTTCTCGGCCGCCTGCGGATCGGCCAGCAGCAGCCCGCCCTGGCCGAGATAATTGAGCATCAACGCCGGCGAGACGATCGCAAACCAGCCGAACTGGATCGGCAGCCGGCCGAAATGACCCATGTCGGCATACATGGCCTCCGCGCCGGTCAGGGTCAGGAACGCGGCGCCGAGCACGGCGAAGGCGATGCCGGGGCCGGCATGACCGAGGTAGAGCACGGCATGATGCGGGCTGATCGCGGCGAGGATGGCCGGGCTTTGCACGATGCCCTTGAGGCCGAGGACTGCAATGGCCAGGAACCACACCAGCATGACAGGCCCAAAGATGGTGCCGACGAACTCCGTTCCCTTGCGCTGCACCAGGAACAGGCCGACCAGGATCGCGATGGTGATGGGAACGACCATCGGCGCCAGCGCGGGCGCATCGATCTTCAACCCTTCGACCGCGCTGAGCACCGAGATTGCCGGCGTGATCACGCCGTCGCCATAGAGCAGCGCGGCGCCGATCAGGCCGACCACGAGCAGGGAGGCCCGTGCGCTGCCGCGCGGCGCGTGCCTTGCATCGAGCAGCGCCAGCAGCGCGACGATGCCGCCCTCGCCGCGATTGTCGGCGCGCAGGATCAGAATGGCGTATTTGAGCCCGACGATGAGAAGCAGCGCCCAGAAGATCAGCGACACGGTGCCGATCACGGTTTCCGGCGTGGGCGCTCCGCCGGCGTCGACGGCCTGTTTCAGCCCGTACAGCGTCGAGGTGCCGATGTCGCCGTAGACGACCCCGAGCGCGGTCAGCACCGCGGCAGCGGGCAGCTTTTGGGGATAGTGCCGCGGGCTCTCCTCAGCCTGAAGGACCTGGGCCATGCGCGCGTTCCTTCCGAACGATGCTGCGGAGTATGCATGAAAACGTCGAGTTGAAAAAGTGAGCGCTGCTGTCTGCGACGGTATCAGGCTGGCAGGCGCGTCGAGCTGCCGATGTTTCGCGAACGCGAGATGATCGGCAGCGCGAAGGCACGTCATTCATCATGTGCCGGGGGACCGGGCGGTAGAAACATGGTACGGTCGATCGCCTGGTGTCGGTACGCGCATGCGCGACCCGTGCCGTTGCCGATGCCCTGTCGTCCCAAGTTCTTCGCGCTGGTCGCGGCCCATCCGGTGCTCACCATGCTCAGTCCCGTCGAAACCCCAAAGGACATTCAGGATTTCAACGCGGCCGA
>Ga0213876_10001348_pt1 | contig 15362 bp, 9 predicted proteins | sample BarmaccomBMRX_R9_FD_160113 | JGI IMG/M metagenome (GOLD analysis project Ga0213876, IMG submission 160113) | Root-associated microbial communities from Barbacenia macrantha in rupestrian grasslands, the National Park of Serra do Cipo, Brazil - RX_R9 | ecosystem: Host-associated > Plants > Roots...
CTTGTTGCCCGCGCGGCGACTAGCCGTCCATCAGATGCACGCGCCGGGTGCCTCGTGCCCGACGCGGCGGGCGAAAGGGGCTGGAGCAGGGTAGAGATGTCGGCGCAGGATCTCATCCCGGGCGCGAATCTGGCGTTGCCCGCCGCGCTCGTCGTCGCCGAGCTGGCCTGGAGCGTGGAGGATGCGCTTTCGCTGTGCTGCTGCCTCCTCGGCGCCGACGGTAAGGTTCGCGATATCGCGGATCTCATCGGACCGGGAAGGACGGAGAGCGTAGGCGGAGAGGTGCGGATGACCGGCCTCGGCACCCGTCACGCCACCTTCGAGATCAACGTTCCGGCGATGCCGGGCCGCGTTCAGAAGGTGAGCTTCTGCGCCGTCGCCCAGGATCAGGCGGCCGTCGACTGCGGCCGGGCCGGCGTGGAGATCAACCTGGCGTCGCAGGGCTCGAAGCTGGCGCGGTTCCGGCTCCCGGAGGAACGGCAGCTCGCGGCCGTCATCGGCGAGCTCTACCAGCGGAACGGAGCGTGGAAATTCCGAGCGATCGGACAGGGGTATCAGGAAGGGCTGGCCCCGCTCGCGCAGGGGATCGGCTGCACGCCGGCCGATCTGCAGCGCGTGTTCAAGCCCGCGCCCACGCCCCCGGCGGCAAAGCCGCCGCCTCGGCCCGCGCCGCCGGCGCCTCCGGCGAGCGATGAGCGCCTACGCGTTGCGGACCCGGCAATATCGCCGCCGCTGCCGCCGCCGCGAGCGGATGACGCCCGCGCGGGGCCTGGCTCGCCGGCCGAGCGGCAAATGCGAACCGCGGCTTCGCCGTCTCCCGATCGCGTACCTCGCGCCGACGGCGAGACCGCGGCGCCCCCGGCGTTTACCCTGGGAGGCTGGGCGCTCACTGCCAGGGGCGTCGTGCCCGCCGATGCACGCCGCACCCGCCTCGTCGAACGGGAATTGCTGGATCTGAAGGTGGGGGAGGATGGAGCGCGATGGCCCTCCTTCTTCGCGTTCGACCCGCTCACCGGGGCCGCGCTCCCGGAGACGCCGCCGCTCCGCCGCACCCTCGGCCGGTCGATCGGGGAGGAGGGGTGGCCGGAGCTCGGCTGGGCGAGCGGTCTCGACGTCGCGTCGCGGCAGGACGAGACCATTCCGGAAGGGGCGCGCTTCTTCGCCGCGGGCGGCAGCCCGGCGCGGCTCGTTGCTCTTAACGTCGCCGACGGTCAGGCTTGGTGGAAGGCGCCGCTCACCGGCAAATGGTTTGCCCTCGGGCGGTTCGCTCCGGCCGCGGAGACCATGCCCTTCGCCTTCGGCGCCGTCGGCACCCGCGAGGGCGTCTTCTTCGGAAACGACGGCGGCCTCGTGCACGTCCTCGCGGACCAGCAGCCCACCCTGCGCCAGATCGATCTCGGCGGGACTCCCATCGGACCGGCGGCCGTGCTGCAGGACAGCGTGTTGCTGCCGGTCGACGTGGCGGGTGAGATTCGCATCGCCGTCCGCGACCCGGGCGGCGCCCTCGACTGGATCCCCGTCGAGGGCGCCCCCACCGAGCCCGGCCAGCTCGGCGCGCCCGTGGCCAACGCCGAGACGGGATTGGTCTATTGGCCGGGCACCGCCGGCTTCCTGCTCATCGAGCGCACCGAGGAGCAATTCGGGGGGCGTTGGCACCCGTGGCCGCCGGGCGTGGCCGCCTTGCCCTTCCTGCGGCCCTACCGCGCGAAGAACGGCCGCCTGTGGATGTTCGGAACCCGCATTTCGTCGGACGGCCTCAATCGCGGCGCCGCGGTCGCCTGCTGCATGACCTTGAAGGGGGCCCGCGACGTCAAGGACCTGCCGGGCCCGTTCCTCAGCGTCGGGTCGCAGACCTTCCGGGTGCGGGAGCGCTACGCCGATCCCTGGGGCACGGTCGCCGAGGAGATCACGCTCGACTACGATTTCGCGGGCTGGTGGGTGATGCCGATCCTCCGTATCGGCAGCCGGGAGACGGTCCTCGCGCTGATGGAAGATCTCGGCCCCGGACAGGGGATGCGGGAGTTCCTGTTCAGGGAGGCCCCGGCACGGCCGCGGCAGGCCGCCCTCGCCGTGCACCGCGACCAGGCGGGCCTTGCAATTCTTGGCCAACGCTTCACGATCAGTGCCGTCGATGATCTCGAGATCTTTCTCGACGGCGATCGACTGTGCGTCCATCACTTCGAAAGTAATCAATGCGCAAGCTGGCGTCTTTCTTCCTCTCGCTGATCGCGGCGTTCGTCCTGGCGGCGCCCGCGCCCGCGAGCGGGGGGGCGGGCGCGGTCGAGCAGGTGTTCCTCATCCAGAATTCGGGATGGATGGAGCCATTCTACCTCGATCCGAAGTCGCCGCTTCGCGCCTTCGTCGGCTCGCTCATCGGCAAGGCCAACCTCCAGGGAGTTCCGGTCGTCGTCGCCGCCTTCAACCAGGAGGGACAGGTACCGGGCCGGACCTCGCCCGAGGTGATGTTCGACGGCCCGTACGACGCCGGCGCGATCGCCGCCGCCCTCGCCCGGATCGACCTGCCCAGGAAGCCGTCCGGCGCCTATGCCGATGCGGATTTCAAGGGCGCCCTCACCGGCACCTTCTCGCGGATCATGCGCGGCCGCGAGGGCGTGATCTGGATCGTCACCAACAACAAGGACGCGCCGGACAACCGCCCCACGGTGGTCGAGAATACCCGCGCCTTCTACAACGCGCTGCGCCAGTCGCCGCATATCACCGCCATCGCCGCCTTCCCGATGCGCAAGGTCGTCACCGGCCCGCACTTCAACGAGAAGGGGCTGATCGTCTATGCCCTCGCTTATGGGGAGCGCGGCGCGAATGCGCTGGCCGCGATCCTGAGGCCGGGCGCGCCGGTGAGGGCGCTCTTTCCGGCGCCCCCCGTGAAGCTGAAGCCGCTGACGACCGATCCCGTCGAGCTTCACCTGACCTCCGCCGCCGCCGGCGTCACCGCCGAGGTGGTGAAGGGACGGCTGATCGTCTCCGGCGTGCCCGGCGGGAGCCCGTCGGTCGTCCGGTTGCAGGGCACGGTGCGCAACACCTACTATCCGCAGAACATCGCCCGCGCGGCTTTGACCACCGGCTGGCACTCGGCCGACCCGGCGCTCAGGAGCGGGCAGGCGTCGATGACGCCGCAGGTGCTCGAGAATGTGAAGGCCGCCGGCGAATCCGGCCCGGTCCAGCTCGAGCTGCGGCTGCCGGCCGTCCCCCGCTCCGGCGGCCTTGCCGGCCTGCTCGAGGACGAACGGACCGCCGTCGGGGAGGTGGAAGTCCGGCTCCAGGATCTGCGCTTCTCGCTCGACCCGGCCTTCGTCGCCCGCATCTCGGCGATCAGCGGCGGCGAGATGATCCGCGACGAGCAGGCCGAGGCGGCGATGGCGGCGCATCTGCCGGAAGTCTTCCTCGATTATCGGCGGATTTCGTCGGCGACGATGAAGGTGCCGGTCCAGATCACCTTTCGCTATTCGCCCTGGCCGCTCATCCTGGCGATCGCGCTCGCCGCGCTCGCGCTCGCCGCCGCGTTGTTCCTGCTGGTCATGAGCGCGCGGCCGCGCGAATATACGGTCCGCGTCGGACAAGGCGACCAGCGGATCCGGATCAAGCCGCGCGAGAAGCGGACGCTGGCGGATGCCTATGGGACGCGGGCCGAGGTGATGGGCCGGATGTTCGGTCCGCCGTCGGTGACACCGTTGAACGACTAGACCAAAGGGGGAGGCAGGATCATGCAGGTTGCGAACACGGGCGCGTCATCGGGCGATGATTTCATTCCGGCGCCGGATGCCGCCAATGGAGCGACCCCGGCAGCGACGAACGCCTCCACTCTCAACACGTCCGGCGATCTCGCGCCCATCGCCGTCGAGCACGGGCTCGGGACGACGGCGCTGATCCTCGCGCTGGCCGCGCTGCTGGCGCTGGGCGGCCTGCTGCTCATCGTCAGGGGAGTCATCCGCAAGTCGCTCATCGCGTCGCGCGCGACGATCGACTCGGCCAATGCGGCGGCATGGACGTGGTATCTGTCGCTGCTCCTGTTCGGCGCTTTGGTCATCGCGGGGATTGCCGGCGGGCTGTTCGGCTATTCCTATTATATCGGCCTGACGGTGGCGGTTCTGGTCATCGGCGTCGTCATCTCGATGATGATGACGTCGCGCGCCCGCCGCACGGCTTGAGCCCATTCGAGACGCAGGGGACGACATCGTGGCTGAGACGCAGGCAATTCAGACGCCGACCAACGTGGAGGTGGAGGTCAGGCCCACCGTGTTCGTGGGCCTGGGCGGGACGGGCATGGAAATCCTGCTCCGCCTGCGGCGGCGGATCCTCCAGGCGGACTGGAAGGGCACCCGCCTGAACTCGATGTCCGAATTCCCCGTGGCCGGATTCCTCTACTTCGACACCGACACGAACGAGGCGCGCGAGACGGGGCGCGCCGCGACGACCGATCCGATGGCGGAGGCGGTCGCCTTCGGCAAGGGCGACACGCTCCAGGCCAAGGTGGACGTGAGCTTCTACCAGAACAACAAGGCCAATTATCCGGCGATCGCCGAGTGGCTGCCGAGCCGCGATCTCTCGACGATCGACACCGAGAAGGGAGCGGGCCAGGTCCGCTCGATCTCGCGGCTGCTCTTCTTCCACCAGTTCGACGCCTTCAAGCAGGCGATGACCGCCAAGTCGGCGGCGGTTCTCGACAATGTCAGCACGCAGCAGGCGCTCGCGAGGCTCGGCATCGTCACGCAGCGCCAGCTCCGCGTCGTCGTGGTGGGATCGCTGGCGGGCGGTACGGGGTCCGGCGCCTTCATCGACGCGGGCCTTGCCATCCGCTCCATGTCTTCGCCCCGCGCCGACCAGGTCGATCTCTTCCTCATGCTGCCGAGCGGCTATGCGGGCGCGAACCGCGATCGCGTCTTCGCCAACGGCTTCGCGGCACTCAGCGAACTCGAATATGTGATGCGGCCCAACCCGCAGCCGCCTTATGCCCGCAGCTGGACGAGCGTGGAGCGGCCGTCGGCCGCGAAGCCCTATAACGACGTCTATCTGTTCGATACCGCGAACCTCAACGGCGACCGCACCGAGCGCGTCGACGATATCTACGACATGATCGCCGATATCCTGTTCGAGGATTTCGGCAGCAGCGAGTTCGCCCGCAAGAAGCGCTCGATCGCGGTGAACCAGCAACAGCACAAGATGCAGATGTTCCACCCGCCGATCGCCGGCGACGACCGCCATGTGCTCGGCTACGCCAAGGGCTATTCGGCGATCGGCCAGTCGATCGTCGCGACGACGGGGGCGCTCGAGCACGAGGCGGCGCTGAGCGACGCCAGCAAGACGATGCTGCAGGCCTTCTTCGGGGTCTTCGAAGGAGCGAGCGGGCGCCATCCCGGGGTCAAGGATCGCGACGCCTTCATGCGCTCGAAAATGCTGCTCAGCCCGAAGCTGTTCGACGATTTCCCCGAATTCCTGTCGCCGCGCCCGAACGCGGTCGCCGCCTACGCGATGGTCGACCAGCTGATGGTCAGCGACGACATGAAGTCGATCCACGGCCGTCTTCTGGAAGATATTTCCGGCGAAGTGCGCGCCATGCGGGAGCAGGCGAGCGAGCCGAAGGACTGGTCCGCGCAGGCTGAGAAGATCCGCGCACGATATGAGGCGGAGGTGCTGGCGCGCGCCGGGACCGCCAGCATCCGCCGCGGCGAGGTGGAGGCGGCGCGCGGTCGGATCCTGCGTCAGCTCACCGCCGAGGAAGGGCCGCAGTCGCTGAAGCATGCGCTCTACGACCTCGTCGACGACCGCGAGAATGGCGGCCTCGACTTCACCATCGAGCTGGTCGAGCAGATTCGCGACGAGCTCGCCAAGGACGGCACCGGCATTCGCGCGCAGCTCGACGAAGCGGCGGCGAAGTTCCGGGCCGTCGCCGACGAGATCATGAGCCGGCACCTCGTCCGCTCCCTGCAGAAGCTGGAGCAGGCGGCGAAGCCGCGCCTGTTCGGCGGCGTCGACCGCGACGCAGCCGAGGAATATCTGCGCCACTTCGAGACCGACCTCGGCGAGGGGCTGAAGTTCTGGCTGCGCGCGACAGCGGCGGTGGAGGCGCAGAAGCTGCTCGACGATCTTGCGAACTATCTCGGCGAGCGCTCGGCTCCGGACGAGGAAGGGGACGTCACCTGGACCGGGCTGCTCCGCGAGCTCGACGAGGGCCGCCGCTCGGTAAAGGCCGTCCTCGACATGGTTTCGGCGGAAGCCGACCGCGTCCGCGACGCGGTGAACCGGCCGGAGAACGGCGTCTATATCGTCATCGACCGCGGCGCCGGCCGCATCGCCGAGGAACGGACGGCAACCGAGGCGCGCACCTGGGCGAACGAGAAGTTCACCGACTTCGGCGGCTGCCGCGGCATGTTCCCGATGCTGCGCAACGACGCCGACCGGCTCCGGCTGATCAACCAGCTGCGCGCGATCGCGAAGGAGAAGCTTGCCGACGAGGAGCGCCGGATTCCCTCGGCGGTCGAGGCGTTGCGCTCGCTCACGCCGGACGAGCGCCGCCGCGTGATCGAGCGCATGCTCGCCCGCGCCATGCCCTGGGTCCCGGCGCAGTTCGACCGCTTCCAGCCTCGCGGCGAGCAGTTCAAGATGATCATCGCGGCACCCGACGCGCAGGTGCTCCGCGATCAGTTTTCGGCCGTCATCGCCGACGAGATGCCGAAAGGGCGGGGCATTTCCGCGCCGACCATCGAGGAATCGGGGGTCCGCGGCCGCATCATCTGCTACTGCGAGCTTTCGGGCTATCCGCTCGACGCCATCGCGCCGCTTCGCGACGCGTGGCGCAAGTCGTACGAGCGGGAGCTCTCCGCGCGCGATCCGCTCCCGCTCCACAATCATTTCGATTATCTGCGCTTCCCGAACCCGGTGGTGCCGACGAACGAGGAATTGGCTCAGCAGCGGGAAGTCTTGTCGATATTTCTCAAGGGGGTGATGTACGGCGTGCTGCGCCGCGGGGCGTTGGCGGCCGAGGACAATCGCGAGCAGGACCCCCGCTATTATGTCGACATGTCTCGCTTCGACCTTCAGTCGGTCGGCACCGAGCGGAAGATCCGGGCCAAGGGTTTCGAGACCTCGCACCTCGCCCGCATCCAGAGCCTGATCGAGGCGTTCGAGGCGAAGCTCACGCCGATGCAATGGCTGGCGCTTGCGGCACTTGCGGAGTGGAACGCCAAGCGCGGCTACGCACCCCCGCGGGAGCAGGATTCCTTCGGGAACGAGACGCGTCCGACCGGCCTGGGATTCCAGGTCTCGATGAAGCTTGCCGACGATTTCCGCCGCAAGGCCAAGGCCGGCCTGGGGTCGAAGGTCCCGGCAGCTGCGCTCGGCGAAATGAACGACCGGCTGTTCGACAATGTGGAGAGCTACAGCCTCGCGGTCGCGGGAAGCTTGAACGACGTGGAGAATGGCGAGGCGAACCGCGATCCCGACGATGCGCCGGCCTTTCGAGCCACGGACAAGCGGACGCTCGACCCGGAAGCCTTTCGCGACGACGCGCTGAAGACCGTCGCCGGGGCGCAGCCCGCGGCTGCGACGGTCTCCGCGACGACAGTGCCGCCGCCACCCCCGGCGGAGGCAGCCGTGTCCTTCTTCGTCGCGCAGGACGGCAAGAGCGAAGGGCCGTTCGGCCTTGCCGAGCTTCGCCAGATGCACCGCCAGGGACGCTTCTCGGAGCAGAGCCTCGTTTACAACGCGGTGGGCGGAAGCGCGTGGACGCCGGCGGCGAGCGAACCGGCCTTGCGGGTCGTCTTCGCGCCGGAGCCGCCGCCGCCGCCCCAGATCGTGCCGCCGCCGCCGCCGGCCGTCTGACGAGGCGCACCCGCGCCGCCGTCCGCGGCGCGAATGGCTCGCCTCGGGACGCTCAGCGGCCTTCGATCCCCAGCTCGCGGCTCTTCTGGTCGATCTGCTCGGCGTCGACGCCGATCAGCCGCGCGCGGCCGAGCCATTGCGCCGCCGCATCCTTCTCGCCGTCGCGAGCGCTCTCCTGAGCGAGAGCGATATAATGGTCGACGATCTTGTGCTGGAGACCGGCGACTTCGTCCTTGCGATAGGTCCCGTCGGGGTCGGCCCGCTTGACCGCGTCGAGCTCGGCCTTCGCGGAGCGTTCCGGGGGATCCGTATATTGCGCGCGTTCGACATAGTCGGTCGCGCGCCGGAGATGGCCGTCGATCTCATCCTTGTCCGCCTGGCTTATGGCGGCGTGACGCCCGCCCGACGAGCCGCCGCCGCCGCGCGCGACGAGAAAGGCGCCGACGAGCACGATCAGCAGCAAGGCGCCCAGCAGCGGTAACAGCATGCGATTCGTGCCGCCCCCCGGCTCGGTCTGGCGGCGGATGCCGTTCACCCGGCAGAAGCTCGTGACATATTCTTCGGCGACGCGCGGATCGAGGCCCTTGCGCTTGCCGGGGGCGGCGCGGACCACCTGGTCGAAGGCATCCCGCTCTTCTTTCCTGTCGAGGAATTTGTCGTCATCGGTGAACTGGTGCAGCAGCCGATCGAGATCGTCGAGCAGCTGCCGTTCGCTGATCGATTCCGTCTTTTGCAGCTCCTCGCGGATCACCAGCTCGATGTCGCGGATCGCAATGCCGCGGCTCGATGCTTCCTCCTTGATCCGCTTCTCCTCGTCGCGATCGAGGTAGAAGTCATCGTCCACGGCGGCGTGGACGCGGTTATCCAGCCACGCACGGTCATTCGAATTCATCGCCAGCCCCCTCTTATGGCACTATCCACTTGAACAGCCCCGCCTTCACGCGGACGCCGTTCATGCGGCAGAACCGTGTCACATAGTCCTCCGCGACATCATATTGCAGACCTTTGCTGCACCCGCCCGCCGGACGGCAGGCGAGCTGGAGCGCATCGCGCCGCTCCTTGTCGTCGAGCTTCTTGTCGTCGTCCGTAAACTGGTGGAGGATCGACTCCAGGCGCTGGAGAAGGACGGCCTCGTTGGCGATCCGACGCCGCTCGAGCTCGAAGTCGAGCACGATCTCGGCGCCTGCGGGATCGAGACCGATGAGCTGGGCTTCGCGGACCAGCGCCTGGCGTTCGGTTGTCGAGCAATAGCCGTCGAACGGTTTGCTGCTCACCAGCTCCGCGAAGATGTCGCGCGGGTCGCAATCGGCAGGACGCGATCGCGGCGGACTCGGCGCGGACTCGTCCTTCGCGAGGCGAACGGCGATGCCCGGAGCATAATGTTCGAGGATCGGCTCGAGACCGTCGCCGTGCGCCCGGCCCAGCGGCTCGACCTGCCAGCTGCGCCCGAGGCGCATCAGCCGCACCGCCTCGAGCGCCCTCATCGTTCCATGGTCCTCGCCGAGCTCGCAACGATGGACTTCGCGTCCACTCGCGGCGTCTGAAACAACGAGCGAGGAGCCTTCGATCTGTCCAAAGTTGAGGCGGCGGGAAGGATCGAACACCGCGACGCAGACGATGACCTCGACGACATGGGCATCGAGCCGCGACAAGTCGAAGAGGATACTTTCCTGGTCCTCTCCGGTGACGGCGCGGCCCGACCAGACCACCGTCCCGTCGGGCGTGCGCGCGTTGTTGTGAAAGACGATGCGGGAAGGGTCCGTCACCCGGCCGGAGCGATCGAGGAGAAGGGCGACGAGATCCAGGTCGGCCGAAACCCATCCGTTGCCGCAGCCGGCCCGCACCTGGACCGCGCCGAGATCAAGTCGCGCATCCCTCTTGTCGATATTCACGCCCATCATTGCCTCGCCGGCCGCGGAGACTGGCGCGGCTATTCGTGAGGGCGAAAAGAGCATCATTTCTTGCGCAGGGCAACTGGATCGCGTGGCTTTGCGCAACGCCGGACGAGGCGGTCCACTGGCCGCGGCCGCGGAACAGAGGAAAGCCGCCGGGTCACTCAGCGCCGGATGGCGGCGTTACGCTTCGCCACCGGCTTCGCGTGGCGGCGGATCGACCGTGTCGCGCCGCGGTGCGCGGTCATCGCCGCCTCGGGCCGCCGCCGGGTGCCGTCGCGCCGATCGACACGATCCAGGTTGCGAGCACCGCGGTGACGATCAGCGCCGGTATGGGCTCTTCCAGCGTGCGCTCGACGACGACGTAGAGGAGGAGCACCAGCGCCCCGGCCAGGAGGTGGACGAGGATCGAGAGGCCGCGCGCGCTGAGATAGGGTTGCTTGAGGGTGCGGTGCGTGCCCGCCAGGGGACGGGGCGGGCACGCACCGGCGGATGCGGCGGCGGGGGTCGGAATCTTCGCCGCCACGGGGGGCCGGGCGCGGACGGCGCGGCGACGGCGAGGACCGAGGGGAGAGGTGGTCCGCCGTGCCTGCACGAAGCTGCGCCCGGTCTTCACGGGTCCGCTTCCGCTCAGAAGCGGTAGGCGATGCCGGCCAGCACCTGGTGCCGGTCGTACATGCCCTTGCTGTCGCCGAAGTCGGTGAAGCGGTATTCGAGCCGCGCCGACACATTCGGGATCAGCATCCGCTCGACGCCGCCGCCGACCAGCCAGCCGTCGCGATTGTCCGACGAGGTGCCGGTGCCGGACCCGCTCGCCATCGTCGCGCGGATGCGCTCGTTGGCATAGCCGCCGCGCACGTAGACCAGGGTTTCGGGCGTGACGAGGTAGCCGGCGCGCGCCGTGGCATCGAACGACCATTTGGGATCGATCGTGATTGCGCTCGTCCCGGTGCCGCCGCGCAGCTTGTCGCTGCTCGCGATGCTGAACCCGGCCTCGACCCCGGTGACGAAACCGCGGCCGAGTTCGCGGTCGTAGCCCGCGAAGACGCCCGCGACGGCCGCATCGCGCGAGCGGTCGATCGGGAGGACGCCGAGATTGGTGTTCGGCGTGCGGACCTTCTCTTGCTGCCAGCCGCCCTGGACGCCGACCGACGGGCCGGTGAAATTCTGGGCTGCGGCCGGCGCGCCGTAGAGCATGGTCGCCGCGACGAGCATCGAGAGGAAGTAATTACGCACTTTGATTCTCCTTCTGGGATGACGAAGGCACAGCCCTCCCGAGCGGCCAGCGCGGGGCACGCGGCGGCCGGTGGTCGGAAGCCTTCGGTGGGTATCCGGCGCCGCGCATCGCGGCGGCCGAATCTCGTGAACAGTGGGGCGCGGGGGGTGCGTTCGGCTCCTTCGCTCAGTGGGCGCCGCTGGTGTCGATCGGGCCCTTGGGCTTGGGCACCAGCCAGATGAGGGTCGCCGAGAAGGCGAGGCACAGCGCGATCACGCCGAACATGTTCAAGGTGCCAAGCATCACGCTCTGCCCCTCGATCACCTGCCACAGGGCGGCACGGGCGTTGTCGAGCGGCACGCCCTGCGCGAGCAGGCCCTCGACGGCCGTGCGCCCATGCTGCATCGCGTTGACGATCTCGCCTTCGTTGCGCCGCGTCGCGTTCGACCAGCCGCTCTGGACGAGCGCGGTGGCGAAGGCGCCGGCGAGGGTGCGCATGAAGTTGGAGAGGCCGGCGGCGTTGGCCTGCTCGTCATGCTTCACGCTGGCCATGGCGAGGCCGGTCACGGGTACGAAGAACATGACCATGAACGGGCCGGTCCACAGCGTCGGCCAGGCCATCTGAGTGAAGGTGACGTCGGGATTGAACGTCCACATCCGCCAGACCATGATCGCGCCGATGCCGAGGATGCCGGCGCTGACGATCAGGCGCGGATCCATCTTTTCGCAGGCCTTGCCGACGAACGGCGCCGAGACCACCGCGAGGATGCCCATGATGCCGGTGGCGTAGCCGGCCCAGGTGGCGGTGTAGCCCATCGCGCTCTGCTCCCAGAGCGGCAGCAGGACGATGCTGGCGAAGAAGGCGCCGTAGCCGACCGCGTAGGTGAGCGCGGCGCCGACGAAGCCGCGGTGGCGGAAGATCCTCAAGTCGACGATCGGGTTCTTCTCGGTCAGCTCCCAGATCACGAAGGCGAGGAAGCCGATCAGCGCGACGATGCCGAGGATGCAGATCTCCTCCGAGGCGAACCAATCCTGGTTGCGGCCCTCGTCGAGCATGATCTGCAGCGCGCCGACCCAGATGACGAGGAGGGCGAGGCCGACCTTGTCGATGAAGGCCGGCGCCTTCGGGTCGCTCTGGCCGTGCATCAGCTTCATCAGCGCGAAGCCCGCGGCCGCCGCGATCGGCACCTTGATGAAGAAGATCCAGGGCCAGCCGTAATTGTCGCAGATGATGCCTCCCAGGATCGGGCCGGCGACCGGGCCGACGAGCGTCGTCATCGCCCAGATCACCGTCGCCAGCGTCGCCTTCTCCTTGGGGAAGATGCGCAGCAGCAGCATCTGCGAAAGCGGCATGATCGGCCCGCCGACGAGGCCGAGCAGCACCCGCATGCCGAGCAGCATGCCGAGCGAGTGCGACATGCCGCAGAAGAACTGGACCACCGCGAAGGAGAGGTAGCAGGCGATGAAGGTGCGCTGGGCGCCGAACTTCTTCGCCAGCCATCCGGTCAACGGGACGGTGATCGCCTCCGCCACGGCGTAGGACGTGATCACCCACGTGCCCTGCGTCGAGGAAACACCGAGATTGCCGGCAATCGTCGGCACCGAGACGTTGCAGATCGTCGTGTCGAGCACGACGAGGAAGTTGCCGAGCCCGATCAGGATCGCGGCAACGTAGAGCGCCGTCCCGACGAGCGGGCGCGCGCTTCCTTCCTGCGGCGGGGCCGCGGCGAGGCTGGCCATGGCGGGCTTTCCTTCCCTTATTTGGAGACGTCGACGTCGACGTTCATCGAGAGGCCCACGCGCAGCGGGTGCGCGGTCAGTTCCTTCGGGTCGAGCGCGATGCGGGTCGGGAGCCGCTGGACGACCTTGATCCAGTTGCCGGTCGCGTTCTGCGCCGGCACCAGGGCGAAGGCCGCGCCGGTGCCGCCCGAGAATCCGGCGACGCGGCCGTGGAAGACGACCTTCGACCCGTAGAGGTCGGAGGTCATGGTCACGGTCTGGCCGGGCTTGACCTTGGCGAGCTCGACTTCCTTGAAGTTGGCGTCGACATAGGCGGCCTGGACGGGAACCACGGTCATCAGCATCGCGCCCGGCTGGACCCGCTGCCCGACCTGGACCTGGCGCCGCGAGACGACCCCATCGATCGGGGCGCGGATCACCGTGCGGGCGAGGTTCACCCTGGCCTGTTCGAGCGCGGCGCGGGCGGCGAGCACCTCGGGATTGTTGTCGATGCTCGCATTGGCGATGAGCGCGAGGTTGGCGTTGCGCTCGCCGACCGCAGCGCCGCGCGCAGCGGCTGCCTGAGCCCGCGCGGCCTGGGCGGCACGGACGGCAGCGGCGGCGTTGTGGTAGGCCGTGCGGACGGAGGTCAGTTCATCCTGCGACACTGCACCCGATTGGGCTAGCGACTGGCGGCGCTGGAGGTCGATCTTCGCCTTGTCGAACTCGGACTGGGCGGCGCTGACCTGCGCCGCGGCGCGGGCCTCGTCGGCCCCGCGCGCCGCGATCTGCGCGCCGAGGCCGCTGTCGGTGGCGTGCAGCCCCTCGACCTTGCGGACGGCGCTGGCGAGATTGGCCTCGGCATTGGCGAGCGCGATCTTGGCGTCGGTATCGTCGAGGCGGACGAGCACGTCGCCCTTGCGGACCTGCGCCGTGTCCTCGACGAGGACGTCGGCGACGGAGGCCGAGAGCTGGGAGGTCACCTGCGCGACGTCGGCGCCGACATAGGCGTTGTCCGTCGCCGCGTGCTTGGAGGCGACGAGCGCGTCATACGCCTTGTAGCCGCCGCCGCTGAGGGCGATGCCGGCGGCGAGCGCGGCGAACAGCTTCCGGCGCTTCGCCTTGCGGGCGGCGCCGGCGAGCGGGCTCTCAGTTTCGGCGATGGCGTGGAATTCGTCGGGATTTCTGTCGGCCATGGGAGGTCTCCTGGAAAGGCTTTGGGTCAGGCGTCAGCGAAGCCGCCGCCGAGGGCGCGGACGAGCTGCACGTCGAGGGTGAAGGCGCGGGTCTCGAGCTGGGCGACGGCGAGGCGGGCGCTGACGACGCCTTCCTGCGCGGTGAGCACGTCGAGATAGGTCGAAAGACCCTTTTCGTAACGCAGCTGGGCGAGGCGGAGCGCGCCTTCGTAGGAGGCGAGGGCGCTCCGGGAATGGGCGAGCCGCTCGGCCAGCGCCTGGCGGCTCGTCACCGCGTCGGCGGTCTGCCGCAGCGCCTGGACGAGCTGCGCGTCGTAGAGGGCGACGGCTTCGTCGTAGCTGCCGCGGCTGCCGCGATAATTGCCCTGCAGCGCGCCGCCGTGGAAGATCGGCAGGGAGATAGCGGGCGTGACGCCGGCATAGCCGGAGCCGGACTTGAACAGGTCGCTCAGCCCCAGCGACGCGAAGCCCGCCAGCGCGGAGACGCTGACATTCGGATAGAAAGCGGCGCGCGCCTCCTTGATCCGGTCCGATGCGGCTTCGACCCGGGTACGGGCGGCGGCGAGGTCGGGACGCCGGCCGATGAGCTCGATGGACGCGCCGGCTGGAAGGCCGTGCGCCTGGAGCTTGCCGGGCGCCGGGCGGGTGATGGCAAGGGCGCGGTCCGGGCCGGTGCCGACGAGAGCGGCGAGCGCGTGCTTGGCGAGCATGATCGCCTCGTCCGTCGCGGCGAGCTCGGCCTTGGTCTGGGGGATGCGCGCCTCGGCGAGGCGGAGCGCGGAATCGTTGTCGAGCCCGGCATCCACCCGCTGCTTGACCAGCGCGAGCGACCGGGCGCGCACGTCGAGCGCCCTCTCGAGGCTGTCGTGCTGCGCATAGAGGGCGGCGAGGTCGGCATAGGTGGCAGCGATGCCGGTGGTGAGCATCAATCGCGCCTCCTCGGCGTCGAAGCGCGCGGCCTCCACGTCCTTCTTGGCCGCGCGGAGCGCCGCCCGGTTCTTGCCCCAGAGATCGAGGTCGAAGCCGAAGCCGATCCCGGCATTGCCGAAATCCTTGAAGCCGCTCCACAGCGGCACGCCGACGCTGTTGGGCGGGTTCAGCTCGGAGACCGATGCGGCCGCATCCACGCTCGGCAACAGCCTGGCGCCCGCCGCCTGGGCGAAGCCCTGGGCGCGACGGAAGCGCGCGGCGGCGGCGGCGAGATCGGGCGATCCGACGAGGCCTTCGCCGATCAAAGCGTCGAGCTGCGCGTCGCCATAGCTCTCCCACCAGCGGCCGCCCGGCCATTCGGCCGTGCTACCGGCGAGCGACTGGGCGGCCGGCAGGGACGCCGCTGCCGCGGGCGTGGGCTTCGGCCCGAGGTTCGGCACCGACGCGCAGGCGCCGGTCAGGAGGGCGGCGCTCAGAACCGCGAGGTGGCGGCGCGTGGAGGAGGGGACAGCCATGGCCGTGATTCCGTTCTGGTTGATCAGTACCGTACGGTCTAGTCCAAGTACGATTCGC
>Ga0213876_10001349_pt1 | contig 15356 bp, 13 predicted proteins | sample BarmaccomBMRX_R9_FD_160113 | JGI IMG/M metagenome (GOLD analysis project Ga0213876, IMG submission 160113) | Root-associated microbial communities from Barbacenia macrantha in rupestrian grasslands, the National Park of Serra do Cipo, Brazil - RX_R9 | ecosystem: Host-associated > Plants > Roots...
ACGCATCCTGTCCAGCATCTACGCCATCCCGCACGCGTTCGTGCGCATGCGCGGGGTGCTGACGCATACCGGCTGCACTGGTCCGTTCCGAGGCGCCGGTCGGCCGGAGGCCATGTTCATGCTCGAGCGCTTGCTGGACATGGCCGCCGAACGGACGGGCATCGACCGTGTGGAGCTCCGCCGCCGCAACCTGATCCGACACGATCAACTGCCGTACTCCACCCCGCTGGGGCTGATCTACGACAGCGGCGATTTCGTCCACAACATGCAGCACGCCCTCGACCTGGCGGACTGGAGCAGCTTTCCCCAACGACGCGCCGAAGCACAGGCCCGCGGCCGGTACGCGGGCATCGGCATGGCCAATTACGTGGAGGCGCCGGTTGGCGCGCCGCACGAGCGGGTGAAGGCGACGGTGTTGTCGAGCGGCGCGGTCGAGCTTGTCGCGGGAACGCAATCGACTGGCCAGGGCCACGAAACTAGCTTCGCCCAGGTCGCGGCCGACCAGCTCGGTGTTACTCCGCAGCAGGTCCGGCTGATCACCGGCGACACGCGCGTCGTAACCTCGGGCGGCGGCACGCACTCCGACCGATCCATGCGTCTGGCCGGCACGCTGATCGTGGACGCCTGCGGTCAGATCCGCGAGCGTTCGCGGCAGGTCGCCGCCAACCTGCTGGAGGTCGCCCCCGCGGACCTCGTCTACCAGAACGCCGGCTGGTCTGCCGCTGGCACGGACCGTCGCGTGTCGCTCTTCGAAGCCGCCCGCACGGACGAGATCAGCGCGGAGGCAACCTTCACCGGTCGCATTCCCGCACACCCCACCGGTTGCGCGGTGTGCGAGGTGGAGGTGGACTCTGAGACCGGCGCCATCACGCTGAGTCGCTACACGGCGGTCGACGACGTGGGCCAACCGATCAATCCACTGATCCTCCACGGGCAGGTTGCGGGCGGCATTGCCCAGGGCATCGGCCAGGCTCTCTCCGAACACACGCGGTATGAACCTGGCAGCGGACAGCTCCTCACGAGCAGCTTTCTGGACTACGCCATACCGCGCGCGAGTGGAGTACCGGATTTCCTCCTGGAGTTGACCGAAGACCCGACACCTGGTAATCCACTGCGCGTGAAAGGCGGCGGCGAAGCGGGCATCACCCCGTGTCTCGCGGCGGTGGTCAATGCGCTGGTTGACGCGCTGCGACCCCTCGGCATTCGTCACCTGGAGATGCCGGTCACCTCGGCGCGGATCCGTGCCGCGATTGCTCAGGCCCAGGACGGCGCACCGGAGGCCATCGCCTCCTCGTAGCTCCGCCGCTGGCGCTCCACCGCCTGAACGGTGTTGCTCAACAGGATCGCCACGGTCATCGGTCCGACGCCGCCGGGCACGGGCGTGATCCAGCCCGCGACGTCGACGACGCTGTCAAAATCCACGTCGCCCACGATGCGATCCGCCACCTGATTGATGCCAATGTCGATCACCGCGGCGCCCGGTTTCACCATGTCGCCGGTGATCAGGCCAGGCTTGCCGACCGCCACGAACAACGCCTCCGCGCGCCGGGTGTGGATCGCCAGATTGCGTGTTTCGTGGTGACAGATCGTGACGGTCGCGAACTCTTCCATCAACTGCAGCGCGATGGGCTTGCCGACGATTTCCGAATGGCCGACGATCACGACCTCCAGTCCGCGCAGGTCCAGCCCGGTCGACTTCAGCAGCGCCACGGACGCCCGCGCCGTACACGGTCCCAGCGCGGAGCCGCCGTACACGATGTTGCCGATATTGGCCGCGTTCATGCCCTCGACGTCTTTGTCTGGATGGATGGAGTTCTGCAGGTACTTCAGGTCCAGGTGACTCGGCACCGGTCGCTGGAGAATGATCCCGGTCACCCGCGGATCGACGTTCAGCGCGGAGATCGCCGCGCGCAGCTCCTGCTGCGTTACGTCGGCGGTGTAGGAGCGATCCTCAAAGGCGATCCCCACCTGGGTGCAGGCGCGCTGCTGATTGCGGACATACAGCGCCGTCGCCTCGATACCGCCAACGGCAATTGAGACCAGCTTCTGGTGCCAGCCCAGCTCGCGCAGGACCCCTACCCGCGCGCGGATCTCGCCGCGCAGGGCGCGAGCCTGCAGTCGCCCGTCGATCAGTTTGTACGACATGCCTCAACCGCCGAGCCCACGCAGGACCTTCGGCGCGAGCAGCCAGACCAGCCGTGCCGTGCCAGGTCGCAGCCCTTCGCCGATCTCGAGCCGGGCGACGCCGCCTTTTCGAAACTCGACCTGCAGCTGCCGCGTGTCGCCCGTCAGCAAGTACGAGACCAGCTCGTGCATGCTCGGCTCGTGTCCAACCAGCGCCACCGCCGACGCGCTGCCGTGGCCCTGCACCGCCAGCAACACCCCAGCCGGCGTGCCACCCGGCTCGAGCGGCTGACAGACGACTGGCTTCGGCCACTTCGCGTCCGACGCAAGCAGCTCCGCGGTGCGCCACGCCCGACTCAGCGGACTGCTGAGCACGCGATCGACCGACGGGGCCACCCTGGCCAGGCCTCTGGCTGCTCGCTGAAAGCGCTTTTCGCCGGCAGGTGTCAGCGGGCGATCCCGATCGTCGGGCCAGCGCTTCGCGTCCGCGTTGTAGGCGACGCCATGGCGTACCAGGTACAGGTCCATACCGCCTGATTGTGCCCGACTCTACGGCAGCTCTAACATCGGCGCGTCAGCCACCGCGTCGCACGTGGCCATGACCTGCACCAGCGGCTCGATGACCCGGCACAGCACGTGGAAGACCTCCGCCACTGACCCGCGCGCGTCGACGGTGGTGAACGCGTGCTCGACCGCCAGCCGCCGAAATTCGGCGAGCAATCGCGTCTGGTGCTCCACAAAATTGCGGTACACGTCCGGACCCGGCAAATAGTCCTGACCGGACTCCCAGTAGTCGAATCCGGTGGTGCTCAGCACGCGCGGCACCAGGTGCTCGATGTCAATATCCAGGTACACGACCAGGTCCGGCACCAGCGCAAAACCGTACAGGTTCTCGATCCACTCCGCCGACAGACCTCGCACGCGGGCGCGAGCCATCAGCGAGAAGATGTAGCGGTCCACCAGCGCCACCATGCCAGCGCGCAGCGCGGGCAGGATCTGCCGCTCCATCCGGTCGGCGAAGTCCGTGGCGTACAACAGGTTCAGCGTCAACGGGTCCAGCGTGTTGCCGCGCTTGGCGCGCTCAATCCCGCGTCCCGCCAGCTCGGACCGCCGCAGTCCGGTGTTGACCACCGGGAAACCGCGCGACTCCAGCCACTCCTTGAGCAGTGAGATGTGTGTCGAGCGCCCCACGCCATCGGTGCCTTCGATGACGATCAGACGCCCTGGCAACGGGCTGTCCTTCACGCCCGGCGGCGACGCGCCGTAGAAGCGCGGCACGGTCATTCGTCAGGTTCCGCCAGTTCGCGGCTTTCCGACTGCTGATGGCCGATCCGCCCGGCGGCGTGGAGCGAGTCCGCTGGCGACGGATTCGGCAAACGCAATGCACCTTCCAGGTACGGTCGCACCATCTCGCGCATGCGCTGCTGCTGATGGATCAGACTCTCGGTCGCATCCAGGCGCAACAGACCGTACTCCGACACCACGCACTCGTACTCCTGGCGGATCAATCCCTGGAATCGACGGAACGATTCGTACGGGTCGCTGCTGAGCCCCAGGTCCAGTCCAGCTTCGTAGAACTTCAATTCGGGCCGACCCAGCGTGATCCGCCGCATCGCCTCGTCGAGCGGCACGTCGAAGTAGAACGCCAGCGTCGGGGGCACCGCGAACGAGTACAGCCGCCGCAGCCAGGCGCGATTGACGCCGCGCACCGCGTCGCGCGCGTACGCCGTATAGACATACCGATCGGCGAGCACCACGGCGCCCGACTGCAGCGCCGGCAAGATCTGACTGTAGGTCCGACTGGCGAGATCAGCCGCGTGGATCAGGCTGAACGACATCGGCGACAGCAGCTGTTGGCGCTTGCCCACGCGGGTAATGCCTTTGACGATGGGTGACGAGTTCCACTCGCTGAATATGACCAGGTAGCCCTGGTTGACGAGCCATTTGCGCAGCAGGTCCAGCTGCGTGCTCTTGCCCGAGCCGTCGATGCCCTCGACGACAATGAGGCGCCCCGGCGAGGCCCCTTCTCCGTCCCTGGAAACTGCTCGTCGATACGCGTTCTGGCGACCGTCAGCGGCGAGGGAACCGTTCGCCGGTGACAGCTCGCCACCCGTGGAATGCACTGGGAGAGGCGACAGGAGCGATGCCGCCAGGTCGACCTCAGGCCGCGCCGTTGCGGCTGATACTGGCGCCAAAGGCCCGCTCGGCGCGCCGCGTCGGCGTCTCGAGCGGCCAGTCATCCACGACTGGCGCAGCCAGAACCACATGGCCGTTGGTGCGTTCAAGCGTGATCGTCTCCGGATCGCCGCTACCGTACCGCACCAGCGCGTCCGCCAGTGCAACTCCAGCCGCGATCTGCTCCACCGCTCGCTGGTCCGCGGCGACCAGCAACGGCGCGTAGCCCTTGACGGTCGCTACACGCTCTCCGACCGCGCACAGCCCGGCCGCGGTCAGCGCCAGCGTTCGATGCGTGTAGCCGTCCAGGTTGGCGTCGCACACGATGCGCGCCGAGTGCTCGTGGCGTCGGTAATAGTCGATGCTGGCGCCGATGTCCAGTAAGCGTGCCGCCGCCGCGGCGGCGAGCATGACTTCGACGGCCGCACCGGGCAGCAGGCGGGCCAGCAGCCGATTGACGAGCGCGACCCGCCGCTCGGCGCGCGCGCTGTCATACGCCGTGAAGTGTCCGCCCAGGGCAGAAACGGCGACGTTCTGGACCTGCTCGATGCTGGCAGCCTCGTCGGTCACGCAGTTCAGGGCAACCCCCTCACGCAGGCCGTAGCCCGCCACGGTCAGCTCCGTCGCCAGCAGCCGATCCATGACCGCCTGCACCACCAGGCCGCCGCCCACGATCGAATCGGCGCGATCGGCATTCAGGCCCGGGGTCATCGCCCGGTTGTTGGCGGGCATGCCCGAGAGCAGTGACGCGACGCCGTCCACTCGGCGACGGTCCAGCACATATGCGTGCAACCGCGAGATCGGATAGGTGCTGCGCATGCGTCGGTCGACTTTGGCCAGGTTCCGGACGGTGCCGCCCGTGCCGACCAGTCGCTCGTCCGCGCCGAGCGGACGGATCCCCGCCCGCTCGAGCGTCGTCTGGATATGCTCTCGGAGCGCGCGCATCTCCCCACGACTGGGCGGGTCGGACTTGAGAAAACGGTCGCTCAGTCGCAACGCGCCGAGCGGCAGGCTCCACGAGCGCTCGAGCTTGCGTCCCCGGAAGTGAATGAGCTGGATGCTCCCGCCGCCGACGTCGAGGACGACGCCGTCCTCCACCGGCAACCCGTGGACTGCCCCCAGAAAGCCAAGACGGGCTTCCTCGTCGCCGTTGGCAATATCGACGGGGATCCCCAGCTCGTCGCGCGTGCGCTCGATGAACTGCTCGCCGTTGGTCGCTTCGCGCACCGCCGCCGTCGCGACCGCCATGGTGCGTTCGGCGCCGCTGCTGGTTGCCACGGCGACGAATCCGCGCACGATGCGCAGCGTGCGGTCGATCGTCTCGGTGCTGAGCTCGCCGTCGCGCGCCACGTCGCGCACCAGGCGCAGTGGACTGCGCGCGTCGCCGAGCACGTCGAGGTGGGCCGCGCCGCGCACGTGCGCGACGAGGACCCGGCCGCTGTTGGAGCCGATGTCGATGACGCCGAGGGTCTGGCCGGCCACGTGGGGCGTCTTACTCGGTGAAGACATAGCCGACGCCGCGCACCGTCTGGATGCGGGTGGGCGCACCCGGGTCGACCTCGATCTTGCCGCGCAGCCAGCGCACATGGACGTCGACGGTGCGCGTGTCGCCGACGTATTCGTAGCCCCACACGTTGCGCAGCAGCGTCTCGCGCGTTTGCAGTTGGCCCGGGTGCCGCATGAGATACACCAGCAAGTCAAACTCGCGTCGCTTCAGCTGCAGCTGAACCGCGTTGCGCGACACACGATGCGCGCCCACATCCACCAGCAGGTCGCCCGAGGCCAGCTGCAGGGTCGGATCGCGCACCGCGGAGCCCATGTCAGCCCGCCGAAGCTGGGCTTTGACCCGCGCCATCAGCTCGTGCATGCTGAACGGCTTGGTCAGGTAGTCGTCGGCGCCAACTTCCAGGCCCACCACGCGGTCGATCTCCTCGTCGCGCGCCGTGAGCATCAGGATCGGCACGTGGGCCACCGCGGGATTCAGGCTCTCCGCGCGCACCGCGCGGCACAGGTCCAGACCGTCGAGACCCGGCAGCATCAGGTCCAGCACGACCAGCTCGGGTGGATTGCCGCGGATCATCTCGAGCGCCTGCGCGCCGTTGGTCGACAGCCGAACCTCGTGCCCAGCGCGCGTGAGGTTGTAGCGCAGCGACTGCAGGAGGGACTCCTCGTCTTCCACCACGAGAATCTGCGCCATCTCGCTATGCCACCCTACCCGGCAATGCGTTAAGCGTACGTAAACGGCCCGTAATCCTTCGGCGTTTCGGCAACCCACTACTCGTCCAGCCGCCGCCGCGGCACACGGCTCAGGTACCGGCGAGCTCGGCAACGATCGGCGCCATGCTGTCGATGGCCGCGCCCGGGATCACCGGGTACGAGATGTCCCACTGCTCACGATTCGCCCTCAGCTTGTCCACAATCGCCTCGCGACTGCCAACCAGCGTCCCCGGCATGGCTTTGACGACCTCGGGCGTCGTCCGCATCTGCGTCGCCAGCGTCTCGATCACGCCGGCGACGTCCGACGTGAGCCGAGGAATGCTCAGCGAGCTCAATTCCAGCGCCGCGTAGCGTTCGCCCGCCGAGCTCCGCACGATCTGCATCTGCTCCGCCATCGTCAGCCCCAACCCCGGGTTGCCCGCGGTGCTGACGCCCACCGACGGCCGATCCGGAAAATTCAGGATGTCCGCCTCGCGGGCCGCGAGCCTCAGCATCCGCCGCCCCGCCGCGCCAATCATGATCGGCGGCCGCGGCCGCTGCACGGGAAGCGGCTGTCCCTCGAGGCCTTCGAGCTGGTAGTAGCGCCCCTCGAAGTCGACCTCGCCGCCTTCAAACAGCATCTTGATGATCTGGACCGCTTCTTCCAGCCGGCCGACACGCGTGCCCGCCGACTCGAAGGTCAGCCCCGCCTTCTGATAGTCCGCCGGATTCCAGCCGGCGCCGATGCCCAGCTCGAGCCGTCCGCCCGTCAGCACGTCAACCGTCGCGGCCTCCTTGGCCGTCGCCGCCGGATGGCGAAAGTCGTTGTCGAGCACGAACGTGCCCACGCGCAGGCGGCTCGTGGCGCTCGCGGCGGCCACCAGCGCGGGCAGCGGCGCCAGCTGGCGGCCGAAATGATCGGCGATCAGCAGCGTCGAGTAGCCAAGGTCCTCCGTCTTGCGCGCCAGCTCGCGCCACTCGGCCGCCGATTCGGCGCGACTGAGCAGCACGCCGAACCGAAACCTGCGGTCCAGCGGCGTCACCGCCTCACGCCGGGCGTCACGCGCCGTCCTCTATCTGGCGACGGTGGCCGAGAATTCGCTCCGCCGGTCCGCCGTAGCGTCCCACCAGTTCACGTCGCGCGGCAGCAGCACGCCACCCGAACGCTGGCGGTACAGCTCGGGGTTGTCCACCCCCGGCGGGACGACGCCCTGTTGCTCCAGCGCGCGCGCCGCGGCGATCATCCGCCGCCGCGTGCGAATGATGAGCGCATCCGTTGTCCCCAGGTGCTCCGACTCGCGATCGAAGATCGGCCCCATGGATTCGGTGACCGCCATGTCCTGCTGGCGAATGCCCGGGATGCCGGTGTAGCTGCGCATCGCCCGCTGCGCCTCGCGATCGATGAAGTAGTCATTGGCCATCGATTGGTGCAGGTTGAAGCGCCCGTACCAATCCGTCGTATTGGGTCTGTACTCGGATTCGGCCCGCGGCGACGGCCGCCGCCCCTCGGAGCCGCGCGCCTCAACGGGCAGCTTCTCTGGATCGATCAGCCCGCGGGTGATCTCCCAGTGCAGCGTGTGCTCGTCGTCCATCGGCACGTAGGCCGCGAAGCGTGTCTGCTGGCCCATCATCCCGGCCGGAATCATCGCGTAGAACGGAAACAGCATGTGGGCGATGCGCCAGTAGTAGGTGTCATCGGTGGCTGGGCGGTACGCGCCATAGGAAGTCCCGTACGGCGTATCGATCACCGCAAAGCGCGGCGCCGGCGTCCTTGCAATGAAGTAGTCGAACGTGCCAGGCCTGGTGTTTTCGAGCCGCGTGGCGCCGGCGTGCAAAAACGCCTGGTGGACGGTGTCCATCTCGCCTTCCCAGCCGTGCATCCAGTTGCACGGCCGATGCAAGATTGACACGACCGTGTCATCCTGGGGCAGGAGGTTGGCCTCGAAGTCGGGCAGGGGTGGCGGCTCGGTTCTTGGCCCCATATAGGCCCAGATGACGCCGCCACGTTCACGGGTCGGGTACGCGGTGGCTCTGACCTTGTGCTTGAAGTCCGACTCCGCCGGCTCGTTGGGCATGTCGACGCACCTGCCGTCCAGGTCGAACTTCCAGCCGTGGTACACGCAGCGCAGGCCGGCTTCTTCATTTCTGCCGAAAAAGAGGCTCGCGCCCCGATGCGGGCAGTTGTTCTGGATCAGCCCGACGCGGCCATCGCTGGCGCGGAAGCCGATCAGGTCCTCGCCGAGCAGCCGCACGCGCAGCGGCGCTCCATCGGGTTCGGCCACCTCGTCAGAACGAATAGCCGGCAGCCAGTACTGACGCATGAGATCGCCCATGGGCGTGCCCGGCCCGACGCGGCACAGGTACTCATTTTCGGCTTTGCTGAGCATAGGAAGAATCTTAATTCCCCAGAGGGGACCCCCACCGAGGGTTACCCCAGCGGGGACCCGCTGAATTTTGCCCCAGACGGGGCCGAGGCGTTTATCGCCAGAGGCGACCGTAATTCCGAATGGGACACGACCTATCTCCAACGGCGGCCCTGCCGTGAGCGACCCGATCCCCTACTGGGGGTTGTAGGGGTCACCCCTACCCTTCGACGCGACCCAAGTCGTCGGGGGATCCTGCTGGCGAAACCCGCCCGGCCCGCTTGCAACATTGACACCCTTGTGATAACGTTGTGGCTGCCCATGGAGCGCCTGGAGTCCCTCACGGTCCACGAGGCCGCCGCCACCACCGGCTGGTCCGCCCGCATGCTCCGTTATCTCGAACGCGTCGGCCTGGTCGTTCCACCGCGCACCAGCGGCGGCTACCGCCTGTACGGCGCCCCCGAGCTGCAACGCCTGCGCACGCTGCGCGAGCTGCTCGACCAGCATCACCTCGGCCTGTCCGACGTCGCCTTTGCAAAACGCCTGCGCGAGGATCCCAAACTCTCGACGTCGGTCCAGGCCTGGCTCGAGGCCCGCCCCAGCCGCCCCCAGAGCGTGCCCAGCTCAGACTGGCTGCGTTTCGAACAGGACAAGTGCCGCCGGCTCCTGGCCGCCGCCGCGGCGTAATCGGCCGTGCTATCTCACAGTTCGCATAGGAGACAATGCCGCACATGACCATCGCCCCGTCCGCCCCCACCCAGCCCGCGGTCGACTACAAAGTCGCCGACATCGGGCTGGCAGACTTCGGTCGCAAAGAGATCACGCTCGCCGAGCACGAGATGCCAGGCCTGATGGGCCTTCGCCGCGAATTCGCCGACGCCAAACCTCTCAAAGGCGCCCGCATCTCGGGATCGCTGCACATGACGATCCAGACCGCCGTCCTGATCGAGACGCTGGTCGCCCTCGGCGCCGAGGTGCGCTGGGCCTCGTGCAACATCTTCTCCACACAGGACCACGCCGCGGCGGCCATCGCCCGAGCCGGCGTGCCGGTCTTCGCCTGGAAAGGTGAATCGCTCGAGGAGTACTGGTGGTGCACGCAGCAGGCGCTGACCTGGCCAGACCACAACGGCCCGACCACGATCCTCGACGACGGGGGCGACGCGACCATGCTCGTCCTGCGCGGCGCCGAGTACGAAGAGGCCGGCAGCGTCCCCAATCCCGCCGAAGCGCCCTCGGAGGAGTTCAAGGTCTTTCTCACGCTGCTCCAGCGCTCACTGGCCGACGACCCCAGGCGCTGGACCCGCTGCGCCGCGGATATTCTCGGCGTCTCCGAAGAGACCACCACGGGCGTCCACCGCCTGTACGACCTGCAGGCCAAGGGCAAACTGCGCTTCCCGGCCATCAACGTCAACGACGCCGTGACCAAGAGCAAGTTCGACAACCTGTACGGCTGCCGCCACTCGCTGCTCGACGGCATCAACCGCGCAACGGACGTGATGCTCGCCGGCAAAGTCGCCGTCATCTGCGGCTACGGTGACGTGGGCAAGGGCTGCGCGGCCTCGTTGCGCGGCCAGGGCTGTCGCGTGATCGTGACCGAGATCGACCCGATCTGCGCGCTCCAGGCGCTGATGGAAGGCTACGAGGTCCGCACGGTCGAGGATGTGGTCGACTCAGCCGACATCTTCGTGACCGCCACCGGCAACCGCGACATCATCACCGCCGACCACATGTCGCGCATGAAGCACCAGGCGATCGTCGGCAACATCGGCCACTTCGACAACGAGATCGACATGGCCGGCCTGGCCCGCGTGCCTGGCGTCCGCCGCGACAACATCAAGCCCCAGGTGGACCAGTGGGTTTTCCCGGATGGCCACTCGATCATCGTCTTGTCCGAAGGCCGTCTGCTGAACCTGGGCAACGCCACCGGCCACCCGTCGTTCGTGATGTCCAACTCGTTTTCGAACCAGGTCCTGGCGCAGATCGAGCTGTTTACGCGCCACGACCAGTACGAGAACAAGGTCTACGTGCTGCCCAAGCACCTGGACGAGAAGATTGCCCGCGTCCACGTCGAAGCGCTGGGCGCGCACCTGACCACCCTGCGTGGGGACCAGGCCGAATACATCAACGTGCAGGTCGAAGGCCCGTACAAGTCGGATCACTACCGCTACTAAAGACTCGCTTCTCGGGAGGGGACCGACCCGGCGCCGTTGGTGGTGCCGGGTCCCCTCAAGTACCCTCCCTATAGTGGAGCCCCTCGAGCACACCCCTGACCAGTTCGGCGGCATCATGATCGCTGCCGAGCACCTCCCCGAAGACGCGAGCGAATTTCAGGACCGTCTGCGCCTGTCGATCGACACCTGGCGATCGCACGGCCGTCGCCTGATCTGGCTGGACGTGCCGCGTCGACTGGCCCAGCTCATCCCCATCGCCACCGACGAGGGCTTCTTCTTTCACCACAGCGACGAGGACGAGCTGACCATGGTCTGCCGCCTGGTCGAGGGCGCATTCGTGCCCATGCACGCGACGCACTACATCGGCGTCGGTGGGGTCGTCATCAACGACCGCGAGGAGCTCCTGGTGGTCTGCGAACGCCACCGACGGTCAGCCCAGCCGTACTACAAGCTGCCCGGCGGCGCGCTGCAACCTGGCGAGCACCTGGTGGACGCCGTGCTGCGCGAGGTGCTCGAGGAAACCGGCGTCAATGCGAAGTTCGAAGCGCTGGTGTGCTTTCGCCATTGGCACGGCTATCGCTACGGCAAGTCGGACATTTACTTCGTGTGCCGCCTTTCGCCGCTCAGCCAGGACCTGACCATGCAGGCCGAAGAGATCGAAGAGTGCTTCTGGATGCCAGTGGCCGACTATTTCGCATCCGACCTGGTCAGCGTCTTCAACAAGCGCATCGTGCGCGCGGCACTGGCCAGCCCGGGGGTCATCCCGGAGTGGATCGACGGCTACGGTGATCCCGCCCGCTACGAGTTCTTCATGCCCGCGCGCGAAACCGGCTGGGGCGCCTGAATGAGATCGTTCTCATCTTGAGCCCGTCCTCCGGTCAATCGCAGAAACACGTCTTCCAGACGGCCCTCGCCTGCTGACAGGCCGGCCCGCTCGCGGAGCTCGTCCAACCTCCCGACGCCCACCACGCGTCCGTTCGACAGCAGCAGCAGTCGGTCGCAAATGCGCTCCGCGTCGTTCAACTGGTGGATGCACAGCAGCAGGGTCCGATTTTGCGCGCGCAGTCCGCGCAAGATGTCCATCATCGCGTGCGTCTGCTGCAGGTCGAGCCCGTCGAACGGCTCGTCCAGAGCCAGCAAGCGCTGGGGTGACATGAGTGCCAGAGCGATGAGCAGGCGCTGCAAGTTGCCCTTCGACAGCGCGCCGACCTTTTTCTGCAGCACCGGCCCGAGCGACAGCTCGGAAACAATAATGTCTTCCCAACGGCTGGGGTCGATCTCGAACAACTTGCCGAACAAAGACAGGACCTCGATCGTGTACAGCTCGGCATACGGCGTCACGCCATTGGGCAGGTAGAACATGAGCCGGCTGGGGTTCCAGTCCGGCGGCGCATCGTCGCCTTCGTAGAACGTGCCCGACGTGCGCGGTCGCAGGTTTGCGAGACACTCCATGAGCGTGGTCTTGCCCGCTCCGTTGGGCCCGATCAGGCCGAGGATTTCGTTTTCGTAGATCTCGAAGTTGATGTCGGTCAGGATGTCGGCGCCGCCAATCTCCTTAGACAGGTGCTCAACACGCAGCAGCGGCGTGCCGGGCGCGGCCACCTCGGAGCTGAGCGTCGGCGGCGATCGCAGCTCACCCACGAGCGCTCGCAACGTCGCCGCCTGATTGCCGACGCGCTCGATGCCCGCCTCGAGGCGATCCAGGCGTGCCGCGAGATGGACGTGCCACTGCTCAGCCGCTTCGGCGCGAGCATCGGAGGCGCGCACCGCCTTGCGCACCGTGTCGAGCGAGTGCTCCTGCCGCTGGTTCAGGTCGGCAACCAGTTCAGTGAGCAGCTCGCGCTGTGCGGCGGTGTGCCGCATCAGTCAGTCGGCCGCATCGGCGACTGCCGCGGGGACGTCGAAGCGATAGCCCTGGCCGCGAACCGTCACGATGAAGGCGCGGCGAGCGGCGACGCGCGCCAGCCGGTTGCGGAGATACCGCACGTACACGTCGACCACGTTGGAAGCGGGGTCCACGTCATAACCCCACACGTCGCCCAGAATGGCCACGCGGGACAGCACCCGCGCCGGGTGGCGCATGAAGTACTCGAGCAGCGCGAACTCACGGTCGGGCAGGTCGATCAATTGTTCGCCGTACCAGCCGCACCGCGCCAGCAAATCCAGCCGCAAGTCGCCCGCCACAAGCGTCGTGGGGCGGCGTTCGCCAGCGCCGCGCATGCGCTTGCGAATGCGGCCAATCAGCTCTTCGAGCGCGAACGGCTTGGTCAGGCAATCCTCAGCTCCGGCCAGCAGCATCAGCGGCAGCGAGGGTCTGGCGACGCGCAAGCGCTGAAGCACGCTCCACTGGTCGTCGGTGAACGGCGAGACATCGAACACGAGCATCCCGACGTCGTCGTCCTCCGCGAGGGTGAGAATGTCCTTATTGTTGCTGGCGCTGCTGACGTCGAAGCCGTGGCTGCGGAGGCTGCGCTCCAGCACGCGGATCATCGCCGGATCGCGCTCGACCAGCAGCACTCTCACGTGGTGGCGAGTATACGCGGGTGCCGCCCTGCGAGTTGCCGGATGGCGAGGCTCTCATCTACACTCGCACGGCCGCGTGAGCCATATCGTCGGACTGCTGTGGTTGATCTTCTCGCGCGAGGTCCGTCTCACCTGGCTGTTGTTCGTCAAAGAGGTGCGCGAGCTGCTGCTCAGCCGCGCGCTGTGGGCGATGGTCCTGATCAGCGCACCGCTGGTCGGCTTCAGCTTCATCCAGGCGGTGCGGCAGTACAGCGAGAACAGCGCCAGCGCGGTCAAGCTGCCGCAGCTCGCGGTCAACCAGAATCCGCTCGACGGCATCGTTATCCCCGTCTTCGGCGCCGTCTATCTGATGAACACGTTTCTGTTTCCGTTCGTCGCGATCCGCGCAATCGGCAACGAGAAGCAGTCGGGCACCCTGAAGCTGGCCCTGCAACTGCCGGTGGGCATGTATCGAGTCGTCGGGGTAAAGCTCGCGGCGCTGTTCGTCGGCTGGTGGATCGCACTCGTGCCAACCGTGTCCGCCCTGCTGATCTGGAGCCTGCTGCTCGGCGGCCACCTGTACTGGCCGGAACTGGTTTCGGTGCTGCTCGGCCACTGGTTGTATGCGCTGGTCATCGCCGGAGTGGCGTTCCTGGCCGCGGCACTGACCGAGTCGTCGGCGACGGCGGCCATCCTGGCGCTGGCCTTCACGCTGGCCGCGTGGATCCTGGAATTCGCCGGCAATGTGGGGACGGGCCTGGTGCGCGCCGTCTCGGCCTTTTCGCTCAGCCCGGCGCTGCGCGGACTCGAGCAGGGCCTGATCGGTTCGCCGACGGCTGTCGCCTTGGCGGTCCTGGCGTTCGGGTTTCTGGCCCTGAGCGTGGTGTGGTTGCCGCCGGGCGTGACGCGGCGCGAAAAGCTGATTCGGTCCGGGGCCGTGGCCGGCGTCGCCTTTCAGGCGCTGCTGCTCGCCATTCAGCTGCCCATCTACAAGGACGTCACCGAAGACCAGCGCAACTCCTTCAATCCCGCCGATGTGCGTGTGCTCGGCCACATGTCAAAAGAGCTCAAGATCGACGTCAACCTGGCGACCAATGACTCGCGGCTTGCCGACCTGCAGCGCAATGTGCTCACCAAACTGCAGCGCACCGCGCCACACGTCACGATCAACTACGCGGAGACGAGCACGTCCAGCCTGCTCGGCGGCGCCAGCGGCGCCAGCTACGGGCAGGTCACCTACACCTACGGCGGCAAGCAAGGCGCCACTCGCGCCACGACGGCTCGCGAAGTCCTGCCCCTGATCGAAGCACTCGATGGTCAGAGCGTCGTACCCGACCCAGTGAAGCCGTACGCTGGCTATCCGCTGGTCACCAGCGCGGACGGAGCGGGCGTCTGGTTCTACGCGATCCTGCCGCTGCTCGCTCTGGCGGGTTGGTGGTACTTCCAGCAACCACCCGACGTCCCCGGCTCGGTGCGCGCTCCACGTGCGCAGCTCCGGAACCGCTGGCCCTGGCTCTCACCGCACGTCCCGGCGATGCGTAGAACGGCGATCGCCTTCGGCGCGGCCCTGGTCGCAATCCAGCTCGTGCCGTACGGTCGCGACCATACCAACGTGGGCCTCAGTGCCGCCCCGCGCGCCGGCGCCGCCGCGGCGCAATGGTGTCCCACGAGCTTTGCGCCGGGTGCGGAGTCGTCGATGACGCTCGGCGCATTCCAACAGCAGATCGGCAGCATGCAATCGTCCGTGGATGGCGCGCTGGGCGCACTCTCGGTAGCGAACTACGGGTCGGTCGTCAGCCAGTACTCACAACTCGTGGCCAGTTAT
>Ga0213876_10001350_pt1 | contig 15352 bp, 10 predicted proteins | sample BarmaccomBMRX_R9_FD_160113 | JGI IMG/M metagenome (GOLD analysis project Ga0213876, IMG submission 160113) | Root-associated microbial communities from Barbacenia macrantha in rupestrian grasslands, the National Park of Serra do Cipo, Brazil - RX_R9 | ecosystem: Host-associated > Plants > Roots...
AGATTTCTGGATTGACGCGGAGCGTTTCAACAATGTGCTAGCGCTAGCCCAGACCCTGATCGCCACCTATCCGGAAACTGGAATATCTCAACCTCATCTTCTGGCTCAAGAGCGGCAAGACAAAGCCCTGTTTTATCGATCAATTCGGGATGCTGTTAAGAAAACCGTCGAGTCGGAATCGGCTGCCAGCGCCAGGCTGCGCTACTTCGTGTCACCTCCCACTAAGCTGGAGGACTATCTGGTTTGTACAGTTCTCGGTTTGCAGGACAATGTAATTAGCGGGTACTACGAGCTTAAGAGATCGGTGGTACAGGTTCACAAGCACCGGAACGCCGAGGTCGCGGTGTCACTAATCGACGCTGCGGCAAATGAGTTTCTCGAGCGCTTGCGTCAAGAACTTCAGAAACCTGATCCTGGCCTCGGCGAATTAGGCATCGATCCTGAGGACATTATCCGTGCGGCCGGGCGGTCGCTCTGTCGAAATACAGTAGTGAGAATAGATCGAGGTCGAATTGAGGGCATGCACGACCTCTTTAACGCCTGTTCTACGATTTCATCCCTTGGCTACGAAAAGTCGGTGGCATCCGGCCGTATGATCCTTTGCCGGAAGGATCATCCCTCGCTAGTGCCGCAGATCTCACTGCTGAAGCCGGAAAAGCTATCCAGATACAGGGCAGCGAGAAAGCTTTTTCAGCTCGCGTCCGGCTATCTGTCGCTGCATTCGGATTCCGAGGAAGTATTTGGTTTAGTCTCACTTCGAGACTACGACGAATCACAAGAGGACCTTTTCGAGATGCACGTACACGGTCACCAGCATTGGGAGCTAAATCACGCCGGCGAGACGCTCATGAAAGTGCGGTACGGCGTGCCGTCTTTGCCACGCCTATCGTTTGATGAAGCCAAGCTGCGGAGCGATTTAGCAAGAATTTTTAGATCAATAACTCGTGACGATATTAGTCGACTTGTGAAATTGATACGGGCGGTTGAGGAGGCATCGCACGGAGCCCTCCTGATCATCGATGAGAATTCGGCTGCCGAAGCGAATCGCCTGCGAAAACAGGGTATGTCAGTTGACGCTTGTTTGCTGACGCCCGAACTGCTTCGACGCCTCATAACCATCGATGGAGCTATTTTGCTTTCGCCTGATGGCATGTGCCATGGTTTCGGTACAATTCTGGACGGGGTGGCTACCGAAAGTGGCGATCCTAGTCGCGGCGCTCGATATAATTCTGCGCTCCGTTACGTTGAATCCGCGTGGCCTTGCTTGGCGGTCGTGGTATCAGAGGATGGCGGTATTGACTTTATTCCGAACCTTCCGCCGGCGGTACGACGATCGGCTATAGATAGAGCGATCGCCGAGATCGAGGAATTCAGGGGTATCAGCCGGATAAGCAGGGCGCGATACGATCGCGTTCTGGATTTTCTGGATGAACGCCGATTTTACCTTCGCAAAGAAGATTGTGACAGCATCAATTCAGTAATCGAATTTGTGGAAGCGGCTCTCCGAAAGCAGGAGGGAGCCGAAGTTTGGATTATAAGGCAAAAATTCGTGCCGAACCCTAACCTGGATGAAGAATTATTTTATCAGCACGAATAACCTTATCGTACTCGGCTGATCGAACTCACGTGCTCCTCTGAGAGGTGAGAAGCGGCGGTGGTCCAACCTCGTGGTACGGGCGCCGGAACTATCTCGGACAGGTTGGTGACGGCCTGCCCGCTCGGGTTTGACCCGTTCCCAGGTGTAAGGGAGGTTAGGGGTAATGAAGCAGGTGCGCCTGGATTTGCCGGAGCTGGGTATGATCGTTGCGACCCGAGCCATGCTTGGAGCGGGGATAGCCTTCTTGCTGGCGGACCGATTTACCAGAGATCAAAGAAGAGCAGTCGGAGCGACTTTGACGATCATCGGCTTGGTAACGACAATTCCGGCCATCTGGGCTGTGTGCGGAAACGCCGAAAAAAAGGCAACTGTACCTCTGGCGTAGACGCGACGTGCCAAGGCGGCTTGCCTCCATGCCCGGTTTGCTCCTCACCAGTACCTTCGTACAATAGATATTCTCCGATGTTTCCGCTCAATTCGGTCAGGCGGTCGGAAAGCTAACCATCGAGGCGAAGTCGGGAGTTTCAGACGACGTCGTTTAGACTCCGAGAGGCTTGTAGGGCAAGCCGGGAGGCAACGTCGGGCAAGCTGTCCTCGAATCTTTGGTAGAGGCTCCAAAATGCGACAGGCTGCCGGTACAATCTGCCTTTAACCGATGGCTCGCCTAACGGTTAGTGCAGCATCGCCGAGCCGGGGGTTTGATGTGGCAAACCGGTTACGTGTCTCTCTGCCCCTTCGACTTGAATTCAAGCGTGTTCGCCAGGGGCAGAAACCGATCCAGCCTTAGAAACAAGAAAAGAGCTCAGTCTGATTGCGGGTGTCCCACCCCCGGCTCGGCCATGCTGCTTCACGTGCAGACGAGACAAACTATTGGGGAAAAGTATGTCGGGCTTCATTACGTTTTGGAGCCTCGCCCTACCAAAGATTCGGGGACGAGGACGTTGGATCCGCGAAACTCATCGACTCGTTGAGGTTGAGTGTTCCGGCTATGACCGGCTTTTCTTTGGAGTGAGTCTTTCCTCAAGGTAGGTCTTCAGAACCCGAGCGTCATTATGTTCGGTGTCGTGCGCACTATATATGAGGGTTACGTCGCCCTGCTTAGCCGCGTCCAACAATGGTTGCCAGGCCGTACCATGAGCGTTCAACTCGGCTCGGTATCGGCGTTGAAACTCTTTCCATTTGTCAGGATCATGGCTGAACCAGCGACGTAGCTCGTTGCTCGGCGCCACCTCTTTGCACCAAGCCGCCAAGCGCAACGCCTCCTTTTTGATCCCGCGCGGCCAAAGACGATCCACCAGGAATCGGGTACCGTCTTGCTCCGCGGGTGGGTCGTACGCTCGTTTGATCCGGATCATCAGCTAAGCTCTCGAAATTAGTCCCAGATCCCGAAGATCAAAAGTCCACAGATTACGCAGCCCCGAAATCTACGGATCTCTCAAACCTTGCGCCAAATTTGGCGGGCGGAGGTCGGAGCTGGTTCTTCGTCGAGCTTTAGAGTGTAAACAACCACCACGGATTTCCCCTCGTCTGCCAGACTCCTTTTGATAGTCAGTTCGCCCTCTTTTCCTTGTTTGGTTCTGATACGGTGCATCTCGACGATCTTCTTGTCGTGCTTAGACCAGACCGTTTTGGTGTTAACCGAAGTCGCTCCCAAGATTTGGAAGGGGCTTGGGTCATTGCGTCCGTCGAGATAAAGGGTTTGATCTAAGGCGAAGCCGGGACCCCGGGCGGCGATCGTTAAGATGTCGCCAGTCTGCTGCAATGTAGCTTTAAGCTTGACGTGTGCGGCGTATTTTCGATCGATGAAACCGGCTCCGATTTGTGTCATCAGCGCATCGAGCGAAGTCGATGATTGGAGATCCAGCACCCAGGCGCCGGTGAAATTCGGTCTTTCCGCCTCTGTCGATTTGGCTGTGGCGAGGGTTCGCGGAGGGCTGAAAATGCCGAAACCGGTTGCGACGGCAAGCGCGCAGAGCAGGAAGTGCCTTACCACATTCGACACATTCGAAGCCCGGATTTTTCTAGGCTGTAACTCATGAGGCTTGTCCGCTCGCATTATGGTTGGCTCACTTTCATCTATTAGTTGAGCGAAGCGGCTTCCGTTCCTGTCATTCGCCTTTGCTCATGTCGCCCCTAACTGGCCCACATGATATCCCAGTCGATTTTCAACGTCACCGACCCGGTGGAATCCGCGCTCCATCAAAGCCTTGAACCTGGTTTGACTGGCGGGACGTCCAACGGAGGCGATAAAAGCGTCCCACTCAGGAACGATTTCCGCGTCCTGCGGCAGGCTCGCAATATTAACCAGGCGTTTGGTTTCCGCAATTGCTTGTTTGTCAAAGGAAGCGATCCGCACTGCCAGGGCTTCGACGAAGAAATCAAGCTCCGAATCCGGGAAAGCGCGATTGACGTAGCCATAGCGCTCGGCAAGATCTCCTGGAATATCGTCCGCCCCGAGCAGCACTTCTAATGCACGTCCTCGACCGATGAGGCGGGGGAGACGCGCCATCGGGCCACCGCCCGGAACCAAACCGGCGCCGACCTCCCATTGCGATAAGATGGCTTTTTCTCGACTGGCAAAGCGCATATCGCAAGCGAGCGCCAGCTCGCTGCCGACGCCGGTAGCGCGTCCGCGAACCGAGGCGATGGATACGACCGGAGCGCGGCTTAGCCGGGCCAGCATGTCAGGGAGCGGTTGCAGACCCGTCGGGCCAGGAGATATCGTCGGCTCCTCATCGGGTTTTGCCAGGAAATCCCAGTGCGTTAGAAAGAAGCCTTCGACTGCACTGTCAAAAACCACCACTTTTACCTGCTCATCAATTTCGACTTTGGAAATAATCTCATTCAATGGGGAAAGATTTTTTGGACCGAAGATGTTGAGTGGTGGTAGGTCAAACGTAACTCGCCAATACGATGGCGAGCGTTGCTCGAGACGGATCTGTCCCGGTTTCGCGCTGGGTGCCGTGTTCATCTCTGCAGTCACGGCTAAGAGGCTAAGAAAATCTATTGGACCAACGTATTGGTCGTTCCCGGTTTTCTTCTCGTCTTGCTATTACCGATATCAACCGATTGCTTGGAAATCGCGCCGGACTGCGCCCTAGGGCTTTTCTTTGCTACCACTCGAAAACCCGTATACCTGATTAAATAGGCCACTTTGGGTGGAGTTACTGTGCAGGACCTATCGAAAAACGTGTTCGAGACGTTACGCAGAGAACAGGATTTCGTCCTTTACCGCGGGCGAAACATCGATGACGCGTCCCAAATTCTGATGCTTTCGCCGGCAACAGCAAATCCAAGCTCAATCACTCTGGGCCGGCTGGAACGAGAGTATTCGCTCAGGCAGATGCTTAATTCTGCTTGGTCTGCCCAGCCAATCGCGATGGTTAACTATTTAGATCGGCCGGTGCTTATTCTAGAAGACCCGGGCGGCGTGCCTCTGGATCAATTGCTGCATCAAGAATTGGATTTGGCCAGTTCGCTCCGTCTCGCGATCAGCCTGTCGGCATCGATCGAATGTTTGCACAGGGCCGGTCTAATCCATAAGGACATCAAACCGGCCAATGTTCTGGTGGACACCGTAAACAGCGGGTGCTGGCTAACAGGGTTTGGGATTGCGTCTCAACTGCCGCGCGAGCGCCAGTCTGCCGAGCCACCCGAGTTCCTTGCGGGGACATTAGCCTACATGGCGCCCGAGCAGACCGGACGAATGAACCGTTCAACGGATTCCCGAAGCGACCTTTATTCACTCGGCGTTTTACTGTACGAGGTGCTGACTGGGACCCTTCCGTTCCTGGCATCAGATCCGATGGAATGGGTGCATTGTCACATTGCCAGAAGGCCAGTCCCACCCGCAGAGCGCTCGACGCGCATTCCGAGATCGGTCTCCGCTGTTGTAATGAAGCTGCTCGCTAAAACTGGCGAAGAGCGTTACCAGACCGCGGCAGGCGTTAAGAGTGATTTGCAGCGTTGTCTGGATGCGGCAGGGACGACCTCCTCGTCGTCCCTAACGGTCGACTTTCCACTAGGGACACATGATGTACCGGACCGCCTTCTGATTCCCGAAAAATTGTACGGTCGAGTCCGAGAAATCGATACTTTGGTCACTTCGTTCAACCGCGTGGCCGCAAGCGGCATGTCCGAGCTAGTGCTCGTTTCCGGTTATGCTGGCATCGGCAAGTCGTCGGTTGTCCATGAACTCCATAAAGTTTTGGTCCCGCCCCGCGGCCTTTTCGCATCGGGTAAGTTTGACCAGTACAAGCGTGACATTCCGTATTCGACTCTGGCGCAAGCCTTCCAAGGCTTGATCCGGCCGCTTCTTGGCAAGAGCGACTCCGAGTTGAGCGACTGGCGGGCAGCTTTTCAGGAGGCGCTAGGTCCTAACGGGGCGCTCATCGTCGACCTGATCCCTGAGTTGGCTTTGATTCTCGGTCAGCCAGCGCCGGTGCCAGAGCTTCCCCTGCAGGACGCACAACGCCGTTTCCATCTCGTGTTCCGGCGTTTCATCAGTGTCTTTGCCCGACGAGGGCATCCTTTGGCGCTGTTTCTCGACGATCTGCAATGGCTCGATGCCGCGAGCCTTGACCTTCTCGAGGATCTGGCGACTCAGCCTGACGTGCAATACTTGATGTTGATCGGGGCTTATCGCGACAACGAAGTTAGTTCCGCACATGCATTGATGCGCAAGCTCGACGCGATCCGCCAAACGGGGGCGATCGTGCAGCAGATCGTTCTGGCGCCACTGCGGGTCGAGGATTTAGCGCAGTTGATGGCGGATTCGCTTCGCTGCGACCAGGCAGGTCCACATTATGCCGAACGGGTTATTCCGCTGGCCCACTTGATCCACGGGAAAACGGGTGGAAACCCGTTTTTTGCCATCCAGTTCATTTCCGCTTTGGCAGAAGAAGAGTTGCTCACCTTCCAGCGGAGCGAAGAGAAATGGTCCTGGGACCTTAGGCGTATTCAGGCCAAAGGTTACACGGACAATGTAGTCGACCTGATGGTGAGCAAGTTAAGCCGTCTGCCGGTCCACACTCAGAAGACGTTAAAAGAGCTCGCCTGTCTTGGAAATGGCGCGGAGCTCACCACGCTTTCCTTGGTTCACGGGGGATCGGAAGAGGCGGTTCACGCGGATTTGTGGGACGCATTGCGACTCGAGTTCATTGTGCGTGTGGATGGCTCCTATCGGTTTGTTCACGACAGGGTTCAAGAAGCTGCCTATTCCCTGATCCCGGAAGAACTACGCGCGGAAGCGCATCTCCGAATGGGCCGGTTGCTGCTGTCGCAAACTCCTCCTGAACGACGTGAGGAATTGATCTTCGAGATCGTTAACCAACTCAACCGTGGGACGCACCTGATTAACTCATCGGACGAGCGTGATCAGTTGGCGGAGCTGAACCTGATGGCGGGCAAGCGAGCCAGAACTTCCACGGCCTATCGCTCGGCGCGCAAGTATTTCGCGGCTGGGGCGGCTCTGTTGCCCAGCGATGCTTGGGATCGGCAGCACAAGCTGGCATTTGCGCTCGAGTTCTATCGAGCCGAATGTGAATTCCTTACCGGCGAATTGGCGGTGGCTGAGGAGCGGTTAACCGCGCTTTCCACCCGAGCGGCAGATACCGTGGAGCTCGCGAGAGTCGAGTGCCTGCGCATCGATTTGTACACCACTCTTGATCAGATCGAAAAAGCCGTCGGCGCCGGTATCGGATACCTCCGGCATCTAGGAGTAGAATGGTCGTCGCTTCCCACAGAAGAAGAAGCGAGGAACGAATATGAGCGGATCTGGAAAAAAATTGGCGATCGTACGATCGAGGAGCTCATCGATTTACCATTGATGAGCGACCCGGAATCCTTGGCGACATTGGATGTTCTGTCGAGAGTCTTTCCGTCGGCGTTGTCCACCGACGCAAACCTTCTTTGTATGGCCGTCTGTCGCGCGATTAATCTGAGCCTGGAACGGGGCCATGGCGACGCCTCCTGTGTAGCTTATGTCTTCTTCGGCAAGGTAGCCGGACCGCAGTTCGGCGACTACAAAGCTGGATTTCAATTCGGTCAGCTCGGATATGAGCTGGTGGAGAAACGCGGCCTGGAGCGGTTCCAGGCTCGGACCTATCTCTGGTTAGCTCAATTTCATCTAACCTGGACCAAGCATGTCGAGTTCGCGCGTGGGCTGATTCAGCGGGCATTCGAAGCAGCTACCAAGAATGCTGATCTAACCGTCGCGGTCTACAGTTTAGACAACTTAAATACAAACTTTCTGGCAGCAGGTGATCCGTTGATGGAGGCGCAGCGCCAAGCCGAGTATGGTCTAGAGCTAGCCGAGAGTGCGCGGTATGGTCATCTGATTAACACGATTAAGGTCCAGCTCGGTGTCATCCGAAGTCTGCGTGGTCTAACTAACAAATTCGGTTGTTTCGACGACGGACAGTTTGCTGAGGCTCAGCTGGAGCAGCATTTTGCCACTCGCAACACAACCAAGCAGCCGGAGTGCTGGTACTGGATCCGAAAGTTGCAGACCCGCTTCTTTGCTCGGGACTATGCGTCGGCCTTCGATGCCGCCAACAAAGCGAAGCAATTACTTTGGACATCAGCGGCCATGTTTGAAACGGCCGAGTATCACTTCTACGCTGCCTTAGCGCGAGCTGCGGTTTACGACGCCCCAACGTCGGGTGGATCGTCCGAATGTTTCACAGCTCTGGCTGACCATCATAGGCAGCTCGCGCTGTGGGGCGAAAATTGTCCCGGGACTTTCGAGAACCGCGTTGCTCTGGTCGGCGCGGAGATTGCCCGGCTCGAGGGTCGCCAACTCGATGCGGAACATCTGTACGAGCAGGCGATCCAGTCAGCGCGGACCAATGGCTTTGTACAGAATGAAGCGCTGGCCAATGAGCTGGCTGCGCGGTTTTACCTGGCGCGAGGTTTTGAGAAGATCGCCAATGCCTATTTGCGAGATGCCCGGTACTGTTACCTGCGCTGGGGAGCCGATGGAAAGGTGCGCCAGCTGGATCAGTTATATCCGCACATCCAGGAAGGCGCACCCACGTTAGGTCCAACCAGTACCATCGGAGCGCCCTTCGAACACCTGGATTTGGGTACGGTTATCAAAGTTTTGCAAGCGGTATCAGGCGAGATGGTCTTTGAGAAATTGATCGACACCCTGATGCGTACGGCCATTGAGCACGCCGGTGCGGAACGAGGCCTATTGATTTGTAATAGAGGAACCAAGCTACGAATTGAGGCCGAGGCGACCATTAACAGCGGAGCTGTCGTCGTGCGTTCGGGAGAACACCTGACGGCGAGTGAGGCATTTCCAGACTCGGTTGTGCAGTATGTTGTCCGCACACACGACATTGTGATCCTCTCGGATGCTTCAACCCAAAATCATTTCTCTGCAGATGATTATATCCAACGGCGGCATGCACTTTCCATCCTCTGCTTGCCGCTGATTGACCAAGGCAAACTGATCGGCGTCCTCTATTTTGAAAATCATCTAGCGGCCGGCGTTTTCACTCCGGAGAGGATCACCGTCCTAAAACTGATCGCGTCGCAGGCCGCCATCTCGCTGGAGAACACGCGTCTCTATCGCGATCTCCAAGAACGTGAGGAGGCGTTGCGACGCAGCGAAACGCATTTGGCGCAGGCGCGAGCGGAATTGGCACATGTCACTCGCGTCATGACCGTCGGAGAGTTGACCGCCTCTATTGCTCATGAAATCAGCCAACCGCTTAGCGCGATTGTCACCAATGCCGATGCCGGTCTACGCTGGCTGGCCGCAGTCGTTCCTAATGTGGAGGAAACGGCCCAAGTGATCCGCCGGATTAGTCGAGATGGGAAGCGTGCTAGTGCGGTCGTCTCCCGAATGCGCGCGCTCTTCAAGAAGACTCCGGCCACGAAGGAGTCCGTCGATATAAACGATGCTATTCAAGAAGTTCTAGCCCTCACTCAGCACGAAATACAAAGGAATCGCGTCTCGATCCGAACCGAATTTGCCGACGATTTACCTCCAGTGGATGGCGACAGGGTCCAGTTGCAGCAAGTAGTTCTGAATCTCCTGGTCAACGCTATCCAGGCCATGAGTACGGTGCCTGATACTACCCGCGAGGTGCAACTGACGTCGCAGATAATTGCCGGAATCGAATTGGAAGGGGCTGAAAAGTCTAATTCGAAAACGCATTCGCCAGGACCAGTACCGCCCCAGATTTTAGTAACGGTCAAAGATTCCGGGCCAGGACTAGACCCCGAACGCTTTGATCACCTCTTTGATCCTTTTTTCTCAACTAAGCCTCAGGGCCTCGGCATTGGCCTTACCGTTAGCCGTTCAATTATCGAAGCTCATAGCGGACGATTGTGGGCAAAAGCCAACGCGCCACGAGGAGCGATTTTTCAGTTTACGCTGCCGGTTTGAGGGGAAAGGTCCGGCTGCGCGGCGATTCGATACGTTTGCACTTGTCGTCGTCCTCGAACATTGGTAGGGCGAGGCTCCAAAACATAGTGAAGCCGCCGGCATCATTTCTCCCAATAGTTTGTCTCGTCTGAAGGTGAAGCAGCATGGCCGAGCCAGGGGTGGGACACCGCAATCCGGCTGAGCTCTTTTCTTGTTTCTAACGACGGGAGATCCCCCGTGGAGGATCACAAAGAGTAATCGCCCCAATATCGCTCAATCTTCAGGTCCCGAATTATCCTTGAGCACTCCTCCAAATCGTCTGAGAGTATGTGGTAACGTCCTACCAGATCCAACATCCGTAAGGGTTCCGTCACCTTATGGACATTTAAGATTCGGCTCTCCCGGATGTCATGGACGATTTCATCCATGGCGTGGACGGCGCCGCGCAGCGTGGGAAAGTCACGCTGGCAATTGCCTTGGCGAAAGCATTCAGAAAAAGTGTCTAAGATCTGGTGAAACTCAGTTTCCAGTCGCTCGAGACTCGGCCGCAGCAATGGTTCCGCAATTGGTGGCAGGTTTTTTCGGTAAGAAACCAGATGCCCAACCCGAGGCACCACGGCTTGCAGTTGACGTACCAAAGCGCTGAGAGCCGCCTTCTCTTTCTCAGAATAACCGCGCATGCGTAGCCCCTGAACGAATTGCTGGGCTTCCACAGACTGAATAGCCAACTGAGCTCTAATTTTTTCCGGATGTGGATCTTCTCGAAGCAGCGCCCTGATGCCAGCGAAAAGACTCAGTAAATTGTCGCGGAGCAAATTTTGGGGCAAAACCGGCCAGAGCAATCTGCTTATCACAGCCCCCACAAACATACCTGCTATCAAACCGAGGAAGGAGTCGATGATGTTCTGTGAAGCGACTGGTTGCTGCGGATTTAGTCCGACGAAGACGCTTATGAATAAGTAAGTGAACAGCATCCAGAAATTGATCCCGGCCCTCCGGGCGGTCAGGAATCCCAGGCTGAAAAGAATAGCAACCAGCGCCAGATTCATAACCAGATAATTCGCGAGAAACGGCGTGGTTAGTAAGAGCGCAATGATGCAGCCGATGAGAATCAAAGAGCCGAAAAACACACGTTTGAAAATTCCCCTGTCTCCAGTGCCGCCTGCGCGCACAAATGGTCGCGTTAGTACGGTCTGAAGCCAGGCTATCAGCGGAAATGCGGTCGCTCCGGGCGGATGAATCCACTTAACGAGGGTTATTGTCATAACCCCGACCAGACCGGCTTTGATACCAACCTTTACCCAGAACCAATCGATGGTGGGTAGCAGATCCCAATGGGGTTTGGCTTCTGGTAACGGCTGGCCAAAGCGCGGGAGCCCTTCGGTCACATTCCGGATGTTGATTAATTCGTCCCTCAGTGACCGTATGGCGGCGAAATGGGTCCCAAAGGCGATGGCTTTATCGGTCGGTTGCGTAGCGAAGAAACCCTGGTCACGAAGTTCCTCGATTTTTTTTATGAAGACTCCGAAGGCATCCTGCAAAGAACTGGGCGGCAATTTTTCGTCAGGACGACACGATGCCGATAAGACATTGACCTCCTCAGAAATAGCCCTCCTTACTAACTCTATTTCTGTCTGCAGACGTTCGACAATAGCGGCATCGACTCGATGCCAACGGCCCAGGATGAGGACGCCGTCAAAAAGGCTAATAAGCGACGACAGGTAAGCATTGTAATTGGAGAGCCGAGCAGCAAAAAGAGTGCTCTCCATCGCACCCGCTTGCAGCAGATTCCTCAATACCGACAGCCGGGGTGGAATGGTGTGCCGGATTTCCGCCACTCTGCTGGAGGGTTCAGTGCCCTGGGCATAAGCTTCGGCTTGAATGGATATAAGTTGGCCAATCGTTTCAAGACTCTGCCGGCTAGCGGTAACAAATTCTTCGCGGGCGGAACGGGGCCATAAGATTGTCGATACGAGAAGAGCGACCGTTGATCCGAGCAGGATCTCTTCCGTGCGATCTATACCAACCTGCCAGGCCTGATCAGGAGTGGCGATTCCATTGGTAACGACACTGAGCGTCGTCAATCCAAGCAAATAGTAGGCATAGGGAACCTGGCGCGCCCCGAACTGGCCGTACTTATAGGCCGTGATGGCAAGGACTAAAAAGAACAACGGCAGAAAGATAGAGGGTGTTGAGGTGAAATCGCCAACTAGCCAAACGCCAACGAGAGCGCCAGCGATGGTTCCGACCGTCCGCAGAATGGCTTTGACTGCGATCGAACCGGTATACTGGGTCGTCATCATGACCAGGACCGTCAAAATGGCCCAATTATCGTGGGGTAATGGCAGAACTTGGGTCAGATACAAGGACAGCGTGCCGGCCAAGCTCATTTTTATCCCATGCCTCACGCGCAAGTCGCGGAACACCGCCGCCAGCGGCAACTGCCGCCTGCGCGCTGACGAAAGAAGAGGGTTCTGAACGGCGGCCGTGCTCACTGCGCAAACGTATACAACGCAGCTTAGTCGCAACCAAAGAACTAAAAATCTCACGCAAAATCGCAAAGCCGCAAAGGGAAGGCAGAGCAGACCGCAGATGAACACAAATCTACGCGGATGGAGGGTAAAGGTGGCTCGTGACAGTTAGAACTGTGGGCCTCTCCGCTGTTTCATGTGGGTATCGCGGCAGAAGAAGAGTCTGCTGCAAGGCCAGACTCTTAAGTGAACAGAAGAGCACAAAGGTCACTAAGGGGAATGGGCTCCTTAGGAGTGGCACATTTTGACAACGGTCTTTTCTTCGCGCCCTTGCGTGAGATTTTAATTCTGCCTGGATTGGCCTCGATCGCCGACTGGCGTTTCGATACTTTGGTACGATTGATTTTGTTGCGGGCTTCAGTCTAGTTGACCCAATGGACCAAGCAGAAACGCCAACAGCTATCGTTACCGGAGCGTCTAGCGGAATCGGGCTGGGTGTGACTCAAGCACTGCTAGAACGCGGCTGGCAGGTCGTGGCCACCTCCCGTGCGATCAGAACTTCGAAGGAGCTCAAGCCAGCTTCCAACCTCGTTCTGATAGATGGGGATGCCGGTAAAAAGGAAACCGCGGTCAAAGTCGTAGAGACCGCTATTAAACATTTCGGCCGTATCGATCTGCTGGTGAACAACGCCGGGATCTACGTTCCGAAAGCGTTCACCGATTACACCGAAGAAGACTACAATCTGGTGATGAATACCAACGTGGCTAGCTTCTTTTACATGACGCAACAGGTCATTCCACAGATGAAAAAGCAGGACGCGGGGCATGTGGTAGACATCTCCGCCGTCATTGCCGATCAACCGAGTAGTGGCGCCGTTTTGGCGGTTTTATCGAAGTCGCCAATGCCGGCGGTTAGTAAGGCATTGGCGTTAGAGTACGCAGCGAACAATATTCGGTTCAACACGGTGTCCCCCGGCGTTGTCGATACACCGATGCACGCTGGCGGTAATCGCGAGGCGATGGCGAAGTTTCATCCCCTCAATCGGGTCGGTGAAGTTTCTGATATTGTCGACGCGATTCTGTACTTACAGAACGCGACATTCGTGACCGGCGAGAACATCCACGTAGATGGTGGAGTGCATGCTGGCCGATAATTCGCTCGGCGATTGGTCTCGCTTGTCTGACGTCCTCAGACGAGCTGATAGGCGAACCGACCTTATAAACGATGCTGTCAGCGGTCGGCACGTCAGAATATCCTTTCTGAAAAAACGGATTAAAGGACCGATGCGCAACTCTCCGGCGAAATAGACTTGTTCAGATAGTCATTTCAAGCGGATCCACGTATCAATGGACAATCAAACACCCGAAGACCCCTATCAAATATTGGCGCGGGAACGTAGCCATGAGGATTCGAGGCAAACTGTTGCCACCAATCGGATGTTGTTTCAGAGCCTCGTACTGATTAATGGAGGAGCAGCGATCGCCGCCCTGGCATACTACGGTGCCCACAATCTTTCGGGCGCGGGAAAATCGGCGGCGCTTCTGACCATAATTCTTTATTGTCTCGGAGTCTTTACCGCCGTGTTTGCTGGCCTCTACGTCAGGCGAACAACGCAAGAGTGGGAAAGTTTCTGGGAACTCAAGTCCTACCCCGATAGCGCCGAACAGGAGCGCATCATCAAAGGCCACCGCGAACACGCGGTAAGGAGCAAGCGCAAATCAGCCGCATTACTAATATCCAGTGAAGTGCTTTTTCTCGTGGCCAGTTTGTGTCTGGTAGTGTCGTTGGGATAACGAGATGGGAGAGCAGAATTAGCAAGTGCCAGCCTTCGAAGAGAGTTCTCTAACCCGTGAGTACCGGGTACAACAGAAAACGGCGACACGCCGTAGAGTAGCAAAAGATGACCAAAAGCTGCGAATTGAAGCTGGTTTAACAGCTTGCATCTAAATCGTAGCCGCGCGCTATCCATTCGCAGAATCGCTTAGCTTCACCTACCGTTTTGGCAGTGCTGAGTACGGCATAACAATCCCCGGCAAAAGAAAACATTGCCCCGAACATTCCGCCAACCCCAGAACTGATCTCGAATTTTGCCGGGCCGATTGTGCCGACGAAATACTGAGCCTGGTCGTTGTTTTCCCATCTTATCACGCGATTACGCCTCCGATTTGAGCGGTCGGTGCAGCCGTTTGAATCATCGGATTCGAGGCTCAAGGTCCGGTCGGCGTCTGGTTGATCTTTCATCTCTGTAATAACCGTTGAATCATTTTCCGTGCCAAGATCGCCAGCGTTTAGAGCGTTTAGAACACTCTGATAGTGTGCTTCTGATAAAGGCATAACCCAGGGCTGAAGCCCCCTGGGCTGTTCTGTATAGCCGCTTCCGACTTCGCCCCATCCCCCTTTAGCTACGTCGGACAAGTCGCGGCAAAAATACGACACGTCCCCTAAAGGACGTTTTTCGTTTCGATATGATCCTCGTCCTCGAAACGGGCGTGACGGGTGAAAGAATAGCGTTCGGCGTTGGTAGCCGGCGAAGGTCAGCGGCTGACCATAAACCTGCCAAACGGTTACGAGTACGAGGCCGAAACAACGTGCAATTCTCCGTCCTACTAGTGGGACCGTCGGTACCGGATTCGAAACGAGATCGCGTCGCGCCTGGTATCTCGCAGATATCCAGTTAGTCGGGCGACAGCTCACCCGGATTTTTCTGCATTCGTTCGATATTCATAATCCGCTTGCGAAAAGCATCTTGTGAACGCGTTTTCCATCCGTCATACTGGCTGGCGAAACGCTAAGTTTTGCGGCGGCGGGCTGCACGGTCTTGACACTACCCCAAAAAAAAGAAGCAAACGTTGATCTACGTGCGGTTACGAGGACGCGTCGATTCAGGTCCGTCCTTAGGGAACGAG
>Ga0213876_10001351_pt1 | contig 15351 bp, 11 predicted proteins | sample BarmaccomBMRX_R9_FD_160113 | JGI IMG/M metagenome (GOLD analysis project Ga0213876, IMG submission 160113) | Root-associated microbial communities from Barbacenia macrantha in rupestrian grasslands, the National Park of Serra do Cipo, Brazil - RX_R9 | ecosystem: Host-associated > Plants > Roots...
GTCTCCCACAGCCGCACGGTTCCGTCAATACTCCCGCTGGCTACTAGTTGGCCGTCGCCGCTGAGCGCGACACCGCGAACCCCGCCGGTGTGGCCATACAGCGTGCCCAGTGCTCGACCGGATGCGGCTTCCCATACACGCACCGTGCCGTCGAGGCTTCCACTCGCGAGATGGTGGCCATCGGCCCCGAGTGCGATCCCGTCAACCGAACCGGTGTGACCTTGCAACGTCGCCAGTGGTCGGCCGCCCTCGGTGTGCCAGACGCGGATGGTCGCGTCGAGGCTGCCGCTGGCGACAACACCGCCATCAGCAGTCAGCGCCACGGAAGTGATGGACCCGGTGTGCCCTGCCAGGCTTGCCACCAATTCTGCGTCATCAGCGTTCCACACGCGGACCACGCCGTCGACGCCTCCACTCGCAATCAACTGCCCGCTGGCACTGATTGCCACTGCGCGTACTCCACCGAGGTGCGCGTCGATCACCTTGCGCTGCTGTCCGTTGGTGGCGTCCCAGATACGTACCGTGCCGTCCATCCCGCCACTTGCAAGGACGCATCCGTCGGCGCTGAGCGCCACTGCCCTGACCCCACCGCTGTGTCCACTGAGGACCGTGAGCGCGCGGCCGACCTCCGCCACCCACAGCCGGATCGTTCCGTCGTAACCCGCGCTGGCAATCAGCCGCCCGTCCTCGCTCAGGGCCACAGAGTAGACACCTCCCTCGTGGCCGGCAACGGTCGTCACCAGCGTGCGATCCGCCACACGCCAGCGGCAGACTTCGCCACCTACCGTTCCAGCGACGAGATGCGCACCGTCGGCGCTGAGCGCGAGACAGGTCGTGTACGTGAACGCTTCACCGAGGACGGTTTCCAGCAGATGGGCGCCGGCGAGGCTCGCATCCTGTGCCTCGATGTCGTGCAAGTACGCCTGGCGGATGGCCAGGCCCGACAGGTCCACACCTTTCAGGTCGCCGCGCAGCGCAACCAACAAATTGATCAGATTGCCCGGTCCGTAGCCCTGCTGTTCGATCGATCGCCCCCGCAGTTCGTCGAGCAATGACACGAGGCGCCGCTCGCCGGCTTGTGCGCTCCCGTCCAGCGCGAGCAGCCGGCTGACAATAGGACCAAGAATCAACCGGTCCTGGCCGCGGCGGACGTAATCCTTTGCCGTCGCCTCCAGTAACGGTTGGCGCAGCAAGATCAGCAGTTCGCCTCGCTCCAGTTCTCGACCAATATCCTGGATGAGTTCTTGTGTCGTGTATTCCTGCACCACTGGATGCAGGCTCCACCGTGACCTCCCATCCGCATGCTCCAGCAGCGACCGTCGCCGAAGACCCTCCAGAGCTGCAAGAGCGGTTGCGCGGTTCACGCGTGGAGCCAGCCCGGCCGCAAGTTCAGGGACGGCGACTGGCTCGCGCGCAACTGCCATCAGCCGTAGCAGCTCGTGCTCGACAGGTGAAATGCGCGCGATCTGTTCTGCGACAAGATCCTGTACGCCACCCACCATCAAGCCGGGTACGCTTGCGAAGTCGACGTAGTCTGAAATCGAGCCGCTGAAGGTCTCGCGAATGGTTTCGCCGACAAGCTTCAGCGCCAGGCCGTTGCCGTCGTAGCCCCGGACGAGCGCCTCCCATGCCTCGGTTTCGCCTTGCAATTCCTTGTCGCTCAGCAGCGCGCGGCCCTCATCAACCCCGAAGCCTGCCAGGTCAAGCGCGCGTACGGGACCGTGCGCTCCTCGCAACATCCCAAGCTCTGTCGGCTCCTCGCGGCTGGTGACGATCACGCAGCTCTGATGTGGGGCTTCTGCAAGCTGGCGAAGAAGCACGCCGTAGCGCTCGTACCCGGACAGATATGCGCCGACCCTCCCGCGCGTCTCGAGAACTGTCTCGACGTTATCCAGCACAAGCAAGCAGCGCTTTTCGGCCAGGATCTCCAGCAGGCGGTGCGCGAGAGCTGCCTCCGCTTGCGCGGCAGTACCGTCCTCGGGCGCGAGGAAACCGACGACCTCGGCAAGCCATTCCGCAGGCATCGGCGCGTCGCGCAGGCTGCGCCAGAAGACGCGCTCGAAAGATGAGACGAGGTCACGGGCAACTCGCGTTGCCAGCAGCGATTTCCCGACGCCGCCGATGCCGAATAACGCGATCACCCGAACGTGCTCCTCTCCTGCCCAGTGACGCAGCAGTGCTCGCTCGGAAGCGCGACCGATGAACTCCGCGACGTCGGGCGCCTCGGCCCAGGACTCGCGATGACCCGCGTCAGGTGCGGCCGCGGCATGGGTGTTCGGCTCGCCGACAATCTGATCGAACCACGCGCGGTCGAACGGCGTGCGAAAGCGTGGCGCGTCCCGCACGGCGGCCGCCCACAAGGAGGCTGCCTCGTCTGCCTCATGCCCCGCGCTGAAGCCACCAGCCAGGAAGGCCGCGCCAATCAGCGCCTTCAAGCTGGCGACGCTGGGATAGTTTGCGCCAGCTTCCCAGCCCTGGATCGAGCTGACGTTGACGCCGACCCGCGTGGCGAGCTCACGTTGAGTGAGGGCGATCCGACCGCGCAACCGCAGGAGCAGACCGCTGAAGCTTTCGCCATCGGCGCTCATGCTTCGTCCCTGGCCGCATTGTAACGGTCAGGGCAGCGCTGATCGCATGGAAGGACGTGGAAGGAAACGGAAAGTTTACGTTCAGAACACTTGACCAAACTGAGGACAGCGCGCCTCCCCGACCCCAGACTTGAAGCGCATGCCTAGGCGCGCCACTCTCCGAGTCCTCATCGCGCATACCGAGCCGATCGTCCGGTACGGGCTGCGCAGCCTGATCGAAAAGGAAGCTGACATTCATGTCCTGGCCGAGGAGGCTGACGATGGACCGAGCACGTTGCGTATGGCTCGCGAGCTGCGTCCCGACGTGGCCGTGATCCGCCGGACGTCTCTGATTCGCGACGCCGCCCAGCACACCGCGGTCATCGTCATCGCCGGTGACAACGAGGAAGCTGCGGCCCTACCCGCGATTCGAGCGGGTGCAGCCGCCTACCTCCTCAGGGACTGTCAGCTCGACGACGTGCTTCGCGCCATTCGCGGCGTGGCCGCCGGCCAGACGGTGCTACCCCGTGCGGCCGCGCGACTGGTGGATGAGGACGGCTCGGAATGCCTGTCTGGTCGAGAGCTCGAGGTCTTGCGGCTTGTAGGGCGGGGCATGTCGAACAAGCACGTCGCCAACGCATTGGGTATCACGTTGTCGACGGTGAAGTCACACGTGAGCACGATGCTTGGCAAACTCGGGCTGTCGTCGCGAACCCAGCTTGCGCTCTACGTGACGCGCGGCGGCCCGCTTGAGAAGTTCCGTTGAGCCTCGGTTGACCTGTGGCGTGGCTAGCGAGATACTAGCCACGCGATGTTGGCCACCCGCTTCACCGAACTGGTCGGCTGCAGCGTGCCGATCCAGCAGGCTGCCATGGGCGGTATTGCGACCCCCGAGCTTGCCGCCGCGGTCTCTGAAGCCGGCGGCCTGGGCATGCTTGGCACCTCGCGCAACGGCATCACCCCAGAGTCGCTGAGCCAATTGATTGACGACACGCAGGCGCGGACGAGCGTTCCATTCGGGGTCAACTTCATCGCCTCGCCCGCTCAACTCGACGTGCTGGACCTCACCTGCATCGACATCGCGGCCCGACGGGCGCGAGTTGTCGAGTTCTTCTTTGGCGAACCGTCTCGCGACCTCGTCGGGCGTGTGCATGCTGGTGGAGCGCTCGTCGCTTGGCAAGTCGGCTCATGTCCCGAGGCTGTCGTCGCCCAAGCGGCCGGCTGCGACTTGATCGTGGTGCAGGGCGTCGAGGCTGGCGGCTTCATTCGCGGCGTTGTTGGACTCCACGCGTTGCTCAATGAGGTGCTCTCGGAAGTTGACGTGCCGGTCCTCGCCGCAGGTGGGATTGGCACCGGGCGCGCCATGGCAGCTGCGCTTGTGGCCGGCGCTGATGGAGTCCGGGTCGGCACGCGTTTCGCGGCGAGCGAGGAGTCCGGCGCGCACCCCCAGTATGTACAGGCGTTGATCGGTGCGCGGCCTGAGGACACCGTCCTTGCCGAAGTGTTCGTTTCCACGTTGCTGAGCGGGCGGCATCGGGTTCTGCGTTCGTCTCTGGAAGCCGCGCAGGCGTTCGATGGCGACATCGTCGGTCAGATCGGCTCGTTGGACGGCACTCGGGTGCCAGTGCCTCGTCTACGTGGCCTCGCGGTGGACCGCAGTGCGACTGGCACGATTGAAGCGATGTCGCTGTTCGCGGGCGAATCCGTGGGAGCGGTGCGCGATGTGCAGTTTGCGCGCGACATTGTTCGCGAGCTTGCGGCCGACGCGGAGCGACTACTGCGCGCGACAGAGGTTCAGGGCCCGCGCGCGCCGTAGCACGTGGCTGGAGGGACTCGCTCGTTCTCAGGTAAGCATGCCTGGGCGGTTGGCGAGTTGGTGGACCTGACCTGGGGTTGTGGGGAGGCAGAACCTCAGTCCCGTTCAGGCGGCGCGTTCGTACATGTGGTGGAGCCCGTTCAGGACCGGCCGCGACCGTATCGGACCGGTCGTCGGGCGTGTTCTCAACTCGGGCGTCTGGAGTCGAAGCGTACGATGGGGCCTTTCCGAGTTGTAGTAGGCGACGAACTTGCGAAGCACGCACAAGAGATGCCGCTCAGCGAGCACGATCACGTGGTCCAGCCATTCGCGCCGTAGGGTGCCGATGACTCGCTCAACGATGGCGTTGGCCCGAGGCGCTCGCACAGGCGTGGTGATGCTGTCGATGCCGATACGTCTGGTTCGTTGGCGGAAGTCGCGGCCATAGATGGCATCTCGATCACGGAGCAGATGGCGCGGCTTCTGACCCCAGGGCGTCGCCTCGATCAGTTGGCGCCAGACCCAGGCGGCGGTCCGGGTCGATTCGGCCTGGCGCTGCGCACCGTCGTCGCGCTCGCCGGCCTCGCCTGCCTGCTCGCCGCTCTGTACGCGAGCACGCAGGCGCCCGAGCGCAGCATCCAGATGGACGCGCATGATTGGCAGACGCTGGGCGTGCTCCTGGTGAGCTATGGACTGGTGACGGTCGCGTTGTCCCGCTCGCGCGCGCCAGCCGCACGCTCGGCGCACCAGGTGGCGCTCATCGCCGGGCTCGGCCTTGGCCTGCTGATGGTGGTTGGGAGTTCACCGGCCAGTCCGATCGGCAACCTCAACATGGGCGGTGGACCGACCGTCAGCCCACTCGGCTACGCCACGCCACTGTGTGGCTGCCTCGTCATCGCCGCCGCCGTCGCCTGGTGGCACCGTCAGACGAGCGTGGGCGTGACGGCCTCGGTCCTGACGGCGCTGGTGGCGGGTCTCGTCTTTTGCGCTGGTCTGCTCACCGTGACGTACGCCGCGACGAGCTGGTTGACGGCAGATCCAGCCACGATCGCCAGCTGGCAAGTTACCTGGTCCGCGCGACACTACGGGGAGTATCGCCACCACTACGACGACATCGCGACCTACCTGATCCGCGAAAACGGCGACAGCGCCGGCACCTGCTTGCTGATCGGCCCCCTGCTCGGCCTCGTCTTCGGCATCGTCGGCGCCACCCTTGGCCGACGGGCGCCTGGCGCGCACGCCGGCGCGGCGGAGCCGCACCGGCCTCGCATTCCAGGCTGGCTGCGCTGGCTCGCCACGGCCGGCGGTCTTGGCGCCTGGCGGGTCTATCCCTACGGCATGGCGCTCGCGGTGGAGCTCACGCTGGTCCCGGCCATCGGCCCGGACACCGTCGATGGTGGCGCGATGACCTGGTTCCTGCTGGTCGCCTCCGGCTCGGCAGCGTCGCTCGGACTGATGGCCGGCTTTGCCGTGGCGCGGACCACCGGCCGCATCGGTCGCGGTGTCCTCGTGGGAGGCCTGACCCCGTTAATCGGCGTGACGCTGGCCGATCTGGGTCTGGGTCTTGGCTGAGGCACTCCAGCGCTGCCCGACCGTCTCGATGCGCTGCTGTTGTCCATGCCCGTCGCCAGCCTGGGCCTCACGCTCGGACTGCTGTGCGGGGCAGTGGGTGGTGCGCTGGCGCGGCCACAGCAGGCACTGCGGACGTTCATCGAGGCCCAGCAACGGGAACCGATCTGATCCCAAGCACCTCGTCGAGAGTGGTGCGGGCGGAACTGGACAGAGCGCCGCCAGCACACCATCGGGCCACGAAGGGCCGGAAAACGAGCCAGCCTGATGAGGTGCCCGCGGCCGCTCTGCAGCAGCGGGCACCCTGGCTCGGCCTGCTCTCACGGCCACTGGTCGACGACCCGCACTATCGTCGAAGGTGGTGATCGGGCCGGGCATCCGGGGCCAGCATGCGCTGAGGGCCTCGGGCATGACGTCGAAGGGGTGCCTCGACCAAGGCGCCTGGACCCCACCACCGTTGCGCCCCCGCGCAGGAGTGGACCAGAACTTGCGGCTCCCTCGACTCGCAGGACTCCTGCACGGGAGGCAGCAGGTTGGCAGACCTCACAGGGGAGGCACCCGGCGATGATGCGTGCCAGGTCCTGGCGGCCATCGTGGAGTCGTCGGACCTCGCCATCCTCAGCAAGACGCTCGAGGGCATCATCACCAGCTGGAATCCCGCGGCCGAGCGGCTCTACGGCTATACCGCCCAGGAGGCGATCGGGCGCCCCATCGCGCTGATCGTCCCGCCCGACCGCTCGGACGAGCTGGCCGGGATCATGGCCCAGCTGGCGCGGGGCGAGCGCGTGCGGCAGCTCGAGACGGTGCGTGTGCACAAGGACGGGCACCGCATCGCCGTCTCGCTGATCGTCTCGCCCATCAAGGACGCCGCGGGCCGGATTGTCGGCGGGGCGTCGATCGCGCGCGACCTGACCGAGCAGAAGCAGGCCGAGGCGGCGCTGCAGGCCTCGGAGCAGCGCGTGGCCGAGATCCTGGAGAGCATCGGCGACGCGTTCTACACGCTCGACCGCGACTGGCGCCTGACCTACCTCAACGCCCGGGCCGAGCAGCTCTGGGGCGTCCAGCGCCAGGCAGTGCTCGGGCGGTCACTCTGGGAGGTCTTCCCGCAGGCGGCGGGCACCCACACGCACCAGGAACACCGGCGGGCCGCTCGCGAGCAGCGCCCGCTGGAGTACGAGACGCGCTCGCCCATCCTCGGCGGCTGGATCGAGGTCAACCTGTACCCCAACCCGACAGGCCTGACCGTGTACTTCCGCGACATCACCGCGCGCAAGCAGGCCGAGGCGGCCGCCCGGGAGGCGGTGCGGGTGCGCGACGAGGTGCTCGGCGCCGTCTCCCACGACCTGCGCAACCCCCTGGCGGCCATCAAGGGCCAGGCGCAGCTGCTGGAGCGGTGGGCCGGGCGCTACGAGCTCCCTGAGCGTGAGCGGCTGGTTGCGGGCCTGCAGCGGATCGACGCGGCGGCCTCGCGCATGAGCAGCTGGATCGAGGAACTGCTGGACGTGACGCGTCTGTCGCTGGGCCAGAAGCTGGAGCTGCGGCTGACGGCCACCGACCTGGCGCCGCTGGTCCGGCACGCCGTCGACGACTACCAGGACACGACGGATCGGCATCAGCTGCGGGTGGAGGCGACCGAGCGGCCGCTGGTGGGCTGCTGGGATGCGGCGCGGCTGCGGCGCGTGCTGGACAACCTGCTCAGTAACGCGATCAAGTACAGCCCGGCCGGTGGCGACATCATCGTCACCCTGGAGCGGCAGGAGGACCAGGACGGCAGCTGGGCGCTGGTGCGGGTGCGCGACCCCGGCGTGGGCATCCCGGCCGCGGATCAGCCGCACGTCTTTGAGCACTTCCACCGGGCGGGCAACGTCGCCGGGCGGATCGCCGGCACCGGCCTGGGGCTGGCGGGCTCGCGCCGGATCGTGCACCAGCACGGCGGCGCGCTCGCAGTGGAGAGCGAGGAAGGACGTGGCAGCACGTTCACCGTACGGCTGCCACTGACTGCCGGAGGCGCCGCTCAGGGGAACGCCCAGTGCGATCAGGCACCACGTTCGGCAGCAGGCTGAGAGCGCCGACGCCCCCGGGGCCCGGAGCACCGCGCCCAGCCTGGGCCCGAAGACCCGGCGGAGCCACCGCGCGCGGGCGATCTGTCGGTGTTCGAGCAGTTCATCGAGCGCCTCGATGACCAGGAGCCGGATCGGGGCGGCCCCGAGGCATCCGGCTGACGAAGAGCGCCGAGGTGCCGTGGCTCAGCCGCCGCCCGGCTCAGGGGCCAGCCTGAGGCCACGCCGTCGATCAAGGGCCGCGGTCCTCTTCGCCTGGATGAGGGCGGCCGCGGCCAGCCGCTACGAGGAGCAGGGCCCGCCCCAGCTGCGGCCAGCCGGGGCCCAGAGTGTGCACGGGCGCCTGAGCGTGGTCTTCCTGCTGCGGCGCCGCGACACCGGCGGCGTGGTTCACCGGTACGCTACGGAGGGAGCGGCCTTGGGCTTCGTGCGCGATGTCCTGCGCGTCGGCGGGCGCGAGCAGGCCGCCGGCTTCGTCCTCGAACAGCTGGATGAAGGGGGTCAGGCCCGCACGGCGGTGATCACGGCCGCCAGCAGAACCCCACGCTCCGCTTGCAGACGGGCCTGCACGAAGCCCATCCAGGTCGCCTCCTCCCACAGATTGACTGCCAGCAAGCCGACGGCCGTCTGCACGAGCAGACCGTTCCCAAGTGCCGAGATCGCCGTCGTTGCCGTGACGTCGGGTGGACCATAGGCGACCACGGCCAGACCCAGGGCGAGGAGCGGTACCGCCAGGAGCGCCAGGGCGTACCAGCCGATCGAGGCCCGCACCGGCACGAGCCGTCGGAGGAACAGGTCAAGCCCCGCGGGCCCATCGACCAGCCGCGTGATCACCATCACCGGCAGCAGCCCGCCGAGCACGGTGGCCCCGCTCAGGAACACCTCGAGGGGCAGTTCGACACCGAACGGACGCGGGGCCACCAGCGGCAGCAAGGCAATGGCCCACGCCACCGGGAAGAACCAGGCGCAAAAAGCGGCGATCGGGTGCGTGCGGATCCACACCGCCACGCGGCCGCCCTCACGGCGCGCTGCATCCGTGGCGGGCCTTCCGCCGGGATCCTCACCGAGCGCTACCGGCTGTGTTTCCATATCACGCTCCTCTGTTGGCCGGGTTGACCGGGCACGCGCCCGCGGTAGGCCAGCCACCCGCGCGTGGCGGCGACAACCAGCAGCGCCAGCAGCACGGGGAACAGCCGCCCCCACAGGCCGCTGTCGGCGTCTGACAACTGTCCAAGTAACTGGGACGTGGCGTTGCTGGTGGCGTGCATGAGCATGGCGAACAGCACGCTCCCGCAGGTGCTGTTGAACAGCCAGGTCCACACGAAGGTGAACGCGACGATCCCGATCGAATTGCCGACGTACACGCCCAGGTCAAAGCCGTTGTCCGAGATCGCCCCGCGGACGAAATAGGCCGGCGTGTGCCACAGCGCGTGCAGCAGGCCCAGGATCAGGCTGGCCAGCAGTGGCCCATACAGGCGCTGCAGCCTCGGCAGGGCGAAGCCCCGCCAGCCCGGCTCTTCGCCGAGCGACGGAAAGATCAGGCCCACGGCGATGCCGGGCAGGTAACTCGAAACCAGCAGCCACGGGTTGCTGAGCAGCGCGTTCAGTGGCGCGGCTCCCACCTGGACGCTCACCACCGCGAGCATGACCACCGGGTAGCCAACGACGACGAGCAGGTACCAGGCGATCCCCACCCGCCACTGAACCATGCGCCGCAGCAAGGCGCGCACGCCGGCCCGACCGTCGATCAACGCGGTCAGGGCGAACGCCGCCGGCGCCGGACCGACGAAGGTCCCCGCGAGAAACAGCACCAGCAGGAGCCAATCCGGGAGCGCGAGCCAGCCCACGCCGCGCTGCGACAGGGCGATCGGCACCACGAGCACCCAGGTGAGGACATACGCCAGTGCGAAATAGGCTACCAGCGGGTGCCGCCTGGCGAACGCGAGCAGGCCAGTCGGGAAACTCGGCAGTTCCCGAGTGTGCAGTGCAGCGGTAGCAGACATGGCGGTTACCTCGCAGTCAGATGGGAACGGACCCGGCCATCGTCAGGATGGCCGCCGGTGGGACTGGCGCAGCCGTGGCAATGAGCGCGTCGCATGCTGGTGCGTGCGACAGGCGCGCTGGCCCGAACATGAGTACGACCATCGCGGCGACTCCCAGGTACAGCCCGCTGAACAGCCGCTGGAAGATCAGCTGATCGGCCGTCGGAATCGTCGGCGATCAGCACGGGGTGAGCAGCCATCGGTAGGCTCCCTTCGATTGAGGCGCGCTCGTCGGCGAGTGTCTCGTGCAGCATCCGTCAGCCACGCGCCGAGGAACAGCAGGTGCGCACGACATTCAAGATGGGGCATGCACCCCTCGATGGGGGAGGCCGACCTCACCAGGCGGAGTGGTGGGGGCACCCTTCGGTCGGGCAGCGCCTGCCTGTCAAGCTATGGAAACATGACGCAACGGGGAGCCGGCGGTGGCAGTGCGCGTGCTCATTGTCGATGACCAGGCAGCCTTTCGACGCGCCGCCCGCGCCGTCGTCGAGTTGACCGACGGGTTCGAGGTAGCGGGCGAGGCCGCCAGTGGCGAGGCGTCGGTCGAGGTGGTGGGCTCGCTCTGCCCGGACCTGGTGTTGATGGACGTGCGGCTGCCAGGCATTGACGGACGGGAGGCCGCTCGCAGGATCCGCGACCTGGGGCTGCACAAGCCCGGCCCGATCATCGTACTCCTGTCGACGGAGGATGTCCTCGAGCCGGACAGGTGGGCAGCTGAATGCGGCGCGGCGGCCTACGTCTCGAAGTCCGACTTCGGCTCAGACTGTTTGCGCGATGTCTGGATGTCCAGCACTGGCTCAGCCTGATCTGGTGCCGCGCCGAGCTGTCGCGGCACTCGACCCGCAACCACCGTTGGACCGCCGGGTGTCGACTCGACGCTGAGCGTGCCTTCGAGCGCTGCCAGCCGGTCCGCCATGCTCTGCAGGCCAGTGCCGCGGATGACGGTCCCAGGGTCGAAGCCAGGACCCTCGTCACGCACCGAAAAGACCAGCCAGCCATCCTCGTCAGCCAGGTGCACCGTCACAGGAGTGCCGGGGGCGTGCTTCGCGGCGTTCTGCAGAGCCTCCAGACAGCAGAAGTACACGGCCGTTTCGATCGGCGGCGCGAAGCGTGCCCCCACCAGCGATACGGCCGCGTCCAGTTGGACCGTCGTGGCACTCCTGGCGAGGTGCGCCCGCAAGGCGGCCACCAGCCCGCGCTCGGCCAGCAACGGTGGGAAGATGCCCCGCGCCAGGTCGCGGAGCATCTCGAGCGCTTCGGTGGCCTGGCTGCTGATGTCGTCCAGCAACCCGGCGGCGGGTGTGGGGGTCGTGCCCAGCACCTGCCGGGCCAGCCGCGCGGTGACGGCGATGGCCACGAGCTGCTGCTGTGCGCCGTCGTGGATGTCGCGCTCCACGCGCCGTCGCTCCGCGTCCTGCGCGGTCGCGAGCCGCTGGCGCGACGCGCGCAGCTCCCGCGCCTGGTCGGCGAGCTGCTCCAGGCGCGCCGCCAACTCGACCGCGAGCCGGACGTTGCTGAGAGCCAGCCCCGCCTGCTCGGCCAGGTCCGCCAGCAGCGCCGCTTCGGCCGACGTCAGCGGTTCACCGGCGGGCTTGGCCACGGCGATCTCGCCGACCGGCGTGCCCCGGTCCAGGACCAGCATCGAGTGGTCGAACGCGGCCGCTCGCGCCTCGGTCGGCCAGGCGGCGGCCTGGTCTGCGCCTCCGGGCACGTACACCCGGACGCGGCACCGGGCGGCGCCCACCCCGCGCGCGGCGGCTTCGGCCATCCGCGGCAGTACTTCATCCAGCGACACTGCCCCGGCCATGCGCCGCGAGAAATCGGCCAGCACCGCGTACGGGCTGGCCCGCTGCCCGTAGACCAGGCGGTTGGCGACCCGCTGCAGTCGCTCGCGCAGCGGCTGGAAGGCGACCGCGAGCCCCGCGGTGGCCACCAACGAGAGGGCAAGATTCGCCTCGCCGCGTGTGCCCACCAGCGCGCCGATGCCCACGACGACGGAGACGTAGACCAGGGTGATAAGCGCCGCTAGCGCGCCATACACCAGCGCCCGGTTGACGATCAGGTCCAGGTCGTACAGGCGGTACTTCAGCACGGCCAGCCCGACGGTCACCAGGAAGCCGTCGAGCACCGCGAAGTACAGAACTTGCGTCAGCAGCACCCACTCACGCGGCGCGACGAACGAGCCGACCAGCGCTGCTGCCCACAGGGCGGCCGCGAACACGCTCCAGGTGAGCCGCTGGCGCTCGACGTCACGCGCCCGACGCAACCGCAAGACCAGCGCCGCGGCGGACAGCACGGTGCCTGCCAGCAGCAGCACGGTGGCGAGGTCGAGGGCGAGGCCGAGCACCGCCGCTGCGTCTGGCAGGCCCAGTGGATTGGTGATGCCTGGCGCTGTCCCCAGCGGGCCCGGTGTGAACGCGAGCGCAGCGCCCGCCAGGGCGGCGCTGAGGGGCGCCAGCCACAGCACCGGGCGCCAGCGGCGGGAGGGCAGGTGGCCGTCCGGGAACAGCAGCACCAGCGGGACGATCAGCGCCAGCCATAGATTCAGCAGATTGCCGACCCAGGCGACGCCGACCGCCCCCGCGGGCAGCGCACCGGGCGCGGCGAGCACGCGCGAACTGGCGTACGTCGCGGCGCCCATCTGGGCGGCCATCATGCCGCCGCACGCGCCGCACAGCCAGCCGATCGGATTGTGGGGATGTCGCGCCGCGATCAGCGCGCCCATCGTGGCCAGGGTGGCGAAGGTGAGCAGGTACAGCCCGACCAGCGCGGTCGACGCCGCGCCCGGCAACGCCTCGCTGCCTGGCGGCGGCCGGAAGCCGTCGAGGGCCCACAGCAGGAGATCGACGCCCAGGATCGCCAGAGTCAGCGACCAGACGGACAGCGCCAGGCGCGTGGCAGCGCGAGCAGGCATGAGCGGACGTCCTCGGCCCGCCGCCATTGTGCGCGCGGATTGGGCAGATGGAAAGCGAGGCCGAGCACATCGCGTATGCTGGCCCTGCCGTGGCTGTGCGGGTCGTCCTCGCCGACGACAACCTCCTGGTGCGCCAGGGGGTACAACGACTGCTCGAAGCCCAGGACGACATCGAGGTGGCCGCCACCTGTGCCGACCTCGACACGCTGCTGGCCGCCGTGGAGGCCGAGCGGCCGGACGTGGTGCTCACCGACATCCGTATGCCGCCGACCGGGCTGGACGAGGGCATCCGGGCGGCCGAGCGGTTGCGCACCAGCCACCCCTCGGTCGGGGTGGTCGTGCTGAGCCAGCACGACGATGCGGCCTATGCGGTGGCGCTGCTGGGTGCCGGCTCCGGCCGGCGTGCCTACCTGCTCAAGGACCGCGTCGCCGATCCCGAGTCCCTGGTCGGCGCCATTCGCGAGGTTGCCCGAGGCGGATCGGTGATCGATCCGAAGGTGGTCGAGACGCTCGTGGCGGCCCGGGCGCAGGCGGCCCACTCGCCGCTCGGCGAGCTCACCCCGCGCGAGCGCGAGGTGCTGGCCGAGATGGCCCAGGGGAAGAACAACGCGGCCATCGCCCGCGCCCTGGTGCTGACACCACGCGCGGTCGAGAAACACATCAACGCGATCTTTGCCAAGCTGCCACTCGGCGAGGACTCGGGCGTCGATCGCCGCGTGAAGGCCGTCCTTCTTTTCCTGTCTGAGTCGGCCTAAGCAGCTCCGGCGTCGGTTGTTCGCCAGGTGCGCCAGCATCGTCATCGGCTTCCTGTGCCCGGCGGCCCATCCTGCGACGGCTTGACCGCACACCAGGCCACGGGCCTCCGAGTCTGCGCCCACGGTGAAGGCTCCGTGCCCTGTGCTGACACCCAATGCCACTCTGGCTGCGCGACTACTGCCATGGTCTTGCGCACGCCACTGCCAGTGCCCCTTCGCATCACACTCGGCTGGCTCGGGCTCGACAACTGTATTGCCCTGACGGTAGGCTGTGGCACAGGCGATTCGCTCAGGCGTTGTTACCCGTCGCCGAGGAGGTCCACGATGCAGGTCTTCAACATGCTTCCTGGCCCCACCTCCCGTCCGGCTCGCGCCTGAGCGCCAGCGTCTCTCGCGCGGCGGCCTCATGGTCGTCGTGACCTGCTGTCGGTCCTGAAACTCGCGCCTGCCTGATGGGGTGGCGGCCGCTGACTGCCGCCTGGCGCACCGCCGTGTGTGCGCGTGCCGCCGCTCTCGCTCCGAGAAGGATCCACAGGTCTATGGACCGCCTGCCCTTGTCTCTCCTGCGCTGCCACAATGCGCTGCCGCCTTGGACCTTGCGCCATCTGCTGAGCGCGCCGCCTGCACCGGATGCCCGCTGAGCTATCCCGTCCGGGACGGGGTGTGCGGCGGCAGAACCTCAGCCGTTCAGGCGGCGCGTTCGTAGGCGTGATGCAGCCCGTGCAAGACTGGCCGTGACCGGGTCGGACCCGTCACCGAACGGGATGTCAGCTCGGGTGTCTGCAATCCCAGACTGCGATGTGGTCGATCCTGGTTGTAGTAGGCCACGAACTCGGAGAGGACGGATGCGAGGTGATGCTCGTCGAAAACGATCAGGTGGTCGAGGCACTCACGCCGTAAGGTACCGATGACTCGTTCCGCGAGAGCGTTGGCTCGAGGCGACCGAACGGGCGTGGAGAGAGCATCGATGCCGATGCGCTCGGCACGTGCTCGGAAGTCGCGGCCGTAGACCGCATCACGGTCGCGCAGCAGATGGCGCAGCCGGTGATGATCGGTCACGACCTCCTCAGGGATTACGCCAGTGCGCTCGATGGCCTGGCGAAAGAACGCCTGGGCACTGGCCGTGTCACGGTGCTCGCGCAGGAGCACATCGACGACCACGCCGTCTTCGTCGATGGCTCGATACAAGTAGCGCTTGTGTCCTTTACGGAAGAGGAACACCTCATCCACGAACCACTGCTTGCCGATCGGACGTCGGCGGCGACGCACCTCGGCGGCCAGCCGCGGCCCGAAGGCTTGGACCCAGTCGAGTATGGTGCGATGGGAGACATCGATGCCGCGCTCGGCCAAGAGCTCGAGGATCTGCCGGCTGGACAGCGGGTAGGCCAGGTACCAGCGCACCGCAGTCAGGATCACGTCCCTGGGCCAGCGGTAGCCACTGAAGGCCGAGGCGGTGTCCTGGGTGAACGTGCGCCGACAGGGACGGCACGCGTACTTCTGTCGGCCGCGACGATCACGACCGTTGCGTTTGGAGGCGGGCTGCTGGCACGCGGGGCAGGGCGGCATGGGCCCCGACTCTACAGCACCCCACGAGTTCCCCAACTCCTCACATCACGCAGCTCGTCGGCCAGTCTGGCAAGAGCGATGGC
>Ga0213876_10001352_pt1 | contig 15341 bp, 13 predicted proteins | sample BarmaccomBMRX_R9_FD_160113 | JGI IMG/M metagenome (GOLD analysis project Ga0213876, IMG submission 160113) | Root-associated microbial communities from Barbacenia macrantha in rupestrian grasslands, the National Park of Serra do Cipo, Brazil - RX_R9 | ecosystem: Host-associated > Plants > Roots...
TGCCGCCCCTTCAGGGCTCGATCGTGATTTGACGGTTACCCAGGGGGTAAAGCCCTGGGCTAAGTTCTCTTGGCCCTTCGGGCCGAAAGACGGTCACGGTTGTCCCCGCGCTGCCCTCAAACAATGTGGGTAAAGCTCAGGGGTAAACCCTGGGCTATGTTCTCCCGGCCCGTTGGGCCCGGATCGCTTATACGGTCTGATAGGTGTAACACCGGCAGGGCACCTGGAAGGGAAGGCAAGGTTTTACCACCATGGCCGCCGGAGTGGTATAAGGCGGCACGCCTGTACGCTCACCTTAACAAACGCCGGTCCCGCCGGGCTGGATTTGCTGAAGGAGCGGCAGAACCGTAGGGAGTCGCTCAAGGCCGTCTCGGCACCGGTTGAACTAACCGTGCGTAAACCTCACCGAGAAATGATCAGATCGCTCCCGAGACATGGACCTCACGCCGTTCTCGGAAATACGCTCGCGTTTCCGCTTCCCGGAACTGACCGTGATCTTTAACGCTATGAATGATGCTGTGGCCACGCTCCACCAAGGCTTCCGGTCGAGCTAGTAATCCTCGGTGGTCGACGCCAAATGGTTCGTCGTCAGAACTGAAATCCTCGATCAGCAATCCAACCGCGCGGACGTTGAGGGCGATGACCACATCGTCGCCGCAGGGTGTCGCCAGCCACTGGCAGGGATCGTCCAGCATCCCGGCCGCCTGCATCCGGTGCACGGCTTCCTTGGATAAGGCCAGGCCGCCGCCATTGCAGTGTTCGCCCAAGCGGTAGCCGTTAAGCAAGGCGTGGCGAATCGTCTGTCGAATGCGGCGGTAGCGGCCCCACAACGCAAGTTGAAGTGCCGGCAGCTTGCCGCAAGGCGTTCTCCTCCAGATGCTCACCTGACAGAGGAGCTTCTCGATCGCAGGTGCAGCCGGGAAATAATTTTTCAGGTGCGACAAGGAGGTCGGATTAAATCGAAAATTCCCGAGTAAACCCACGTTGTCGTTCGCAGCAAACCGGCAGCAAACCTTGTTGGCAAATGGGGCGATAACCAACGAATCGGGATCAATTTTCAGCACAAACTGCAGGTCCGGCATGGCCTTTAAAATGGCGAGGGCCGCAAGAATGCCCGCCGTGCTGCCTTGGCACCAACCGTCCGCCTTTCCCATGCGAGGATTCTTGATCGCGCCGGCCGCGCCTCGGCGCTCCCTGGGAACAAGCTCCAGGAGGTCACGTCCGCCCCGGTCGTCATCCACCAGGAGAAGGTAAAAATCACTCTCATAGTGGTAAAGGGAGGCGACCGTATCCCGAGCCCTTGCCAGCTCCGCCTCGCCGGGTCCAATCATCAGAATCACACCAAAGGTCGGCATCGTTGCGTGGCGCGAGTATCTTACAAAGGACGATGGTGTCAAACCGGCACCTCGTCGAGCCTCTGGAAAAGCGAGGCATTATCCGTATTCTCCGGAAAATCCAGGGGAAAATCCTCTGCGCCCGCTCCGCGGCAAACGACGCCCGGTTAGGACCCTCAAAAGCTCTCGGCAAGGTCCAGCCTTCCGAAGGCCGGTCTCACCCGGGGCGACGGGACCGGGATCAAGCCGGTTTTAGAAGCGCGCGGCCCTGCCGTCCACCGGTCACCGGTCTTGTGATCCGTTACCGGCAGCATTAGCCGCGACATCCACCACCCGGCACCCCTTTTGCGATTCGAGTGCTGCGGCAAATATCCGTTGGCTCTGAACCGCCTCGGCCGGGGTTGCGCAGCCGAAGCGGTCACCGAGCGCGCCTTCACGCTCCATCAGGAACGCCGCCCACATCTGCTGGATCACGTCGTTGAAGCCGACCTCGAAAATACCCCCGGTAATCGTCTTGAACGGCACCTCGAACCCGAGCTCGGTCCGTTTCCAGGATTGTTCCTTGGTGCGTTCGAAGGTCCAGAAGCTTTTCGGTTCGGCCGTGCTGAACCGGACGCCGCCATCCGTGCCGAGCACCTCAAAAAACCAGGTGTTGGTCGCGCCGGGTGCCAACCGTTTCATTTCCAATCGCAGCGGAGTTTCCTGTCCTTGAATCCGGGTCCAGGTATGGAGCAGCGCATTATCCCAGGTATCGCACGGCGCTTTCCCGCCTTTGCCGTCCGGCCGTTCCGGATAACCTTTCTGGAGCTGGGCAAACAAGCGGACCGGTCCCCACCCCAGCCGCAGGGGCACATGGCAGACGTGCATGCCCAGATCGCCGAGTACGCCGATCTCGCCGCAGACCGCGCTTTGGCGTTTCCAGTTGGCCGTCTTGCCCGGATCAAGGTCGCTTGAATGATGAAAGCCCGAGACCACTTCCAGGACGCGGCCCAGCCGGCCCGAGCGTACCGCCTGGATGGCTCGCTGCGTCCCGGGCAGATAGGGGAACTCCGAACTGCACCGGACGAAGCGCCCGGTCGCGGCAGCCGTGCCGGCAATCCGCTCGGCGGCAGCCAGGTCGACTCCGAACGGTTTTTCGGCCAGCAAATCTTTGCCCGCCTCCAGCACCTCGCAGTAGATCTTTTCGTGCAGGTTGTGCGGGACCGCCACGTAGAGGACCTCCACGTCGGGCCGCTCAAGCAACCGGCGGTAATCGGACGTCAGGAACGTCCGGCCGTCATCAAACCATTCCAGGGCCGCCGGATTCAGGTCCGCGACGCCCGCCAACTGGGGTTCGACGGACACATCGAGCAAAGCCCGCCAGCGCGCAAAGGCGCTGGCAATTTCGCGTCCCATCAGGCCGCCGCCGATAATGCCGATTTTGACCGGTTTACGCTTCATACGCTTCCCTTCCAGGTTTAAAGGTAGCGGCAGGCATCCTCGGCCTTTGCTCCCTCATGGACGATCGCCATTAAGGCCTTGGTCATACCGGCCGGGTTTTGGTGCTGAATCACGTTGCGCCCGTAGACAATGCCGGCGGCGCCTTGCCCGATCAACTGTTCGGTGCGCCGCAGGATCTCCATGTCTTCAGCCTTGCCGCCGCCGCGCACCAGGACCGGCACCCGCGCAACCTCAATTACTCGATGGTAATCAAGCGGGTTATCGGTCGGATCGGCCTTAATGACGTCGGCGCCGAGTTCGACCGCCTGGCGGACCAGCGGCAGAATCTTATTGATATCGCCGTCGACCATGTAACCGCCGGCTTTGGTGTTAGGCTGAAACACCAGCGGCTCGATCATCAGGGGAACCGCGTACCGGTCGCAATCCGGTTTGAGCTTCAGGATATTCCGGATGCATTGGTCGGTGACCTCGGGCTGCTCGGGGATCTGGAACAGGTTCACGACCACGCAGACGGCATCCAACCGCAACGCCTGTTCGACCGCCTGGTCGATCATCCGGCTGAAAAGGGCTCGCGGCAGCGCGCGCCCGTAGACGTTGGCCACGTCGGTGCGGAGCACCAGCGCCGGTTTTTGTTTTCCGGGAATGCGCTGGAGCACCTCGGCCTGGCCGACCGTCAACTGGATGGCGTCCGGGTTGGCCCCGACGAGGGTTTTGACGGCGTTCTCGAGGTCCTCAATGCCGCCGAGAAAGCCGAGTTCGTTGAAAAACCCGTGATCAACCGCCACGTCGAAGCAACGCTGCGATTTCGGGTTAAAGAGGCGGTTAAGCCGGAAGAGTTTCATCGTGGGGGGTAGCGAGGCTCTGCGGTGGGGTGAACAGATCAATGGGTCCGAACGGATTTCCGGTTCTCAAACCGGCCCGCCAGACAATCGTGCCGGAAGCGCTCGACGCGCTCAAGCAAACGTACATCGAGCTCATTCAGATGGTTTCGATCGCTCAGCAATGGTTTGGCCGCCCGCATCACCCGCCGCAGCGCCCGCCGGGCAATAAAGCGGGTTGCCCGCGTGTGCTGGCGGAGAAAAAAGTCGTTGTCGGGTGGCAGTTCGAACAGGCGCGGCAGCCGGTGCGGTGCATAGTCAAGCCCGACCGAATCGCACCAATCAAGCCACTTGAAATCCAGAATCCGGTCGTCGATACGCACCGGTACCCAGGGATGAGCCAGCGCGTCCGAGATGATGGCGCCGTGCATCGCTTCGCTCAACAACACTTCGCAATCGCGGATCTGTGCGATTACGGTTTCGACATCCCCCTGCGGGTCGATGTAGTCCATGCCGACGTCGGCGCAGACGCATTTCCACGCGTCGAGGTTATGGTGGAAATGCGGCATTAACGCGAATTTAAAACGCGGGCTCCGCTCCGAGGCGGGGATGAACCGGCGGGCCAGCATGCCGGGATCGGTAATCGCCAGATCCGGGCTCAACCCAAGCGCCTGAGCCGACCGGGGACCTCGCACACAGTAAATCTCCCAGGAGGAATCCAGGGCGGGCAACTTGCCGTACCCCACGCCGGAACCCATGACGACCTTCCGGGGCAGCCTCTCGATCCCATGGTTCTGGTTGAGGATTGTGCCGATCCCCAAAAACACCGTCGACGGATCGTCGTCAAAACATTCAGGAATCAGCCGGTGCCAAAGCCAGGCGTTAAGCAAGTCGCCAAAATTCCTGATCGCGCTCCAGTAAAACAGCTTCATGGGTGGGGGCGGCACAAACAAACCAGCAAATGCGTTTTCGGCAAGCCCGTTAACGTGCCGTCGACGGCCGGAGGGGCTTGACTTGGGGGCGTGCGTGGGGCACTGACAAAGGCCGTACGATCACGCGCAGTAATTATGGAGGATAAATTTTCGGCGAGGGTCGCGTTACTTCTTCCGGCGTACAATTCCGCGGCTTACCTGCCGGAGATGGTGGCCCAGGCCCGGCAGCAAACGGTGCCGTTTGCCGAAATTATCTGTTACGATGACGCCAGCCGGGATGATACCGCCGCGGTGGCGGACGGGTTGGGCATCAGAGTGATCCGCGGGGCCGAGAACCGCGGGGCCGCATTTGCCCGCAACCGCCTGCTGGAGGCGACCCGTTGCGACTGGGTTCACTTCCACGACGTTGATGACGAGCTTTCGCCGCGGTTCCTCGAGAAGATGGTGCAACTGCTGTGCGATCCCCGGACCGCTGCGGTCTGCGCCACCAGAAAAACCTGGGACGATAACTCCCGACCAACGCGCATCGAAAGATTTCCCCGGCTTGAGTCGGAACCGGACCTGCTGGCATTCTTCCTGACCCATTTCATTCACCTCAACGCGTTCATCTTTCCCAGAGCGTTCCTCCTGCAGATCGGCGCTTTTCGCGACGAGTTACGCCTGGCGGAAGACACGGAGTTTGAGGCGCGGGCCGCCGCCCGCGGTTTAAAATGCCGGTACCTGGATGAAGCGTTGGTGGGTTGGCGGATCCACCCGCAATCGACCACCGGACGGGTCTCGCGACAGCTGCGCTGGCAATACGATCAACTTTACATCAAGAGGCTCCTGGAATGCCTGAATGCCCGTTACCGCCGGATCCTGGGGGAATCCTGGCTCTATCGGGCATGGTGGCTGTATTACACAGGCCAGGACATGTCCGATCGCCGCTACATCGATATCGCCCGGCTCTGCGGCGTACGCCACCTTGCCGGCGCGAGCATGCTGGAGCGCCTGCTCAGCCACGGCGGCGGTCCGCGAACCGCCTTTTTTCTCAAGAAGTTCTGGTCGCGGCTCCGTCACGGCCGGGCCGGCGTGCATTGAGCCTGATCTCGTCCCTCGCCCATGAATCTCAAACGGAGCGTTTCGCTGCTGATCCCGTGCTATAACGCCGCCCGGCACCTGCCGGGCCTCGCGCAGCAAATCGCAGCCCAGACGTCAGTTTTCGCCGAAGTGATCTGTTACGATGACAAAAGCCAGGACGACACTGCCACGGTGGCGCGGGCTCTCGGCTTCGACGTCATCACCGGGCGCGAGAACCGCGGCGCGGCGTTCGCTCGAAACCGGTTGTTGGAAGCCGCCTCTGCACCGTGGGTCCATTTTCACGATGCGGATGACGGGTTGGACCCGCGATTTCTGGAGCGACTGAGTTCCTGTCTCGGTGAGGAGCGCACGGCCGTCATGTGCGCCGTCCGGAAGCGATGGAGCGGCGGCCGGGAACCGGACGTGGTTTACCGCCATCCGGAAGCCGGTACGCACACGGACTGGATCGCGTTTTTTATCCGGTATTTCGTGCATGTGAACGCGTTCATCTTTCCGCGTTCGGCCATCCTGCGCGCCGGTGGTTTTGCTGAAGATCTGCGGATTGCGGAAGATCGCGAATTTCTCGTGCGGGCAGCGGTGAGAGGCCTGCGATTCAGGTATGTGGATGAGGCGCTGGTCGACTGGGTGGTGCACCCGGACTCCACGCTGGGCCGCGCCGAAACGGAGACGCGGTGGCGGTTCGACGGCATCTTTCTGCGACGCTGTTACGATATCCTCGATGCTCCGCACCGGCGCATCCTGGGCGAACATGCGTTGCATCGCGGCTGGTGGCTCTGTTGGAACGGCGTCATACCCGGCGCCCGGGAAAACGTCGCGGTGGCCAACCTGTGCGGCGTGCGTCATGAGCCCGAGGCAAAGTTTGTGGGGCGAATCATGAGCCGCGTCCTGGGGACGCTGCCCTACTTCGTCCTGAAAAAGCGGTGGGCCAGCCTCGCCGCCCAATGGCGCGGCGCCGTCCCTGCGGGTGCTCCGGAGGGGTCTGAAACGCCGTGACGAATCAGATTTCGGATATGATGCGCAGGCTGTTCTTCGGCGGCTGGTACATTGTACTTTGGTCCGCGGCGCTTTTTCCCGCTGCCCCACGCTCATGGGCAGCCGGCCCGCTGGAAGTGAAATTTGATCGGAACGGCATCTCGTCGCTGGTCTGCAATGGACAGGAATTCCTCGGCCACGCCGGCAAAGAGTGGTTCGGCGAACCGGGGATGCTGGTCCTTTACGAAGGCGATCCGGCCCTGCATTACGACCGGCCCGGCGAAACTGCCCGGCCCGATCCTGCCACGCTGGCCCGGGTTTACCCGTGGGGCTCGGTCCAGGTGCGCTACGACGTTCATGCGTCGGACCTCGACATTTCCGTGGAGGTCCATAACGGGTCGACCCGGACGATGAGCAAGGTAGAGTGCGACCTCCTGTACCTTGAGTTTCCAGGCGATCGCACGCCGGACAAATGGGATAACACGAACCCGCCCAAAAATGACAACCGGAATGGCCCCACCATTCTGATCGCGGACTACGGCACCGGCAAGGTTGTGACGGTGGATCCGATGGCGTCCGTCCCAACCCTTACGCGATGGGGCTCTCGACAGGCACCCGGCCGGTACCAGCTTTCCGTGCAACGACCGGCGCCGCTTGCGCCCGGTGAAACCGTGCGGATGGCCAGCAGTTTGCGGTTCCGTTCGAGCGACACACCGGTGGATCAGGTCACCGATGACGTCGTCCGAGCGTTTCGCGAGCGCAATCCGCAGGAACTGGCCTGGCCCGATCGCCGGCCGATCGGTTCGCTGATCCTGGCGCGCGCCAACACCGGATGGCCAACAAACCCGCGCGGATGGTTCAACGACCGGAATATCAACGTCACCACGCCGGAGGGACGGGTCACGTTCTTCAACCGTTTGTTCGACCTCGCCAACGGCACCCTCGCCAACCTGCGGGCCACGAACGCGCAGGGAATCATCGTCTGGGACATCGAGGGCGAGCAATACCCGCAGGGTGAAGCGACCTACGCCGGCGATCCGCGCCTCGTGGCAAGACTCGCCCCCGAAATGGAACCGGTCGCCGATGACCTGTTCGCGAAATTCAGCGGCTCCCATTTTCGGACCGGCGTCTGCCTGCGTGCCGACGCCATCACGTTCCGGGCAAACGGCAGTTTTTATCAAAAGCCGTTCACCGACCGCGAACTGCTTCGCAAATCTCTCGATGCACGGATTACCTACGCCAGGTCCAGGTGGGGCTGTACCCTGTTTTACATCGATTCCTACGGCGGTTCACCGGCCTACCAGCCGGAGGTGTTGAAGGAACTTCATGAGAAGCACCCCGACGTGCTCCTGATTCCCGAATTCGAACAGACGCTTACCTATGCCTACGCCGCGCCTTACAAAGAGCTGCGCTCGATCGCCGGCTCCGCCGGCACCGCGATCAGCCCTTGGCGGGCCCAGGCCGTCTACCCTAAATGCTTTACCGTCATCAACACCGCAGACGGGCCGGTTGCCGGCAGGCGCGGCGAACTGGTAAAGGCCGTTCGTCGAGGCGATATTCTCCTTTATCGCGCGTGGTGGCGCGATCGCGATTTCAATACCCTCCGTTCCATTTTGGCGGAGGCAGGCCTCTCGGGACTTTGAAGAACCACTGCACGCGGCAGCGCAGGTACCTCACAAAGGCCGCAGATTGAAATTCTTCCGTATGGCGGGGGTGACCGGACGGGTGCGCAGCGCTTTGGAAACGGTCGCCCGAATTCCGATGCTCTTCGGATTCGGGCCCGTATTATTTTCTCCGGTCATCTTCACGTAAATGGCGCCCGGGAAAGGCACAACGCTGAGGGGACGTCCGATTGCGGCGAGGTAAGCCGCGATGGTGTGATGCCCGTGCCGGAGGGCAAAAGAGTTCTCCGCCGGTCCAGCCAAGTCCTCCGGCAGCTCCTCGCGCGCGAACCGGATGATGTGGGAACTCCCGCAGCGCAGGTGAAAATCGTTGTGCCACTCGAGCCAGCGGGAGCCTTCGTCGTAGCTGTAGCCGCTCCGGATCATCCACCCATGGCTCTGCGGGTGCGCCGCGGCGAGGGCCGCCAGATCGTGGTGCACCAAGTCATCAGCGTCAACGCCCATCACGAATCCCCCGCCCCGCTCGCGCACCGCCATCAGCCCCCGCCGGACTTTGGCGGCTTTATCCGCGATCTGCGCCTGCTTGTTCGGGGCTGGAGGAGGGAAACTCTCCCGGATGATCTCAAGGCCGGTATGCGAGGGCAACCCGGTGGGCACGTCTGTGCAGATCAGAAAGATACGGAACTCTCGTGAGGTTTGCTGGTCGAGAGAAGCCAGGGTCCGCCGGCAGAGCCGCGAGACGCGATCCCAATCGTGGGAAGCCGCGCGGCCCTTCAGTGGAACGATGAAGTAAAGCATGGGGAGGATATTTGCCGGGCGCGGGACAAATGCAATGCGCGTACCCCGGGGCGGCGCACTGGAGGTGCGGGTGCCGCGGCGGACGCTGGGCCCATTTGGGGCGGCTCGGTGGTCACTCCGGCAACTGCCTAAAGGCTCAGGCGTAATACAGTTATTATTAATTTTATGGAATTCATGACGATTATCTACGCAGCGGATCATCATTTGTCGTCATGCCCTTCAAAAAATATTTATCCATTCCTTTCCTGCTCGCCCTGGCGCTGCTCCTGCCCAACAAAGCAGCTCTCGCCCAGAGCACAGGATCTTCAACCACGACCGTCCCGCCCGGAACCCCCGGACCGGTCGCGATCCAACTGAACCAATACGGCTTAACTTCCCTGCAGGTGGGTGGCCGGGAGTGGCTCGGCCGGCGCTCCGGCAACACGCTCGTCGGTGACTTTTTCGTCGCTACCTGGAGAGGCAATAATTCATCCTCCAATTATGAGAGCCGCCTCACGGCCCAGTTAAACGGAACCACCACCAGCCAGACTTACCCGTGGGGATCCGCAACCTGCACCTACACCACAACGTACAATACGCTAAACTACGACATTTCGGTAACTAACACCGACCCGACGCCGTTCTCAAAACTCCAGCTGATCCTGGGTGACGTCATGTTTCCGAATGCGGTTACGCCGAAGGGCTGGGATGATACCGATCCACCCAACGCCGATAATTACAGCGCTCCCGCGGTGTTGATCGGTGATTACGGCACAGGCATCCTGGGCCTGGTCAACGACGACGTGAACACCCCGGAGGTGACGCAGTTCAGCTCGAAATACTGGGGCGGTTACCCGCTTCGGGTCACGACCGAAAAGCCCATCCCCTCGGGCGCAACCGTCACGTTTCATGTCAGCCTGCGGTGGGCTGCGGAAGGAAGCACCAAGCAGCAGATTGCGCCGGAACTCTGGGCCGCCTTCCAGGCAACTCGTGTCCAGGAGTTGAATTGGAAAGACCGGCGGCCCATCGGGTCGATTTTCCTGGCCACCGTTCAGCGCAACTACCCGACCAATCCGCGGGGCTGGTATAATGATCCGACGATTAACGTTTTCACGGCCGCCGGCCAGGCCAGCTTCAAGTCCCGCATCATGACAACGGCCGCGCAGGTCGTGGCAGAACTCAAATCCATGAACGCGCAGGGTTGCATCGTCTGGGACCTTGAGGGCGAGCAGTACCCCCAGGGCCTGGTGACCTTCATCGGGGACCCGACCCTGCTGCCAACCTTTGCGCCGGAAATGGATCCGATCGCCGATGGCTTTTTCAGCACGATCAAGAACGCCGGCTTCCGTGTCGGCGTCTGCCTGCGCTGCCAGCACCTCGTGCCCTTCTCCCAGGGCGGCTACGTCCAGGAGGAATACCCCGATAATCAATCGATCTTTAACGCCCTGGATCAGCGCATCACCTACGCCCAGCAGCGCTGGGGCTGCACCCTCTTCTATATCGACACCAACGGTGGCGTAAATGGGGTTTACGACGTCAGCATCTTCCAGCAATTGCAGGAAAAACATCCCGACGTGCTGCTGATTCCTGAAGAGAAGTACGATGCGTACTTTGCTTACACCGCGCCCTACTATGAACTTCGTCCGATGGGCACCAGCGCGGGCACGAGCGGCACTCCGGCAAGCGCCGTGGCGATCACCCCAGGGGCCTTTTCGGTGATCAACGTCGTCGATGGTGATTACGTCAACCGGCGCAACGAACTGCTCGCGGCAGTAACACGCGGCGACATCCTCCTTTACCGCACGTGGTATGCCAGCCCGGAGTTCGCCGCCGTGAAGAGCATCTACCAGCAGGCCACGGCAAACGGCGGACCCGTGGCGCAGGGAGACGTTTTCTCGGTGCATGCGGGCCAGGATACGGTGCTCGATGTCCTTACAAACGACTTCGACCAGATTGTCGGGCGCACGCCCCTGCAAATCATCAGCTACACCCAGCCGACGTCCGGTTCGGTCTACACCCAGAACGGGTCGCTTCACTACGTGGCGCCGCTCACACCACCCGCGAGCGGTTTGAACAGCTTCACCTTCAAGTATACCATTTCGGACAGTGTCAAGACCAGCACTGCGCCGGTAACGGTTAACGTGGGCCAGTAGCGGCGCCGGCACCGGGGCCTGACCCGTCACGTACTAACAACTAAAATGTCGAGGCCGGCGGTATTACCTACCGCCGGCCTTTTCTTTCTGGTACCGATCAGTCAGGGATGAGGGTCCGCGAAGCAATCAAGCTCATCGAAAACGATGGATGGTTTCTGGTGCGAACACGCGGCAGTCACCGGCAGTACAAGCATCCTCAGAAGCCCGGCTTGGTCACGATCGCGGGCAAACCGGGTGATGAGCTTGCTCCTGGTACAACGAATAGTATCCTCAAACAGGCAGGATTAAAATGAATCGGTATCTCGTCATCATCGAGCGGACCAGCAGCGGACTCTCGGCTTACTCGCCGGATTTGCCGGGCTGTGTGGCAACCGGAGCGACCAGGGAGGAGCTCGAACGGAAAATGCACGATGCGATCGAGTTTCACCTGGAAGGTTTGCGCCTCGAAGGTGAACCGGTTCCCTTGCCGCGGTCGGAGGCGACCTACTGCGAAGCAGGCTGAGATTAACGGGAACCGCGGCAAGCTTTGCCTGGGATTTACAGTCTTCCGCTCACCTCCTGCAGGACACGCCGCCACGCCTTCCAGGCTTGTTCGAAAGTCCAGCCGGGGCGCAGCGAAGGCTTCTCTCCCGGCGGCCATTGTTCGTACAGATTTTGAACATACCCGGCCAATGGACCGGCCGCGCCCGGCGGAAAGCACTCGCCGTAACCGCAAACGCGGATCTCACGGGCAATCGCGCCGTTTTCCGGTCCGATGAAGATTAACGGCCTCGGCAGACACATCAACAATCCCAACTTACTCGGCCAGAGCAGGCCTCGGGTGCAGGGTTTCTGGGTTACGAGCATCGCGTGCGCCTGAAGGAGAACGTCCGTCAGCCGGTCTTCGGGCGCGTACGGACGCCATTCCACCCGGGCCAGCTTGAGCTGCTCCGCCCGGCGCCGGGCCGGCTCCCAGGACGCACCGCCGCCCTGGAACGCAAGGGTGACCGGGCACCCGCGATCTTCCAGAATGCGTTGTGCGGCCATCGCGGTCTCCCAGTCGTGCGCCTGGCCGAGATTGCCGGAGTACAGCCAGGTAAACCCATCCCTGGACGGATACGCCAGCCGGCCCGGACCGGTCCGGTCCAGGCCGTGCAGCAGCCATGGACGGATGATTTCAGTGTCGATCCCGTACCGGCGCTTGAGGTGGTCCCGCATGTCTGCATCCAGACAGATCGTTCGGGTGGTGGCCCGGTAGCACGAACCCGTCGCCGTATGCAGAATGCTCCGGATGGGTGCGGGCACCGCGCCACCCAGCGCCAGCGCCAGCTCCGGGTAGAGATCGAGCGCCCAGTGAACGGATTTAGCCCGCTTGAGCGCGCAGAGTGCCGTGGCGACCAGCAGGATCGCTGGCGGCGATGACGTCGAGATCACGACGTCAGCCCGCCCGGCCAGCAGGCCCCGGCACAGGAGACGGCTCAAGGCCTTGAGCTCCCGCCCCGCGCGCGAATACCGGCTCTTGGCGCGAACCCGGTAATCCTGGCCGGAATCGATCATTACCACCTGATGACCTTCGCCCCGCAGCGCCGCCGCCAGATCCCCCACCAGCTTCGCCGTCGGCGAAGGGTCGGGTGGTTTGTACTGGTTAAGAATAAAGACGCGCATCCGGCACCGCTTCCCTGATCTCCTTGACGACTTCAGCCGGATTGCCTCGAACCAGGCAGTAAGGCGGAACCGGCGCGGTCACGATAGCACCGGCGGCAACGACCGCACCGGGCCCAACCGTGACGCCCGGTCCCACGAACGCGCCGGCCGCAATCCAACTCCCCGCCCGGATCTCGATCGGTTTGGTGACCAGGTCGAACGTTTCCCTGCGGTAGTCGTGGGAACCCGTGCATAAGTAGCACCGCTGCGAAAGGCAGACGTTCTCGTGCAGCGTCACCCTGGCCAGGCTGAGGATCCAGACCCCATCACCGATCCAGACATCGTCGCCCACCTCCAGCCGCCAGGGAAACGAGATTTTCACCTGCGACCGGACCACCACGCCCCGGCCGATCTTCGCACCGAAACACCTCAGCAGGGCAACCTTCAGGCCGGACGGAAAAGGCACCGGCGTCTCGAAAAAGGCGCACCGAACCAGCGCCCAGAGGGCTTCACGCCACCTCGGCATGCCGCGGTTGAATCCGGCGGTTGAAAACTTGCGCAGATTAATCATAGCGAAACGGCGCTTCGCCTCACCCGCGGTCGCGGCCCGCCCTGCCGCCGTCCCGGGCGCAGCGGAACCGGCGGGATTTGACCCCGAACGATTTTGCCTCTAAGCGTGTCACGCACAGGTCTTATATGTATGGATCGAACAGTATGTCCAATTAATCATAATATTACGAACTTGAAGCCGCGCACGGCCGATCCTGGCGCTTGAAATGGCCGAACTGCTGGAAAGATCAAGCTTTGGGCAGGGTCGAACCCTGAGAATTATAAAACGTTCCAGACAACGCAACGGCGAATGCTGAATCACCTCGATCGAATCTTTGCGCGTAAACCCGGTCTCGCCGGTTGGCTGCTGGCGTTGGTCGCGGGCTACGCCTGGGTACTGCTCCTGTGGCACTTGTCCGCCTTCTGGCGAGTCCTGGAGGACTACGAGTACGGGTGGGCCGTCCCGGTCCTGGTCCTCGCCCTGCTGTGGCGGCGGCGGCACCTGCCGGCACCCGAACCGAAGACGTCGGTCACGGCGTTTGCCGGTGTTTTCCTGGGCACGCTGCTGCTGCTCCCGTTGCGGATAATCCTCGACGCAAACCTGGATTGGCGGCCCGCCGTCTGGGCTTTGGCTGCAGTCGTGATCACGGTGACCCTGTGCGCGATCTATCTGGCGGGAGGCAAACCGTGGCTGGCAGCTTTGGCGTTCCCCGCCCTTTTTGTCCTTACCGGCGTTCCCTGGCTGGGCAGGTTGGAACTCCCCATCACTTCCGGTCTCATGCGGTTTGGAGCGTTTGTCGCGACGGAATTGTTGAACCTTATCGGCGTGGCCGCCTGCCAGCGCGGGAGCGTGGTCGAAACCGCGGCCGGCCTGATCGGGGTCGATGAGGCGTGCAGCGGGATTAAAAGCCTGCAAACCATGGTTGCCGTAGGGCTCTTTCTTTCCGATTTTACCGCTTGGCGTGGGCCCAGGCGTTTCCTGATCGTGCTCATCGGTGCGGTGCTGGCGACGGCGGCGAACCTTGGCCGGTTGGTCCTGCTCGCCTGGGTGGGCAGCCAGGGAGGTTCCGGCGGTGTGGAACGGTGGCATGACCCGGCGGGCGCCGTGGCATTTGCCGCGGCGTGCCTCGCGCTGGTGGCCATCGTACGCAAGCTGCCCGCGGCGCCGCCCGCCCCGCCGCCGGCGGTGCATCCGAGGCCGGCGATAGCCGCTTCCCGCCCTTCGTGGGCGTTCCCCGGCCTGGTTCTTTGCGTCCTCTGGCTGGGCGGGGCCGAACTGGTGCGTCTTTACTGGTTTCAGCCCCGCCAAGTCTCGGCCGGGGCACGCTGGACGGCGGTCTGGCCGGAACCTTTCAACGGGGCAGGTTTAAAAGTGCTGCGCGTCTCGGACGCCGTCCGCAACCAATTGCAATGCGATACCGGAAAGGCGGTGCGCTGGTCCGACCGGCCCGGTACGGAATGGATCGGTTACTTTTTCGAATGGCGCCCCGGTTTGCACGCCTACTTCGCACGCTCGCAGCACTCCCCGGAAATCTGCCTGCCTGCGACCGGCCGGCGCCTGCACAAGGACCTGGGATTCTTCGACATCAAAGCGCCCGGGCACCTGATCCAGGTTCACCACCTCCTGTTTGAAGACGACTCGGGCCCGTTGAACGTCTTCTTTATCGTGGACGGCTCGGCGGTCCGCGACAACGTCGAGCAGCGGCAGGCCGGTTCCGTCACCGGCCGGCTCCGCAGCGTCTGGGAACGGCACAAAGAGGCTGATCGCCGGTCCCTGGAGTTAATCGCGGCCGGTTACCTGACCCCGCAGTCTGCTCGAGAGGAAGCGCAACGCTGGCTGACGCAGATCATCCGTCCGGAAAACGGGCCGGTGACCCTGTAAACGCCTGGCTCTGATCAGAAATTATCACTTTTCAGTTTATAGGGTAGCGAACTCTTGTGAATGGAGCCATCCGTTAAAATTCTGACCTCGGCGGCACCGCCAACAATTCAAATCCATATGAAATTTTTAATTAATTTTGCATTAATGAGTGCTATTATC
>Ga0213876_10001353_pt1 | contig 15334 bp, 16 predicted proteins | sample BarmaccomBMRX_R9_FD_160113 | JGI IMG/M metagenome (GOLD analysis project Ga0213876, IMG submission 160113) | Root-associated microbial communities from Barbacenia macrantha in rupestrian grasslands, the National Park of Serra do Cipo, Brazil - RX_R9 | ecosystem: Host-associated > Plants > Roots...
TCCCGCGGGCGATGCTGGTGACCGGCTGGTCCCTCTGCCCGGTCGGTGACCAGGGAGCGGCATCGTCAGGCGGCGGTGGCGCTAGCGGCGGCGCGAGCTGCAGTGCACCGACGATCCCGCAGGGCAAGACCGTCGCGCCGAACACGCTCGGTGGCACCCTGTCCGCCGTCGTCTTCTACTCGCCGCCTGCCGGCAGCGCGACCGGGACGGGCGTTGCCACGCTCCCCGGCGCCGGTACCGCAGCCACGACGACCACGACCACGACGACGCCCACCACGACGACCGGTTCGCCGGCTCCGTCGACGGCAGCCACACCGGCCACTACCGGCGCCACGACGGCGCCGACGAGCTAGGAGCACGTTTCAATGACTGAGACCTCGATCCTCCCGGGTGCCGCTCCGTCGACCGACTCGGACATGGACCTGGTTCCGCCAGGCACCGACGTCGATGAGGCGGACGGCGGCAACCGACGCAACCTGATGATCGTCGGCGGTGTCGTCGGCGCTGTCGTGATTGCCGCGGCCGCGTTCCTCTTCCTCCACAAGGGGGGCTCGTCGGACTCGAACGCCGGGTTCACGCCGCACTCCACCTCGTCGGGCGCCCCGACCCCCGTGACCCATCACGCGGGCAGTGGCAAGACGCACGCCACCGGTACCAAGGGCAACCACGCCCCCGGCAAGCCGGCGACGCTGCCGAAGAAGGCCAAGAAGACCTCGGTCCGTGACCCGTTCAAGGCACTGGTGCTCGCACCGGTGGCGACGTCCGGCACCGCTGAGTCGACGACGACCGTCAACGCTCCTGGTGGCAGCCAGAACACGACCACCACCAACGACGGCACGACCACCACGCCGGTGACCCAGCCCAGCCAGCCGGTCACCCCGAGCCAGCCGCCGACCACCCCGCCGGGCCACGGCAAGACCAGCGGCGCACCGCTGTGGATCCAGCTGATGCATGTCACCGGCGACCGGGCGACGTTCAACGTCGGCTATGCGCACCACAAGTTCCGCAAGTTCGTCGTGCAGGCGCCGAAGGCGAGCGCGCAGCGGGGCACGGTCTTCGACAAGATCTTCGCTCTGATCGGCATCCAGAACGGTGCGGTCACGATCCAGATCGGTGACGACACGCCGTTCGACCTCACCAAGGGTGTCTCGCACGTCGTCTGATTTGACCATCGCCTCGGCCCCACCACGCGACGCGAGGTGGGGCCGAGGCATGTCGTGGCAACAATCCCTCGCGCGGCAACCGGCAGAATGGAGCCGTGTTGCGCTGGCTGACCGCAGGTGAATCACACGGCCCTGCCCTGATCGGGGTGCTCGAGGGCCTGCCCGCCGGCACGCGGATCACCTCCGCCGGGATCGCCGCCGACCTCGAGCGACGTCGTGCGGGATACGGTCGCGGCGCCCGGATGTCGTTCGAGCAGGATGCGGTCGAGATCCTCGGGGGCGTCCGACACGGCCTCACGCTGGGTTCCCCGATCGCGATCCGCGTGGGGAACTCCGAGTGGCCCAAGTGGGAGACGGTCATGGCCGCCGACCCGGTCGACGCCGAGACGCTGGAAGGGCTCGGCCGCAACGCCCCGCTGACCCGGCCACGGCCCGGTCACGCCGACCTCGTGGGCATGCAGAAGTACGGCTTCGAGGACGCGCGCCCGGTGCTCGAGCGGGCGAGCGCGCGAGAGACCGCCGCCCGAGTTGCACTCGGTGCCGTCGCCAAGGCCTTTCTCGAACAAGCCATCGACGCCGTCGTCCTGAGCCACGTCGTCGCGATTGGCGCCGCGACCGCGCCCGATGGCGTGACGCCGGACCGCGACCAGCTCGCGGTCGTCGACGCCGATCCGGTTCGCTGTCTGGATCCCGAGGCGAGCGCGGCGATGATCGCCGAGATCGATGCTGCTCACAAGGACGGCGACACGCTGGGCGGGGTGGTCGAAGTCGTCGTCCACGGCCTGCCACCCGGACTCGGGAGCCACACGCACTGGGACCGGCGGTTGGACTCGCGTCTCGCGGCCGCACTGATGGGTGTGCAGGCGATCAAGGGCGTCGAGCTCGGTGACGGATTCGCGACCGCGCGGCGTCGCGGGAGCGAGGCGCACGACGAGATCGAGGCGGGTGCGAGCGGCGTACGGCGAAGGACCGGACGCTCCGGCGGCACCGAGGGAGGCATGAGCACCGGCGAGGTGCTCCGCGTTCGCGCCGCGATGAAGCCGATTTCCACGGTGCCGCGAGCCCTTGACACGATCGACGTGGCGACTGGGGAACCCGCGAAGGCGATCAACCAGCGATCCGACGTCTGCGCCGTACCGGCGGCCGGCGTGGTTGCAGAGGCGATGGTCGCACTCGTCCTCGCCGACGCCGCACTCGAGAAGTTCGGCGGTGACTCCGTGGCCGAGACCCGGCGCAACTGCGAGGCGTACCTGTCGACGATGGTCGTGCGGTGAGCCCGCTGGTCGTTCTCGTCGGCCCGCCCGGAGCCGGCAAGACGACGGTCGGATCGCTGGTCGCGCAGCGGAGAGGTGTGGCGTTCCGTGACACGGACACCGACGTCGAACAGAACGCCGGGTTGTCGGTCAGTGAGATCTTCGTCGACCGCGGTGAGCCCGAGTTCCGCGATCTCGAACGCGCTGCGGTCAAAGCGGCTCTCGTCGAACACGACGGTGTCCTCGCGCTGGGGGGCGGCGCCGTCATGGACGACGGGACGCGGGCGCTACTGGCCGGGCACACCGTGGTGTTCCTGGACGTTGGGCTCTCCGACGCCGCCGGCCGGATCGGGCTGAACCGCGACCGGCCGCTGCTCATCGGCAACCCACGTGCGCAGCTGCGTTCGATGCTGGAGCAGCGCCGCCCCCTGTACGACGAGGTCGCGACCGTCACGGTCTCGACGGACGGCCGCACTCCCGACGAGGTCGCCGCTGCTGTGGAGGCCGTCCTGTGAGCACGGTGATCCCGGTGGGCGGACCGGCGCCGTACGACGTCGTCGTGGGCCACGGCCTGGCCGAGCGGCTGCCGAAGCTCGTCGCGGGCGCCGCGACGGTTGCGGTGGTCGCCGATGCCGCCGTCGCTGACCGGGTTCCCGTCGTGACAGCTCCGCTGGCGGCCGCTGGCATCCGCGTCGAGGTCGTGCCCATCAGTGACGGTGAGCTCGCGAAGTCACTCGACCACGTGGGCGAGCTCTGGGACGCCTTCGGGGCGCTCCGCATGACGCGATCGGACGCCGTCGTCGCCGTCGGCGGTGGGGCCACGACCGATGTCGTCGGCTTCGCCGCGGCCACCTGGCTGCGTGGGGTACGGGTCGTGCACGTGCCGACAACCTTGCTGGGCATGGTGGACGCCGCCGTCGGCGGGAAGACCGGCATCAACACCTCGGCGGGCAAGAACCTGGTCGGCGCCTTCCATCCGCCGGCTGGTGTGCTCGTGGATCTCGAGGTGCTGGCGACGCTTCCGGATGACCAGTGGGTCAACGGCATGGCCGAGGTGATCAAGGCGGGGTTCATCGCAGACCCCTCGATCCTCGACCTGATCGACGCTGACCCGGCCGCGGCGGCGACCGGTCGCGGCACGGCGGCTCGGGAGCTCATCGAGCGATCGATCCTCGTGAAGGCCGAGGTCGTCTCCCAGGACCTGAAGGAGTCGGGGCCGCGCGAGTACCTGAACTACGGCCATACCCTCGGCCACGCGATCGAGCAGCTCGAGGAGTACCGGATACCCCACGGTCATGCGGTCTCGATCGGGATGGTCTTCGCGGCGGGACTCGGTCGGCACGGCGGCCGCCTGGACGACGCGACGGCCGACCGCCACGCTGCGACGTTGCGCACCGTCGGCCTGCCGACGACGTACCGCGCCGACGCGCTTCCCGACCTGCTCGACGCGATGCGCATCGACAAGAAGGCCCGCGGTTCGGTGCAGCGCTTCGTCGTCCTCGACCGGCTCGGACAGCCCTCGATCCTGGCGGACCCGCCGGCAGCAGTGATCGAGGCGGCCTACGCGGAGGTAGCTGGGTGAGCAAGCAGATCCTCGTCCTGAACGGACCCAACATCGGCCAGCTGGGCACGCGGGAGCCGGACATCTACGGGTCCTCGACGTACGGCGACCTGGTGGCGGCATGCGAGGCGGCCGCCGCCGAGTCCGGCGCCGACATCGAGGTCCGCCAGACCGACGACGAGGCGACCTATCTCGGGTGGCTCCACGATGCGCAGGCCGACGGGCTGATCCTCAACCCTGGCGCGTGGACCCACACCAGCGTCGCCGTGCGCGACGCTGCCGCCCAGCTCCGCGCGCCGTTCATCGAGGTGCACCTGTCCAATCCGCTGGCCCGCGAGGACTTTCGGCACACCTCGTACACCGCCGGCCTGGCGATGGGCGTCGTGGCGGGGTTCGGTCTGGACTCCTACCGGTTGGCAATCAGCGCACTCGTGGCGCGCATTTGACGCATCCGGTGATCTCGCCGACGTGTAAGGTTCGGCGCATGACGCCCAGGGGGATCGCCACCGTCGCCGTTGTCAGCGCCTGCCTGCTCCCGCTCGCCGGGTGTGGCAAGAAGGCGGTGCCGGAGAAGACGGTGGAGAGCGAGGTCGCCAAGCAGCTCGCCGAAGATGTCAATCAGGCGACCCCGGCGGTCAAGTGCCCGGGCGACCTCACCGCAAAGGTCGGCACCAAGATGATCTGCACGCTGACGCCGCAGGACTCGACGACGACCTACCCCGTCACCGTGACCGTTACGTCGGTCGCCAACGGCGTCGCGCACTTCTCAGCCGAGGTCGGCAACGCCAACCCCGGCTGAGCCGTGACGCTCGCTTTCCGTCAGGAAAGCTTCAGCTCGTCGATGTTGCCCGTGCCCTTGATGACCTTGACGGTCACCTTGGACTGACCGCTCGGCAGGGCGGAGTGCCAGATCGCGACGCCGCACTTGGTGAAGCTCTGGTGCTCCGAGACGTTCTGGGTCTCGCCGCCGGCGGTCACCGCGATCTTGCCGAAGTTCGGGCCCTTGCAGCCGTAGAGCTTGGCCTTGTTGCCGACCACGACGATCTGCGCGTCGCGGCCCTTCTTGGCCGAGAAGTACTTGCCGCTGCGCGCGCCTGATGCCTTGTGCTTGGTCCAGCCGCTGCTGTAGTTCCACGCCGGGCTGTTCGCAGCCGCGATGAGGGAGGTGGTGACGCCGTCACCGGCGACGACCGCGCTGTTGCCGTTGCCGTCGACCAGGGTCGGGCTGAGCTGCAGGTTGTAGGTCTCACCGCTGACGAGGGGCCGGTTCGGCTTGAACTGGTAGATCGTCGAACTCGAGCCGAGCGTCAGCGTTCCGTTCACCGCGCCCGAACCGTTGGCCGGAACGATCTGAACCGTGGACTTGGACACGTTGTTGAGCGGCTCGGAGAGCTTGATCGTGAGCGGACCCTTCACGGAAGCGCCGTCCTTGGTCGTGATCTGCACGGTCGGACCGGTTGCGTTCACCGACACCATCCGCGTCGAGGACCACTCGAGGAGGTTGCCGCTCTGGTCGATCGGCGCCACGCGCCAGAAGTATGTCCCGTCCGCCAGCACTGAGTCCGGGTCGGTGTACTGCGTGAGGTCGACGTCGCTCGTGTCGATCACCGTCGAGGTGAATGCCGAGTCGGTTGCGACCTGAAGGTGGTAGTTGCGTGCGTCGTAGGCGCCCTGTCCGCCACTGTTCTGGAAATCGGTCCAGTCAAAGGTGACCGAGTGCCCGTGAACCGTCGCGCCGGAGGCCGGGCTGGTCAGCGCCACCGGGGCGCTCGTCTTTGCGAACGTCTGCACCGGGCTGACCGCCACGTTTCCGGAGGCGCCCTTGGCGCTGACGTACCAGTAGTAGGGCTTGCCCGCCTGCGCGTCGAGGAACGAGTCCCGCGGCGTGATCTCGGGCCAGTGTGTGTCGTAGGCCCGGTAGGTGTTGGTCAGGTCGGGGTCGCGGAAGACATGGACGTGGTAGTTGTTCGCGCCGGCGACGGCAGTCCACGAGAACGTCGGGGTCACCGGGCAGCTGGTCGACGCGCTGCACGCGGTACCGGCCAGCGTCGAGACGTGGAACGACGTGGTGGCACCTGACACGGTGGTCGCCCCGACGGCACCGCCCGCGTTGGCGTTGAAGTGCACGCTTCCCGAGGAGGTGATGTAGTCGGCGTCGCACTCGGGCTGCGCGGTCGGGCACAGCCAGTTGCCGTCCGGCGCGGTGCTGGCGTCCAGGACCGGAGCCGTGCTGTCGTCGAACGGGACGACCTCCCAGTAGTAGTCGTCGTTGTCCTGCAGGCTGCCCGCCATCGTGTCACCGCTGAACGAGCAGTTCGCTGCGTTCTCCGTCGCGGCGGTCTTCAGGTCATACGGGGTGAAAGAGGTCTGGTTCGTGAAGCAGTCGATGTAGTGGCTGTTCTCATGGCTGAACGTCGGATCCGTGTTGTACCGAACGAGGTACTCGGACGCGTCCTGCACCGGCGTCCAGGTGACCGTTGGGTTGTTCGAGGTCGGTGCCCGCAGGATGGTGAAGTCGTCCTCCCATTCGCGCAGGAAGCTGCGCGATCCTGAGTACGCCGACCACGTCCCGCCGACCTCGGCACGGACGCGCCAGAAGTACGAGGCGTGCGGCAGCGAGAGCGGCATCTCGTACAGGCTGTTGACCGTGACTCCGTCGTTCGGGAGCGTGACCGTGTTGTTGGTCCACTCACCGTTGGGGCTGACCTGCACCTGGTAGTCGGACGCGCCGGTCACGGCGTTCCAGGTGAGGACGACGTCCTTGAGAGGGGTCGTGGTGTTGTCGGCCGGGCCCGTCAGCACTGGTGCCGGAACGGCCGCTGCGACCGCCGCCACGTTGGGGACGACCGCGCCCCCGATCATGGCTGCTGCGAAACTGGCAACGATGGCGGTACGGCGCGGAAGCAATGCCACGATGTGACTCCCAAAAAGCGTCGAAAGCGGTATGCCCGTCACAGGCATTGCAACGTGCATCGGCGGTAACACCCGCACGCTGTATGACCCTCACCTGATTGGAGCAGCGCCGATGGTGTCACATGCAGACCGTCGATCGCGGCTGATTCGGGCGTTTCCCGACACGATTGACGCATTGCTCATCACCCGCCTGGTCAACGTCCGATATCTCTGCGGCTACTCGGGGTCGAACGGCGCGTTGCTCGTTACGCGTGATGGCTCCGTGGTGGCGGCGACCGACGGTCGCTACGTCACCCAGATGGCCCAGTCCGCGCCGGACATTGAGTGCATCGAGGCACGGGCGGTCGGTGCGGCCCTCGTGGGCCGCGCACGTAATGAGGGCATCACCCGGGTCGGGATCGAGGCCGCCCACGTGACGCTCGCAACACATGAAGCGTTGCGCGAGGCGGCGGGCGCAGACCTCGCGCTGGTCGCGACCCGCCCGCTCGTCGAGCCGCTGCGAGCAGTCAAGGACCAGGCTGAGCTCGCCACCCTCCGCACTGCCTGCGAGATCACGACGGCCGCGTTCGAGACGGTCGTGTCCTCCCTTCGACCTGGTCCGACTGAACGCGACGTCGCCTGGCAGCTGGAAGCGGAGATGCGCGAACGCGGCGCGAGCGGCCCCGCGTTCGACACCATCGTCGCGTTCGGTCCCAACAGCGCGATCCCGCATCATCAGCCGACCGATCGGCGGCTCGCGCCAGGGGATCTGGTGAAGGTGGACTTTGGCGCGTTGTACGACGGTTACCACGCTGACATGACGCGTACGGTTGCGGCGGCACCGGTCGCCGACTGGCAGCGAGACCTGCACCAGCTGGTCACGGAGATCCAGGCGGAGTGCGTGGCGGCCTGCGTGATGGGCGCCGTACCTGACCAGCTCAACACCCGGGCCCACCGTGCGATCGAGGCGGCCGGACACCGCGTCGCGCACGGGTTGGGGCATGGGGTCGGCCTCGAGATCCACGAGGACCCGTTCCTGACGCGGGGCTCCACGGCAGCACCCCTGACCGCCAACGTCGCGGTCACGATCGAGCCGGGCATCTACCTGCCCGAGCAGGGCGGGGTCCGGATCGAGGACACGGTGGTCGTCGGCGAAACCGCCACCCGATCGCTCACGACCGCGCCACGCGAACTGCTCGAGCTGAGCTGACCGGCTCGTCGTGCGGATCGCGTCGCCGGCCGGCGCCGATAGCATGGTGTCCCAAGACAGGATGAGGAGCAGGAAGCCCCGTGGCCACCACGAACGACTTCAAGAACGGCATGACCCTCGATCTCGACGGCGTGCTGTGGAACGTCGTGGACTTCCAGCACGTCAAGCCCGGCAAGGGCGGTGCGTTCGTACGCAGCAAGCTCAAGAACGTCCTGACCGGTCAGGTGGTGGACCGCACCTTCAACGCCGGCGTGAAGGTCGACGTCGCGACGGTGGACAAGCGCGAGATGACATACCTGTACCAGGACGGCACGGACTACGTGTTCATGGATGTCGACAGCTACGAGCAGATTCACGTTCCGCCCGCCGCCGTCGGTGACGCCACCAGCTACCTGCTCGAGAACACGAATGCGACGGTCGCGGTGCACGACGGGACGGTTCTCTACGTCGAGCTTCCCGCCTCGGTCGAGCTGACCATCACCTACACCGAGCCGGGGATGCAGGGCGATCGGTCGACCGGCGGCACCAAGCCGGCGACGTTGGAGACCGGTGCCACCGTCCAGGTCCCGCTCTTCGTGACCCAGGGCGAGAAGATCAAGGTCGATACCCGCGACGGTCGCTACATCAGTCGCGTCAACAGCTGACGCCGTCGTTCGGTGGCAGCGAGAAGCAAGGCCCGCAAGCGCGCGCTCGACGTTCTGTACGAAGCCGACCTGCGCGGCAACGACCCGCTCGCGACCCTCGCCGACTGGGTCGACCGCGCCGATCCACCTGTCCAGGACTACGCCAGGGAGCTCGTCGAGGGAGTCGTCGCGAACCGCGACCGAATCGACGCTGTGGTGTCGCAATATGCCGAGGCATGGACGGTCGATCGCATGCCGCCGGTGGACCGGGCCGTGCTCCGGCTGGCGCTCTACGAGCTGCTGTGGTGCGACTCGATCCCTGACGCGGTGGCGATCGACGAGGCCGTGGAGCTCGCGAAGTCGTTGTCGACCGACGCCTCGCCCGCATTCGTCAACGGGTTGCTGTCTCGAGTGGTCCGCGACGGTGTGAGCGCCATCAGCTCCGCACCGTGACGCCGGGCAGGTTCGCGAAGGCGGGGAACCTCAGCTGAGGTCAGCGCTGCGGCTGTCCGGGTTGAGCACGCCCCACGAGACGAGTCGCTCGGCGAGCTTGGTAGGCGTCTCGTCGTAGATGATCGCGAGCGACCGAAGGTCCTCGTGCCGAATGGACATCACACGACCGTTGTAGTCGCCCCGTTGCGCCTGCAGCGTCGCGGTGTACCGCGCCAGCGGTCCGGCGTCGGAGATCGGCAGCTCCTGCAGGCGCTCCAGGTCGAGGATGAGGCGCGGTGCCGCATCGCCGGCTGCGGCGGACGAGGAGCCCTCAGGCAGGAGCTCACCGACCGGTACGCCGTAGAACTCCGCGAGCTCGGCCAGGCGTTGCACGGACACGGCTCGGCTGCCGCGCTCGTAGGAGCCGATGACCACACCCTTCCACTTGCCGCCCGACTTCTTCTCGACGCCGTGCAGGGAGAGGCCTTGCTGAACCCGGATCGCCCGAAGCCGTTGACCGAGCGACTTCGCGTACGGCTCGATGCCGTCATCCCCGCTCATAGCAACCCCTGCGTCCGGTGGATCGTGATTACGCAGGGTAGCGATTTGCGAGCGGCCGCGCGGGCGTTCGCCAGATCCGCCGCCTGATACCGTTCGGGTGTTCCACCACCGTCCTTTAAACCCGTCCTGTGAGGCGGAGAAGGAGGTGCCGCGATGGCGGCTGCCCCCGGGTCCAACCGGCCAGTGACCGGCGACCCTTCGATCGCCCGCCCGGTTCTCGATGCGACCGATCTGGCGCGTGCTCTGACGCGCATCTCGCACGAGATCGTCGAACGCAACCACGGCGCCCAGGACGTGATCGTCCTCGGCATCCCGACCCGCGGGGTTGCCCTGGCGCGGCGCCTGGCGACGCTCGTCGGTGAGATCGACGGCATCCAGGTACCTGTTGGCGCGCTCGACACGACGATGTACCGCGACGACCTCAGGTTGCGCGGTGTGCGCGCGCTCGAACCCACCGACATCCCCGCCGGGGGGGTCGACGGCAAGACCGTCGTACTCGTCGACGACGTGCTGTTCTCGGGTCGCACCATCCGGGCAGCGCTGGACGCGCTGTCCGACCAGGGGCGGCCACGCGCCGTGCAGCTCGCGGTCCTGATCGACCGTGGCCATCGGGAGCTGCCGATCCGCGCCGACTACGTCGGGAAGAACCTGCCGACCTCGTTGACCGAGACGGTGCACGTGCAGCTCGAGGAGTACGACGAGAACGACGCGGTGCTCCTCGGCCCGGCGGACCTCGGCCGACGAACCCCACCGCCCGCACGGGGGGAGGCGGCACGATGAACCGCCACCTGCTCTCCGCCGCCGACCTCTCGCGAGACGACGCGCTCCTCGTGCTCGACACGGCGGCCGAGATGGATGTGGCGCTTGCCGGTCGCAGCATCAAGAAGCTGCCGACGCTGCGTGGCCGCACCGTTGTCAACCTGTTCTTCGAGGACTCGACCCGGACCCGGACGTCGTTCGAGGTCGCCGCGAAACGACTGTCGGCCGACGTCATCAACTTTGCCGCTAAGGGCTCGAGTGTGAGCAAGGGCGAGTCGTTGAAGGACACGGCACTGACGCTCGAAGCGATGGGATCCGACGGGGTCGTGATCCGGCACTCGGCGAGCGGTGCGCCACATCGCCTGGCGCACTGGATCCGCGGCAGCGTCGTCAATGCCGGTGACGGGACCCACGAGCACCCGACGCAGGCGTTGCTCGACGCCTACACGATCCGGCGGCGAACCGGGCGCGTCGAGGGCCTCAACATCGCGATCGTCGGGGACGTCCTGCACTCGCGGGTGGCCCGTAGCAACGTCTTGCTGCTGTCCACGCTTGGTGCGGAGGTCACGGTCGTCGCGCCGCCGACGTTGCTGCCGGTCGGCGTGCACAGCTGGCCGTGCGCCGTCTCCTACGATCTCGACGCCGTCCTGCCCAAGTCCGACGCCGTGATGATGCTGCGCGTGCAGCACGAACGTATGACCGGCGGATTCTTCCCGACGGTTCGCGAGTACTCACGGCGCTACGGTCTCGACGCGATCCGGATGGCCAGCCTGCCCGAGGACTCGATCGTCATGCACCCGGGGCCGATGAACCGCGGCGTCGAGATCGCTGCCGAGGTCGCCGACAGCGTTCGCTCCACGATCGTCGAACAGGTCGCGAACGGGGTCTCGGTGCGAATGGCGGTCCTCTACTTACTCCTCGGTGGCGCGATGGACGGAGCAGCGGAGTGAGCGGCGCCTGGGAGATCAAAGGGGTCCGCCCGCTCGGCGGTGACCCGACGACGCTGTACGTCGAGGGCGGCGAGCTGGTCGGTGAGCGACCAGCGGGGGCGCAGTCGATCGATGCCGACGGTCTGATCGCGCTGCCCGGCCTGGTCGACCTGCACACGCATCTCCGCGAGCCGGGCCGGGAGGACGCCGAGACGGTGGCGACGGGGACGCTCGCCGCCGCACTGGGCGGCTTCACTGCCGTGCACGCCATGGCGAACACTGACCCGGTCGCTGATGTCGCTGGAGTCGTCGAGCAGGTGTGGCGGCTCGGGGAGGAAGCCGGCCACTGCGAGGTACGTCCGGTCGGCGCGGTGACGGTCGGCCTTGCCGGCAAGCAGCTCGCGGAGCTAGGCGCGATGGCGGACTCCGCGGCGCGGGTCCGGGTGTTCTCCGACGACGGCAAGTGCGTGCACGACCCGCTGCTGATGCGGCGTGCGCTGGAGTACGTGAAGGCGTTCGACGGAGTCGTCGCGCAGCACGCGCAGGATCCGCGCCTCACCGAGAACGCGCAGATGAACGAGGGGGAGTGGTCCGGGGTGCTCGGCCTCGCCGGCTGGCCGGCGGTGGCCGAGGAAGCGATCATCGCGCGCGACTGCCTGCTCGCCGCACACGTCGGATCGCGCGTGCACTTCTGTCATGTCTCGACAGCGGGTTCGGTCGAGCTGGTCCGCTGGGCGAAGAGCAAAGGCTGGGACGTGACGGCGGAGGTGACGCCCCATCACCTTTTCCTCACCGACGACCTCGTCGCGTCCTACGACCCGGTGTTCAAGGTGAACCCGCCGCTGCGGACCGAGGCAGACGTCACGGCGCTTCGCGAGGCCCTCGCCGACGGGACGATCGACGCGGTCGCGACCGACCACGCCCCGCACCCGTTGGAGGACAAGGAGACGGAGTGGGCGGCTGCGGCGTTCGGCATGACGGGACTCGAGACCGCACTGTCCGTGGTGGCAGCGGCGATGGTCGACACCGGCCTGCTCGACTGGGCGGGCGTCGCTGACCGCATGAGCGTCCGGCCGGCACAGATCGGTCGCCTGCCGCGGCACGGTCAACCCCTCGAGCCGGGCTCCACCGCGAATCTGGTCCTGGTCGATCCGGACGTCAGATGGACGGTCGACCCTCGGATCACGGCAAGTCGGAGCCGGAACACGCCCTTCGCCGGGCGTGAGCTGCCGGCGAGAGTCATCGCCACGTTCTTGCGGGGCCGTCCGACGGTCCTCGATGGCAAGCCGGCATGACCACATCGTTGGCTGAGATCCCGGACAAGACCGTCCTGGTCGATCCCCATCCCGCGTGGGGTGGGATCGTCGTTGGCATCATCGCGATCGTCATCTTCGTGGTCTTCGCCACGTGGATCGTCGTGCAGCGAATCAAGCACGGCAGGGAAGGTGGAGATGACTGACGCGGCGATCCTCGTCCTGGAGGACGGCCGGACGTTTCGCGGTGCGGCGTACGGCGCACGGGGCGAGACGGTCGGTGAGGCGGTGTTCACGACCGGCATGGCCGGCTATCAGGAGACGCTGACTGACCCGTCGTTCCACCGGCAGGTCGTCGTACAGACCGCACCGCACATCGGCAACACCGGTATCAACGACGAGGACCCCGAGTCCCGGCGTGTGTGGGTGGCCGGGTACGTCGTGCGCGACCCGGCGCGGGTGCCGAGCAGCTGGCGGTCCGCTCGAACCTTGGACAACGAGCTGGAACGCCACGGCATCGTCGGGATCAGCGGAATCGACACCCGGGCGTTGACCCGTCATCTGCGAGAGCGGGGAGCGATGCGGGTCGGGGTGAGCAGCGGCGACACGGATCGGGAGGCATTGCTCGAACGCGTCCTCGCGTCGCCCGGGATGGCGGGTGCGGACCTGGTCGGTGAGGTGACCACGCCTGTGCCGTACGTGGTGAAACCGGTCGGCGACAAGCGGTTCACGATCGCTGCGATGGATCTCGGCATCAAGGCCTCGACACCCAGGTATCTCGCGGAACGAGGCTGCGAGGTCCACGTGATGCCGGCGACTGCCACCGCGGCGGACCTCCTCGCTGTGGATCCGGACGGGGTGTTCTTCTCGAACGGGCCCGGGGACCCGGCGACCGCCGACGGTCCCGTAGCCGCGGCCAGAGGAGTGCTCGGCAAGAAGCCGGTCTTCGGCATCTGCTTCGGCAACCAGGTGCTCGGCCGCGCGCTGGGCTTCGGCACCTACAAGCTGAAGTTCGGTCACCGCGGTGTGAACCAGCCAGTGCAGGAGCTCGCCACGGGAAGGGTCGCGATCACCAGCCACAACCATGGCTTCGCGGTGGATGCGCCGATCGACGCCCCGAGTGACACCGAGTTCGGCCGGGTCGAGGTCAGCCACGTCGACCTCAACGACCGCGTGGTGGAGGGCTTGCGGTGCCTCGACATCCCCGCGTTCTCGGTGCAGTACCACCCCGAAGCCGCGCCGGGCCCGCATGATGCCGTCGATCTGTTCGACGACTTTGCGGCCATGATGCGGGGCGGTGCCTGATGCCACGGCGGGAGGACATCAACAGCGTCCTGGTGATCGGTTCAGGACCGATCGTGATCGGGCAAGCCTGCGAGTTCGACTACTCAGGCACCCAGGCCTGCCGCATCCTCCGCGAGGAGGGACTGCGGGTGAGCCTGATCAACTCAAACCCGGCGACGATCATGACCGACCCGGAGTTCGCCGACGCGACCTACATCGAGCCGATCACTCCGGAGTTCGTCGAGAAGGTCATCGCCCAGGAGAAGCCTGACGCGGTGCTCGCCACGCTCGGTGGCCAGACAGCGCTCAACGTCGCGGTCCAGCTGCACGAACGGGGGATCTTCGAGAAGTACGGCGTCGAGCTGATCGGTGCCTCCATCGCTGCGATCCATGCCGGCGAGGACCGACAGGCCTTCAAGGCGGTCTGTGATCGGATCGGGGCCGATTACGCCCGGAGCACGCTCGTCCGCACGGTCGACGAAGGCGTTGCGGTCGCTGCGGATCTTGGCTACCCACTCGTCCTGCGGCCGTCGTTCACCCTCGGCGGATCCGGGTCCGGCTTCGCCTACGACGAGGAGCAGCTGCGCCGGATGCTGGCCGCAGGTCTGCAGGCGAGCCCGGTGCACGAGGTTCTGGTGGAGGAGAGCGTCCTGGGGTGGAAGGAGTTCGAGCTCGAGGTGATGCGCGACCGCAAGGACAACTGCGTGGTCGTGTGCTCGATCGAGAACTTCGACCCGATGGGCGTCCACACCGGCGACAGCATCACCGTCGCCCCGGCAATGACGCTGACCGATCGCGAGTACCAGCGGATGCGCGACATGGCGTTCGCGGTGATCCGGGAGGTCGGGGTGGAGACCGGCGGCTCGAACATCCAGTTCGCCGTCGACCCCAAGACCGGCCGCCAGGTCGTCATCGAGATGAACCCGCGGGTGTCACGGTCGAGCGCGCTCGCGAGCAAGGCGACCGGCTTCCCGATCGCGAAGATCGCCGCCAAGCTAGCCCTCGGCTACACCCTCGACGAGATCCCCAACGACATCACCGCAGAGACGCCGGCGAGCTTCGAGCCGGCCCTCGACTACGTCGTCGTCAAGATCCCGCGGTTCGCCTTCGAGAAGTTCCCGGGCGCCGACACCACACTCACCACCCATATGAAGAGCGTCGGGGAGGTGATGGCGCTCGGCCGCAGCTTCACGGAAGCACTGCAGAAAGCGGTGCGGTCGCTCGAGGCCAAGGGTGCCGAGCTGGACTTCGCGTCCGAGCCGGGTGACAAGACCGAGTGGCTCAGCCGCGCTGCCCGGCCCCACGACCGACGGCTGCAGGCTGTCGTGCAGGCCATGCGTGCGGGCGCGACGGTTGCCGAGCTGCACGAACAGACGGGGATCGACCCGTGGTTCCTCGACCAGCTGCAGCTCCT
>Ga0213876_10001354_pt1 | contig 15328 bp, 26 predicted proteins | sample BarmaccomBMRX_R9_FD_160113 | JGI IMG/M metagenome (GOLD analysis project Ga0213876, IMG submission 160113) | Root-associated microbial communities from Barbacenia macrantha in rupestrian grasslands, the National Park of Serra do Cipo, Brazil - RX_R9 | ecosystem: Host-associated > Plants > Roots...
GCAAGCCGTCGGCGGAACGGTGGACGGGGAGGCGGAATTTGTCCAAGGCAGGATGGGATTTCATAAATCGTGCGTCGCCGCAGGATCGGGGTTTTGCGCGCGGGCGGAACGGCGGCTGGCGACGATACCGCTGGCGCCGCTGCTGCGCCGTTCGATGAGGATGGTTTCCAGCGCTTCGACGCGGCTTTCCATCTGGCCGAGCGTGCGCTGCATTTTGTGCATGAGCGCAACTTCCTCCGGCGTGAAGCCGCCGCTGATGACCGCCTGCGCGCCGCGCCGGTTTTTCCGGCAGAAGGGCGACATGATCGCGCGGACGATCAGGTAAAGAAAAACGAAGACGATGGCGACGATGGGCACGGCGTCGGAGGAGTCGCCGCCGGAATGGGTGGTGCGGCGCGACGAGGCGCCGGTGTAGCTGGAAATTTCTGAAACCCTGCCGCTGGAAATTTTTGCGGTGACATCCTGGGAGATCGCGTCGGCGAGTTGTTTGCCCGCGTCCTTGACCGCCGTTTTTGCGTCGTCGAGACGCTGTTGGTTGGCGTCACTATGCTCTCTCGTGTAGGCCGCAGTCGCCTGTTGCAACTGCTGCGTCGCTTGTTCGAGCGCCTGCCGCGCCTGGTCGATTTTTTGTTTCGTGGACATATCCAGCGCGTTGCTGCTCTGCACCTTTTGAGTAGCGGCACTGAGTTCTGGCGTATCCTGCGGGCTGTCGTCGGCCATAGGGTGAAAAAGTTTGAAGGGGAATAATCAGCAATGAACTGAAAACCATGATGTCACGCGCCACGAGTCCGCGCATTACATTTCCAGTCTCCAGCTTGCCGTCGCAACAGCCGGCTGCGCCGCTGCGACGGACCATTCGCGGAGCGAAGCCTTACTTCGACTCCGAGCCTGGCTGCTGCGGAGGCTGGCCGCCGGTGGCTTGCTGCTCTTTCAGCGCCTTCAATTCTTTCTCGATTTCCTCGTCGCGTTCGAGCTGGGCGAACTGTTCTTCCAGGCTCGGCTTGTGGCCGTAGTTGACGAGGTCGGCTTCGGCTTCCATGCGCTCGATCCGGTTCTCGAACTGTTCGTAGCGCAGAAGCGCGTCGGCGGTTTCGCTTTTGCGGATCTGGTGCTGGGCGGCTTTGTGGTGGCCGGCGCGGATGTGGCGTTGCACGAGCACGCGCTGCTTCTCGCGCGCGGAGGTCAGTTTTTCCTCCAACTGGCCGATGTCGGTCTGGTAACCGCGCACGACTTCGTCGAGCTGCATGGTTTCTTTGTCCAACACGGTCTGACCTTCGGTGGCGCGGCGCTTTTCGTTGAGCGCCTCGCGCGCCAGGTCTTCGCGGCCCTTGCTGATGGCGAGCTTGGCTTTGCTCTCCCAATTGGCGACACGGGCGCGCAGGTCGTCCAGCGCGCGGCCGGTCTTTTTGCGCGCGGCGATGGCGCCGGCGCAGGAGGCTTTGAGTTCGATGAGCGTGTCCTCCATTTCCTGAATCATCAGGCGCACCAGCTTTTCGGGGTCTTCGGCCCCGTCGAGCATGGCGTTGATGTTGGAGTTCACGATGTCGCGGAAGCGGCTGAAGATGCTCATGGTGTTTTTGTTCGGTTGGGGTTCAGTCGAGTTTGATGTTTTTTTGAAAACCGGACGCCGGCTCACAGCGAGGTGGCGTGTTGCGCCAGCAACGCCCAGACGGGCGGCACGAGGCTGCCGATGGCGAGCACGGCATAGACGACGCGGTGCGCGAAATCGTGGCGCGCCTGCTCGGTTTCCAAACTGGTCCAGAGCTGCGGCGCCGGACTTTGTGAAACGTGGTTCGGGCTGAGTGACGCGGAGGATTGGCTCCGACGCTCGTTGCCCGCTGCGACCGAACGGGTCAGGCGATTGAAGTGCGCGCTGGCAGACAGAGCGAAGGGTTGAACGAGCGTGTTGGCGTTGGTTTGCATGAGGTGTCTTTTGGTTGATTCTCCCTTTAGCTACGGCCGTGCCAACGACGAAACTTGGTTTGCAAATGACTCATTAGTAGGAGATTAAAAATATCGAAAAATTTGGCCGCCAAGTTTGCACTCGCTTGATTTGGCGGTTATAACCGAGGTCTGGTGAAAACCGCCAATTCGATCTCGCCTTTGGCCAGCGCAGCCGCCAGCGGCTTGCAGCCGGTCGAGGCTTTCGGCAAGTCCGACCGGTTTCTCGACTTTCAGCAGAGCCTCGCGCGCGCCGCCACCGTGCAGCGGCCGGTGCTGTTGATCGGCGAGCGCGGCACGGGCAAGGAACTCGCCGCCGCGCGGGTGCATTTTCTGTCGCCGCGCTGGGGCGGACCATTCATCAAACTCAACTGCGCCGCGCTCGCGCCGAGCGTGCTGGAGAGCGAGCTTTTCGGACACGAGAGCGGCGCGTTCACCGGCGCCAACCGCCGCCGGGTCGGTCGCTTCGAGGCCGCGCACGGCGGCACGTTGTTTCTCGACGAGATCGGGCAGATGCCGATGCCGGTGCAGGAAAAAATCCTGCGCGTGGTGGAATACGGCAGCTTCGAGCGCGTCGGCGCGAGCGAGCCGGTCGAGGTGGACGTGCGCCTGGTCGGCGCGACCAATGCCGATCTGCCGGCGCTCGCGAGCGAAGGGAAATTCAAGCGCGACCTGCTCGACCGGTTGAGCTTCGAGGTGCTTTTCCTGCCGCCGTTGCGCGAGCGCGGCAAAGGCGACATTGACTTGCTCACCCGGCACTTCGCCGCGCGCATGGCGGTCGAACTCGGCCTGCCCGCGACGCCGGAATTCAGCGAACGCGCCCGCGCCGCGCTGCACGCGCACGCGTGGCCGGGCAACGTGCGGGAATTGAAAAACGTCGTCGAACGCGCGGTCTTTCGCGCCGAGCCGTCGGGCGGCGTTGTCGTGATTGACGAGATCGTGTTCGATCCATTCGCCAACCTGCGTCTCGGCCAAGGCGCGGGCGAAACCGCGCCGGCGGTGTCGTCGCCGTCCGAGAAAACGGACGATCCGCTCGCCGGCCTGCCGCCGAACTTCACCGCCGCGGTGGCCGAGGTCGAGCAACGCCTCGTGCGCCGCGCGCTCGTGCAAGCGCGCTATCGCCAGCGCGAAGCGGCGCAGGCGCTCGGGTTGAGCTACGATCAATTCCGCGGCGTCTATCGCAAATACGCCGCGCAGCTTGCCGCCCTGGAGACGAACAGCCCGCCGGCAAGCGAAGAACGCGCGTCGTGAATTTTAAGCGGCGGGCAAATTTTTCTTTGTCATCCCGAGCGAAGTCGAGGGACCACTTACTATTGTCTGGCTCGGTTGATTAAACCAAACCGTGAGGTTGATCGGGAGGTCTGAGAAAGCGCCGTTTAGCGCAGAATAGCGTATAAAAGCGGTAAGTTGAACCACTTAGGACGCTGGGCGCTGAGCGGCGCGAAGTTTGATATGAAACCGGCTAAAAATGGCGAGTTTGCAAAGGGTTGAGAAATTTTCGGCACTTGCAGCCGTTTTGCAACGGGCGTGCATGACGCCTGCTCTAGCCAGTGGAATGAGCTGGCAAAAGGCAAGGGATGAAGCGCAGCGGTGGCTGGACACGATGCAGCTCCCGAAAGACCTCAGCGGGCGCACGCTCGATCTGCGGGAGTCGGCCAAGGCGCTGCGATTTTCCGGCCGTTTCCGAGAGATGGTGCTCGAAGCGGCCCGACGTGCGCTGGTAAAAAGGAAGGCAGCGGAAGTCATTTTGGAAGACGAGGCGCAATAATCAACTCCCGATACCGCGCGGCCTTGCCCGCGCCTGCCCTGTTGGCGATGCCCCGCGCCCGCTCGACCGCCCGCACGTCGCAGCCCTCGAAGATCGTGCGGATCGCGGGCGCGTCGTTGAGCGTGAGCAGCCAGCGGCCTTTGATCGTCGCCAGGCGGTCGCGCAGTTTTTGCACGTCGGCATAGGTCCACGCGCCATACGCGCCGGCCTGGCAATCGGTGTAGGGCGGGTCGCAGAAAAAGAAGGTGCCCGGCCGGTCGTAGAGATCGACGCAACGCTCCCAGGAGACGTGCTCCACGGTGACTCGGTCGAGCCGCACGTTGAGCGCGCGGATCGACTCCATGCGCGCCGCGCGCGAGGACATCGGCTGCGTCGCCGACACCGCGAAGCTCTCCAGGCTGGCGCCGCCAAAACACGTCCGGTTCCGGTGAAACCAGCGCGCCGCGCGCTGGATGTCCGTCAAGCCCTGCTGCGCGCTGAAGTCGCGCAATTCCTCGCGGCTGTTGAGCACGAACTCCAATTCCGTGAGCAGCGCCTCCGGGTGAAAGCGCACGCAGCGATAAAACCGCACCAGGTCGCCGTCGAGATCGTTGACGACTTCCAACCGCGAGCGCGGCTTGGCCAGGAGCACGGCCAGCCCGCCGGCAAACGGCTCGCAATAGCAGACGTGATCGGCCGGGATGCGCGGCAGGAGGTGCGCCAGGAGCCGGCTTTTGCCGCCGGGGCGCGTGATGGCGGGGCGAATGCGCGGGCGAAGCGGAGAGGGAGTGGAAAGCGCCGTCAACCGGAGACACACGGCGGCTTTCCAACGCGGAGGGCGAGAGAGTGAAAAAGCATCCCGCGACTTTACTAAAACCGCACCGCGCCAGCGAGCTTTCCTTCTGGAAAATCGCGTGTTCAAGCGCACTCCCAGCGGTAGCCGTTGCCGAGTTCGATCGCCGTGGCCAGGTCCACCACGGCGAAGTCATCCTCCGGTCCATCGACCACGGCGAAGAAGTCGCGGCGATTGCCCGCGCGGGAGCACGCCTGGTTCTTCATGCGCATCCAATCCAGCGCGGCGGCTTCGGTCGAAAAAGTCTTGAGGTAAGAGGTGGTTTTCATCGGTTAATTTTTGCTGTCGTTTCCAAGCCCAAACTGCCGCTCGATGATCTTGCCCGTCGTGTTGTCGGCGGCGGTCGTGCCGACGCGCTGGCGGATGAGATCGGCGCACGCGGGCACGACGTGAATGGTCATCTTCACGCGCCCTTCCGGCGGCCGGCCGGCGCCGGGCTTGTTTTTGCGTTTCTGCTTGCGCATCGGGAAGTCGGTGGGTGGTGGGCCTTAGTCACTTCGGCCCAGCTTTTTGGCCAGCCCTTGCAGCTCCTCGATCCGGTCGTTCCACCAATCGCTGCCGACCTTGTGGTTGGGCGCTTGGGCGAGTTCATCCTGGATTGCGGAGTAGCGGGCGGCGAGTTCGGTGTTGTTCATGCCCCGACCTTCGCGCGCAAAATTGTTGGCGTCAACAATTATTTAACATTTTTTGAAATTATTTTTCCGGCGCCAGAAATTCCCCGTTCACCGCGCCGATGGGATCAATCGCGCGGGCCAGACTGCGGGCATCGCGGCGGCAGCGCGCGGGCAGCGGTTGCGAGCCGGTCGAGTCGTGCGCGTAGAGCCGGCCGCACGTCTGGAACACGCAAACGATGTGGCAGTAATCGCGGCCGCGCAGATGCACGCGCAAGATGCGCTTCCACGGCACGAGCGGCGGCCCTGGCAGGCGCGCAAAGGTGCGCAGCGCCACGATGAGGCAATCGTTCACGTCGGCGGCGGCGATCATGTTATAAGGGCGGCTGCGGGCGGTCCACGAGCTGGCGGCGGTGGTGGCGGCGCTCCAGGGCGAGGGAGCGCGCGATCATGCGTTTGCCCTGGCTGCGCAGGGCTTCGATGGCGTGCGAGATTTCCGCCTCCGACGCGTCGTCGAACACGCGAAAGCCGGGGCTGCCGGGATAGCTCACGATCGCGCCGTCGCTGGCCTCGGCGATGGCGCGCAGCCGACGGTCATCGAGGCTCGGGTCGAGCGCGTGAATCTGGGCGGCGCGCAGCCAGCCGCGACCGCTGAGCAGGGCGAGCAACCGCGCCAGGTCGTCGCTCGTCACCCGCGGCGCCTTGGCGGCGGCAGCGCTGCTGAAGTCGAGCGCGAGTTGCGGGTCGGCGGCCGTGCTCATCATGCGTCGAGTTTGGCTCGATCAAAATCGCTGGCCATGATCTCCGTGCGCCGCCAGGTGCGATCCCAGGAAGTCCGCGCGCGCACGCGCAACACCGGGCCATGCACGGAGATGACCTCGACCTCGATGTGCTCCCAGCGACGGCACTCCGCGTCGCCTTTGACCGGACCATATCCGAGATCGCCGGGCGCGATGGTGAGAGGTGCCGTGCTCATGCTTTCACGCCGCGTCGGCGGCAGCCGGCTGATTTTTTTGGGAAAGGTCGTAAACCTCCGTGCGCTCGAAATTATCGGCGATCAGCAGCTCGCACTTTTCGCACGTTGTCAGCGCCCCCCAATAGCCCGTCACCCGCCAGCGGCCGTCGCGCCGGAGCGTCCACTCCTGCGGATCGGCGAGCATCGGCAACTCGGCGTGGCAATGCGGGCACTCGACGGTGACCTCCTGCCGCGGGAGTCCGCCGTCAAAAGTCGCCAGGCGGAGATTCACCCAAAGCGCAACATTTTTGTATTTTTCGTCATCCTTGGGAACCGCCAGCCGGCGCGGCAGAATGAGATCAATCCAGCGCCGAATGTTGCGCGTGCTCCAGCGCGTCTCGCGGTCGGTGATGCGCACGCGCACGGGGCCTGCGTAACCATCCTTTGCGAGCGCGGCGTTGATGGCGCGCTCCAGGAGCCGCGCGTGCCAGCGGCGATGTTTCTTGCGGCGTTTGGTGGTCATCATCATCATCATCGACGGCAATCAAGCCGCTCTCCTCCGTGCGCGTGGCGTTGGCGTGGGCGTGGGCAACGCGGCGATCTCGGCTTTGAGCGCGCGCAGTTTGGCGCGTTGCTCCGCGGCGATCCGCTCGCGTTCGGCTTTCGTCACCTGAGCGCGGCGGGCGGGGAAATGGACGATGTTGTTGCCGCCATTGTCAGGGCGGGCACGGCCGCCGCCGCGGGGAGGGCGAGGTGGCGTGGGCGGCTTGGGCTTGTCGTCGCCATCGAGAGGGCCTTCGGTGCGCGTGATTTCGCACCGGGGGAAATGGTGGCGAAAGGTCGCTTCAGCCTCGGCCTGGTGCGCGCCGGCGACGACCTTGGTCAACGCGCGCTCGCAGTGGTTGTAGTGGATGCGGAAGGAGGGCATTTTTTCTAAATCAAAAAGCGAGCGCAACAAGCGCCTGGAGGATGGCTCGCGCGGTGTCGATCTGGACAGCCTGCGCGATCATCTTTGTCACGCGGCTCGGGCTGCCAACGAAGAGGTAGTCGTCGGGAAATCCCTGGAGGCTCGCCAGCTCTTGCCACTCCAGTTGGCGCCAGTGCTGCTCGCCGTGACGCGTGGCTGCCTCGGAGTCCCGGCGCGAGGTCAGCGTGATGACGCAGGGCGATTTCGCGGCTGGTTCCCACGGGTAAAATGTGTCCGGCTTGAACGCATTGTTTCGGCTCGGTTGCCGTCCCACGAGCCTGCTGCCGATGCGATAAGGGCCGCGCCGCAAGTGCCGCTGCAAAGTGTCGCCGCAAGTGCCGCGCTCGGGCATCGGGCAGTTGCCAATGAACGCCCGCATCCGGCGCTGGGCGGAGTGGCTCTGCGCATCCACCATGAAATGCGGCGTGAGCGGCGGTAGCAATTTTTCGATCCGCGCGACATCCTCATAGCACCACCACCGCGCGCCGAGTTCGCGCGGGAGTGCAAGGCATTTGTCAATCAGGGCGGCGAATCCGGCGATCTCGGCGTCCGATGACTTGTGGATCGCGCGGTAGTCGCTGATCTGCTCGCACGGGATGCCTCCGAGGATAAGATCGACGCCTCCTTTCCACGCGCGGAAATCGTGAGTGCTCACATCGCACCGCACCGTCTCGACGCCGGGATGATTCCGCGCATACGTCGCAAGGCAATCGTCGGCGCGATCAAAGGCGGCGACGATCTCAATGGGCAAGCCGCGCGCGGCCACGGCCCAGCCGCCGGCGCCGGCGCAAACGTCGATGGCAGTCAGTTTTTTCATCCGATTCAAAACGCGAACAATTCCTCCTGCCTTGGCCGCGTCGCGCGCTTGGCGTTGCGGCGGGTTTGCAACTCCAGGGCAACGACGACTTTTTTCACCTCGTCCACGTCGTTGAGGTGACCGAAGGCGGCGGGCGCATCGCCGGCGAGACGGCCGTCGAGACGCATCTGGCGCACGACGCCGTCGAGGTAGCTGGTGACGGCCGCGCTGCCGTGGCCGGCGCCGGTGAGGCGCGCGGCGAGGGCGCGCGCTTGGTAGTTCGCGCGGAGCAGCGGCTGGCCTTGCGCGCGCAACTGGGCGTCGAGATCGGTCGGCGCGGAGATGGCGCGGAAGGCGGCGAGGACTTTATCGAAATCCTCGTTGGAAAAATCGGCGTGCGACACGTCGCGGCCGTCGAGGGCGTCGCGGTGGATTTGATGCCGCGCAGCGTTGTGCGTGGCGGCGCCGATGGCGGGGAGCTGGCCGGTGGCGATGAGGGCGACTTTGGCGGCGTTCCACTCGCGCCAGTAGAGGGCGTTTTGGGCGTCGGAAAGGCCGTGCTTTTGGTGGCTGCCGCCATGCCGCGGTCGGTAGCCGAGTTCGGTGGGTTGGCTGCTCATAGAGGGTCGGTTTTTTTGCCTCACGCAAAGGCGCAAAGCCGCAAAGGATGGGAGGGAGAAAAAAGTCAGTCGCCGGACATTGAGGCATCGCAGGAGGGACAGAGATCAAGCCCCGTGTCGCAGCTTTCGCCGCACACGTCGCAGAGCGAGCCAGAGCCATCGCAAATGATGCAGGGCAGGTTGGGGTTGACGGGCGATTCGCCCGTGCCTTGGCAGTTTTTGCAGGTCATATTTTTTTCTTTCTTTGCGGCTTTGCGGCTTTGCGTGAGGAATTTTTCGGCGTGTAAAAAAGGTCACGCCATCGCCTCGAAATCGAGCCGGGCGCTGCGCGGCAGGCCGGCGTGGGCGGCGTGGATTTTGGCCTCGGGGGTGGGCAGTTGGAGCACGATGACGACGGCCGCGTGAAAGCCTCCAGGCTCATCCAATGCGTGATCTCGCGGGCGTCCTGATCGGCGAGGAGGATGCCGCTTTCGGTCTCGACCCAGTCGCCGGCCGTCGGGCAATAGTGCGCGGAGAAAATGCGCCGCCCGTCGGTGACGGCGACGGCTTCTTCGTCGCGCGGGAAAAGAGCGGTGAGTTCGAGCCAGAGGGGAGGCATGGGCGGAGGATTTTGGATTGCCGATTTTGGATTTTGGATTGCCTCTGCGCCTTTGCGCGAGGCACCTGTTCACCTCCCGAAAAACAACTCGGGGAAAAATCGCAGCCACCACTCGACGATCGCGGCGGCGAGCAGCGGCACGACGACGAGACTGAGCCAGAGCAGCCGCGCCGCAAACCAGCGTCGCACCAACCGGCGGTGGCGGCGGGCGCTGGGGCGGTTGCGCCAGCGGCGCCGCACCTCCCGGCGCCGGCGCTCGGCCAGGGCGCGGGACATCTCCCACGCGTGCTCGCCACCGAGCGTCGGCGTGGCGCGACGCGTCGCGCAGATCGGCGGCGGCAACAAACAGGCTCGCAGGGCGCTCATTTGGGGTCCTCCTGCGGGGGGAGTTGAGAGTTGTTAGGTGAGAGTTGAGAGACGGAAACATCCGCCGGCGGAGGCGCGGGCAGCGGCATCCAGTGGGTGACGGGCGCGGAAAAATTGAGGAACACCTCGTCGCACCATTCACCCTCAAAGATTTGGCCGAGGCAGACGCGCTCGAAACTGGCGCGCGCGGCGGGCACATGGACGAGCACGAGCTGCTCGGGCGTTGGCTGCATCGCCGCGGCGGAAAACCAGACGGGCGCCTGCGGATGCACGGTGGCGGGAGTCGTGTCGTTGTCGCTCATTATGCGGCCTCCTCTCCAGTGGTAGGGACGGCTCGCCGAGCCGTCCGAAGATTGGGACGTTTCGGCGAAACGTCCCTACCATTGGAGGGCGCGGGCTTGACGACGTAGCGGTCGATGAACTTGAAGCCGCCGAGCCGATTGCCGCCGCCGGACAGGCCGTCGAGGATGATGACGCGCGAGCCGTCGGGCAACGCGATCTCGGCGAGCTGCGCCGCGCCGAGCGCGATGGCTTCATCGAGCGCGTGCGAGGCGTCGGCGTAGCGCGTGTTGCCAGCGGCCTTGAGGCGCAGATGGCGCGCGACGAGACGGGTGATTTTTTTCACGGGAACAGGCTTGGGTTTTTCCATATTTTTCTTGGTGTCCTGGTGTCTTGGTGGTGAGAAAAAAACGGGAGTCACAACGGCACGATGCCGAGCACGACGGCGCCGGGATGCAGGTGCCCGAGCGCGCGTCGGGCGCAGGCGGTGGACCAGGCTTCGATGTCGCGGATGTGGATGTCGCCGCAGAGGCGGTAGCGGAGGCGGAATTTAGGCATAAATGGGAAGGCGGATGGATGGCGGAAAATCAGGCGGTCATGCGGACGACGGGACACGCGGCTTCGAGCCGGCGGATGAGCGCGCCGAGCCGCCCGCAGAGGATAAAAATCTCGTGCGCGTAGTCGCTGGCTTCGGGCAGGTGCGCGAACGACACCTGGCTGAGCGCCCAAGCCGCCGTTTCGAGCAGCGTGGCGACCGATTTCAACGCGCCGTGCGCGACGATCAGCGCCGCCCGCGTGCGCGGCGTCAACCGCCCCGTGCCGTAGGGGCGCTTGACGCGCGGCGACGCGTTGCTGGAGGCGTCCTCAGCCATTTTCAGCGCCCTCCTTTCTGTCTTTCCTGCCTCCTCGGCTCGGGCAACAGCAGCCAGGCGCTGAGCACGGCGAGCAGCAGCCAGATGAGCGGGCCGGCGGCGAGGATCGACACCGCCCAACGCCAGCGCGGCGTCGGCCCGTAGAGCAGCCGACCGAGCGCCGCCGAATACGCCAGCGCGCCCCAAAATGACCACGCGATGAGCAGCGCGAATTGCCAAAATTGAGGAGGAAAAACGCGCACAACATCTCAGCGGCCCTCCTTCCCGTTCGCGGTCGCCGCAGCCGGCTTGATCTCGCCGCAGGCGATGAGGAAATGTTTCCACGCGATCTCCTCTTGCAGCGTCAGCGCGGCGCGCGCGGCCTGTTGGCAAAAGATCGTGAACTGCCCGATGCCTTCGTCCTTGCCGATCTTGCGCGCCGTCGCGCTCGCCTGGCTGCCGGGCGCCGGCGTGGGCAAGCCGTAGTGCGCGGCGAGCAACCAGAGGTCTTCCTCCGGCGGCTCGGTCGGCAGACGCAGCGTGCGCATCGCGCGGCGCTTCAATTTTGTCATCCACGGCCCGAGCGCGCCCTTGTCCGAGAGCGCATCGTCGAACGTCGAGTTGCCGCAGAGGATCACGCCGCATTTGCAGCGGTCATAGACCTCGCGCAAAAACATGTAGATTTGCACTGCGCCGAGGGCGAAGCGGCCGGCGAGCGGTTCGTCCACCTCATCCACGATGAGCAGATGCCGCGAGTCGAGCGCGCGGAAGATGCCGTCGCGCAAATCCTGGATGCACTGGCGCGGGGGCACGTCGCACGCGGCGGCGATATATTGGAGCGCCTGGCGGAATCCGCAGCCGGCCGGCAAGCGCACATAGCGCGTCTGCCCGTGGTTGTGCTCCGCGGTGTAGGCTTCGAGCGAAAACGTTTTGCCGATCTGGTAGTCGCCGATGATGACGCCGACGCGCTGGAAGGTGAGCGCGTCGCCGCAATAATCCCAGATGAGCGTCGCCACTGTCGTTGGGATGAACGCCGGCCGGCCGACCTTCTCGCGCGCCTCGGCGATTTCGCGATAGCGATTGATCGCCGCGACGACCGGCAGCAAGCTCGCGCCGTAGTCGCCTTTAAAAACATGGCGCAGGGTGTGGTAGGTGTAATCGATGCGCTTCGCGAGCCGACTGAGCGAATCGCCCTTGCTCTTACCGTGCCGGAAGAGCCAGCGGATCGCCTCCGACTGATCTTCGGGCAGGTCGGCCGTTGCCTCGGTGATCTGCGCGCCGTTGAAAGGGATGGTGTTGGCGCGCGTGAATGGCTCGCGCGGCGACTTGCCGCCGACGGGCACGAGCGCGGCGGTGTTTTCATCCGACGCGGGCGGCGAGTTTTCGATTGCCGCGTCGGGCGGCGTGTGATTAGAGTTTGCGGGTAAGGCTGCGGTTGTGTTGCTCATAATGCGTTTTCAGGCGTGTTGTTGGGTTTGATTAACTGCGGGCTTTACCAGAGCGGGACGGCGTCATCAGCGCGGTCCCGCTCGTCGTTTTCCGGCTCGTCGAGCGCGACGGCCGAAAGGGGTTCTCCCTGCCCGGAAAGCGGCGGCTCATCCGCCGATGGAGCTGGCGTTGTTCGCGTGGCTGCCTTCAATGGAGCCGGGAGGGAGAAATCGGGTTCGCTCGCCCGCCGCCGCATCTCCGCGACGGTGAGCGGCGCGGCGGGCTGCGGCGTGGCGCTGCGCATCGCGGCGGCGTTGTTGCGCGCGGCGCGGGCGCGGCGCTCGCCGTCGCCGGCGTGGCGGATGCCAAGCGCGCGCAAAGCCTCCTTTTCCTCGTGCGCCGCCGCGCCCATGCGGCGGTGCAGCGCGTCCATTTCCTCGGCGGTGCGTTGCGTCTTTTCGATCCTTCGCACCTGGCCGAGATACGCGCCGCGGGCGTCGCGGATGAAAGCCCACTGCGGCGCGAAGGGATTAGCCAAAAATTGATAAGTCTCGCCGTCGCGGAAACGCACGGGGAAGCCGTCGGCATCCTGCCCGGCCGACGTGTAGCGATGCTCGCCGGGACCGAGATCGGCGTCGGAAAATTCAAACTGCCCCTTGTCGCAACGCCGCTCGACGGCGAGGTCGTCGCCCAGGATCGCGCACACGAGCGGGCCGCCGATGCGCCGCAGCTCGCCCGCGCCGCGCTCCCACACTTCGCGCCGCGAGAGCTTGCGCGGGCGGGTCTGCACAAAGCCGCTGCTCAACAGCACGGCGACCTTCTCCGGATCGGCGTCCGCCGGAATGTCCTGCCAGCCGTGCGGGCCGAAAAACTGTTGCGCGACGTGGCCGCATTCGAGCCAGCCCTCCAGCTCGTGATCCGAGTCGCTCTCGATCTGCCCGTAAAGCTCGCCGGCGACGCGATGGAATTGGCCGACTTCCAAGAGCGGCAGCTCGATCAACGCCGCCGCCTCCGGCGAAAGCCGTGCGCGCGCCGCGAGCAGCGACGCGTTGTGCGTCAATAGAGCCGAGAGTTGCTCCGGCTGATGCTGGCGATCCTTGCCCGTCGCGCCAGGCAGGTGCGCAAAGACGTTGTGCGTCAGATTATTCGACGATTCCAGCGACGCCTTGTGGCGCGGGTTGCCGCGCGTGATGCCCGGATACTGCCCCGCGTGCGCCGCCGCACCCTGCATCCCCGAACGCGAGACGGTGATGAGTCCGCCGGTGTGCTCGTGCAGCGCGCGCTCGATGGCTTCGCGGATCGCGGCCGTGCCGTGCTCGACCACGAGCATCGTGCCCCGTGGCGAGTAGCCGTCCAGGAAGAGCGTCGCGGCGAGAATGAAGCGCGTCATGCGCTCTTCCAGGCCGTGCCAGGTGCCGTCGGCCTTGCGGGTGCGCACCCGGATGCCCCAGCGGATTTTGCGCGCGCTGAATAGATCGTGCGTGAACAATTCGAGCGGCCGGCCGGCTTGTTTTTCCGCGAAGGAATTGACAAACAGATCGTGCCACATGTCGTCGATCTGGATGTGGCTGCCGACCCACAGGCCGCGGCGCGTGGTATAGACGAGCTGCCGTTCGCTCGCCGCCGCGCTGCGGCCGAGGCGCGCGGCTTTGAGTTCAAAGCGCGTGGGCAGATTCTCGCGCCGGCACAGGTTGCCGAGACTCCACCCGCGCGGATAGCCCGTGCGCGGATCAACGGGCGTCTCCGTCTTCACCTTGCCCGTGCGCCAATCGGTGCGCAGTTGCTTGGCCGCCGAGCGGGAGACGCGCTGGTTGTTCTCCGCGTAGGCGCGCAGCAACTCCTTGTCCGCGTCGGACAGCCCGCACTGCTCGCGCGTCTGCCACCAGCGCGGCCCCGCGAGGCGCTTGTCGATCAAGGCGCGGAAGCCCTGGCGTTGCAGCGCGTAAAATTTGCGCCGCACCGTCGGCATCGGCGTGTCGGTGTCCTTGGCGACGCGCTCGATGGCCGCGCAGATGCCGCCCTGCGTGAGATACAAGAGCGGATTTAAGTGACGAAACCAAAAATCGAAATCGTCCCGCGCCGGCTTGGGCAGGAGCGCGAGGTCGGGCGCCTGGCGATCCGCCTGCACGAGTGAGCGCAGCGGCTTCTTCATTTCGCGCTCGCCTCCGCTTGAGTGGTGTCGCGCAGATGGCTTGGTCGGCGTTCTTTTTTCGGCGTGTCGCGCCATTTTTGCGCGGCGGTGAGCGCGGCTTCCAACTCGTCGATCCAGCCGTCGAGTTCCCCTTCGTTGAGCACCTCAAAACAGCCGTCTTGCACCGCGTAGCGCAAGGTGCCTGCACACTCGTTGCAACGCTCTTTCAGCCGCGCGACTTGCTCCTCGATGGTCGGCACCTTGCGCTGATCCTTGGTCGGCGGTCCGTCGCCGCCGCCGGTATTGGAGGTTGGCGCCGCGTTGAAAAGCTCGCGGAATAAATCGAGCTGCGTTTGCCCGGCGGTGAGCTGCGGGACTTGCGCGATAATCTTTTCGCGCTCCGGCGCGGGCAGCGCGAGCCAGGCGTGGGGATCGAGACCGGCGCGCTTGGCGAGATAGCCGCGCGCGAGGCGCATCATGCGCTCGGCTTTTTTGACGTGCAGACCGATTTCGTTCTGCACGTAGTCGGTCCAGTAAAAAACGACATCGTTGTCGTTTTTTCTTTTTCGCCCCCTCGTTTCATCGCGCTCTTCCTTGAGCATCAGCAGCCCGAGTCCGGTCAGCACGGCGAAGCCCGCGGCGGCGACGAGATGTCCATCCACTTGCGCCACGCAAGCTCGCGTGAACGCCGGCAAATCGGCGAAATCGACGGGCGGAAGGATGATCTCAGTCCGCGCCGCGAGCACGGTATTGGCGATCTCCGCATGGCCGTCGATGACGGTGAGCGCATGCGACGGAGCGGCAGGAGTCGAACCTGCATCCGAGCTAGCCTCGGTGTCTCCACTACTGCGCTCCGAAGGCTTTGGTCGCCGCGCCTCCCAGCGCTTGCGAGCGGCCTCTTCGAGTTTTTTGCGGACGGCGTCGGTCATATTTTTGGAGGAAAAAAATCAGTTCACCACCAGCGCGCCGCCGGGCTGGCGGAAGCGACGCCAGAGGCTCGGGTTGGTGGCCCAGTCGCTGACCAAAAACGCGAAGTCCGGCGGCTCGGGGAAATGCCCCGCGGTCAGCCATTCGCTGCCGTCGGAAAGGCGCACGAGGCAGACGTAGCGCACGAGGTCGCGCGCCATCACGCGAGGCGACGGTTGCCGCGCGGGCGATGACGACCAGCGTGGCGGTGACAGTGGG
>Ga0213876_10001355_pt1 | contig 15316 bp, 11 predicted proteins | sample BarmaccomBMRX_R9_FD_160113 | JGI IMG/M metagenome (GOLD analysis project Ga0213876, IMG submission 160113) | Root-associated microbial communities from Barbacenia macrantha in rupestrian grasslands, the National Park of Serra do Cipo, Brazil - RX_R9 | ecosystem: Host-associated > Plants > Roots...
GTCCGTCCAGACCTCCTCGATGTAGGCGAGGCACTCGGCCTTCGTGCCCTGCTTGCCCGCGTCGTTCCAGCCGAGCGCGTTCTCGCGGTCGGCCGGCCAGATCGAATACTGCTCTTCGTGGTTGACCACCACCTTGTAGATGGTCGTGTCTTCCCTCTCTTCGCTCATCCTTTGACCTCCTTCGTGAATGGAATAACTCAAAGCCGTCAGTCCGCACGCGCAAGCTCCGCCATCAGCGGCGGGATTTCGGCGGGCAGCTCGCGCGCGAGGAAGCCGAGCGGCCCGACCCTGCGCGCCAGACGCTCGCCCGCCAGCGCGTGCAGGTAGACGCCCCACGCGGCCGCGCGCGCCGGCTCCGTCCCCCGCGCGACGAGCCCCGCGATGACGCCCGCGAGCACGTCGCCCGAGCCCGAAGTTGCGAGACCGACGCTCCCCGCGCGGTTGACGAATACTTCGCCGCCGGGCGAGGCGACGAACGTCTCGCGCCCCTTGAGCACGAAGACCGCGCGGAACTCTTCGGCCGCGCGCCGAGCCGCCGCGAGCGCACCCTGCCGTTCCGGAAAGTCCTCGCCGTACATCTCTGCCAGCTCGTCCGCGTTCGGGGTGACGACGGCGCGCCCGCCGAGCGCGTGCAGAAGGTCGCGCCCCGCGTTCAGACACGCGACCGCGCCCGCGTCGAGCACGACGGGCACGTCCCGGCACATGCGCAGCGTCCCCTCGACGAAGCGCGCGACCGATTCGTCCTCGATCATGCCAGGGCCGACGCAGACGCACTGCGCCTTGCCCAGATGTTCTTCGAGCTTCGCGCACGCGGCCTTCGAAAACTTCCCCGCGCGCGTCTCGGGCAGCGCGAAGACGCGCGCCTCGGGCAGGCCCGACGCGACGAGCGCCGCGTTCGACGCCCCCGTGGCGATTTGCAACTTCCCCGCGCCCGCGCGTAGCGCCGCGGTGCCGGCCAGCACGACCGCGCCCGGCGTCTCGCGCCCGCCGCCCACGACCAGCACGCGGCCGCGCCCCTCCTTGTCGCCGCCCTCGTCGGGCCACGGCAGAGGAATTGAACGCAAGAGTTCGGGCGTGATGAGGGCCGGCCGTTTCAAGCTCAAGCCTCGGCCTCGCGCAGCTCGTTGTTGCGGCGCGCCGCCCACTCGGTCAGTGTCGTGAGGACTGAGGGGGCGAGCGAAGACTCGCTCTCCTTCCCTTTGGCGCGCGCGCGGCCGATGCCGCCGGGGCCGGGCAGGAGCCGGTTGACGACGGCAAGGATGTCCGCGGTCGCTTCGGGGAAGAGCGCGCGGAACTTGACGGCCGCCTGCGCCTGCGTCGTGATGACCAGCTCGGCGCGGCCGCGGCGGCACGCTTCGATGATCTGCGCGGCGGCGCGCTCGGCGTTGATGGAGGTGACGGGCAGAGAGTCGCTGACGGCGAACCAGGCGTACTCGGCGCGGTGCCGGCCCTTGAAGGTCGCGTTGCGCGGGCTGCCCGTGCGCATCAATCCGGGGAAGACGGAGGTGACGACGATTCCGTCTTGGGCCAACTCCGCGCGCAGCCCGTCGGAGAGCCCCGCGAGCGCGAACTTGCTGGCGCTGTAGGGGACGAGGTGCGGGACGGAGACTTTGCCGCCGACGGACGAGACGTTGACGATGCGCCCCTCCCCGCGCCCGCGCATCTGCGGCAGCACGGCGAGCGTCGCGTAGAGCGGCCCCCAGAAGTGGACGTTCATCGCCTGCTCGAAGTCTTCGAGCGTCATCAACTCCAGCGGCCCGACCTGTATCACGCCCGCGTTGTTGACGAGCACGTCGATGCGGCCGAAGCGGCGCGTGACGACCTCGACCAGCTCCCTGACCTGCGCGCGGTCGGTCACGTCGCACGGGAAGGCGAGGACGCGCGCGCCGCGCGCGGCGAGGTCAGCCCGCGCGCGCTCAAGCTCCCTGTGGTCACGCGCGCAGACGGCGACGTTCGCCCCCTCGGCGGCAAACCCGCGCGCGAGCACCAGCCCGAGTCCGCGTGACCCGCCCGTAATCAACACGGTCTTGCCCTCGAAGTCGTACCCGCCGAAACGCCTGTAGACGGCGCGCGCCGCGAGGTACGCGCCCGCCCCCGCCGCCGCGAGTTTCAAAGCGTCCTTCAACCCCTCGTTCATCAACGCCCCCTTCTTTTCAATTTCAAATTCAAATTTCAAATCCCTCATGCCTTCGTGAACTCGGCGACGACCGGCGTGTGGTCGCTCGGGCGCTCCCAGCCGCGCGGCTCTTTATCAATCCACGAGCGCTTGCAGCGCGCGGCCAGAGGCTCCGAGACCCAGACGTGGTCGATGCGCAGGCCCGTGTTGCGCCGGAACGAACCCTGCCGGTAGTCCCACCAGGAGTAGTGACCGCCGCCCGGGTTGTGCAGGCGGAACGCGTCCGTAAAGCCCCACTCCCGCACGTTCTCAATCGCCTCGCGCTCCGGCTTGCTGAAGAGGATGCGGCCGCGCCAGAGTTCCGGGTCGTGCACGTCGCGGTCTTCGGGCGCGACGTTGAAGTCGCCGCAGAGCAGCACGTCGTCGTCGGCCCAGAACTCTTCGTCCAAGTGCGCGCGCAGCCGCTTGAGCCATTCGAGCTTGAAGCGGTACTTGTCCGTCCCGACCGACTGCCCGTTCGGCACGTAGACGTTGACGACGTTCACGCCCTTGACGCTGGCGGCCACGACGCGCGCGTGCGCGCCCTCCTCGTCGCCGGCCATGCCGCGCCGCACGTCTTCGAGCGGGTGGCGCGAAAGTATCGCCACGCCGTTGTAGGTCGGCTGGCCGTTGATGGCCGCGCCGTACCCGGCAGCCTCGAACTCCGCCGCCGGGAAGCGTTCGTCCGTGCACTTAATCTCCTGAAGGCAGAGCACGTCCGGCCGCGCCTCTTCCAGCCAGCGCAGGACGAGCGGCAGCCTCGCCAGCACAGAGTTTACGTTCCACGTCGCGATTATCACCGTGGCCGTATCATACCGAGAAAGGGTTCGGATTTGTAGTCGCTCGGGCGAAGCGTGTTATAAATTCAACATCTGCCTGGAGGATTCGAGAGTTGGCGGGCGAGCACCGCGTGCTGATAGTCGAGGACGACGAGAGTCGCTGCGAGTGGTTCCGCGAGCGGCTGCGCGGCAGCCAGCTCGACGTGACCTGCGACGTGCGCACGGCGATCCGCTGGCTCGGCGAGAGGGACTACCGCGCGGTGCTGCTCGACCACGACCTGGCGGAGGAGCACTACTTCTCGAACGAGCCCGACGACGAGCGCACCGGCTACGCCGTCGCCCGCTGGCTCGCCGACAACCCGACGGCGCAGCGCGACGCCCTCATCCTCATCCACTCGCTCAACTACACCGGCGCCGCGCGCATGGTGGGCGTCCTCCGCGACGCAGGGCGCGACGCCCAGCACATCCCGTTTCATTATTTACAGGCGGGGCTGAGGTTTTGATTCAAGTAGACAGTAGTCAGTAAGGAAAAACCAAGCGGCGCGCCCGTCCCGAAGGATGAAACGCGCCGCCTGTTTTTCTACTGTCTACTGTCTACTGCTTTCGCCTACTGCTTCTTCTCCGCACCCGGCTGGAAGAGCGCGTTCAGCACGCCGGCGAGGCGGTAGCCGCCCAGCGCGAGCCGCTTGCGGCAGAGCTTCTGCGCCGCGTCGGTGTACTCCTTCGAGGGCGTGCCGCCTTCGCTGATGTTTCGGTAGACGACCTCGCGCGCGAGCCGGTTGCTCTCCATGACCCAGTCGTGCGGGTCTAAGTTCTTCGACTCCGGCATCGACTCGGCCGGGTTCTCCTTCATCACGTCCTGTGCGAGCGAGAGGATGCGGGCCTTGCCCGCCTGGTCGAGCGGGCGCTTCGGCCCCTCGAAGCCGAACGCGCCGCCGGCCGCGTCCCAGAACGTGTGCAGGTTTGAGACGCGCGCCTGCCCCGGCACCTGAATCTTGAAGAGGTTGCCGCCCGCGTCGCCGTCGGGGTGCGCGGCCGTCACGCGTGCGGCGGCGTGGAGCGGCTGGTGCACGTCGCCCACGAGGTGGTAGAGGAAGGCCGTGACTTCGGCCTCGCGCTTCAGCGGGGTCACCCCCTCGCGCAGCGAGTTGATGGCCCAGTTGATGCGCGCCAGCGCGTTCTCGGCGTCGGGGCCGGCCTTCCCCGTGTCGGGCACGCCGTCGTAGAACGGGTAATCGACGTAGTGCCAGTTGTCGTAGATCGAGTTGATCGAGTCGCCGCGGAAGTCGTCCATCCAGACGGCGATCTGGACGGGGTCGTACGTCTTCTCGCAGGTCTCGGGCGAGTAGTAGCCGGCGCAGAGGAAGATGAGCGGCCGCTTGCCCTGCGGCGTGACGAAGAGGCTGTCCACCTTCGCCTTCGCCGCGGGCGTCAGGCTCAGGTACGCGACCTGCGCCACGATCATGTGCCCCTGGTCGTGCCAGGCCAGCGCGCTCGCCGGCGCGGACGCGAGCAGCGCGAGCGTGATGAAGACTCTACAGATGAAGCGCATCGTTCTTCTCCTGTTGAAAATGTTCGGGCAGTCTCTCGGACAGTCTATTTGTAGAGCAGCGCGCGGGCGCGCACACGGCGGAACTCGGCGAGCCCGGGCTGCCACGCGCGTTCAATCGACTCGGGCTCGTCGGCGCGGCGGACGCGCTCAAGGGTGTCGTCGTTGACGAGGAGGCGTCGGTAGTCCTCGACCTTCCAGTCTTCGGGGTAGAGCCGGCGCAGCGCGACGGCCAACTCCAACCCCGTCCGCACGGGGCGGAAGCGCGCGCGGTCGGTGACGACGAGGTTGACGCCGCCGCACTCCTGGTCTTTGAAGACCGACGCGCGCGGCGTGAACCGCACCGGCACGAAGCGCACGCCCGGGAGGCTCCGGCCGTTAAGGTAGGTCGCCAGCTTGCGGCCGTCCAGCCAGGGCGCGCCGACCAGCTCGAACGGCGTGTCCGTCCCGCGCCCCACCGAGACGTTCGTCGTCTCAAGCAGCCCGACGCCCGGGTAGAGCGTGGCTTCCGTCAGGCTCCGCATGTTCGGCGAGGGGTTGACCCAGGTCTGCCCCGTCGCGTCGAGCCACATCCCGCGCCGCCAGTTCTCCATCTTGACGACGCGCAGGTCGCAGCCGAGCTTCCGCTCCTCGTTGAAGAGTCGCGCCAGCTCGCCCACGGTCATCCCGTGACGGACGGGAATCTGCTGGTAGGCCGTGAACGAGAGCTTGTCGGCGTCGGCCACGGGGCCTTCCACCTCCAGGCCGCCGACGGGGTTCGGGCGGTCGAGGACGAAGACGGGGATGCGCGCCTTCGCCGCCTCCTCCATCGCGTAGCCGAGCGTGGACGTGTAGGTGTAGAAGCGCGCGCCCACGTCCTGTATGTCGAAGACGAGCGCGTCGAGGTCTTTCAACTGCTCGGGCTTCGGCCGCCGCGTCTCGCCGTAGAGCGAGTAGACGGGGAGCCCCGTCTTCTCGTCCTTCGAGTCGGAGACCTTCTCGTCGGCCTCGCCGCGGATGCCGTGCTCGGGCGAGAAGAGGGCCGTGAGTTTGACGCCCGGCGCCTCGCGCAGCACGTCGATGGTCTGGCGCCCGGCGCGGTCGCGCCCCGTGTGGTTCGTGATGAGGCCGACGCGCAAACCCTGCAACTCCTTGAAGCCGCCGCGCGCGAGCACGTCGATGCCGTTGAGCACGTCCGCCTGCTCGGGCGCGAGCGCGCCTCCCTCTTCGGACTTGCGCGCCTCGCCGAGGTTGAAGGTGAACCGCGTCAGCCCTGCGAGCAAGTCCCGAAGGTACTGCGCCTGCTCCGCCTGCGCGCGGGCCGTCACCGCCACGTCGGTGACGGCGCTGGCGACGACGTTCGCGATGCGCCCGCGCAGGGGCGTCACGTCGCCCTTGCCGTCCGGGTGGACGCGGTTCGAGAGGAAGACGACGAACGTCTCGCTCGCCGGGTCGAGCCAGAGCGAGGTGCCCGTGAAGCCCGTGTGCCCGAACGAGCCCTCGGGGAAGATGTCGCCGCGGTTGGACGAGAAGCTGGTGTTCAAGTCCCAGCCCAGCCCCCGCGCGCCGCCGTCCTCCGTGACTTGGCGGGGCCGCGTCATCTCGGCGACGCCCAGGGGCGAAAGTATGCGCGCACCGTTGTACTCGCCGCCGTTGAGCATCATCTGGCAGAAGACGGCGAGGTCGTCGGCCGTCGAGAAGAGGCCGGCGTGGCCCGCGACGCCGCCCATGCGGTTGGCCGTCGGGTCGTGCACCTGCCCGCGCAGCATCGTCTCGCCTGACGCCCCCGCGTCGCCCGTGCCGCCGAGGTAACTCTTCATCCCGTGCACGGACTCGGTCGGCGCGATGCGTTTGACGGGGACTGCGGACGCGTCGGCGGCGCCGATCCGGCGGAAGCCCGTGTCCTTCATGCCGAGCGGCTCGAAGATGTTCCTGCGCGCGAAGGTGTCGAGCGGCTCGCCCGAGACGCGCTGGACGACCTCGCCGAGCGTGATGAAGTTGATGTCGCTGTAGACGAAGCGCGCGCCGGGGGCGGAGCGGAGCGGCTCGGCGTAGAGGCGTTTCAACATCTCTTCGCGCCCCTCCCAACGGTCGCTCAGGTCGAAGTCGGGCGCGTAGCCCGAGCGGTGCGTGAGCAGGTGCTCGATGGTGATGCGCTCCCGGCCCTCGCCCTTGAGTTCGGGGATGTAGCGCGAGACGGGGTCGCCGAGGCGCACCTTCCCGCGCTCGACGAGGATCATCACGCTCGTCGCCGTCGCGACGACCTTCGTCAGGCTCGCCAGGTCGAAGACGGTGTCAACGCTCATCTCCTCGCGCGCGGGCACGAGCGAGCGCGCGCCGTAAGCCTTGCGCCAGACCACGCCGCCGCGGCGCGCGACGAGCACGACGGCGCCGGGCAGCTCCTTCCTCTGGATCGCCTCCTCCACCGCGGAGTCGATGAAGGCCAGACGGTCGGCCGCCATCGAGACCTTCGCGGGCGGAACGGTCGGCAGCGGCGCGGCAAGCGCCTGCGCGACGGAGGCGAGCGTCAGCAAAAGGCCCGCGGCCGCTCGGAGACTTCTCGTGATTTCTCTTCTCATTGGCTGGACACGGCCGCGGGCGGCGCGGCCTTCAACTGGATGCCCGTGCCGCGCGGGTAGAGGCCGGGGAGCGAGATGGGCAGGCGGCCGCCGAAGTCCGCGCGGCCGAGCAGAGCGCGCGCGGCGGCGCGTTGCAGGCTCGGCATGTCGCCGTAGGCGACGACGTACGTGCCGAGCCCCTTGAAGCTTTGCAAAAGGTACGGGTTCCCGAAGCTGACGCCCACGACCGGCACCTTCTTCTCAATCAATGTGTTCAGCACGCGCGCGCCCTGCTCGGGGAGTCCCACGCTGTTCGTCGCGCCCGACCTCACGCGCCCGTACATCGAGGCGATAACTACGTCCGCCTTCTGCGCGCGCTCCAAAGCGTCCGCGACCTCCGCCTCGGTCGAGCGCGAGTCGAGCACGACCGTCTCGGCGCGCACGCCGAGCTGCGCGAGTTGCGAGACGAACGGGTTTGCAATCCAGGAGCGGTCTTCGCCGTTCGTGACGGCGAGGTTGAAGACGCGCGCGCCCGGCTTCAAGCCGACTCCGTCGGCGCGCTGTAAAAGCTTCGCGTCGTCGCGGACAAGCGTGACGGCGCGCGCGGCCACCTCGTCGGCGAGCTTCAGGGCTTCGGGGCCGGCGACGACGGTGTCTATCTGTTCGAGCGGGGCGATGCGTTCGCGCGCGAGGCCGAGGTCGTACTTGGCCGCGAGAATCCTCCGCGCCGACTCCTCGATGCGCTTCTCTGTGAGGCGGCCGCCCTTCACGGCTTCGACGAGCCCGCGCAGGACGGCGTCCGGGTCGGCCGGCTTGAGGAGCATGTCGGCGCCCGCGAGCACGGCGCGCACGCCCGCCTCGTCCTGCTTGAAGTAGATGGTCAGGCCGCTCATGTCGAGCGCGTCCGTGACGACGATGCCGTCGAAGCCGAGTTCGTTCCGCAGCAGCTTCGTCGTGACGACGGGCGAGAGCGTGCCGGGCAGCACGGCGTTCTCGACGAAGACCTCGCGCTCGGCGTAGGTCGGCCGCACGATTGATTCGCGCGGGAGCGGCGTGATCTGCGTCGGGTCAACCTGCGGGAGGCCGATGTGCGCCGTCATCACCGCGCCGACGCCCACCTTGATGGCCGCGCGGAAAGGGACAAGCTCGACCGAATCCAGGCGCGAGCGCGCCACGTCGATGACTGGCAGCCCTCGGTGCGAATCGACGGCCGTGTCGCCGTGGCCGGGGAAGTGCTTGGCGGTGGCGATGACGCCGGCCGCTTGCGCGCCCTCGACGAAGGCGGCGACGAAGCGCGCGACCTCCGCGGGGTCTTCGCCGAAGGAGCGGACGTTGATGACGGGGTTGCCGGCGTTGTTGTTCACGTCGGCGACGGGGGCGAAGACTTGTTGAATGCCGAGGGCGCGCGCCTCGCGGGCGGTCAGCTCGCCCTGCCGGCGCGCGAAGGCGGGGTCGCCGGTCGCGCCGACGGCCATGTTCCAGGGCAGGTTCGTCGCGTCGTCGAAGCGCATCCCGCTGCCGGCTTCGAGGTCGGCCGAGACGAGGAGCGGGAGTTTGGCGAGCCTCTGCATGCGGTTGACGAGGTGGACGGACTCGTAGACGGGGCCGCGGAAGAGGATGATGCCGCCGACGTGATTCTGCTCGACCTGCCGGCGCAGCTCCTTGAACTCGTCGCTCTCCTGGTTGAGGAACCGCGCGTTGACGCCGACCGAGATGAGCTGGCCCGCCTTCTCTTCGAGCGTCATCGCCTTCAACTGCTCGCCGGCCCATCTGAGCGCGTCCTTCGAAGGCTGGCGCCTGTAGGCCGGCGTGACCTCGGCAGTGAGCAAGGCGTTGAAGCCTTCACATCTCCAGTGATGGCACTTCTCCTTCAGCTCACGCGGCGTCAGCGTCTTCATCGGCGCGGGCGTCTGCGGAAGTGCGGCGCCGACTAACAGCGAGAAGACGGCCGGGAGCAGGAGCGCCGCCCGCACGTGCCTTGAAAACTTACTTCGCACCATCGAAAAGTTTTATTCCTTAAGCTATGAATGTCAGTCGGCCGCGCCGGGGGCCAGCTCGTCCTGCCGGTCGGCCGGGGCGGGCGCGAAGGCGAAGCTCGCGAGCCACGCGACGAGGAGCGTGATGGCGCTCCCGAGGAGCACGTACCAAGTCCACGCGAGCGGCGTGTAGAAGCGCACGTAGAGCATGACGACGATGCTCGCCAACATCCCGACGAGCGCGGGCGGCTCGCTCACGCGCCGCAGGAACGTGCCGACGAGGAAGACGCCGAGCACCGGCCCGTTGATGAGCGACGCGACCGACAGGGCCTTGTCGAGCGCGGAACTCGGGTACGCCATTGCCACGACGGCCACGGCCATCTGCACGAGGCCCCACACGAGCGTCAGCACTTGCGACACGCGCAGGTAGTGCTTGTCGCCGCGCTTCGGCCGGAAGGGCTTGTAGAGGTCGTTGACGGCCGTCGCCGCGATGGAGTTGAGCGAGGAGGAGAGCGCCGCGGCGAAGATGGCCGCGACGACCAGGCCCGACAAACCCGTCGGCATGTGCTTCGTGATGAAGTCGGGGAAGACGCGGTCGCCGCCCGCGAAGGGGAAGGTCGCGCTCGCGGCCTGTGCAAACGCCGGGTCGGACAGGCAGCGGCCCGCGGCCTCGGTCGGGTTCACCTGCGCGCAGGCCGCGGCGAAGTCGTTGTAGACGGGCGAGGCGTGCGGGCCGTAGAAGGCGAAGAGCAGCACGCCGATGAAGAGGAAGCCGATGAACTGCGCGAAGACGACCGCGCCGGAAGAGAGCAGCGCCGCCGCCGCACGGCGCGGCCGGTCGGTGCAGAGGTAGCGCTGCACGAGGTACTGATCCGTCCCGTGCGTGCTCATCGTCAGGAAGCAGCCGCCGATGAGCCCGGCCCAGAACGTGTAGCTCTTCACCAAGTCCAGGGGGAGCGAGAGCGTGTAGGTCGCGTCGGTGAACGGGAACGAGAGCGTGAAGGGCGTCTGCCTGAAGGCGAAGTCGATCACGTCGAACTTGCCGAACTGCCGGCCCAACTCCAACGCGCCGCCGAAGCCGCCCTTGACGCCCATCGCGATGACGACGGCCGCCGCCAGCGCGCCGCCGAGGTAGATGCCGAGCTGCACCACCTCGACCCAGATGACCGCCTCCATCCCGCCGTAGTAGGTGAAGATGATCATCACGACGCCCAGGAGGACGATGGAGGCGATGGTCACCGTCGTCACGTTCGCCTGCGGCTGGAAGGCCGTGTAGACGGCCGCGAGCACGATGGCCGTCAGCAGCAGGCGGATGCCGTCCGCGATGTTGCGCATGACGACGAAGAGCGCCGCCGCCAGCATCTTGATGCGCCCGCCGAAGCGGCGTTCGAGAAGTTGGTAGACGGTCAACAGCTCGCCGCGGAAGTAGGACGGGATGAAGAGGAACGAGATGACGATGCGCCCGAGCATGTAGCCCGCGACCAGTTGCAGGAACTGGAAGTTGCCGCCGCGCGAGAAGGCGACGCCGGGCACGCTGATGAAGGTGATGGTCGAAGTCTCGGTGGCGACGATGGAGGCGGCGATGGCCCACCAGGGCACGCTGCGGTCGCCGACGAAGTAGTCCTCCGTCGTCTCCTGCTTGCCCGCGAACCAGATGCCGAACAGAGTGATGCCGACGAGGTAGCCGAAGACGATGATCAGGTCGAGCAGTCCCATTTAGAAGGTTGGCGGCCGGGCTCAGACTTTAACGAGCGGGAGTGACGGGGGGATTCTATTTTCAAACCTCACGCGGAAGCAAATCGCCCAGGCGATGTATGCGCGGGCAGACGGCCCCCGGGTGGAGGTCTAAGGGGTCGAGCAGCACGGCCGCGAGTCCGGCGGCGCGTGCGGCGAGCGCGTCGTGCGCGTAGGAGTCGCCGACGAAGACGGCCTCGTGCGGCTCGACCCCGAGCAGCCCGAGCGCGTGGCGGAAGATGGCCGGGTCGGGCTTACTCACGCCGACGAGGTGCGAGTCCACGACCACGTCGAAGCGTTCGGCGAGCCCCGCCGCTGCCAAAGCTTCTTGCACGCGGCCGTCCTCGGTGTTCGAGATGACGGCGACGAGGAGTCCCCTGCCTTTCAACTCGTCGATGACGCGCGGGGCGTCCGGGTCGCAGCCGCACCAGATGTGCCGCTCTTCGTGCGCCGCGTCGATGCGCCCGACGAGACTTTCACAGGCGGCCTCGTCCAACCCGAGCCCGCCGTACATCGCGCGGAAAGTCCAGTGGCGCCCGCTCTGGTCAATGACGCGCCCGCCCGGCGTCGGCTCGTTGACGCACTTCAGCATCTCGCCGAACGCGCGCCGCATCTCCTCGGCGCCTAACCTGCGCCCGGCCGCCTCTTCGGCGAGTTGTGCGAGCCTCTCCCAGTCCGGGTGGATGAGCGTGCCGCCCGCGTCGAAGACGCACGCGCGCGCTCCTTCGAGGGCAGGGTGGAGCGAAGTTGAAGCCATCGTGTTTGGGATTGTGCCCCAGGAGTTTGAAATTTCAAATTTGAAATTTGAAATTCTTAATCGCGCTCGCCCATGAGGAGTTCTTGCAGGCGCTCGCGGCGGGCGCGGCTGAGCTTCAGCTCGGTGCCGTCGCGCAGGACGACGACGTACTCGCCGCTCGGGTGCTGGTGCAGCTCTTTGACGCGGTCGAGGTTGATGATGGCGGAGCGGTGCGTGCGCCAGAAGGTCTTCGGGTCGAGCCGCTCCTCCAGCTCCTTCATGCTCAGGCGCAAAAGGTGCGCGCGGCCGCTGACGTGGAGCTTAATGTAATAGTTGTCGGCCTCGATCCAGTCCACGTCCGAGGGGTTGATGAAGATGACGCGGCCGCCGACCTTGACCATGAAGCGCGTGAGGTAGCCGCCTTTTTTGGGGGCCGCCGCCGTCGCCGTCTCCTCCTCCGGGGCCGCGCGCCCGCGGAGGAAGGCGCGCAGGCTCTCGGCCAGCCCCCGCGCTTCGCGCAGCTCGACGTGTGACTTGGCGCGCGCGAGCGCCTCGCGGAACCTCTCGTCGGTGAAGGGCTTCAGCAGGTAGTCGAGCGCGTGCACCTCGAACGCCTTGAGCGCGTAGGCGTCGTAGGCGGTGACGAAGATGACGGCCGAGATGTGCTCCAGCTCGACGGCCGAGAGCACGTCGAAGCCGTCCATGCCGGGCATCTGGATGTCGAGGAAGAGGAGGTCGGGCGGGCGTCGGCGGATGCTCTCGACGGCCTCGGCGCCGCCGGCGCACTCGCCGATGATTTCGACTTCGGGGTCGTCGGCGAGGAGGTTCCGAATCGTGCGGCGGGCCAAGGGCTCGTCGTCCACGATGAGCGTCCGAATCTTCTTCGCCTCCGCGCTCATTGTGAATGAAGCGACCCGCGCCCTTCGCGGAAGGGCATGACGACCGACGCCGTGACGCCGCTGCCCACGCCCTCGACGCTGCGCAGCTCGAAGCGGTGGTCGGCGCCGTAGAGACGTTTGAGGCGCTCGACCGTGTTGGCGAGCCCGATGCCGCCGCTCTCCCCGATGCGCCAGCCGGATTGGAGGCCGGGGCCGTCGTCGGAGACTTCGAGGTGGAGCATGCGGCCCGAGCGGTAGGCGTTGATCGTGATGGTGCCCGGCGACTCGCAGGGCGAGACGCCGTGGCGGATGGCGTTCTCGACGAGCGGCTGGAGGAGCATGTTCGGCACGAGCGCGTCCAGGGTCTCGGGCGCGATGTCGGTGCGCACGGTCAGGCGGTCGGAGAAGCGCACGAGCTGGATGTCCAGGTAGAGTTCGACGAACTTCAACTCCTCGCGCAGCGGCACCTCCTGCTCGTCGGCGCTGTCGAGGGCGCGGCGCAAAAGCTCGCTGAGGCCCGCGATCATGTTGACGGCGGGCTGCCGCTCGCCCCCGCGCACGAGGCCCGAGATGGTGTGGAGCGTGTTGAAGAGGAAGTGCGGGTGGAGCTGCACCTTGAGGGCTTCGAGCTTCGCCTGCGCGAGCTGCGCCTTCAGCTCGGAGGCGGCCGACTCGCGCTCGCGGTAGCGCCCGCGGTAGTCGAAGGCGTAGCCGACGCCGAGCACGGCCCAGTAGACGAAGAAGTCGAAGAGGAAGAGGCTCCGCAGCTCGCCGCCGTACTGGTCGAGGAAGGGGCGCGTGTCGCTCCACACGTCGAACGGCTGGATGACCATCCTGATGTAGACGGAGGCGGCGACGTGCGCGGCCGGGAGCAGGAGGCTGAAGGGCAGGTGGATGAGGAGCCCGCGGGGCCAAGAGGCGTCCGCGCCCGTGACACGCTTGCCGACGCCGAGGACGAGCGGCGTCAGGCAGCCCCAGACCCACCAGACGGCGAGCTGCCAGAAGACGATGCGCCACCAGGAGTGATGCATCCCCGGCCTGTGCAGCATCTCGAAGTAGACCTGGTTGGCGTTGAGGAAGCTGAAGAGCGCCCAGAAGCCGAAGAGCGAGCCCCACTTCAGCCAGTCCACGCGCGCCGCGCCCACGTCTATTCTCTCAGCACTCATGTCGTCTTAATACAAAGCCCCCTGTCGCCGGGAGCGCGGGCATCCCTGCCCGCCAAAGCGTGCCAAAGCACGCTTAGCCGTGTAGCCCTATCTCTCAACCCTGAGACTTGAAGTCTCGCGCCTTCGCGCTGACGCGCTCATGGCGGGCAGGGATGCCCGCGCTCCCGGCTAAGAGGTGCGCTCTTCGACTCGCGCCCGAGATTGTACAGGACGGGGTCGGTTTGTCACTCCCTGCGCAGCGTGAGCATCGGGTCGATGGCCGTCGCGCGCAAGGAGGGGATGAGGCACGCCGTCCCCGCCACGAGCAACAGCACGCACGAGACGGCGGCGAACGTCAAAGGGTCTGCGCCCGGCGTCGAGAAGAGCAGCGAGGCGATGAGCCCGTTGAGTGCGAGCGCCCCGGCCACCCCCAACGCCAGGCCGACCAGGACGAGCGTCATCCCCTGCCGCATAATCATCGTGACGATGCGCGTCCGCGTCGCGCCGAGCGCGAGGCGGATGCCTATCTCCTTTGTCCGCTGCGTCACGGCGAGCGCCATCACGCCGCTGATGCCGGCCGCCGTGATGACCAGCGCGACGACCGCGAACAGGCCGAGCAGCCACGCCGTCAGGCGCGGCGACGCGACCGAATCGTCGAGCACCTGTTGCAAGGTCTTCACCTGATCGACCGCCGTCTCCGAATCGACTTCGTGGACGGCGTCGCGCAGGGACTTCGACGCGGCCATCGGGTCGCCCTTCGTCTTGACGACGAGGAACTGCCCGAACGCGAGCTGCGCGACGGGGCCATATATCTCATCGCTCGGCTCCTTGTCGAGCCCGTACTGCCGGACGTTGCCGACGACGCCGACAATCGTGACCCACGTCTGCCCGTTGTCGAAAGAGACGCGCTTGCCCACGGGGTCTTCCGAGCCCCAGCGGTGGCGCGCGGTCGCCTCGTTGACGATGGAGACCTGCGGGGCGTCGATGTTGTCGGAGTCCGCGAACATCCGCCCGCGCAGCAAAGGCACGCCGACGGCGCGGAAGTAGGCGGGGCTCACGGCGCGCGCGTCCACCTGCGGCGCGGCCTGGCCGTCGTCCTGCGGCTTGCCTTCGATAAGGATACTTGTGCCGTTCGGCCCGCGCGTGATGCCCGCCGGGTTCAAAGGATAGGTGGAAGAGATGGCGGCCTCGGCGATGCCCGGCTGCCGGCCGACACGGTCGAGCAGGCGCTGGAAGTAGGCGGCGTACTGCGCGGCCACGGCGTTCGGGTTGTTATTGTTGTTGGTGTTGATGAATCTCGACCAGTTCGGCGCGAGCCGCATGACGAGCGTGCTCTCGGGGTTGAAGCCGGGGTCAACCCGCTGGAGCTTGATGAGGCTCCGCAGCATTAAGCCCGCGCCGATGAGCAGCGTGAACGAGATCGCCACCTGCGCCACGGTGAGGAGCGCGCGCACGCGGTTCTTCCCCGCGGCCGTCGAGCGCCCGCCGTCCTCCTTGAGCGCGGCGGCCAGACTCTGCCTCGCGCCCTTCCCGGACGAGAGCGCCGGGAGCAGCCCGAAGACGAGCCCCGTGCCGACCGAGAGCAGGAGCGCGAAGAGCAGGACGGACGAGTCCATGCTAATCTCCGCCGTGCGGTTCGTGAAGCGCCCGGCGAAGGACGTGAGCAGCGGCAACCCCCACGACGCCAGCAAGACCCCCAGCGCCCCGCCTCCCAGGGAGAGCAGCGTGCTCTCGGTCAACATCTGCCGGACGAGACGGGCGCGGCTCGCGCCGAGCGCCGTCCGCATCGCGATCTCGGGCTGGCGCCGCAGCACGCGCGCGAGGTTG
>Ga0213876_10001356_pt1 | contig 15312 bp, 11 predicted proteins | sample BarmaccomBMRX_R9_FD_160113 | JGI IMG/M metagenome (GOLD analysis project Ga0213876, IMG submission 160113) | Root-associated microbial communities from Barbacenia macrantha in rupestrian grasslands, the National Park of Serra do Cipo, Brazil - RX_R9 | ecosystem: Host-associated > Plants > Roots...
GGAAATCTCCACTAAATACGGTTCCACAACAAACGTTTGGATGTGACTTTCGAGGGAAAAGCACCTCTGCAGGCTGGAATTGAGAAACAAGTTAGCGCTTATGGGGCAATACCCCCGCAATCCCATTACCCCTGGCGATTCGAATAGGTTTCCCCGCAGGGAGCCAAACGCGGCCGCAACCGCTACGAGCCTTTCGACCGCATCTCTTGCCGTCGCATCGGCATCGCGTCAATCAGCCCGAACAGCTCCGGGTTACCGACCGGCTTTGAGCGTTCCAGCGCGGTGTGCCCATCCTTCCCAATCAGCATGACCCGGAACTCGCCCGCAGGCGCCTGAAACCGGCGGTGCAACGGGCCCTCACCGTCCGATTCGGCGAGCACCAGCAGATCACGTTCGTTGTACGCGTCCTTGGCTTGTTCATAGGTATGTTTCTGCAGTTCAAAAGCCTCATCGCGGGCGCTCGGCGCGAGGATCACCAGCAGGCGATTTTTCCAGTGGTAGCGAGCGATGGGGTCGGCGGCGCTCGCGGAGGCGGCCGCGAGCATGGACAAGGCAAAAAGGCTCGGAAGCCTGAGCCAGCGTTGGAAGACTCTCACCATACCCGACGGTACGGTTGAGCCGGGTAGAACAGATGGCTTCGTCTCCAAGGCCGGCCGGATAACTGAGGGTGCCGCTCACCCCCGGCGCACGTCACCGACACCATGCCGGCCGCGGGCCCAATCGGCGGTCAGACCTTAGTGCCCACCGGGGAGCGTGTCGCGTCGCGCTTAATGCAGAGCATTTTAAGCGTGGCGGCGCGGCGCGAGAGACTCTGCCAAGCATCTGGCGGGCGGCTCGCCGCGACGGTGCGCTAAAAAATGGATTGGACTAAACCGCCGCAGGACGCGGGCTGCTATGGGGATTGGTAGACGCTCGAGGGAGGGAGCGTGCAACCCAAAGGGCTTGAACGGATCGGTGAGCGGCAGATTCGGGGAAAATGGCCGCGCCTTCTGCGGCGTCGGAGGGGGACGACGGGCTGGTTTTGGGCCTCGAAAATGCTGCCGCAGGACCCCCCGGACAACACGGCCCGGTCCGCTCGGCTTGGCCAAGCGCTTCCACCGCTCTTAGGTCCGCAGTCGCCCACCGTACTCGTCTCATGAGGTGTCGGTAATCGCCGTCGCTCGGTTGCGTCCGCCGGGCGGTAAGATCTCGATCACCTGCATGCAACCCTTGTGGCAGGCGGGGCAGCGCCGCAAGGATACCCCCGCCAGGGCTTCGTAGCGGTCACGGTAGTCCGGGGCGACTCCCTTCGCCGGCCCTGCGACCTCGTCCGCCGGCATGCCCAGCAGGTGGCGACAGCGCGCCAGTTTTCCTTTTCGGTAGCGGTTGCCCAAGAAGCCGTAGTAGCGGATGCGTTGGAAGCCGGCCGGCAGCACGTGCAGCCGGCACCGGCGGATGAACTCCGGGGCCGCCAAGGTCATGAATTTTTTGCTGAGTGCCATGGCGGTAATCCTTGTAGCGGAAGCTGACCTGACCGTCGGCGAGGTCCAGCAGGCGGTTATTGGAGAAGGCCACCCGATGGGTGTAGCGGCCGACGTAGTCTAAGACCTGCTCGGGGCCGGCGAAGGGCCGTTTGGCGTACACGACCCATTCGGCCTCGCGCACGGGCGCCAAATACCGTAAGAAGCCGGCGCGGTCCCGGAGCGATTCCAGCGCGGCGAAAAACTGCAGTTGGCCCGCCTCGAAGGCGCTGACCAGGTGGTCCAGGAAGAGCCGGCGAAAGAGCCGCGAGAGCACCCGCACCGGCAAGAAGAACCCGGCTCGGCAGCCAATCCATTGGGTCCCATCGGCCGAAAGGCCCCCACCGCTGACCACGCAGTGCAGGTGCGGGTGAAAAAGCAGGGTCTGCCCCCAGGTATGCAGCACGGCAAAAAAGCCGATTTCGGCCCCGAGGTGCTGGGTGTCGCGTTGCGCTTAATCGTGAGACTGGAGAAGTGGCTTTTAGAGCGGCTTTCGCAGGGTTAAGTGCAATGAGAGATTGCGCATAATGGCGAGAACGTTGCACGTAATCATGAGACCGAGTGGCGCGCTGTGTTTTGCTTCCCTCGCATCGCCCAACCTGACGTTTTTCGCTGCCCCGCAACCCGGAGCCGGAAGCGGCTCGGTAGACCTCCGGGCTCTGAACCGGCCCTCCCGCAGGGTTGCGCTTCCGGGGAAATGGGCGGCTGCAGCGGTTCGTTACTTGAGGATCACGCGCTCGAGACCGGTGGCCGTCGTTGGACCCGGCCGACCGAATTCTTCAGGTTAAGTGCAACGAAATTCTCACGATAAAGCGCAACGAAAACGCCGGATTCGCACGGTTAAGGGCAATTTCCACCCCTTCGCGTGAAAATCCTTACGATAAAGTACAACGCGACAGCGGCGGTTTTGTCCGTTCCGGGTGGCTCTCGCGCATCTAATGGCCGGGAGCGTCGAGCAATTCTTGGGCTAGGAAAGTGGTCCAATTTCGTTTCGGCAGGAACATTCCCCTTTCACGCCGGTGCGCGCACCTCCAAGCGCCTCGCTATCTGATTTAACTGCAAACGACACCTGGGCCCACAACGACGTCACGTCTTTCCCGGTCAACCCGTCCTCAGTCGCACCTCGATGATCATCTGGGACGGCGTCGGCTTCCGCAATCCCGGATCACTGATCCGGCAAACGGTTCCACTCCTCAAGCTGCCGGCTTAAGCGTTCTGCCTGGGCCAAGCAGTCCGCCGCCCGTTCTGTCTGTCCCAAGGCCGCGAGCGCTTCGCCCAGATCGCGGAGGATGTCGCGTTCGCGTGGGAGTTCACCCACCAAACGAATAACCTCAAGCGCTTGTTCGTAACGCGTAACCGCCAGGGAAACGCCTCCGGCGGCTTGGTCGAGCCTCCCGAGCCCGTGCAAAGCCAAGGCCTCGCCCCAGCGTTCACCGATGGCGCGGCTGATCGTTAGCGCCTCCTCAAAGCACGCGCGCGCCGGGGCAATTTCTCCTAGCTTGATGTAGCTCGCTCCTAACGAATTCAAGTCGCAGGCGATCCCTCTCTGGTCGGCGCGCTCGCGCATGAGTTTGAGGTCGGGTTCTAAGATTCCAATCGCCGTCCGGTGGTCTCCCGCCTGCTGACTGGCGTACGCTAGCCCCCATAAGCAACATCCTTCCCAATAGTCGTCTTTGCTGTTACGGCAGACCTCTAGCCCCTCGCGCAAGAAAGCCGTGCCCCGATCGAGGTCACCCAAGCTGGTCCATGCATCGCCGAGACCGCACAGGTTGGCGGTGATCCCTCCCCGGTCGTCGATCGCGCGGTGGATGGCCAAAGCGTTCTCAAAATGACCGATCGCTTGCCGGTACTTACCTTGCGCCCAACAACACCACCCAAGCCCATTCACCGCGTCCGCCTCATCCGCAATGTCTTGAGCGGCTCGGTAGATCCGCATGGCTTGTTGGTAGGCTTCTTCGGCCGCCTTAAACCGGCCTGAGTCCCAAAGGGGCGTGCCAATCCCGCACCAAGCGTCGCCCTCGCCGCGCGAATATCCGATGTTGCGGTGGATCGTGCGCGCCTTTTCAAATTCGGCGATTGCCTCAGGGAAGTTGGACAACGCGGAATAGACGTAACCCAGGATACGTCGGGCATCACCCTCCCCGCGCGGGTTGCCCATCGAGCGGTGGATTTCGAGGGCTCGAAGCGAGTGCTCACGTGCCTGGGCATTATCCCCCTGAGTGGATCGGCAATAGCCCAAGCCAAGAAGGTCGTGTCCTTCGGCGCCGCGGTCGCCAAGTTGCCGGTGGAGGGCCAGTGCCCGTTCGTAATAACCCACGGTGGCGGCAACCGCAGCGCCCCGGTACCGCAGGTAATCGGCGAACCCGGTCAACAGGTTCGCAAGCTGCGGGGAGGGCTCGGCCCATTCTTTGGTGGCTTCAAACAAGGTTTCCAGGTGGGGGGCCAGCGCCGCCCATTGCGGCCAAGTGGACGCGTCCCGCGCGTCGCCGGGCGCATAAGCTTGCACCAGCTCGAGCGCTTGTTCGCACCGCTGGCGCGCGGCCTCACCCAGCCGGGAGCGGGCGACCTCCTGCACCAACCGGTGCAGGGAAAACGTCTCCGGTGAGGTTTCCAAGAAGCGCACCAGGGAAAAATGGGCCAACTCGGCCAGTGAGTCATCCACTTCATCCGCGGACAGCAACGGCGGATTGCCCGAACTTTCGCCAGCAATGGTCGCCAGGGCGGCGGTCAAGATACCGGGGGTCGGCTCCGTTTCCAGCACGCCGCGGGGGATGGGGGCCGAAGCAAAGTAGGACAAAAGCCCAAGCAGGGCGCGTGCTGGCCCGCCGAGCTGGTCAAACGTCGTTTGCCAAGTAATGGCCACCGAAGCGGGGTAGCCCATGAGGCGCTCGTCGAACCATTCAAGCACAGGTTGCCGCCCCTGCCGCCAGCGTCGCAAGTAAGCGCCAAAACTCAGGTGTTTGCGATCAATGTAGGCGCCGGCCTGCTCCAGCCCCAGGGCCAGCCCGTCGAGTTCTTGGGCCAGGGCGCGCGCGTCCTCGGCGTCGGTGGCAGTGCGCGCCCTTTGGCGCGTGCTTTCTTCCAAAAAGGCCACCGCGGCCGCTTCATCCAGCAGCTCGAGTTCGAGCGGTTCCACCTGGCGACTCCAGCCGCGCACGCGCGTGGTGATGAGCACGCGGCCGCCGCGCAGACGCCCTAAAAAGTTCTCCACACCGCGGGCGGCCGTTTCGCTGTCCACGTTGTCGAGGATCAGAAACCAGCGCGGGTGTCGTTCTAACCAACGCAGCAGGGCCGCGAGTCGCACTTCCTGCTCGGAGCCGGTGAATTCCTTCAGGTCGGCGACGACCGCGCCGGTCAAGTCGGCCAAGTTGCGGTGCAGGGCCTCCGGCGAGTCGGCCCGGACCAACAGCAGGGCCGTGTAGTCGTCCCAGTGGCGCAGGCCGTATTCCACGGCGACGCGCGTTTTGCCCACGCCGCCCAGCCCGTGGATCGCGTGCGGCGTACTCACCGCAGTAGCATGCCCCTCAGGAGCCGCCTCGAGTGCCCTTTGCAGTTTTCGCAGAAAATCGGCACGGCCTTTGAAAAGGCCGCCGATGGACCCAGGCAGGTTAGAATATTTGGGCCGGACAGCCGACGGTTGGTCAGCAATGTCCTGCACGTTCGTTTTGACGAGCACGCCGTGAATGTCGCGAACCAGTGCGTGCGTGCTCTGAGCCGTCGCGTTGGACTCCTCGAGCAAGGAGACAATTTGCTCGATGGCCTCATCCCACTGCCGTCGAAAATCCTCCAGTCCGTTGAGTGTGGCCGTGAGGAGCGCATCTTGTTTGTCCAGCCGCTGGTAAATTTCAGAAAAGGGTTTCCCCAGCATCTCCGGAATTAGGCTCTGACAATCGAGCTCAAAGGCAATCCTAGCTTTGTCGTTGGTTTTTAACTCTTCGCGGAAGTAGACCCGCAAAAGCGAGAACCAGCCCGTTTCAACATCTGAAAAGCGCCTTTTGAATCCCTTCGGCAAAGCGCGCGCTGGCCAAATGGAATTCTCAAGTGCCTTGAGGTAGGTGTTGACGGAACGTTCGCACAGTTCAGTGGGACCCTGGGCTTGCAGGATCTCGCTTCCCGTGGAGATAACCTCGGCAACGTCGAGAAGATCGATGCCTTTCACTTTGGTTTTGGCGAGATCTTCAAGAGGCAGCCCCATTACCTCGGCCGCACGGCTACGAAATTGCCGACGCAGTTCACACAAGAGCGCAAAGTCGGGCTCGCTTCTTTCCTTGAGCCGGGCAGAGACGCGGCTGAGGAGTGGTCCTTGGCCGGAGCGGAGCCCATAGTCATCAAGAAGCGTTTGGTCTAGGATCGCGCAGACAGCAAGGCATTCCGAACGGCGCATCGCTCGGAGAAGGTCGTGGTTTTTGTTTGTGCCACCTTGAGACAAGAGTTCGCCGATGCTCGGCGCCTTCTCCAGCAGCGGCCGGAACGCGAACTTGCCCACATCCCAAAAACAGCTCGCCGTAATGTTGCCAAGGATTCCCCCCAAAAAAAGCACTGCCAAGACAAGCACCGCTCGCCCACAATGCGTGGAACTCAATGCCAAGGTCAAACACGGGATAGAGGCTAAATTATTGCCGCAGACCTTACAAGTGCACTGAACATCGCATGCAGGAAACAAACCCGTAATCGCTCGGTCATGGGGGTGGTGTAATTCATGTAATGCTCAGCGCGTGATGGATTGGCCCCCCGCAGCATGTCGCCCGACTCAGGTTATAGTGGCAGATGAAGTGACGGATGGCACCGATGTGATGGGCCAAGTGTTTTGAAAACGATAGCGTCGACGGCACCAAGCGGGAGAGCCGCTGCCGTAAAGTCCCATTGAACCGCTCCACGTGATTGGTCTTCCGGGTTCTGGTGCAAACGCTTGCCAAGGCCAGCGCGCGGGGGTAACGGCCGCGGATGGCAGAGCTCCCCTCAGCACCCGAACTCTTCAAAGGCCGGCACTTCGACCGCGAAATCATCATCTTGTGCGTGCGGTGGTATCTGACGTTCAAGCTCGGTGCCCGTGACTTGGCCGCCATGATGGCCGAACGGGGCATCGCGCTGGCCCACACGACCATCTTACGGTGGGTACAGCGTTACGTGCCGGAGTTTGAGAAGCGCTGGCGCCGGTACGCCCTGCCGGTGGGCGATTCCTGGCGCGTGGACGAGACGTACCTGAAGGTGCGTGGCCAGTGGGTCTACCTGTACCGGGCTGTCGATCGACAAGGCCGAACGGTGGATTTCCTCCTGAGTAAGCGGCGCGACATGGCCGCTGCCCAGCGCTTATTTTCTCGGGCGACCCGGCAGCACGGCGCCCCACGGGTGATCACGCTGGATGGCTACGCCGCCTCGCATCGCGCGGTCGCCAAGCTGAAAGCCGCAGGGACCTTACCGGACCGGGTGCAGGTACGATCCAGCAAGTACTTGAATAACCCGGTCGAGCAGGATCACCGCCGAATCAAACAGCGGGTGCGGCCCATGCTCGGGTTCAAGCGATTCGAGACGGCGGCCGTAACGATCCGCGGCCTTGAGCTGGCGGCGAAAATCAAGAAACACCAATTCAACCTCAAACCCCTCACCGACAAAGCTACCACCGCTCCGGAACTTTGGGCCGCGGTGCTGGCCGCTTGAAATTTGCAAAACCCCTCAGCCGACAAAAACATACACCTAAAGAAATTTGCACCAGAACCGTCTAAAGCATCCCGTTATCGCATACACCTTTACGGCTTCGCCAAAAGTTGCAACACTACCTCGGCGCGAGCGGAGGGCGTTTCCGCAGCGGCATCCCCTCTGCCCCGTGACCTGGGCGGCTGGCCGCTGCCGGTTTACCGATTTCAACGATTACCGGCTTTGGCCTGGCGAGGTGCTGCCGACGGGCGATCACTCGCCCGTCAGCTTTGATGGCCGGTACTTCGGACCGATTCGTAAGGCGCAGATTCAGGCAATCGTTCGGCCGGTCTTGACGTGGTAGTTAGTGATGTAGCCATTACTGTACCATCATTTGTAATCCAAAGTAGGCAGATGACCCCGTGAAAGGGGCTGCGGCGGCAATAGTGGGAGGGCCACCTGTTATTGACGCTGCTTCGGCAGCAACATCGACCACAAACATAAGAAACCCCTCGGCCTTACGGACGGCTTGGTTAAATTGCTTTTGCTTTAACGTCTTTTTTAAAAGTTGATCGCTGAAGTCGCAGATTTGCTCCCCAAATTCATTGAAGTCCGCCCACACTTTTTCTATGTCCGTTTCTTTGGTTACCGAGTCTTTGAAATAAGTGGCGGCGCTGAGAATGCGACAGCGGGCGGGGTCATTAACCCCCTTTTCTTTAAGCAAAACCTCCTCCTTATCATAGAACGACTCGGCGAACTCCTGGAAGTTTCGTTTTAGGGCGTCGATCTCTCCAGGTTGGGTTATCGTTTTGCGAACGTCCTCTTTAAAATCTTTCCAAGTTACTAATTTGTGGTAGATCTCGCACGCACTGCTTAAAAGGTTTGTTTCGGCCCATTCATCATGCGGTTTTGAGTAAAAGTCATTGGTGGCCCGAATCAGTGTTTGGTAATAGGGCTCATACTTATCAGGCTGGGGTAACGGAGTTTGGGCTTTAAGGGAGTGTACGTTGAAAAGGAAAGCCACCCAAATGAGCGGTGGAAGCAATCGGATTTTTAAGGGCATTAAGCTCTTCATGGGACGAGGGCTTTAACAGTTTAGGGTACGCAGGTCTATCATTTCATTGGGCGCTTTGAGCGGCAGTGTCGCGTTGCGCTTAACCGTGAGAATGGTGGAGGGGCTCCTGGGGCGGCTTTCGCAGGGTTAAGTGCAACGGGGGAGAAAGTGGAACAAACCGCGGGTGGTGTTAAGCGGCGACGGGACCGGCGAGCTCAAACCGCGGGTACCAGCCTTGGAATAGGTGCGGCAAGCGCCCGCCTGAGAGCATGGCCAGTCGAATTTGGCCCAGCAGGTGGCGCCGTACCGGCTCCAGCGCATGGGTTGTTTCTTGGCCATGCGCCGGCCGATCACCGGGTTGACCCTCGATTCGACGATGGTGGTGGTGGCGACCGACTGGCGATCAACCTGAGCTTTATCCAGGCGTGCGACGCCGGGACGCGAACCGGCGTGAAGCGGCGGGGCCGGGCAAAACGCTGCCAAAACGACGGAAGAAACAATGAAAAAACGGTGCAAACGCTGGCAAAATGATGAAAAACCGCTGGTCGGCACGGGGCCTGCCTGGGCCGGGGGCGGGCGTGACCCCCTGGCCTGCGTTGGGAAGGCGTTGGGGCGCGTGGGGCCGGTTCCGGCAACGGCTGGCTGTATCGGTTGGGCTGCCCCAACGCGCCCTGGCGGGCTTTTGGCGCGTGGGCGGGGCGTTTTGGGCTTTAGGGTCGGTGCGGTTTGGGGCCTTAAGCGGCGGGCACTTGGGAGACCAGTAAAAAATCGGAGGCTAACCCAGTTTCGTCTCGGCCGGTTCCCCCAGTCCGGGGTACCAACGTGAAAGAGTGGCGCGCCAGTCTCCGTTTAACACTCGTGCTCGGATTTGGAGCAGAAAGTGAGCGCCAGGCTCGCTCCACTGCATTTGCTGTTTCTTTACGAACCGTTTACTGACCAGCTGATCGACGGCCGACTCCACGAACGCTGTCGAGATGATTTTCCCCTGCCGGTAGCGCTCCCCGTAATTGGGCATAAAGGCCCGGTTGCCGCTGATGTAAGCCTCAAAGGCGCGAACGGCCTTCAGAAGTTTGCGGTGCTCGGGGCTGCCGTTTTCGAGGTCCAGGATGTAGGCCAATTCATCGAGGATCTCGAGCGCCCGAGCCACCTTCCCGTGCCACAGGTTCCACTTGAGGTGCTCGAGCATCTCTTCCAAATCGGCGCTCAACTCGGGCTGGTCCGCTTCATGCACGCCCTCGGCCATTCGGCTCATCACGGTCATCCGCATGGTGACGTGAAACCAATCCAGCAGGTGCTCAGACCGAGGGTATAAGCCCATGGGGAGTTCGCGGACGGCGTCCCCGCCGTCCGACAAGAAGGTGACCGACTGGTTGCTTTGCAGGCCTTGGCCTTCGAGCCACTCCGCTAAACGCCGTTCGGGCTCCGGACCGTACCGGCTCACCAGCCCGAAACACTTCGGGTTCTTATCCTGCGTGGGCAAGCTCTTGCCCACAATGACCTCAAACCAGCCTTCGGTGCGCGAGGGTTGGCCTTTGGCGTGGACGTAGGCGCCGTCGAGGCCCACAACCCACGGGGCCGATGGCTCGAGAAGCGCGTTACCATCGCGCATGTTGCCGCCCCGCGCGTCGCCCCGCTCCGCTTCCAGCCGTTCGGCCGTCCGGTGTACCTGCATTTGAATGGTCGCGGTATTGAGGTCCTCAGCAATCGGCAACACCTCCTTCCAGCAGTTCGACGGTGAGCCCATAAGACGCTAAGGCCGCGAACTTCGTCTCCAAATACACCAGCTCCGGCGAGGTGCGCTCGGGCAGTAACTCCGCCAACGGGCTGACGCTCTTCGTCCCTTGCGCCTCGCATGGACAGCGGTACAGCTGCGGGCTGTCCAACTGCAGTTTGCCGAATGTCAGTTTTCCTTAATGATGAGAATTGAAACGGGTGTAAGTGGCTGATTTGACGGCACTGCCGGTTCGCCAAGTTATTCTTTAATCGTGAGAATTATTCCTTAACCGTAAGAACTATCTCGCTGGCGTTTTGCAGTGGTTTACTGGCCCGGCGCGGCTTCCTTTTGATCTCATCTTGGGGCACGGCTGACCCTCGAGTGTGCCCTCCGTTTCACGGACGGCGGCGGGGCTCTCGAGGGGAGAAAGCGGCTGGCCCGAGCCTCTCGTTGGGGCCTGCGAAGGCGCCGCTTTTTCTCATGATTAAGGAATAAAAGGCGGGCGAATGTTCTTGGGATTAAGGAACATTTTTCTTACGATTAAGGAATAAAACCTGCCTGACTACCCTTAGTTCTCATCATTAAGGAAAACTGACACGCGGGCAGCCGGTCTCCAGAACACCATCACCCTCACGAGCAAGTGGCCATTCTTCTGGAGGGGCGCTTTGAGCTGACCATTGACGGTGAAACGTCCGTGCTGGTTCCCGGGACGGTAGCCGTCATTCCCTCGCATGCGCGGCACTCGGGCTTGGCGCTTTCGGATTGCCGAATCTGTGATGCCTTCTACCCTATTCGGGAAGATTACGTTGCTCATCAGAGTAAGGGGAGTGATGGGTAATCTGCGGCCGGGATCCCGTGCCTGGGAAAACAGGCCCGCAGGGGAAGAAGTGGCCAGGGGCTACCGCCCGAGATAAGTCTGGTCGCGCGAAGCGCAGCGTCATTGACCGCCGCCTCCGACGCGCTCGGCACAGGCCCATTCGCGCACCACGTCGCATTTTGAATGCGCGCCTCAATAAATGCCGGAGCAAAGGCGGGCGCAATTGGTCCGCGATTTATTGAGACGAGCATTGAAAATGCAACATTGCACGGCCGGTGCAATGGTGTCCGATGAGGCCGAAAGGCAGTACCGTCATCCTGGAGGCGCGTCGCCGCTTGGCGTTTCGGATTTCCAAAGGGGATCAGCCGCGCGGGGTGGTGGCCGATTTGTTAGCCGTGCACCGCTGTACGTTGTGGCGTTGGCGACGCGCGGCCGAGCAGGGCGGCGTCGGGTGTCGCGTTGCGCTTAATCGTGAGAATGGAGGAATGGCTCCTGGAGCGGCTGTCGCAGGGTTAAGTGCAACGGTGAATTGTACTAAATGGCGAGAACGTTGTACGTAATCGTGAGACGACACGGCGCGCCGTTTTTTCTTCCCTCAAATCGCCAAACCTGACGTTTTTCGCTGTCCCGCGACCCGCAGCGGGAGGCTGACCGGTAGACCTGAGAATGCCAAGCCGGCCTTCCAAAGGGCCACTTTCCTGGGAAGAAAGGCGGCTGCAGCGGTTCGTTACTTGATGCTCACGCGCTCGAGACCGGTGGCCGTCAGGCGAATTCCCAAGGTTAAGTACAACGAAATTCTCACGATTTAATGCAACGAAAACGCCGGATTCGCAGGGTTAAGTGCAATTTTCACCCCTTCGCGTGAAAATTCTTACGATAAAGTACAACGCGACACCGAAGGCTCGGGCGGCGGTTGCCCCTGGACCACGTTGAGCAGGTGCTCGAAGCGCATGGCCACGTGGAAGAGAGTCCAAAATGTGGGTGGCGTCTGGGGCGACTTTGCGCTGGAGTTCCCGCAGGCCGGCTTCGCCGTCGGAAAAGACCGTCAGCTGGGTTTGTTCGCCGACGCCTTGTCGGCGCAGGGCCCGGCGGATCATCGTTGCCCCGTTTAGGTGGTTGGTGGGGAACGCAAAGCGGGTGGCCGCTCCGGCCTCGCTGAGCACTTTGCCCACGATGACCTCAAAATTCTTTTCGGGCCGGCGGTGGCGGCTGCGCACGTAGGCGCCGTCGAGCCCGAGCACCCCTTCCTTGGCGGGGGCAGACGCCGGCGGGGCGCTAGCAAGCGCCTGGTCTTCCGGTTGGGCTTGTTGCTCCAGGCGCTGGCCGACACGCCGGGTGCGGTTGCGCACCGTGGCGGCGTTGGCGCCGGTGGAAAGGGGCAGCAGTTCGGCCAAAAAAGCCGCCGCTTTGCCGAAGGGCATCAAGGCCGCCAACTTGGCGGTCAAAAAGCTCAATTCGGGGGCGACCGGGTGTTTGTTGGTGAAGGCCGTTGAAAAGCTCTGGCGGGAGGCGCCCTGACAGGGGCAGCTGCGCAGGCGGCGCACCCGCACGGGCACGTCGCCAAACAGGGAATGGAAGGTCACCGGGTAAGAGCCGCGGCCCCGGAACGGTCGGCCGCAACGCCGGCCGGTGGGGCAGCATTGGCCGTGGCGCTCAATTTGGGCGGGCACGAGCTGGTTTTGGAGGGCGGCCAGCAGTGCCTTGCTTTCCTCGACGCTCAAGCCCAGGCGCGCCAAGGTAAGCTGGCCGGGGCGCTCCAGGGTGAGCAGGTCGTGTTCGGTGACCACCCCGGGCGCGGTCTGGAGCGACGAGTTTGACGGTCCACTTCATGGGGCTCAACCTCCGCCCCGGGCCGACGCGGCACAATGCTTGCTGCCCGGATTGCGGAACGAATGAATGCCGAAGAGAGCGGGAGATTCGGGGGGCGGTCCTTCGTAAGAGAAATCCCGAGGAGGAGTCCCATGCCCATGAGCAACGAATCGAGTCTATCGTCGCCGTTCGAATTCGCCGTAGCCTGCAGACCCCCCGAAATCTCCCACTCTCAGCCTTCCGGAGAGCATAAAAAACCGGGCGCAAGGCTGCGGGATCCGCTCGGCGAGTCAGCGAAAAGCCCCGGCGACGCCGCCATAAAGCTTCCATGCCGAGCCCGCAGGCGGCGTGCGTTTCCCAGAAGATCATTTGGCGCACCCCCAACTCGACGATTTGGCGACGCTGCACCCGGTTTTTTATGCTCTCCTACTTGGGTACGTCACAAAACTGGTAACATTATCTCGGATAGACTAAAACTTTCGTTGTGAGCCAACTCAGCACACCCGACGCGCTGTCGATCGGATTCATTGCGATTTTTATCAGCATGCTGGTAGCGCTTCCGGTTACGATCGTAATCACGGTAGCCGTTATTCGAAAGTTTCAGAAAAGAGTCGCCGATTCAATGCAAGCTACCGCTGGCGGGTTAGAAGAGCCCGTCTTTGTTGAACGCCGTGCTTCGGGTACGGCACTTGGCGGACCCAGTATGGAGAAGATCGATGCGATGCGCGACCGACAGCGACTGACGCCTGCGGTCTGTCTCTTCACGAGAGCAATGCAACATGAACGAAAGCTTGCAGCAATCTTCGTAATGGCAGCCTGTGTACACTCGTTCATATTGGCGGCCATATTTGCTTATCCTCCCTTGAGCGTCCATAAAGTTCCCGCGGGTAATCCGATCGCCGCACTCATACGACTCTACAGCTTTTTCTTTGTTATATCAGCGACGCCCGTTGCGCTCGCAGGGACGATGATTTTAACGAAACGGCTACGCTTTTTGGCCCTCACTGCGCTTGCGCTTATTGCAGTGTTGTGGGGCTTAGGTCGGACGATCCGCTCCTCGGACCCTCTCGAATTGTGGCTGATGATCGCGGGCCTTCCAACCGGATTCGTACTCTTACTAAATGCGCGTCGACTTCGTTCAGTTGGGCCAATCGTATTTGCAGCTATACTGTTGTTGTTTTCCACAATTGTAGTAGGTGCATGCTATGGAGCCTTCGTCGCGTTTGACTTTATCGGCCCTGTGCACTTTATTCGCGAGGATTTAGCGCAACTCCCTTTTGCAACGGCGGTGTCGAAATACTTTCAGGATTCTTCGAGTATCCCTGTAGCAATCGAGACACTTGTCAATCATACGTCGAGTCTCATCCGAGCCGATCACGCCGAACGATTGACTACGGGATATAAGCTCATAATAACCGCGCTCTCGTTGATCACGATTCTAACCGGCGCCGCTTTGGGATGGGGATTCGTACGGTGGCTTGCTGCCCATTATCGGGATCGGCGTGCGAGCGATCAGATGCTCAGTATTGATGTCTTGTTGGCCACTTTTACGATCACAACTGTTCCGATTGTCTTTTGGGCATTCGGCGTAACCGCAGCCACGTGCGTACTAGGCGGCTTTTTTGGCTACCAACTGCTCGCACATTTGCTGTTGCGGATAAAAATCGGGGGCACCCCGCCGGAGAAGGTTTTCACGCTACTACTGTTGCGCGTATTTCGGAGGAAGCGACTCGGTCAACGACTGCTCGAAAGGATCGTGCACCGTTGGAGGTATATCGGGCCAGTACGATTGATTGCGGGAACGGATTTTGCCGACAGCTTGATCGAGCCTCACGAATTCTTTGAATTTCTTTGCGGGCAATTGAGTCGCGCGTTCGTAAGGGATCGCAAGGACCTGGAACACCGCCTTTCCCGACTCCTCCCGAAGCCCGATCCCGACGGACTTTATCGGATCGAGGACTTCCTCTGTCACCTAGATACTTGGCAAATGACTGTAGCTTGCTTGGCCGAACAGGCGGATGTCGTATTGATGGATCTCCGTGGATTTACCTCAGCCCATCGAGGTTGCGTTTTTGAAATTGAGATGCTGCTGGATTCTTTTCCGGTGAACCGAATTGTATTTCTGATCGATCATTCTACCGATCAGGTCTACTTGGAGGAGACCCTTCGCCTGGTTAAGAGCGTAAGAACCTGTCCAGCAGGGGATGCGGGCATGCACCAGATTGCTCTTGTTCAGGCAGCGAGCGACTCACGAACCATAGAGTGCTTACTACATTTACTCTGCGAAAAGGCACAATTAGTTTATACAGGTTTTTAAACCGATGTCAGTTCGACTCTGAAGATCGATATTGTGTGCGATGGGACAATCCGGGGCTTGTGGTTATAATGCTCTCCAAAATTCGACTCCCCCGCAATTTGAGTGGTTTTAGCTCAGACTGGCATCTATTTCCTTCTGTGTTTCACCTAACCTGTTGATCCGCATCGGCACTAAGCTGCAAGCAAGACCCGACGACGCAGTAAGTCGAAGTTAGCGCGTCCGTACATCTGACGCTTGATGAGCTTGAGCTTGGTGATGTGACCCTCCGTTTGGCCGCTGCTCCAGGGTAGGTTCAGGGCAGCACTCACGGCCGTCGCCTCCTGGCGGAGCCCGGCGGCGGAGGTTCCACGGCCGCGACGCCGCAGGAACCGGCCTCTTTCGGCGAGACCGGGGCAAACCGGAGGCAAAAGCGGAATCGATATTTTCGTCCAAGGCTGACGCTCCCTTGAGATCATAAGATCACAGAGG
>Ga0213876_10001357_pt1 | contig 15312 bp, 10 predicted proteins | sample BarmaccomBMRX_R9_FD_160113 | JGI IMG/M metagenome (GOLD analysis project Ga0213876, IMG submission 160113) | Root-associated microbial communities from Barbacenia macrantha in rupestrian grasslands, the National Park of Serra do Cipo, Brazil - RX_R9 | ecosystem: Host-associated > Plants > Roots...
TGGCGAGGCAACCCGCCTGGGAGCCAGCAGGGCGGCCTGGCGGATGGCTTCCTTCATGCTGTCGGCGTCGGCGATGCCCTGGCCGGCGATGTCGAAGGCGGTGCCGTGGTCGACGCTGGTGCGGATGATCGGCAGGCCGACGGTGATGTTGACGCCCGACTCCAGCCCCAGCACCTTGACCGGCGCGTGGCCCTGGTCGTGGTACATGGCCACCACGGCGTCGAAGTCGCCCCGCCCGGCGCGGAAGAAGACCGTGTCGGCCGGCAGCGGCCCCTGGGCGTCGATGCCCTCGGCCTGGGCCCGCTCGACGCCCGGCAGCACCTTCTGCTCGTCCTCGCCGCGACCGAACAGACCGTGCTCGCCGGCATGTGGGTTGATGCCGCAGACGGCGATCTTGGGTCGCGCGAAGCCGGCCGTGCGCAGCGTGCTGTCGGCCAGCTTGATGACGCGGTAGACGCGCTCGGGCGTGATGCGCTCGACGGCGTCGATGAGGCCGATGTGGGTGGTCACGTGGATGACGCGCAGCGTCTTGGCCGTCAGCATCATGGCGAAGTCCTGGGTGCCGGTCAGGTCGGCCAGGATCTCGGTGTGGCCCGGGTAGGGGTGCCCGCCAGCGTGCAGCGCTTCCTTGTTGAGCGGCGCGGTGCAGATGGCGTCGATCTCACCGGCCTGGGCCAACTGGATGGCCCGCTCGACGAAGCGGTAGGCCGCGTCGCCAGCCGCCGCCGAGAGCTGGCCGAACGGCAGGTCGGCCGGCAGCAGGTCGAGGTCGATGCAGTCGACGCTGCCCAGGCTGTAGTGACCCTCGGACGGCCGGGCGATGCGGCGGACCTCGAGCCGCTGGTGGACGATGCCGGCCGCCCGTTCGAGGATCTTGGCGTCGCCGAGCACCAGCGGCCGGCAGATGGCGTACATCTCCGCGTCGGCCAGCGCCCGCATGGTCACCTCCGGGCCGATGCCGGCGGCATCGCCCATGGTGATGCCGACCGTGGGCCGGCTGCTTGTAGGAGTCGGTGTGGGTGAGGTTATGGATGAGGTCACGGCGGCGGTGCTCCCTTCAACTGGTCGCGGGCGCGCACAAGGGCCTGGTCCGAGCCGAACGCGCCGGCCTTGGTGACCGCCAGCGGAGCCATCGTCGGGCCGATCAGCCGTCCGAGCGGCACGCCGGGCTCGACGTCGGCCACCAGGTCGAGCCCGCTGACGCCCAAGTGTCGGCACACCGCGCGGGCGGTGTCGCCACCGGTCAGGACGAGCCCGGCCAGCGGCTGCCGCTGCGCCGCCGCGGCGCCCAGCCGGCCGAGCACGTCGGCGATGCCGGCGGCCATCTGGCTGCGGCTCAGGCCACGCGCGGCGCCGCGCTGAGCGGCCCGCTCGACCCGCTCCGGCCGGGCGTCGACGACGAGCAAGCCATCGTCGCCGGCCGCCAGCGCTGCCGCCAGGGCCGCCTCGCAGCGCGCCTGCTCGGCGGCGCACGCCGCCGGGCCGCCGACCAGCGCCACCGGATCGACCGTCACCGACTGCACGCCGGGCCGCGCGGCGACGGCGGCCACCTGTTGGCGGGTCGTCGCCGAGACGCTGCCGGCCACCAGCACGACGGGGCCACCCGGGGTCTGATTCGTCTCGGGCGGCGTCGGCCGGCGCCGCGGCAGACCCAGCGCCTCGGCCACCGGCTCGGCCAGCCCGGCCGAACCGACCCACAGCACATCCCGTTGGTCGGCCAGGGATGCGGCGATGGCCAGCAGGTGCGCGTCCGTCTCCGCGTCGCACACCAGCAGGGCCGTCCCGTGCGCCCGGTGGGCCTCGACGCTGCGCCGGATGGCTGGTACGCCGTCGGCGACCGTCGCGAGCGGCACCAGCCCCATCGGGCGCCGTGACTGGCCGGCCAGCACCTGGGCGATGCGCGCGTCGGCCACCGGCCCGCGCAGATCGCGGCCGACCTCCGTCTGGTGGACGGGGGCGCCACGCAGGTAGTGCACGCCGCCGCGCGTGGTGCGGCCGAGCGCCGGAAAGGCCGGCGCCACGATGGCCAGGCGGCTGCCGAAGGCGTCCATCACGGCGTCGATCTCGGCGCCGAGATTACCCCGCAGCGTCGAGTCGATCTTCTTATAGACGTGCCGCGGTGCGGCCCGGCGCAACGCGCTGGCGACTTCATGCACCCGCCGGTAGGCGTCGCCGGCCGATACGGCCCGGCTGTCAGTGTCGATGGCCACGGCCTCGACGTCGCGCACCGCCGCTGGATCATGGAGGTCGAACAGCACCCGCGTCCGCACGCCGCGGCGAGCGAACTGCACGCCCGCGTCCGAGGCGCCAGTCAGGTCGTCAGCGATCAGCGCAATCACGCCGCGCGAGCCGTGGCTGGTGACGCAAGCGCCGCACACGCCGCGCTGGTGTCGTTAGCGTGATGGTGCATGCCTAGTGAGCCGACGGCCGGCCCACCGCAGCGCCAGTACCAGCCGCGAGCCCGCCTCCCGCACGTCAAGGGGTCCGCGGCAGGGCCGGGCGCCGCCGCTCTGTTTCGGCGATCGTTTCGAGCACCCGCAGCACCAGGAGTGCGCTGTGCCGATCCAGAGAGGCCGCCAAGGCATGCCAGTCACGTTCACCCGCCCAGATCTGCTCAACGGCCGTCGTGATGAGCCAGCCCTTGGCTTCCAGCTCGGGCAGCCGCTGCCGCATCCGCGCCTGCAGGCGCTGGTCGCCTTGCGCGGTGGCGAGCTCGGCGATCAGCCCACCCGCGATGCGTTCAATCTTGTGACGGTTCCCGGCGAAAGCGGCGAAGCTCTCATGCTCCTGCCTGCGGAGTTGGAGTGCTTCGTCGGCTCCCCCCTGGAGCGCGGCAATATCGGCCAGGATGCCCTGGGTGAGCCACGGTTCGGCCGAGAGATCGAGGCTCTGCTTGACCGCGAGCGCCTGTGCGGCCTGTTGGCGCGCTTCTTCCAGCCGTGTGCGTGGTTCGGGCTGAGCGCGGGCCAATGCGAGCAGCAGCGCCGCGAGGTTGCTGCGGACGCTTGACTCAACCTCGGGGGGGACGCCAGGTGTGTTCAGGGCGCGCCGATACCACGTTTCGGCCTCGTCTAGCCGACCGCTGAGCCTCAGCAGCACCCCGAGCTGGTTCCGGGTTCGGGCACAATCCAAGCGATTGTCAAGCTGCTCCCAGATGGCGAGGCTCTGGCGATAGCACCGCTCAGCCTCGCGCCACTCGCCTCGGCGCTGCGCCACCCGCCCCAGGTGTTGCCACGATGCGGCGACATTGGTCGGTTCGCCCAACTGCTCAAAGTCCATGCGCGCCCGCGTGAAGCGCTGGCGCGCCTCGTCGTAGCGTTGTTCCGCGACCGCCAGCGACCCTAGTTGACCGTTGGCAACGGCCTGCGCGCGCAGGTCGCCGAGCTGTTCAGCGGCCCCCAGCGCTTCCACGTAGATAGTGCGCGCCTCGGTATACCGCCCCTCGTCGTGGAGCGCATCGGCCAGATCGGACAGCGTATGCGCACGCAGCCTAGCGGAATTGCGGTCGTCTGGCTTCCGTCTCAGGAGGTCGTCGAGGAGCGCCAAGGCTTCCCGAATGTGAGTCTCCGCCTGTTGAGAGTGCCTGGCATCCATCAGGCAGCGGCCGACCTGCGTCAGGATGATCGCGTGCTCGTATGAGCCGGGCCCGCGGGGTGCACCGGCTGGCGCGGCCTTGATCTGGCCGAGCAGGTGCTCGAAGTGGGCCAGGGCGTGGGCCAGGTCGCCACGCTCGAGCTCCGCTTTCGCGGCGCTGTATGCCTGGAGGTATTCAGCGTCGGTGAAGCCATGGTCAGCATCGCTCGGCGAGCCGGTGGCGCGCGCATCTCTGGCCGTTGCGATCCGTTGGTACAGGTCGTCGCGTTCGCGCGTAAGACCGAAACTGACCAGGAAGCGCTCCATGCGCGTGAACAACGTCACCGCATCATCCAGGTTCCCCTGGTCGAGCAGCATCAGGGTGGCCTGTCGGAAGTTGGGCAGCTCGCGCCTGGCCAGCGCCCGAACCGCATGCGGCTGACGCGAGTCCTGGTCGTAGAGAAAGGTCGCGACGAGCAGATAGCGCTGCACGTAGCGCTCGCGTAGGGCCGTGTCTGGTGCGCTCTGGGCGCGGAGAAAGGGAACCAGCACGGGATGGAAGCGTAGGAAGGGAACGTTGATGCCTGGGACGAGCTCGGGCACCAGCAGTGCGGCGTGTTCGAGGGCGGGCCGCAGGGTTGCCCACTCCGCGTCTGGGATCTCGGTAATCGCCAGCAGGTCGTCTTCGCTGGCGCCACCCTCGAAGACGGCCAGGCGTGGCAACAGTTCGCGGTGAGCGGGCGACAAGCGGCGCAGTGAATACTCGAGGGATGCCTGCAGCGAGCGGTTGCGGCCAGTCGCGGTGTCGTCGGAGAAACGGGGCAGGAGCTCGGCGAACTGTGTCCGAACCGTGGCTGGGCTGAGCTCGCGCAGCACGGGCAGGACGAGCTGGATGGCCAGCGGGTGGTGGTCAAGGTCGGCCAGCAGGTCGCGGAGATCGGCGTACGGCACGCGGCGACGGTCGATCCCGAGGTCGTTCAGCACGTGGGTGGCCAGGGCGTAGGCGTCCTCGCGCTCGAGTCCTTCGAGCGGCAGATGGACCACCCGCGCACTGCCGGCCATACGGCCGTCGCCGAAGGTCGCGTCGCGGGTGGTGGCGAGCACGCCCGCGCCGGGCGTCTCGACCAGAGCGAGCAGCACGTCCCACAGCTCGCCGCGGCCGGCCGGGTCGAGCTCGGCGTCGCCGCCGGTCAGGATCGTCTCCAGGTTGTCGGCGATGACCAGGGTGGGCCGGGCGCGAAGGGCGGCGCGAATGTGGGACAGGGCGCGCGCGGGGTCGTCGGGCGTGAAGTCGCCGGCCGTGATCTCGAGGTGCCGGCCAAGCGCGCTCAGAAGCTGTGGCGCGCCGCCGCCGGCCTCGAACGACACGAAGCAGGCGCCACGGTACAGGCCGGTGCGGGTCAGCCAGTCGGCCAGCTCGCGGGCCAGCGCCGTTTTGCCCATGCCGCCGAAGCCACGGATCACCACCAGTCGCTGGCCGAGCAGCCAGCGCTCGACCCGCAGCAGCTCGTTGGCGCGGCCGCTGAAGCCGTAGCGCGGTGCTGACGGCACGTCGGTCAGCACCGGCGGCTGCGGTGCTGGCGCGTCGGGGTGGGCCGCCGGCCGCAGCGCCAGTGCGCGCTGCTGGTACAGCTGGGGCAGCCACCAGTCGCGCATCCGCACGGGCGAGGCCTCCTCGTCACAGCGGCGACGGAACGGGTGGCGGGTGGCATCATCATGGAGCGCCTGCCGCGCGTACTCGTGGGCGATGGGCGCCGGTTGGCCCTCAGCCAGGGCGCGGTAGAACGCCTCGGCGTAGCGCGTGGCGGTCACCACCAGGACGCTGGCACCCATGGCGGCCACCCCGTCCAGGCCGCCGCGGATCAGGCTGGCGGCGGTACTGCTGAAGACATCGGTTGGCGCGCCCAGGGCCGTCTGGCAGGCGGTCAACACCGCCAGCCGCACACCGCTGTCCTGGAGGACCTGGGCCAGGTCGTCGGCCGCGACCGCGTCGGTTTCGCCGTCGGCATTCTCGAACGCCAGCAGCCCATGGCCAACCCCGGCTAGGGCACCGGTCTGGAAGATGCCGTGCCCGTCGAAGTGGAGGACGTGGACCGGGCGCGTCTGGTCGCGCAGCCGCTCGCGGAGCCGGCGCAGGGTCGGTGGGCGTAAGAACTCGACCTCGATCGTGCCCTGCTCGACCTGCTCATGGACCTCATCAACGAGCTCGCGGGCGACGCTGCGTGGGTCGAAGAAGCCGGCGCCCTCGGGGCGGGCGGTGACCAGCAGAACACGCAGCGGCGGCGTGAACGACACCGGCAAGCTGGCCGCTTCGCGCTGGGGTAGCCGTCGCAGGATGCTGACGGGCTGGGCGCGCAGCGCCAGAAAGCCCTGTTCGTCGTGGAGCAGCTCCCAGGGCAGCGCCAAGGCGGCCGCCGCCTCGCCTACCACGCTGACCTGCCGCTGCACGCCCGGCACGAGGCGCCACGCTTGCACCAGGCCAGCCGCCGCGGGCGGCCCCAGGACGCGCTGGTACAGCCGCCGCCCGACATCGGCCAACAAGCCCTCGACCCGTTGGCCTCGCTCGGCGAAGCCCTCGTATGGCCAACGCCAGAACTCCTCAAGGTACCAGCGCAGGTCGTCGCGCTCGGCCGGCTCGAGTGGGTCCTCGAGCAGCCCCTGTGGCGCGGACAGGCCGAGCGCTTCGCACCGCAGGTCGACGCGGGCGAGCGTCGCGGGCGACGCATCGGCTGGCGGCGGGCTCAGCGAGACAGTGAGGTCGAGCAGCGCAGGCATGGGCGCCTCAACGGTCCGGCGTCACTCGGCCGGCGCGGGCTCTGTCGTCTTCGACTTCGGCTCGGCGCGGCCGCCTGGTAGGAGGAGACCCCGCAGGCGCTCCCAGCTCTGGCGCGTGCCCGTGTCGGTGGTCCGCTCGAGCTCGCGGACGAGCGCTTCGCCAGCTGCCTCGGCCTGCTCCGGATCGAAGCCGGCGGCGCGATATTCGTCGTCCAGCCAGCGGTGGAAGCGCTGGCGCCACAGCTCGGAGAAGCGCCCGGCCTCGTACAGCCACGGCAGGCCGATCCGGGTGACCGTGAACTGGACCACCGGGAACATGGCCACAATGAGCATGGCCTCGCCGATGCCGAACTGCTGGCGGGCCGGCGCCGCCTCGGCGGCGCGGCGCACCATGGATGCCAGCACCGCGTCCCCCGACACGACGGCCACGAACTCGTTCTGTTGCATACCTCTCCCCCGCCAGGGGCCCCATCCCCTGGATTCGCACGCCCGACAGCCCGCATGCTGCGCGGCGCCATACCCTGTTGGCGTGCCTGATCGCCGCGGCCTGACCATTATCTACACCGGCGACGGGAAAGGGAAGACGACGGCGGCCATTGGGCTGACGGTGCGCGCGGCTGGTAACCACCTGCGTGTGTTCTTCTTGCAGTTCATCAAGGGCCGCTGGAAGAGTGGCGAGCGCGAGGTGCTGCGCAGCCTGCCGGGCGTCGACCTCGAAGTCACCGGCCTGGGCTTCACTCTCGAGCACCTGCGTGACCCACGCATCCCGCTCGAAGACCACGCGGCCGCCAATGCCCATGGCTGGCGGGTGGCCCAGCAGGTCGTTGACCAAGGCGGCTACGACGTCGTCGTCCTCGACGAAGTGCTGGGCGCGATCAGCGCCGGCCTGGTGCCACTCGACGAGGTGCTGGCGCTGGTGGCGCGCAAGCCGGCCGCCCTGCACCTGGTGCTGACCGGGCGCGGCGCGCCGGCCGAGCTGATCGCGGTGGCCGACCTGGTCTCCGAGGTGCGGCCGATCAAGCACCCCTACGAGCAGGGCATCAAGGCCCAGCGCGGCATCGAGTTCTGATGCCACCCGACCCGCGCGTCCTGCTCGGGGCGCTCGTCCTCGATTGGCTGGCCGGCGAGCCGCCGGTCGCTTGCCACCCTGTCGTCTGGATGGGCTGGGCCCTGGACCGCTGCGAAACCTGGGCGCCGGCCAGCGGGCCTGGCCGGCGGGCGTACGGGATGCTGGTCGCACTCAGCCTGCCGCTGGGCTGGGCGGCCGTCGCCCGGGTGATCGAGCGCAGGGTGCCCTGGCCGCTCCAGGCGCTGGTTCTGAAGCCGAGCCTGGCCGGCCGGGCGCTGCTGGCGGCCGGCCACGAGGTCGAGCAGTCGCTCGGGCGGGGCGACCTGGCAGGTGCCCGGGCCGGCCTGCGGGCACTGGTCAGCCGGCCAACGGCGCACCTGGACGGGCCGCTGCTCGCCGCGGCGGCGATCGAGTCGTTGGCCGAAAACCTGGTCGATTCGTGGGTCGCGCCGCTGCTGGCCTTCTGTGGCTGGGGCATGGCCGGCGCCTACGCCTACCGCGCGGCCAACACCGCCGATGCCATGTGGGGCTATCGCTCGCCGCGCTACGCCGAGCTCGGCAGCGGCGCGGCCCGCCTCGACGACGTGCTGTCGTGGCTGCCGGCCAGGTTGGGAGCCGCGTGTTTGCTGCTGGCCACGTCGCGGCGGGCAGATGCGCTGGCGGCCTGGTGGCACGACGCGAGGCGAACAGCCAGTCCCAACGCCGGCCAGGTGATGGCCATGGCGGCCGGGGCACTCGGCGTGCGGCTGGAGAAGCGCGCGCACCACGTGTTGCATGGCCAGGCACCACCGCCCACGTCGGCCAGTCTCGGCCAGGCGCGACGGCTGGTCGCCACGGCCATGGCGCTGTCGGCCGGCCTGAGCGTGCTCCTGGTGCTGGCGAGACGACGGCGTGGCTGAGCTGGTGCGGCCGTACGTTCGCCAGCTCACACCGGTGGCGCATGGGTCGGTTAGCGCCGCCGAGCTCGCCGAGCGTGCTTCAGGCGCTGCGGACCACCGACTGGACGCGCTACCCGGGCGACGACGAGGGTCCTTTGCGGCGCGCCCTGGCCGAGCGGGCCGCTGTCCCAGCACAGTGTGTCGCCCTCGGCAACGGCTCGGCCGAGCTCATCTGGCTGCTCGGGTTGGCCACGCTCCGCCCGGGTGATACCGTCGCCGTGCTCGGCCCGACCTTCGGCGAGTACGCCCGCGCCGCGCGCATCCTGGGCGCGCAGCCGGTCGAGGTCCACGATCCTGATGACGTTCCGGCTGGTGCACGCCTGGTGTTCCTGTGCAACCCGAACAACCCGACCGGCGACTATCACGCGCGCGCCGTCGTCGAAGGCTTGCTGGCCGCCGACCCCGAGCGCCTGGTCGTGCTCGACGAGGCGTACGCCGCCTTCGTCGACCGTGACCAGCACTGGCCGAGCGAGCCCCTGCTGGCGTACCCCAACCTGGTGATTGTGCGCTCGATGACCAAGGACCAAGCCCTGCCGGGCCTGCGGCTGGGCTATCTGCTGGCCGACCCGCAGCTAGCCGGCGCGGTCGAGGCCGTTCGCCCGCCGTGGAGCACCAACAGCGGCGCCCTGCGGGCCGGGCGGGCCGCGCTCAAGCCGCCGGCCCAGGCCCACGTCGCGGCCGGCCGGGCCGTCGTGCACACCGCCCGCCACCTGCTCACCCACGGCCTGACCGCGCTCGGCTGGCACGTGCGGCCGTCGCGCGCCAACTTCGTGCTCGTCGAGGTCGGCGACGGCGCCGCCTTCCGCCGCGCCCTGCTCGCCGAGGGCCGTATCGTCGTCCGCGACTGCGCCTCGTTCGGCCTGCCACAGGCTGTGCGCATCGCCTGCCGCCAGCCAGATGACTGCCGACGCCTGCTGGACGGTTGCGCCACGCTCGCCGGGGCGGTGCGCCGGTGACCAACCCGCCAGGCCGCCTCGATCTGGCCCAGGTGTGCAGGCACGTGCGGCCGCTGGACCAGGCGGCGATGGCCGCCGCCCGCCAGCGCCAGGCCGAGCTGACCAAGCCACCCGGCAGCCTCGGGCGCCTGGAGCGGCTGTCGGTCCAGATCGCCGGCATCACGGGCCAGGCCCGCCCGCGCCTCCAGCAGCCGGCCGTGTTCGTCATGGCCGCCGACCACGGCGTCACGGCCGAAGGCGTCTCGGCCTATCCGATGCAGGTCACCCGCCAGATGGTCGAGAACTTCGCCCGCGGCGGGGCAGCCATCAACGTGCTCGCCCGCCGCGCCGGGGCGCGGGTCGTGGTCGTCGACGTCGGCGTCGCTAGTGACCTGCCGCCCGACCTGCCGATCCGCCACCGCAAGGTCGCCCACGGCACGGCCAACTTCGCCCGTGGCCCGGCCATGTCGGCCGGCCAGGCCGAGGCTGCCATCCAGGTTGGCCTCGACGTCGTCGCCGACGAGGTGGCCAACGGGCTCGACGTGGTCTGCCTGGGCGAGATGGGCATCGGCAACACGACCGCCGCCTCGGCCATCGTCGCCGCGCTGTGTGGCTTGCCGGCAGCAGCGGTCACCGGCCGCGGGACGGGCATCGACCAGGCGACGTGGGAACGCAAGGTGGCGGTCATCGAGCGCGGCCTGGCCCAGCATGGGCTGCGTGCGAACGACCCGGAGTGCGGCCTGGCCCAGCATGGGCTGCACGCGAATGAGCCGCTCGACGTGCTGGCCAGGGTCGGCGGCTTCGAGATCGCCGGCCTGGTCGGTGTGACTCTGGCCGCGGCCGCCGCCCGCCGGCCGGTGGTCGTCGACGGCTTCATCGCCACTGCCGCGGCGCTGGTCGCCAGCGAGCTGTGCCCGCTGGTGCGCGGCTACCTAATCGCCGCCCATCGCTCGGTCGAGATCGGCCACGCCGCGGCCCTCGAACGGCTCGAACTGGAGCCGCTGCTGGCGCTCGACCTGCGACTGGGCGAGGGCACCGGCGCGGCCCTGGCCCTGCCGATCATCGACGCCGCGCTCGGTGTCCTGAGCGAGATGGCCACCTTCGCCGAGGCCGGCGTGGCCGGGCCGGAGCCGACGCTGCACACGCCGGCGAATTAGCCCATACGAACTTCGCAGGTTTTATACTTCGCCGCGTGAAGACACGTCAGGCGGCGGATGGGGCGAAGGTCGCGACCCCGGTGGTCGAGGACTATCTGCAGGTCATCCACTACATGAGTCGTGATGGAGTGCCCGTCATCGCCGCCCGCCTGGCCGAGCGGCTCAACGTCACGCCGCCGACGGTGACCGCGACGCTCCAGCGCATGGAGCGCCAGGGGTTGATCGAGCACGGGCCGCGCAAGGAGATCCTGCTCACGCCCGAGGGCCGCCACATCGCCGAGTACATCGTCCGCCGCCACGCCCTGGCCGAACGGCTGCTGACCGATCTGCTCAAGATGCCGTGGCACGAGTCGCACGAGGAGGCCCACGGCGTCGAGCACGCCATGACGCCCAAGCTCGAAGCGCAACTGCTGCAGGCGCTGGGTAACCCGACCACCTGCCCGCACGGCAACCCCATCCCCGGCCTCGGCACGCTGGCGCCCGACGAGTTCCCGATCGACCAGGCCCAGACGGGCGACGAGATCATCATCCAGCGCATCACGGAGGAAGCCGAAGAGGACCTGGGCCTGATGCGCTACCTCCAGGAGCACGGCGTGGCGCCCGGCGCCCGTATGCGGGTCCGCGAGGCGACGCGCTCGCTGGCGCTGCTGGTCCTCGAAGGCGGCGCGGGCCCGGTCCCGCTCGGCTTCCCGGTCGCGGCCAAGCTGCGCGCTCGCCGCGCCTAAAAACGACCGACCAGCCGCTCCAGCACGCCCGCGGCGATGCGCTGCGCTGCCGCCGGCCGTGCCAGCAGACGCCCACGGCGGGCCAGCTCGGCGCGGCCGGCCGGATCATCATGCAGGCCGACCAGCACCCGCGCCAGCTCGTCCGGGTCGGGCGCGTAGACGACCGCCTCGTGCTGGAGGGCGTAGGCCAGGTTGCCCGCCTCCTGGCCGGGCAGCAGGTCGTGGACCACGACCGGCACCCCCGTACAGAATGCCTCGGCCAGCGTCAGCCCGCCGGCCTTGGTCACCAGCACGTCGGACGCCCGCATCAGCTCGGCGATGTCCTCGACGAAGCCGACGGCGCGCACCGGCAAGCGCCGCGGCAGGCGGTCGACGCGCTGGCGCAACTCGTCGTTGTGGCCGCAGACCACGATCAGTTGGGCGTCGAGGTCGAGCCGCATCAAACGGGCGAGATTGCGCACCGCTCGCGGCGAGCCCTCGGCGCCGACCATGGCCAGTATCGTGAACCGCCCGGGATCGAGCCCCAACTCGACCAGCTGCCGACGGGGCCGGGGCTCGCTCGCCGCGGGCACGGCGAACGCGCGGCGGACCGGGATGCCGACCACCTCGACCCGCTCGGGCGGCGCGCCGAAGCGGATGCAATCGTCGCGCGCCGAGTCGGTCGGCGCGGTGTAGCGGTCGACGCCGGGGGCCACCCAGAACGGGTGCACGCTGTGCCAGTCGGTCAGCACCACCTCCAGCCGTGCGCCACAACTGGCGGCGGCCTGGCCGAGCAGGCCGTTAACGGCCGGCAGGACCGAGATGATGAGCCCCGGCCGGGTCTCGCGCAGCACCCGTCGCAGGCCAGGCCGTACGAACGGCCCGAGGACGCGCAGCGGATCGATCCGCAGCCGGCCCACGTCGTGGTAGATCAGCGCCCACAACCGCGGGTGGTGCCGCGCGAGCTCGGCATAGGCCCACGGGAAGGCCGTCACCGGGAAGCGGCCGGCCTGGAGGTAGATGTCCAGCAGCCGCGTTCTGACCTGGCCGCTGGCCTCCAGTTCGGCCGCCAGGGCGCGCGCGGCGCTGAGATGACCGCCGCCGACCCGCGAGTAGACCAGCAGCACGAGCGGCTGCATTCAGGCGAGCGACGTCAGCGTGACGGCGCGGCGTTCGGCGGTGCGGCATCGGCTCACCAGGCGGCGTGCGACGGGGCGGCCTCGCCTCACCGGGCGGCGTTCGACTGCAGGACCTGCAGGCCCTCCTTGGCGCCGGCGAGGTCCGGGTTCTCCTCCAGCGCTCGCGTGAACTCGGCCCTGGCCTTGGCCGGCTGCTTGGTGTTCAGGTAGATCCAGCCCAGGGCGTGGCGGTACTCCGCGTTCTTGGTCGGGTCCTTCTCCAGCTCGACCGCTTTCTCGAAGGCCGGCTGGGCTTTGTCGTACTGCTTCTGGACGTAGTAGACCCAGCCCAGTTGCCCCCAGCCGGTGGCGTAGTTCGGGTCGATCTCGAGCGCCCGCTCCAGGTGGCTCTGGGCGGTGTCGTACTCTTCGCGGGCGTAGTAGACCATGCCGAGACCGCCCTCGGCCCGCGGGTCCTCCGGGTTGAGGTCGGCCGCTTGCTGGAAGGCGGCGATGGCCGCGTCGTACTGCTTGAGGGCACGCAGCGCGTGGCCCAGGCTCAAGCGCAGGTCGGCCCGCTCGGGCGCCCGCTCGGCGGCGCGCTGGTAGAGGTCGACGGCACGCGCGTAGTCGGCGTTCGTCTCGGCCAGATAGGCCTGCACGCGCAGCACCTCGGGATGGTCGGCGGCGCCGAGCGCGGTGGCCCGGGCGAGCTCGTCGCTGGCCTCCTTGAGGCGGAACTTGTCGGTCAGCGCCTCGGCCAGATACGCGTGGCCGGTCGGCAGCTGGGGGTCGAGCTCGGTGGCGCGGCGGGCGTTGACCAAGGCGCGGTCCGGATTGCCCGACCAATCGAAGGCCAGCGCGAGGGTCGCTTGATAGTCGGCCGAGTGCGGGTCGAGGTCGGCCGCCTTCTGCGCGTGTTCGACGGCTTCGGCGGCCTTGTTGGTGTAGATCAGCGCCCGCGCCCAGCCGGCCTGGGCGGCGGCCAGCGACGGCGCCTCACGGGCCACGTCGGCGTAGATGGCGGCGGCGGCGCTCCAGTGGCCGGCGGCCAACTGCTGGTCCGCCTCGGCCAGGCGATCGGTCGGCGCGGTGGGCGCTGGGGAGGGTGCGGCTGCCACAGCCGGCGCCGCGTCACCGCCGAGTGGCGGCGGCGGCGGGCTGGCTTGTGGGCTCAGGTACTGGGGCCCGAAGTAGGCCACGCCACCAGCGACCAGGGCCAGGGACAGGATCACGCCCCAGTTCGGCCCTGAGCGGCGGCGTCGGTACGTGGACCGCAACGCCCCTCCTTGTGTGTTGCTGCGGGCCGGCCATTGCCCGCCCGCTCGCGCCTACGGCGGCGGCTATGGCCACAATAGAAGTCTTCACATTTCCTGTCAAACCGGGCACGCCGGCTCGCGTTTGTCTAGACCGGCGTGGCGATGGGCGCGATGCCCTCGAGCTCGGCTGGATCGACGACGAAGGGCCCCGCGCCACTCGGCACACCGAACACACGCGGCCAATCCTCGCGGCGAAACGCCTGAGCGAAGTGCTGCGCGTACAGGCCGCTCAGCCGCTGGACGTAGTAGTCGGCGTCGGCCTCGGCCGCCGTGGCCCCGTCGCCCTCCTGGAGCAGGCGCGGCTCGCCACCCCGGGCGTGGAAGTAGCGGATGCGCTGGCCGACCCGCCACGAGCGGGCGCCGGCCCCCAGCAGCACCTCGTACGGCTCCTCGTGGGTGCCGCCACGGCGGTATTGCTGCGGCGACTTGTGCAGCGTGACCTGGACGCACAGCTCGTCGAGCGGCAGCTGGGCCGTGCGCAGGCGATGGATCGTCTCCAGAAAGAGCCGCCGCAGCTCGGCGATGGCGCCGGTCAGCACCAGCGGCGCGGCGCGGTAGACGAATGCTTCGCCGAAGCGCTCCAGCCGGCCTGGCCGGAAGGCGTTGCCCGTGAGCGTCACGCTGTCATCGGTGCCGAGCAGGATGGTGGTCCGCGCCGAGCGCGCGTAGACGGCCCGATAGGGCCCCCCGAACGTAAGCTGCACACCGGCTGGCAGGTAGCCAGCGGCCGCCTCGCGCAGCGCACGTTCGACGGCGGCGTCCCAGGTCGCGGGCGTGGCGCACAGGACTTGCTCGCTCTCGACTTCGACGATCGTGCAGCCGCGGCCGCGCAGTTCGTCGAGCAGGCGGTCGACGGAGTGCCGGGCGTGCTCGGCGGCCTCGCCGGCCGTGTGCGGGTCGGCGAACAGCCCCTGGCCGGCGAGATAGGCTGGCGCCGCGTCGGCCAGCACCCGCGCACTGGAGCCCGGCGCGCGCAGCAGCGCGTCGACGACGGTCGGCAGGACGGCCAGCTCGTCGTTGGGGGCGTGCAGGCCGGCCGCCGCCAGGACCGAGGGCAGCAGCGGGCGAAGCTGGGCGTGGACGGCCGGCGCGACTACGCCGCGCACCAGCAACTCGGCCCGCGGACTGGCCGGCCGCTGCTGGCGGGTCAGTGGCGCCGGGATCGCCCGCCCAGCCTGGAGATAGGCCCGCACCAGCAGCGGCTCCCACAGCGCGGTCGGCCCGGCGTTGGCGGCGATCCGCTCGTAGGCCCGCGGCACCAGTTGGGCCAGCTCGAAGGCCGTCGGCAGCAGGCGTCGGGCGAGCCCGTCGACCTCGTCGACGTCGTGGGCGGCGTAGCGGCGGATGCGCGCCGGGTCGGTCTGGTAGGTGGGCCAGACCTCGGCGCCGGGCACGTACTCGCGGTCGGCGGCGGCGAAGCCGAAGTAGCGCGCCGCCTCTTTGAGGCCGTGCCGACGCAGGTCGGGCGCACCAACCGCGTAGCGGCGGACGGCGTGCTGGGTGTCGATGACCTCGCGACCCATGATGCGCCAGCGCAGGAACGGTTCGGCACGCTCGCCGCTGTCGAAGACGTCGGATTCGAGGCGTGGCTCGGAGCCGTCGCGGCCCAGGCCCAGGCGCACCCGCAGGCGGGCCGCCCGGCGGACCAGGAACGACAGGTCGAAGGCGAAGATGTTGTGGTTCTCGAGCACGTCGGGGTCGCGCTCCTGGACGAGCTCGACGAA
>Ga0213876_10001358_pt1 | contig 15306 bp, 15 predicted proteins | sample BarmaccomBMRX_R9_FD_160113 | JGI IMG/M metagenome (GOLD analysis project Ga0213876, IMG submission 160113) | Root-associated microbial communities from Barbacenia macrantha in rupestrian grasslands, the National Park of Serra do Cipo, Brazil - RX_R9 | ecosystem: Host-associated > Plants > Roots...
TGCGTCGAGGTGCAGAGCCCCTCGGAGGTAGTTGCAAAGATAGAGACGGAGCGGCCCGCGCCGCGCGAGCGCGCGCTGCGCTTCCCCGACGGGAAGGTCTCGTGCCGTTGGGACGAGCGGACGGCGTGCGTGCGCGTCTACCGCGCCGAGGCGCTGCCCGACGCGAACGTCGTGCGCGCGGGGCTGCCGCCGGGCGCGACTGCGGAGGCGCGGCTCGGCATCCTCGACTGGTCGAAGGGGCGCGACGAGCGCGTGAGCGGCTTCTACGGCCAGTACCAGACCTACGCGGAGGTCTTGCAGCTCGTCACGTCGCTCGCCCTCGGGCTGCTGCTCAGCCTGCGGCGCAAGTTGAGTTTGAAGGGGCTGCTGTTGGGAGTCGCGTTGGCGGGCCTCGTGCTGGCGCTCATCCTCACGGTGACGCGCGCTTCGTGGGCGGGGCTGCTCGCGTCGGCCTTCACCATCGCGCTCGTCGGGGCGAGCCGGCGGACGCTTCTGTGGACGGCGGCGCTCGCGCTGCCGCTCGCGGTCGCGGGGCTTCTCGTGCTACAGCAGAAGCGGCAGGTCGGCTTCATCGACCCGACGGAGGGCTCGACCTCCTGGCGGCTCATGGTCTGGCGCGAGGGCGCGCGCATTCTGGTCAGCAAGCCGCGCCACCTGCTCGTCGGTACGGGGATGGACTCCTTGAAGCGGCGCTGGCGCGAGTGGGGCATGTTCGACCAGGGGCGGCAGCCGTGGGGACACCTCCACTCGACGCCCTTGCAGATCGCCTTCGAGCGGGGCGTGCCGGCGCTGCTGGTCTGGGCGGCTTGGCTCTTCGTCTACGGGCGGATGCTCTGGCGGCTGGCCCGGGGCGACTTAAAAGACGATTGGATCGAGCGCGGGCTGGCGCTCGGGGCTTTGGGCGGGCTCGTCGGTTTCGTCTCGGCCGGGCTCGTGCACTACAACTTCGGCGACTCCGAGGTCGTCATGGTCTTCTACCTCATCATGGGCCTCGCCCTGGCGGCCGAACGGCTGAACCGCGAGCCCGGCGCGCGCGTATACAAAGCGGGTTAGAGGAAGGGAACGAAGATGAAGAAACTTGCCGGGCTGCTCGCCTTCGCCGTCGCGCTCGTCGGCGCGATCCTGCTGACGCAGTACTACACGCACCGTTACGCGCCGCCGTCGCCGGCGCCCCCGCCGGCCGCGCCGGCGCCTCCGCCCGCGACCGGCACGGGCTTGGCGACGCTGCCGCCGTCCTCATCGACCTACACGGACGCGCGCGGCAACGCGCCCGTCACCTTCAAGGTGCAGCTCGCGTCGCTCGACCCCGCGACGGGGAAGGGGCGACTGACGCTCGCGCTCGCGGGCGACCCGGCGCGGCCTGCGCCTGCGAGCGTGTGGGTCTGGGCCTACTTCTTCAGCCCCGATGCGCCGGGGCGTTACTGCGCGGGCGACCCCGTCGAGCTGCGCCAGCCCTTCGCCTCCGGCCTGACCCGCGCCGAGGCCAAGGTCGAGCTGACGGCCAAAAGCTGCCCCGCGCCCAAGAGCCCTTCCTCCACCTACTACACCCGCGTCAACGTCTCGACCGAGTCGGCCTTCGCCGCGCGCCTCACCGAGCAGCGCATCAGCTACGACGTGTCGCAGGCTGCGCCCGTCGTCGTGGAGGGGAAGAAGTAGGCCGCTGGCAGTAGGCAGTTGAAGCAAAAAACAGGAAGGTCGGAGGCGGCGAGTCGTCAATCTTGCCGCCTCCGACCTTTTTGAGCCTCTTTCTCTTCCGTCCGACTGCCTACTTATTTTCCTTCGCAAGTCCTCCGCCGGGGCCGCGTTCAGAGGTTGTCAGCGGCAGAAATCAGGTTAGGACGGAGGAATCGTATGGGTCACGAAGAACGACGGACGGCGCGGGGGGCGCGTCCACTCTCTCTGTTGCTTCTCGCGGCGCTGCTCGCCTCCGCTTGCAGCAAGGGTGAAAACGTCAACTCGCCCGCGGTGAACCAACCCGCGGCGCCGGTCGCGGTCGAGGTCGCCAGGCAGGCCGGCACCGCGGCGAACGCGAACACGGACGCCAATTCGGCCCAGTACAACGGCGTCCTCGCCGAGCCGCGGGAGGAGAAAGGCGCCGCCGGCGAGTCGTACGCGAAGATCGACGAGAACCCCTTCCTCGAAGCGTCGCGCGCGCCGCTCTCGACCTTCTCCATCGACGTGGACACGGCCTCCTACAGCAACACGCGCCGCTTCCTCAACGAAGGCCGCCTGCCGCCGCGCGACGCCGTCCGCATCGAGGAGCTGGTCAACTACTTCAACTACGACTACCCGCAGCCCGACGGCCAGACGCCCTTCTCGGTCACGGCCGAGGTCGCCGACTGTCCCTGGAACACGCAGCACAAGCTCGTCCAGATCGGCCTTCAGGGCAAGAAGGTGGCGCAGGAGCAGTTGCCGCCCGCCAACCTCGTCTTCCTCATCGACGTGTCGGGCTCGATGGACGAGCCGAACAAGCTCCCGCTCGTCAAGTCTTCCCTGCGCACGCTCGCCAACCAGCTGACCGCGCGCGACCGCGTCGCCGTCGTCGTCTACGCCGGCGCGAGCGGACTCGTCCTGCCCTCGACGCCCGGCGACCAGCGCGGAGAGATTCTCTCGGCCGTCGAGCGCCTTCAGGCCGGCGGCTCGACCAACGGCGGCTCCGGCATCCAGCTGGCCTACCGCGTCGCCGAGCAGAACTTCATCAAGGGCGGCACGAACCGCGTCATCCTCGCCACCGACGGCGACTTCAACGTCGGCCTGACGGGCGACGACGAACTCGTGAAGTTGATCGAAGCGAAGCGGCGCGGCGGCGTCTTCCTCTCCGTGCTCGGCTTCGGCACGGGCAACCTCAACGACTCGATGATGGAGAAGCTGGCCGACAAGGGGAACGGCAACTACGCATACATCGACACCGAGTCGGAGGCGCGCAAGGCGCTCGGCGAGCAGGTCGCGGGCACGCTCGCCACCATCGCCAAGGACGTGAAGATTCAGGTCGAGTTCAACCCGCGCCTCGTCGCGGGCTACCGCCTCATCGGCTACGAGAACCGCCTGCTCGCGGATAAAGATTTTAACGACGACACGAAGGACGCGGGCGAGATCGGGGCCGGCCACACGGTGACGGCGCTCTACGAGGTCGTCCCCGCGGGGCAGAAGGTCGAGAACCCGGGCGTGGACGAGTTGAAGTACAGCCGCCCGGCCGAGGCCACGCAGAACGCGAACACGTCGGAGCTGCTGACCGTGAAGCTGCGCTACAAGGAGCCCGAGGGGGACACGAGCCGCCCGCTCAACGTCGGCGTGGCCGACCGCCAGGCGAGCTACCGCAACGCCTCGGACAACTTCAAGTTCGCCGCCGCGGTCGCCGAGTTCGGCCTGCTCCTGCGCGACTCGCGCTACAAGGGCCAGTCGTCCTACTCGAACGCGGCCGAGCTGGCGCGCGCCTCCGCGGGCGCGGACTTGAGCGGCCGCCGCTCCGAGTTCGTCAACCTCGTCGAGACGGCCGGCAGGCTAGCGCCCCGCGAGACCGCCGCGCGTTAAAGCGGGGTTCACTCGGACGGGACTTAAAGCCGGGAGCGCGGGCATCCCTGCCCGCCAAAGCGTGCGGAAGCACGCTTAGCAGAGAACCGCCACCACTCAACCTTGAGTGGTGGCGGTTCTTCGCATTCGCGCTGTCGCGCTCATGGCGGGCAGGGATGCCCGCGCTCCCGGCTTAGCTCCCGGCTTAGCTCCCGGCTTAGTCACATCCATCCGCACGCCGCCCTTTGAGCCCTACTCGTCTTCCGTGCCCTCCCCCGAGCCCTTCTTCGACTTGCGCTGCGGCTTCTTGTACTCCGAAGGCTTCTTGCGGCCGACGGCCTGCGCCTGGTTCGAGTCCCTGCCGAACTGCGCCGTCACCTGATCCCTCGCGCCGAGCATCAGGCCGTGAAAGTTCAACTGCTTCTCGACGACCTTATCGCGCGCGGCCTTCGCCGCCGCGTCCGCCTGCGCCTCCGCCGTCCGCGCGGCCTGCAACTCCTGATAAGCCTGCTCGATGGCGGCCACCGTGTAATCGGAGTTCGCGGGCGCGTAGTCGGCGACCACCTTCAAAGCCGCGTAATCGTCCTCGTCCTTCGCGAGATGCTGGGGCGCGATGCGTCTCGACCGGTTAGCCATTTTCCTGCTCCTTTACGTGAGAAATACAGAGGTCTCCGCGAGGCGGCCCGCACGAGGTTTCCGACCCGGGTAATTGTAACAACAAACTTCGCCGTCCTCACAACTCACTTGTCAGCCCTGACAAGTGAGTTGTCAGCCCTGACAAGTGAGTTGTGAGGGCTGACAAGTGAGTTGTCAGCCCTCACAAGTGACTTGTCAGCCCTGACAAGTGAGTTGTCAGCCCTCACAAGTGACTTGTCAGCCCTGACAAGTGACTTGTCAGCCCTGACAAGTGAGTTGTCAGCCCTGACAAGTCACTTGTCAGCCCTCACAACTCACTTGTCAGCCCTCACAACTCACTTGTCAGCTCTCACAACTCAGTTGTCAGCTCTCACAACTCAGTTGTCAGCCCTCACAACTCAGTTGTGAGGGCTGACAACTCACTTGTGACGCCTCACAAGAACGTTACACCGCCCCGCAACGCCATTCCTTTGAGACAGAATTAACCGCGGGGGCACGGGGGCACGGCTTCTTGAGCTGTCTCTTCTAGGCCGTGCCCCTGTACTTAAACGCCCTCCGCCCCTCCCGCGAGAGTGAATAGACCGCGGACGCATACTTCGTTTCGTTGACTTCCAGCCGCCGCGGAGACTGTTCGAGTCTCCCGCGGGGAAGCCCCTTTCCTTGACACCATTTACCGACGCCGTTATCATCCTTGTTTTCGGCTGGGGCTGGCCGGGCCGTCTGTATAGTTATGTTCGAGTCTTTATCCGACAAGCTGAAGCGCGCGCTGAAGAACCTGCGCGGCGAGGGCGTGCTCACGCCGGAGCACGTGGACGCCGCCCTGCGCGAAATCCGTCTGGCGCTCCTCGAAGCGGACGTAAATTACAAGGTCGCCAAGGACTTCATCGCGTCGGTCAAGGAGAAGGCCGAGGGGCAGCAGGTCTGGCAGGAGCTGAAGCCCTCGGAGCAGGTCGTCAAGATTGTTTTTGACGAGCTGGTCGAGCTGCTCGGCGGCACCTCCTCGCGCCTCGTCTTCACGAAGACGAGCCCGAACGTCGTCATGATCGTCGGCCTGCAAGGCTCGGGCAAGACGACCTCGACGGGCAAGATCGCGATGTGGCTGGCGAAGAACCAGCAGCGCAAGCCGCTCTTAGTCTCCACGGACGTGAACCGCCCGGCCGCGCGCCAGCAGCTCGCCGTCATCGCCAAGGCGACGGGCCAGTCCATCTTCGAAAAGCCCGAGTCGAACGACCCCGTCGAGCTGGCCCGCGAGGCTTTCAAGCACGCGCAGCAGACCGGCTACGACACGCTCCTCATCGACACCGCCGGCCGCCTCCACATCGACGACGAGCTGATGGAAGAACTCGTCAAGATTAAGGCCGACACGCGCCCCGTCGAAATCCTCTTCGTCGCCGACGCGATGACCGGCCAGGACGCCGTGCGTTCGGCCGAGGAGTTCCACCGCCGCGTCGGCATCACCGGCGTCGTGCTCACCAAGATGGACGGCGACGCGCGCGGCGGCGCGGCCCTGTCGATTAAGCAGGTGACGGGGCAGCCCGTGAAGTTCGTCGGCGTCGGCGAGAAGTACGACGCGCTCGAACCCTTCTACCCCGACCGTATCGCGCAGCGCATCCTCGGCATGGGCGACGTGCTCTCGCTCATCGAAGAGGTGCAGTCGAAGGTTGACCAGTCGGAGGCCGAGGCGCAGCTTGAGAAGCTTCAGAAGAACAAGTTCACGCTCGACGACTTCCGCAGCCAGCTGCGGCAGGTCAAGCGCATGGGCTCGTTCTCGAAGATCATGAAGATGCTGCCCGACCAACTCCTCGGCGGGATGGGGATGCCGCAGCTCGACGAGGAGCAGTCGGCCGAGATGGAGCAGCAGCTCAAGCGCACCGAGGCCATCATCGACTCGATGACGAGGGAGGAGCGCGAAGACCACCGGATACTCAACGCGAGCCGCCGCCGCCGCGTGGCGCGCGGGTCGGGCTCGACCGTGACGGAGGTCAACCAGCTCATCAAGCAGTACGTCGAGATGCGGCAGATGATGCAGCAGCTCTCGCGCGCGGGCCTGTTCGGCGCGCCCGGCGGCGGGGGCGGCGGCCTCAAAGGCCGTTTGATGCGCCGCGCGGCCGGCATGATGGGCATGCCCGACGTGAGCGGCATGTTGGGCGGCGGCGGCGAAGAAGGCGGACTGCCGCAACTGCCCGCCGCGCCCGGCGGCGGAGGCGGCGCGCGCCGCAAGAAGAAGCCGCGGCATAAGAAGCGGAAGTAGTCAGTATTTGGAGGATCGATGTTAGCAATCAGACTGATGCGCATGGGCGCGAAGAAGAGCCCGTCGTACCGCGTTGTCGTCAAGGAGAAGCTGTCGAAGCGCGACGGCGCCTACGTCGAGAACGTGGGCTTCTACAACCCGACCCGCAACCCGGCCGAGGTGCGCCTCGACCTGGAGCGCGTCAACTACTGGATCGAGCGCGGCGCGCAGCCGACCGACACCGTGCGGAATCTCATCCGCCAGCAGTCGAAGGCGCAGGCCGCCGAGTCGCAAGCGTCGGCCTAAACCCGAATGATGAAAGACGCCGTCGAGTTGATCGTCAAGCATCTGGTGCGCGAGGCCGAGTCGGTGGACGTGCGTGAGGTGGAGCGCGACCGCTCGACGAGCGTCATCGAGATTCGCGTGGCGCAGGCGGACGTGGGCAAAATCATCGGCCGCCAGGGGCGGACGGTGAAGGCCCTGCGCTCGCTCCTCCACGCGGCGGGCGAGAAGCAGCGCAAGCGCTACCACCTCGAAATCGTGGAATGAGCGGCGCGGATGACCTTGCAAAGGTCGAGCTGGTCGCGGTGGCGCGGGTCGCAAAGCCGCGCGGGGTGAAGGGCGAAGTCGCCTGCGACCTTCTGACCGACTTCCCCGAGCGCTTCGACGGGCTCGAAGAACTGATCGCGGTCTTCCCCGGCGGGCGGCGTGAGCGTTTGACACTCGAAGGCTCTTGGCTCCACGGCGACCGCGTCGTCCTGAAGCTCGAAGGCTTCGACAGCCCCGAGGCTTCCGCGGCGCTCGTGGGCTGCGAGCTGGCCGTCCCCGAGTCGGAGGCGGTCGAGCTGGAAGAGGGCGAGTTCTACGACTGGCAGTTGGAAGGCTGCCGCGTCGAGACGCTGGAAGGGAAAGAGGTGGGCACCGTCCGCGAGGTGCTCCACACGGGCGGCGAGGCACCCGTCCTCATCATCCGTGACGAGGCCGCGCGCGAGAACCTCGTCCCGCTCGCCGAGAGCATCTGCGTCGAGATCGACGTTGACGCGAAGCTCATCCGAGTTGACCCGCCGGACGAGCTTTTGGAACTTTAGCCCGTGCTTCGGTTTGACATCATCACGATCTTCCCCGAGTTCTTCCGCGGGGTGTTCGACTTCGGCATCGTGCGGCGGGCGCGCGCGGCGGGGCTGGTCGAGGTGGCGGCGCACGACCTGCGCGGCTGGACGCACGACCGGCACAAGGTCGTGGACGACCGGCCGTTCGGCGGCGGCGACGGGATGGTCTTGAAGCCCGAGCCGATCTTTGAGGCGGTCGAATCTTTGACGGGCTTGACGGGCGGCGCGGAGTCGTTTCGCCAGGCGAGCAAGCGCGTCGTGCTGCTCTCGCCGCAGGGGCGGCAACTTTCGCAGGCGCTCGCGGCGGAGTTGGCCGGGGCCGAACGGGTCGTCGTCGTCTGCGGCCGCTACGAGGGCGTGGACGAGCGTGTCTCGGAAGGCTTGGCGACCGACGAGGTCTCCATCGGCGACTACGTGCTCTCGGGCGGCGAGCCCGCGGCGGTCGTCCTGGTGGACGCGGTGACGCGGCTCATCCCCGGCGCTTTGGGGAGCGAGACCTCGGCGGTCAACGAGTCCTTCTCCGAAGGGATTCTCGACTTCCCGAACTACACGCGGCCCGTCGAGTTCCGCGGCCGGCGCGTGCCGGAGATTCTGTTGAGCGGCCACCACGCGGAGGTCGCGCGCTGGCGCCGCCGCGCCGCGCTCCGCAAGACGCGCCGCAACCGCCCGGACTTGTTCGCCGGTGTTGAGCTGAGTGAGAAGGAGCGCGCCGCGCTCGACGAAGAAGACGAGTGATTTGAACTAACAGATTTCGCGAGTGGTCACAGACGCCGCGCCGAAGCGGGTGCTACTGACTGCTGGCTACTGACTACCGACTACTGCTTTTCGAGGTGACATCATGAACCGCTTGGACAGTGTGGACAGCGCGCAGAGGCGCACGGACATCCCGGACTTCGCGCCGGGCGACACGGTGCGCGTGCACGTGCGCATCAAGGAGTCGGAGACGAAGGAGCGCCTCCAGGCGTTCGAGGGCGTCTGCATCGCGCGCAAGGGCGACGGCATCCGCGAGACCTTCACCGTGCGCAAGACCAGCTTCGGCGTCGGCGTCGAGCGCATCTTCCCCGTCCACGGCCCCATCATCGGCCGCGTCGAGGTGCTGCGCCGCGGCCGCGTCCGCCGCGCCAAGCTCTACTACCTGCGCAACCTGCGCGGCAAGGCCGCCCGCATCAAGGAACTCGACACGCGCAACTCCACCAAGGGCGCCGGCGGCCAGGCCCAGGGCGCCTCGGCGTCGAACAAGAGCAAGTAAAACCGTAAACGGTGAACCGCAAACCGTGACAAGTTGAGAAGGCTTCCTTCTTGTCACGGTTTACGGTTCACGTTTCTTATGGCTCGCCAGAGGCGCCAGTCGCTCATCCACACGCTGTTCGAGGAGGAGGCGCGCGGCCGTGGGTTCGGGCGCGTGGCCGGGCTCGACGAGGTGGGGCGCGGGGCGCTGGCGGGGCCGGTGGTGGCGGCGGCCGTCATCCTCGACCCTTCGGCGGCGATTCCGGAAGGGCTCGACGACTCGAAGAAGCTGACCGCGTTGCAGCGCGAGCGCATCAGTGAGGAGTTGAGGCGTTCGGCCGTCTGCTACGCCTACGGGCTCATCAGCCCGGAAGAGATCGACGCGACGAACATCCTCGTCGCCACGCGGCGCGCGATGTTGCAGGCCCTTGAGCAACTGCAACCGTGCGCCGACTTTCTTTTAATCGACGCCCTCCAACTGCGCGAGTCGCCTTTGCCGCAGAAGGCGATCATCCGCGGCGACTCGGCCTCGGCCTCCATCGCCGCCGCCTCCGTCCTCGCCAAGACCTACCGCGACGCGCTCATGCGCGACTACGACGCGCAGTTCCCGCACTACGGCTTCGCGCGTCACGTCGGCTATGGCACCCGCGACCACTGGGCCGCGCTCAAGGCCCACGGCTGCTGCCCCATCCACCGCCGCACCTTCCGCGGCGTCGTCAGTCAGGAAGAATAAGGCCCACGCTCAGACCTGTTCGACGGCCTCGCGCAGCTCCAGTTCGGAGATGGCGAACGTCGCGTCAGTCCCGGGGTTCTCCAACACGACCCCGACCGTGCCGTAGGTGAACCTTGAGTCGCGCACGGACGAGACCAGCACGTCGTTGACGTGAACGCGCAGGTGGTCGTTGTAGGCGACCACGCGCAGGCGGTTGGCGACGCCCACTCCGGGGCGCAGCGCGGGGTGTGAGGCGAAGTCCACCAGAATGCTCCACTTCTTCTCGCTCGCCTTGTCGTAGCGGGCGACGCAGTAGTTCCCCTTCGGCGCGATGTCCACGCAGTAGTGGCCCTCGTCGGTGGAGCGGAAGTCGAACCCGAGCCGGCATTGTTTCGTCACGTCCCCGACTTCGAGGAAAGTGATCGTCATCGCCGCGTCGATGTTGTCGAAAGACCCGTGGGATTCGAGCAGCCAGGAGGTGGTCTCCCGCTTCGGAAACTTTCCGACGAGCTGCGGCGGCCCGCCTCCGCCGACGCTCAGTCGCTCCTTCTGGTAGACGCGCCAGCCCGGGAGTTCGAGGTCTCGGAAGTCTGCCCCGAGCAAAAGCTCCCCGAGGCGCGGGCCGCCGCGCTCGGACAGGTCGTAGAGCTGGCCGCAGTAAGGGCAGGCGGCGAAGCGCCCGCCGGCGAGCGGGATGGACGCCCCGCAGCGGTCACAACTCAGCGAACGCGGCTTGCCCCCTTCAGACGTCGCGCCCATATGAATCCTCTAAGCTTCGCCCACGGCCTCGCCCCGGCTCAGTTGTCGGAGTCTTCGTCCACGTCTTCGAGGAAGAGCCGCGAGCGCCCGATCTGCTCGCGCTTCTCGGCCGGCTTGAGCGGCCGCTCGCCGCGCCAGCGCTCCTCGGTCGTCAGGCGCACGCCCGTCAGGTAGTTCTCGCTGACCTTCACCGCGGGCCAGCGCGGCCCCTGCGGCCGGTGGTAGTTGAAGGCGTCTTTGCCGATGAGCAGGAAGCGGCCCGAGTTCGCGTCGTAGCGGAAGCGGTGCGTCAGATCGGCCACGTCCGTCATCCCGTAGTTCTGGTTGACGACGAGCACGCCGCCTTTGACGGACAGGTTGAAGATGTACTGCGGGACGGCCGGCACGAGCAGCTTCGTCGCCAGCCCCGCGCGGCGCAGCCGCCCGCCCTCCGACGAGAGCAGAACCAACAGCGCCTGTGACTCCGGCGCCGCGCCCACGCCCGACGAGTCGTAATCGCCCGGCACCAGCCGCAGCGCTAAGTCGGCCCGCCCGTCGCCGTCGAGGTCGCCCTCCGCGCGCCCGTCAACCTTCCACCCTGCGGGGACGAACTCTTTCTCCCCCGCGCCCTCCGCCGGCACGCGCGCCGTGTCGAAGGCGGGCGCGTCCTGGGCCGCGGCCGACGCGCACATCAGCAGAGTCAAACAACAGGCCGCTAGCGCAAACGCCCACGCCTGACGATTCATCACACCGCCCCTCCGCAAGATGATTTGAAACGCGTAAAAGCTCGGACAGGATAACACGAACGACCCGGCAGCGCGGCGCAGTATATCACGCGGAATCGGCGTGTTATGCTGCGGTACGTAGACGGGCACGCTCTGTTCACCCTTGAGGTCTCGGAAGCTTTAACCCGGCGGTCGGGGTCGTAATTCTTCTATCGTGCACATAGCGATTGACGCGCACTCGGTGGGGACGGGGCTGGCGGGGAACGAGACGTATGCGGCCAACCTCGTCGAGGCGTTGGCGGAGGTAGACCGGAAGAACCGTTACACGGTCTACGTGACGAGGGCGGAGGCGGAGGCGCGGTTCGGGGGGCGTTGGGGGAACGTCTCGGTGCGGAGGACGGCGCCGCACACGCCGCTGGTGAGGATACCTCTGACGCTGTCGGCGGAGTTGAGGCGGCGGCCGGTGGACTTACTGCACGTGCAGTACACGGCGCCGCCGCTCGCGCCGTGCCCGGTGGTGGCGACGATCCACGACCTCTCTTTCGAGCACATCCCCGAAACTTTCAAGCGGCGCAGTCGTGTACAACTCAGGCTCACCGTGCGCGCGACGGCGCGGCGCGCGGCGCACGTCATCGCGCCTTCGGAGTACACGCGGCGCGACCTCGTCGAGACCTACGGGCTCGACCCGGCGCGCGTGACGGCGATCCCCCTGGCGGTCGCGCCGCGCTTCCGCCCCGTCGCAGACGCGGCCGAGCTGGCGCGCGTCCGCGGGCGTTACGGCATCAAGGGCGAGTACGTGCTGGCGGTCGGCTCGATTCAGCCGCGGAAGAATCTGGCGCGGCTCGTGCGCGCCTATTCGGCCTTGCGCCGCGGGCGCGGGAGGAGTAATCTGCCGCAACTGGTTCTCGTCGGCAAAAAAGCCTGGCTCTACGGCGACACGCTGACAGCAATTGAAGAAGAAAGGCTCGGCGACTCGGTAGTCCTGACCGGGTACGTATCGGAGGGTGACCTCCCGGCACTGTACACGGGGGCGCTTCTGTTCGCCTACCCCTCCTTCTACGAGGGCTTCGGCCTGCCGCCGCTCGAAGCGATGAGTTGCGGCGCGCCCGTCCTGACGGGGAATCGGACGAGTCTGCCGGAGGTGGTCGGCGACGCCGGCCTGACGGTTGACCCTTTCGACACCGGCGCGCTGGCCGACGGCCTCGCGCGGCTCATTGACGACGACGCCCTGCGCGCACACCTGCGTGAGCGCGGACTACAAAGGGCGCGCTCTTTCGACTGGCGGGACACGGCCCGCATGACCTTACAGGTTTACAGGAGAGTGATGAATGACGAGTGATGAATGATGAATATGGCCTCGTGGTGATATTCATCATTCATCACTCGTCATTCAGCATTAATCGTACATGCGTATCGCCATTCTGGGGACGAGGGGGATTCCGGCCAGCTACGGGGGGTTCGAGACTTTCGCCGAGCAGCTCTCGACACGGCTGGTCGCGCGGGGACACGACGTGACGGTCTACTGCCGCGCGCACTACGTCAGCCCCCGCCAGATCGAGTACAAGGGCGTCCGCCTCCAGGTGCTCCCCACCATCCGCCACAAATATTTCGACACCGTCGTCCACGCCGGGCTCTCCGCCCTCCACGCCGCGGCTTTGCGGCGCTTCGACGCCGCGCTCATCTGCAACGCCGCCAACGCGCCCTTCGCGCCGGTGCTGCGCGCCGCGGGCGTGCCCGTCGCCATCAACGTGGACGGGCTCGAACACAAGCGGCGCAAGTGGAACTGGCTGGGGAAAAACTACTACCGCGTGGCCGAGCGCCTCTCGGTCTGGCTGCCGAACGAGACGGTGACGGACGCGCGCGTCATTCAGGACTACTACCTGGCGAAGTACCGCGCGGGCTCGACGATGATCGCCTACGGCGCGGAGGTCGAGCGGCGGGCCGACCGGCAGGCCGTCGCGCGCTGGGGCGTCGAGCCGAACCGCTACGTCCTCTACGTCTCGCGCCTGGAGCCGGAGAACAACGCCGAGATGGTCATCGAGGCGTTCCGCCGCGTGCGCACGCCGCAGAAGCTCCTCGTCGTCGGCGACGCGCCCTACGCGCACGAGTACATCGCGCACCTGCGCTCGCTCGCGCGCCGCGACCGAAGGATCGTCTTCACCGGCTTCGTCTTCGGCGACGCCTACCGCGCCTTGCAGCAGAACGCCTTCTGCTACGTCCACGCCACGGAGGTCGGCGGCACGCACCCGGCGCTCCTCGAAGCGATGGGCTACGGCAACTGCGTGCTGACCCTGAACACGCCCGAGAACGTCGAGGTGACGGGCGACGCCGCCATCCACTACCTCGACACGGATGACCTCGCCGCGCAGTTGCAGCGGGTGCTCCGCGGCGGCGCGATGGTCACGCAGTACCGGCAGCGCGCGCAGGCGCGCATCCGCGAGCGCTACGACTGGGAGCACGTCGTCGAACAGTACGAGGGCCTCTTCGCCCGGATGGCGGGCTTGGAGCTGCCCGCGCCCGCCTTCGTCGCCGCCGGCACGCAGGCCGCGGAACACGCGCGCGACGAGTCCGTCTTAAAGAAAAGCTGAGCCACTACGCCGGGAGCGCGGGCATCCCTGCCCGCCATGAGCGCCGCAGGCGCGAAGACAAGGAGGCGCTTTAACTCTACCCTGAGTTAAAGCGCCTCTCAGCTTTCGCGCTTTCGCGCTCATGGCGGGCAGGGATGCCCGCGCTCCCGGCTTTAGAACTTGATCGACTTCACGTCCGCCGGCTTGGCGAAGAGGGAGTCGGGGACGGGCTGGTTGACCTCGACCGTGTCGTAGTTGACGCGGCTCGACTGGACGCCGGCGCGGTAGTGGTCGATGACGAAGGGGAAGCGCGCGCCCTGGATGTTGAGGAACTGCGCGTAGCGGTCTTCCTCCTCGACCCGCTCGCCGTCCGCGCCCTCCTTCTTGTAGACGACTTTGGCGGGCAGACCCTCGCGCGCGTCGAACTCGAACTCGGCCTCGAAGCCGTCGGGGTAGGTGAGGCGGACGACCTCGTTGCGGCGCGCGAGCCCGGCCTCGCGCCGCCCGACGTAGGCGAGGCTCGCGCCCTCCGCGCGCCACCAGCCGCGCAGGATGTTGTCGATGCTCGTCCGGATCGTCGTGCGGATGCCGGCCAACTGCTCGGGCGTGAGGTCGTTAAGCATCCTCTTCTTGCCGTCGAAGGCCCAGCCGGTGTCGCCCGCGAAGGTCTGGATGAAGTGGCTGCCCTTGAACTCCGTGCGGTCGCGGTCGGGGAGGACGAGGTAGTCGCGGAAGGTGTCGGGGATGCCCGACACGCCGTCGCGGAACTCCGTGAAGTAGCCCTTCGAGACGACCGTCCGCACGCCGAGGAAGGACGGCCCGCCCATCACCTCGACCGCGCGCGTGACGACCGCCAGGGCCTTCTCGTCAACCTTCGCGTCCGCCTTCGGCTTCGCCTCGCCGCCGTCCTTCTGCGCGCGCGCCGCCAGCGGGGTGAAGAGCAGCAGCGCCGCGACGAACAACGGCGCGAAGAGGTAGAGCGTCTTTCTCATGGCGAAATTTATAAACGCGCGCGGGGAGGGAAGGCAAACGCCGGGCGCGCCGTTGACGGGAAAACGAGGGGGCTCCGACTACCGGCGTAGTCGGAGCCCCCTCGGCCGTGAGCCTTTGCCAAGTCCTTAGCTTTCGGCGCGGACGACGACCTCGCCGTCAACGACGTCGGCGACGAAGCTCGAAGCCTCCTTCCACATCGCGGTGATGGGGAGCTTGACCTTCTCGTCGATGTGGCGCTTGAGGAAGCGCGCGCCGTAGGCCGGGCTGTAGCCCTTCTCGGTCAGCAGGTCGAGCGCGGCCGGAGTCACGCGGCAGCCCTTGCCCTGCTGCTCCATCTGGCGGCAGAGCTTGTTGGTGTAAATCTTCGCGATGTCGCGCACCTCGTCCATCATGAGCGGCGAGAAGACGACGATCTCGTCGATGCGGTTGCGGAACTCGGGCGAGAACCGAGTCTCCGCGGCCTTCATCACGTCGCCCTTGATGGCCTTCACGTCGCCCAGCGTCTTCGTGCCGAACCCGAACGGCTTCTCGTACTTCTTGAAGTTCTCCGAGCCGAGGTTCGAGGTCATGATGATGATCGCGTCGCTGAGATAGACCTTCTTCCCGCGCCCGTCCGTCAGCCAGCCCTCGTCGAAGGCTTGCAGGAAGAGGTTCATCAAGGTCGGCGAAGCCTTCTCGACCTCGTCGAGCAGCAGAACCGTGTAGGGGTTCTCCCGCAACTGCTCGGTCAGGACGCCGCCGCGCTCGCTGCCGACGATGCCGCGCGGCATGCCGATGAGCTTCTCGATGCCGATGGTGCCGTCCTGGTACTCGGACATGTCGATGCGCACCATCTTCTCCTCGTCGCCGAACATGAACT
>Ga0213876_10001359_pt1 | contig 15304 bp, 10 predicted proteins | sample BarmaccomBMRX_R9_FD_160113 | JGI IMG/M metagenome (GOLD analysis project Ga0213876, IMG submission 160113) | Root-associated microbial communities from Barbacenia macrantha in rupestrian grasslands, the National Park of Serra do Cipo, Brazil - RX_R9 | ecosystem: Host-associated > Plants > Roots...
GAAGACGAGGGTCAGCTTCTCGTCCTCGGTCATGGTCGGCAGGAGCAAGGCGACGCGCCGATCGGGCGAAAGCGTCGGGTTCATCCATGGCCGCGCCGCGGCGGCCGGCGCGTTGCGGGGCGGCGCGAAGGACGAGGCGGCGGCAGGGGCGAGCAGGGAAGCGGCGGCGGCGGCGAGGGCGAGCGTCTTCATCATCGATCGGCGAAGCCTTTTCTTTCGAGCGGGGTTGAGCCTACACGGCCCCGCACCACTTTGGTAGCGCTACCAACACTCGCCTTCCGGGAGAAATCGACGTGATCAACGGAGAGATGTTCATCGGCGGTCGCGCCGTCAAAGGCTCGGTCGGCGAGGTGCGCGGCGTCGACCCGGCGACGGGGGAGACGCTGGAGCCCGCTTATGCGGGTGCGACTCGGGAGCAACTGGACGAGGCCTGCCGCCTCGCCTGGGAGGCATTCGATTCTTATCGCGCCGTCGAGCCGGAGTTGCGCGCCAAATTCCTCGACACGATCGCGGACAATATCGTCGGCCTCGGCGAGGAGCTCGTCGCGCGCACGATCGCCGAGAGCGGCCTGCCGCGGCCGCGGGTGGAGGGCGAACGCGGCCGCACCGCGGGGCAGCTGCGGCTGTTCGCGCAGGTCGTGCGGGAGGGGCGCTACGTCGAGGCGCGGATCGATCCGGCCCAGCCCGAGCGCAAGCCGCTGCCGAGGCCGGACGTGCGCTCGCGCAAGATCCCGCTCGGCCCGGTGGCCGTGTTCGGCGCCTCGAACTTCCCACTCGCTTTCTCCGTCGCCGGCGGCGATACCGCGTCGGCTCTCGCCGCGGGCTGTCCGGTCGTCGCCAAGGCGCATCCGGCGCACCCCGGCACGTCGGAGCTGGTCGGACGCGCGATCCGCGACGCGGTCGAGGCGTGCGGCCTGCCCGAAGGTGTTTTCTCGCTCGTGTTCGACTCGGGCTACGAGATCGGCCAGGCACTGATCGCCGATCCGCGCATCAAGGCCGTCGGCTTCACCGGCTCCCGGCGCGGCGGGCTTGCCCTCATGAAGATCGCCCAGGCGCGGCCCGAGCCGATCCCCGTCTACGCCGAGATGAGTTCGATCAATCCTGTGCTGCTGTTCCGGGGAGCGCTGGAGGAGCGCGGGCCGCAGATCGCGCAGGCCTTCGTCAACTCGCTGATGATGGGGGCGGGGCAGTTCTGTACCAGCCCCGGCCTGCTGCTCGCCATCGAGGGCGAGGGGCTGGACCGCTTCACCGCAGCGGCGGCGACCGCGCTCCGGGAAACAGCGCCCGGAACGATGCTCACTCCCGGCATCCACCAGGCTTATTGCGCCGGAGTCGAGGCGCTGGCGCGGCACCCGAAGGTCGACACCGTCGCACGCGGCAAGGCCGGCCACAATTATCAGGGCCAGGCGGGCCTGTTCTCGACCGGCGCCGACGCCTTCCTGGCCGACGCGCAGCTCAAGGAGGAAGTGTTCGGCTCCTCCTCGCTCGTCGTCCGCTGTCCGGACGACGCGGCCCTGGCCGAGGTGGTGGAGAGCCTCGAAGGCCAGCTCACTGCCTCGCTCCATATCGCCGAGGCCGACCATGACGACGCGCGCCGGCTCCTCCCGGTGCTGGAGCGCAAGGTCGGTCGCATCCTGGTCAACGGCTTCGGCACCGGCGTCGAGGTCACCCATGCGATGGTCCATGGCGGCCCCTTCCCCTCCACGTCCGACGGCCGCTCGACCTCGGTCGGCTCGATGGCGATCGACCGCTTCCTGCGTCCCGTCGCCTACCAGGATCTGCCCGACGATCTGCTGCCCCCGGAGCTGCGCGACTCGAACCCGCGCCGTATCGACCGGCTGGTCGACGGCAAGGCGATGGTGGTGGAAGCGGGTTGACACCGCGCGGCGGCAGGCAGAATGGTAGCGCTACCAACGTGGCGCGCGGATAAGGCGGAGAGGGTGGAGCAGGCATTTTCGGCGGCGATGCTGCCGGTCGACCTCGACGATGCGAGTCTCGCGGGTCGGCTGCAGCTCGAGGCGGGCCCCACGCCGGTGGTGGTACGCGATGGCGCCGTCTTCGACGTCTCCCGTACGGCACCCACCGTTTCCGACCTCATGGACCGCGCCGATCCCGCCTCGGCCGACGGGGAGCGGCTCTTTTCGACCGAGGAGTTGATCGCGCGCGTCGCCGCCTCCGCGCCCGGCGCCTTCCTTCTCTCGCCCGTCGACCTGCAGGTGGTGAAGGCGGCGGGGGTGACGTTCGCCGTCTCCGCGGTCGAGCGCGTGATCGAGGAGCGGGCGCGCGGCGATGCGGACCAGGCGGCCGGTATCAGGGCGATGCTCGAGGAGCGGATCGGCGGCGGCATCCGCGCCGTCGTGCCCGGCTCGGACGAGGCAATGCGGCTGAAGCATGCGCTGATCGACGAAGGGATGTGGTCGCAATATCTCGAGGTCGCCATCGGTCCCGACGCCGAGATCTTCACCAAGTCGCCAATCCTGTCGACGGTCGGCTGGGGCGGCGCGATCGGCGTCCGGTCCGACTCGACCTGGAACAACCCCGAGCCCGAAGTGGTGCTGGTCGCCGACAGCCGGGGACGGGCCAAGGGCGCGACGCTCGGCAACGACGTCAATCTGCGGGACTTCGAGGGCCGCAGCGCCCTCCTCCTCTCCAAGGCTAAGGACAATAACGCCTCCTGCGCGATCGGCCCGTTCATCCGCCTGTTCGACCGCGGGTTCACCATGGACGACGTGCGCGCGGCGGAGGTCGAGCTGGTCGTCGAGGGCGCCGACGATTTCCGGCTCGAAGGCCGCAGCGAGATGCGCCAGATCAGCCGCGACCCGGAAGAATTGCTCCGCCAGGCGATGAGCGAGCATCATTTCCCGGACGGCTTCACGCTCTTCCTCGGCACCCTGTTCGCGCCGGTCCAGGACCGCGACGAGCCGGGCCGCGGCTTCACCCACAAGGAAGGCGACGTGGTGCGGATCGGCGCGCCGCGGATCGGCGTATTGCAAAACCGGGTGACGACTTCCAAGGCGGCGCCGCCGTGGCGCTTCGGGGTGCGCGCGCTGATGCGCAACCTCGCCGCGCGCGGCCTGCTCGGACCCTCATCCCGACAGGAGCGGACGTGACCGAGAAGCAGGACAGGCGGGCCATCTATCCAAGCCTCGAGGGCAGGCGCGTCCTTATCACCGGCGGCGGCTCGGGCATCGGCGCCGGCATCGTCGAGGCGTTCGTGCGGCAGGGCAGCGACGTCGTCTTCTTCGATATCGCCGACGAGCCCTCGCGCCAGCTCGTCACCGGCCTCGGCGCGGAGCGGCTCTGCTACGAGCGCGTCGACCTCACCGACATCGCGGCGACCCAGGCGACGATCCGCCGGCTGATCGACGACGGCGGCGCGTTCGATGTCCTCGTCAACAATGCCGGCAATGACGACCGCCACGATTGGGAGGAGGTCGACGAGGCCTATTGGGATCAGCGCATGGCGGTGAACCTCAAGCACCTCTTCTTCTGCACCCAGGCGGTGGTGCCGGGGATGCGGGAGAAGGGGGGCGGCGTGGTCGTCAATTTCGGCTCGATCTCCTGGCACCTCGGCATTCCGGAGCTCGCCGTCTACCAGACGGCGAAGGCGGCGATCGAAGGCATGACCCGCGCGCTGGCCCGGGAGCTCGGCCCCGACGGCATCCGCGTCAACTGCGTCGTGCCCGGAAACGTCAGGACTCCCCGCCAGCTGCAATGGTATACGCCCGAGGGCGAGGCCGAGATCGTCGCCGCCCAGTGCCTCCCGGGCAGGCTGGCGCCCGAGGACGTCGCCTCGCTCGTCCTCTTCCTCGCGTCCGACGATGCGCGGCTGATGACGGGGCACGAGGTGTTCATCGACGCGGGATGGCGGTGAGATGGCGGAGCCAAGAAACGTCTGGGACCTCCATTGCGAACTGGGCGAAGGCCCGGTCTGGGTCGAAGGGGCGCTCTGGTTCGTCGACATCAAGACGCAGAAGATCCACCGCTACGATCCGGCCGGCGGCGGCCGGCGGAGCTGGGACGCGCCGGAGCAGGTGGGCTTCATCCTGCCGGAGGAAGGCGGGGCGTTCATCGCCGGCCTGCAGAGCGGCTTGCATCGCTTCAACCCCGAGAGCGGCGGCTTCGATCTCATCGCGGAGATGGAGCCGGAGCGGCCGGACAACCGGCTGAACGATGCCGTCGCCGACCCGGCCGGGCGCATGTGGTTCGGCACCATGGACAATGGCGAGCGCGACAGGAGCGGGGCCTTCTACCGCTACGAGCGCGGCATCGTGGTGCGCACTCACATCGAAGGGATCGCCATCACCAATGGACCGTGCGTGTCGCCGGACGGGCGCATCCTCTATTTCGTCGACACGCTGGGGGGGACGATCGAGGCGGCGGACATCCACTCCGACGGCTCGCTCGGGCCGCGCCGGCCGTTCGTCAGGATCGACCCGAAGGAGGGACATCCGGACGGTCCGACGATCGACAGCGAGGGATGCGTCTGGATCAGCCTCTACGCGGGATGGGAGGCGCGGCGCTATTCGCCGACGGGTAAGCTGGTCGATCGGGTGCGCTTCCCGGTCTCCAACATCACGAAGATCGCCTTTGGCGGGGACGATCTACGCACGGTCTACGCGACGACGGCGCGGCAACTCCTGAAGCCCGAGCAGATCGCGAAACAGCCGCAGATTGGCGATCTTTTCGAGTTCCGGGTGGATGTGCCGGGCGTGCCGTGCCCACGAGTGGCGCGGTGAAGGCCGCGGCGGCCCTCACCGCTTTTCTCCTCGCTGGCGCGGCGCAGGCGGCGCCGGTCCTCCACCCGCTCTTTTCCGACCATGGCGTGCTCCAGCGCGACCGGCCGATCCGCATCTGGGGCAAGGCCGATCCCGGAGAGCGGGTGAGCGTGACGCTCGGCGCCGGCCGCGCCGAGGCGGTGACGGGGGCGGACGGCGTCTGGCGGGCAACCTTGCCGGCGATGGCGGCGGGCGGGCCGTACCGGCTCGAGGCGGTCGGCGGGAACGGGGCGCGTGTCGTCGCCGAGGACATGCTGGTCGGCGACGTCTGGCTCTGCTCGGGCCAGTCGAACATGGAGCTGCAGCTCTCGCGCGTGCTCAACAACCAGAGCGAGATCGAAAGCGCCAACGATCCGCAGCTGCGCATTCTGACGGTGCCGCGCAAGACGGCTACGGCGCCGGCCTACGGCTTCGGCGGCCCGGTCGGCTGGTCGCCCGTGACGCCGCAGTCGGTGCCCGGCTTCTCGGCCGCCTGCTACTATCTGGCGCGACAGCTCAGGGCGTCGCAGAACGTGCCGGTCGGCGCGATCAACGCGACCTGGGGCGGCACGGCGATCCGCTCCTGGCTGGACGTCGGCGCCGGCCGCGCCGTGGGCGGCCGCGACGCCGAGCTGCTCGACCTCTACCGGCGCGATCCGCTCGCCGGCAACCGGGCGTTCGGCACGCTCTGGCAGGCCTGGTGGGAGAGCCACGCGCACCAGGCGCCGTGGCGCGACGCGTCCGCCCTCGCGTGGAAGCCGATGCCGAAGATCGCCTATTGGGAGACGTGGGGCGACCCCGCCTTCGCCAGCTTCGACGGCATCGTCTGGGGCAGGAAGGTGGTGCGGCTTACCGCCGATGAGGCGGCGCGGGCGGAGACCCTGTCTCTCGGCGTCGTCGACGAGATCGACGAGACCATCGTCAACGGCGTGCCGGTCGGCAATACCTTCGGCTGGGACGTCGATCGCGATTACCGGCTGCCCAAGGGCCTGCTCCACGCCGGCGACAACGTGATCCTCGTCGCCCTCATCGACTCGTGGGGCTATGGCGGCTTCCAGGGCCCGGCGGCGAAGCTCCGGCTCGGCCTCGCCGGCGGCGGATCGGTGCCGCTCGGCGAGGGGTGGGACTATGCGGTGGCGCCGTCCGGCATCGGCGATCCTCCGCGCGCGCCGTGGGACGCGGCGGCAGGCCTGTCGCCGATCTATTCCGGCATGGTCGCGCCGCTCGGCGCCTACGGCCTCAGGGGCGTCGCCTGGTACCAGGGGGAGACCGATGCCGGCTCGCCGGCCGGCTATGCCGCCAAGCTCGAGGCCATGATGGCGGGGTGGCGCCGCCAGTTCGAGGCGCCGGCCCTACCGTTCCTCGTCGTCAGCCTCGCCAATTTCGGCAACCCCGCCAGCGCCCCCGTCGAGAGCGGCTGGGCACAGATCCGCGAGGCCCAGCGCGAGGCGGCGCTGCACGACGGCCGCGCCGCGGTGGTCGTCACCCTGGACATTGGCGACCGGTTCGACATCCATCCCGGGCAGAAGCTGGAGGTCGGGCGGCGGCTCGCCCAGGCGGCGCGCGCGCTCGCCTACGGCGCCGACGTGCCGCCGTCGGGGCCGGAGATCGTCGCCGCGCGGCGCACGGCGGCGGGCATCCTGCTCAGCTTCCGCGGCGTCAAGGGAAGCCTCCATGCGTGGAGCGGCGCGCACCCGCTCGGTTTCGAGCTGTGCGCCGAGACGCAGCAGAGCTGCCGCTATGCCGACGCCGTCGCCGAAGGCGCGACGGTGCGCGTCGCCGACGACGGCCGCCCGGCGACCCGCGTCCGCTATGCCTGGGCCGACTCGCCGGTGGTGAACCTGTTCGACGAGGCGCCGCTGCCGGCCGGGCCGTTCGAGGTGCCGATCGGGCGCTGAGCTCAGCGCCGCGGCAGGCGCTGCAACAGGAGCGTTTCCAGCAATTGCTGCCGCATGTCGTCCCGCAGGGACTGCGGCACCGTCGTCAGCGGCGCGGCGTTGCCGGGTGCCGCGTTCAGTGCGGCGACGAGCGCGGGCTCGAAGCTGCGGCACGTCGCGAAGGCGCGTTCGCCGATCACGTCGACCGAGTCCGCGGCATGCTCGGCCGCATAATCGTAGAGGCAGGAAGACCAGCGTCCGAGCGCGGCTTCGACGGCCGGCTCCTGGTCCGGCTCGGTAAGGCGCCAGGCAATCCGCTGAAAGAAGATGTCGGCGATCGGCTTCCCCTGTCGGTCCCGCGCCGGGGTGAACCGCGCCCTCTCCTGGAGCAGACGGCAGGTGGCGGTGTCGAGGCTCTCGAAGCCGCTCGACTCGATCACTCGGCAGCCGGTCGGTCGGCCGTTCTCGTCGACCTCCAGGCGCACCCTGACGCCGCCTTGCTCCCCGGCGGCAATGGCCGACGGCGGGTAATCGGCCGCCGAGATGAGGCCGGCCAGGCTTTTGCCGACCACCGGACGGACATGCTCGCGCGGGCCCTCGCGCCGAAAGCGGACGACGTCGATCACCGTCTGCCGCATCAGCCGCCGCAAGTCGGGCGGCCAGGGCGATGCACCGGCCGGCGCCGGCATGCCTGCGAGCGTGCCCTTCACCGCGCGCTCGGTGTCCGTGCAGGCTGCGAAGGCCTGATCGGCGATGGCATCGAAGCTCGCCGGGCCGTCCGCGAGCGGCTGCACAGCCTTGGCGAGACACCAGAGATAGGGCTGGACGGCGCCGGCGATGGCGGTGTCGAGCGGCGTCTTGGGGCTTATCCGCCAGTTCACGGTCTGCGAGTACGTGTCCGGGACCGGGCGCCCCCGGCGGTCGCGGGCGGGGCTGAAGCGGGCCCGCTCCCGTAGCAGCGCGCAGGTGGCGGCATCGAGGCTTGCCGAGCCGCTCGACTGCACCACGGTGCAGGCGGAGACGCTGCCGGCGGCATCGATGTCGAGGCGGACGGTGACATTCCCCTGCTCGTCGGCGCGCAGAGCGGCCAGAGGATAATCGTCGGTCGAGATCAGGCTGACGAGGCCGCGTCCGAGCGGGTGCGCCGGTTCGCGCGGCGGCGGTCCGGTTCCGGCGCTCAGCAGGGCGGCAGCCGCGAGGCCGGCGAGGAAGCCGTTCATGGCGAGCTGCCAGCCTCGGCCGCGCGGAGCTGCGCGATGCGCTTCAGCACCGTTTCCCGGATCCCTTGCCGCAGTTCCCGGGGAACCTCGCTCACTGGGGTGGCCCCTTTCGGAACGGTGGCCGCGATCGCGGTGAGCATGCCCCGCTCCCCTTGGGTACAGGCCGCGAAGGCGCGGTCGGCCACGCTCTCGGCGGGATCGTGGCCGCGCGCCTGGCTGCCGGCCTCGGTCAGCAGGCAATTCACCCACGCCTGCGCCGCGGCGTCGAGCGCCGGCTCGCGCACGGGCCCCGCGATGCGCCAGGCGATCTTCTGCAGATAGACGTCCGGGACCGGTCGGCCGGCCGCGTCGCGCGCGGGCGTGAAGGCCGCCCGGCTTTGCAGGATATCGCACGTGGCGGCATCGAGGCTGGGCGTGCCGCTGGACTGGACCACGGTGCAGCCAGCCACCTTCCCGGCGGCGTCGATCGCCAGCCGGACCTGGACGAGACCCTGTCGGTTCGCCCGGAGCGCGTCCTCGGGGTAGTCGGCGTACGAGATCGGCGGACGGTCATAGGTCGGCGCGGCGCGCGCCGCCGGGGGCGCCGCGCCGGTCAGGAGAAGGGCCAGGAAACCAAGCATCGCACGAGCTTAGCCGTCGACCGAGGCCTCCGCCATGGGCTTCAATGATTGTGTCGCGGCGTCGTGTCGGAAGTGCCCCGGTAGCGGAGCGCGAATTCGAGGACGCCGCCTTCGGCGAGCTGCCCGGTCTCCTCGCGGAAGAGCTGCTCCCAGGGCGTGTTGCTCTCGGGAACCGGCGGCGGCCCGGCGGCGATGCGGCGGCGGATCTCGTCTTCGCTCACGAGAGCGTCGCAGCTTCCCTGGTTGAGGTCGATGCGGATCGTGTCGCCGGTCTTCAGCCAGGCGAGGCCGCCGCCGGCCGCGCTCTCGGGGGAGGCGTTGAGAATCGACGGGCTGTCGGAAGTGCCGGACTGGCGGCCGTCGCCGAGTGTCGGCAGGCTCTGAATGCCGCGCTGGAGGAGGTGGTCGGGCGGCTGCATGTTCACCACCTCCGCGGAGCCGGGCCAGCCGAGAGGGCCGGCGCCGCGGATGACGAGGATGCAATTCTCGTCGATCCCGAGCGCGGGGTCGTTGATGCGGTGGTGATAGTCGTCCGATCCGTCGAAGACGATCGCGCGCGCCTCGAACACGCCCTCATGCCCCCGTTGGCTGAGATAGCGGCGGCGGAAATCCTCCGAGATCACGCTGGTCTTCATGATGGCAAAGTCGAACAGGTTGCCCTTGAGGACGAGGAAGCCGGCGCGCCGCTTCAGCGGCTCGGCGAAGGGGCGGATGACCTCGCGGTCCGTCGCCTGGCGGCCTTCGAGGTTCTCCGCCATGGTGCGGCCGGTCACCGTCATCTCGCCGCCGTCGAGCTTGCCGGCCTGGAGCAGCTCCCAGAGCACGGCGGGGACGCCGCCGGCGCGATGGAAGCGTTCGGAGAGGAAGCGGCCCGCCGGCTGCATGTCGACGAGCAGCGGCAGGTCGTAGCCGTGCTCCATCCAGTCCTCGCTCCGGATCTCGACGCCGGCGTGGCGCGCCATGGCGACGATATGCGGCTGCGCATTGGACGAGCCGCCGATCGCGGTGACCAGGCGGATCGCGTTGAGGAAGGAGCCGCGGGTCAGGATCTTCGACGGGCGCAGGTCCTCATAGGCGAGGTCGACGATGCGGCGGCCGGTCTCGTAGGCGATCTGGCCGCGCTCGCGATAGGGCGCGGGGATCGCCGCCTGGCCGGGGAGCGAGAGGCCGAGCGCTTCGGAGACGGCGTTCATCGTGTTGGCCGTGCCCATCGTGTTGCAATGGCCGAGCGATGGGGCGGAATCGGTGGCCCGGCGGAGGAACTCCTCCTCGTCGATCTCGCCGGCGCCGAGCAAGCGGCGCGAACGCCAGATGACGGTGCCCGAGCCGACCAGCTCGCCGTCGTGCCAGCCGTCGAGCATCGGGCCGCCGTTGAGCGTGATGGCGGGGATGTCGACCGTCGAGGCGGCCATGATCGAGGCGGGGGTGGTCTTGTCGCAACCGGTGGTGAGGACGACGGCGTCGATCGGGTAGCCGTTCAATATCTCGACGAGGCCGAGATAGGCGAGGTTGCGGTCGAGCGCCGCCGTCGGGCGGCGGCAATTCTCGAAGATCGGGTGGAGCGGGAATTCCATCGGTATGCCGCCCGCGTCGCGGATGCCGGCGCGGATGCGGTGGACGAGCTCGAGATGGACCCGGTTGCACGGTGCGATGTCGGAACCGGATTGGGCGATGCCGACGATCGGCTTCCCCGAGCGAAGCTCGTCGGGCGTGACCCCGTAGTTCATGAATCGCTCGAGGTATAGCGCCGCCATGTCGCTCCGCCCCGGCGCGGCGAACCACGCGCGCGAGCGGAAGGGGCGGGCAGGGGTGCGATCGGTCATATGTGGCTCCATTCTGCCTCCCCGTCCGCGAAGCGGAGGGGGAGGGGGACCGCCGGAGGCGGTGGAGGGGTAACTGGCGCCGGATCCGGAGGTTCTCGCGAGAAACTCAGATCGTCGCGCCGGTCACCCCTCCACCAGCTACGCTGGTCCCCCTCCCCATCTCCGATGGGGAGGCACGCGGGCTACCCCCGCATCTCCTCGAGCTCCTTGCCCTTGGTCTCGTGGATGAACTTCTGGACCAGGAAGAAGCTGATCAGGGCCGAGACGGCGTAGAACACGTAGCTGCCCGCCAGGCTCCACTTGGACATGATCGGGAAGCTCTGCGCGATGAGATAGTTCGCGAACCATTGTGCGAAGCCGGCCACGGCGAGCGCCGACCCGCGGATCTGGTTCGGGAACATTTCGCCGAGCATCACCCACATGACCGGGCCCCAGCTCACGTTGAAGAAGATGACGTAGAGATTGGCCGCGACGAGGGCGATCATGCCGATGCTCGCCGACAGCTGGAGGTTGCCGGTCGCGTCGAGCGTGCCGTTGGCGAAGGCGTAGACCATCGCGAACAGGGTCGCCGCCATGCCCGCCGAGCCGATCAGGAGCAGCGGCTTGCGGCCGATCCGGTCGATGACGGCGATCGTCACGAAGCAGGCGGCGATCGAGACGAGGCCCGAGACGATGTTGCGCTCGAGGGCGGCGGATTCGGAAACGCCCGCCAGCTTCCAGAGTGTCTCGCCATAATAGAAGATGACGTTGATGCCGACGAGCTGCTGGAACACGGCGAGGAGGATGCCGGCCCAGACGATCGGCCGGAAGATGAAGCCGTGGCCGCCCTTCGCCATCACGTCGCTGAGGCGCGGGCGATGGTCTTCGGCGAGGGTGGCGCGGATCTCCTGGACCTTGGTCGAGGCGACGTCGGCATTGCCGAACAGCCGGGCGAGCACCCCCTGCGCCTCGGCGTCGCGGCCCTTGACGACGAGGTAGCGCGGGCTTTCCGGGATCATGAACAGGGCGAGGAGGAAGATCGCCGCCGGGATCGCCTGCATCAGGTACATCCAGCGCCAGGCCTCGTAGCCGCCCCAGAACAGCGCGGTCGACTTGCCCGCCGCCTGCTGCAGGAAATAATTGACGACGAACGCGCCGGTGAGGCCGGTGATGATCATGATCTGCTGGATCGTCGTCATCCGGCCGCGGATGTTCGCCGGCGCCACCTCGGAAATATAGGCCGGCGAGAGGACGCTGGCGGCGCCCACCGCCATGCCCCCGCAGAGCCGGGCGACGAGGAAGACCGCATGGTCGTGGCTGATCCCCTGCACGACGGCGCCGATGAGGAAGAGCAAGGCGGCGAGCATCATCACGTTGCGCCGACCGAACAGATCCGCCAGGCGGCCGGCGAGGAAGGCGCCGATGAAACAGCCGATCAGCAGCGATCCGACGGTGAAGCCGAGGCCGCCCTCGCTCAAGTGGAAGGCCTGGGTCAGGCCCTCCTGCGTCCCGTTCACCGCGCCGCTGTCATAGCCGAACAGGAAGCCGCCGATGGTCGCCACTGCGACGATCGCGGCGATGAAGCCCATGTTGGCGCGGGCCGCGCTCGGTTCGGTCATGGTCGATCCTCTCCGTCTGCTGTTTTGTTAGCGGTAACACGGCCCTCAGCCGCCGCGCAACCGCCCCGTCGGGGCGCCGGTCGATTCCCGGACGATGAGATCGTGCTCGAGCACCCTCTCGGTCTTGTGGCGGGCGCGGCCGGCGCGACGGCCCCGCAGGTCGTCGAGCAGCAGCTCCAGCGCGGCCTCGGCCATGGCGGAGATGGGCTGCTTGACCGTGGTGAGCTCGGGCCAGATGGTGGTGGCGAGCGAGGTGTCGTCAAAGCCGGCGACGCTGAGATCGCCCGGGACGGACAAATGGCGGCGGTGGGCGACGCTGACCGCGGCGGCGGCCATGTCGTCGTTCGAGGCGAAGATCGCCGTCGGCGGGTTGGCCCGGGAGAGCAGGCGCTCGGTCGCGGCGAGGCCGGAGCGGTAGGTGAAATAGCCCTGCTCGATCGGCGCGTCCTCAAGGGGAATGCCGGCCTCGCCGAGGGCGTCGAGAAAGCCGCGCTCGCGGTCGTGGCTGGCGATGTGGTTCGGGTGCCCCTTGATGAAGCCGATGGCGCGGTGGCCGAGCCCGATCAGGTGCCGAGTCATCTCGGCGGCGGCGGCGCGGTCGTCGATCGTGACGTTGAGGTCGTCCTCGCCGGGTACGCCCATGGCGACGGTGACGACCGGAATGCCGATCGCGCGCAATTCGGCCATGATCGGCTGCGATTCGGACAGCGGCGGGGGGAGGATGACGCCTTCGACGTCGCTGGTCGCGAAGCGGCGGGTGACCTCGGCCTGCTCGTCGGCATTTTCCGATTCGCACGATTCGATGACGAGGTGCGAGCCGGCGCGGCGCGCGGCTTCTAGCGCGCCGATGAGGAACTGGCTGAGATAGGCCGCGGAGGGGTTCGCGTAGAGCAGGCCGATATGGGTGGCCTCGCCCGCGGCGAGCGAGCGCGCGGCGGTATTGGGCGCGTAATTGAGCTTTTCCACCGCCTCGAGCACGGCGGCGCGCGTCGATTCGCGCACGTTGCGGCCGCCGTTCACCACCCGCGAGACGGTCATCGCCGAGACGCCGGCGGCGCGCGCGACGTCCTCGATCGTGATCGTGCCGCGCCGCCGGCGGCTCGGCGGCCTCGTCGTCTTTGCCCGTCCCATCGCGCTGAACCCTATGGCGCGGCACGCGTCGATGCAACGCGTTGACCCCGGCTTTCGCCCGCGCCTATGCTCGTCTATGGTAACGCTACCAAAAGCAGGCGCGTGAGGCGAGGATGATGGCGGGGAACATGGGGCGCAGGGGCCTCGCGGGCCTGGTTGCGGCGGCGGCGCTGGCCGTGCTGATCGGCGCGGCGCCGGTGCGGCCACTCTACAAGGATCCCTCGCAGCCGGTCGAACGCCGCGTCGAGGACCTGCTGAAGCGCATGACCCTCGAGGAGAAGGTCGCGCAGATGCTCTCGGTCTGGGAGCATAAGGACCGGATCCAGACGCCCGCCGGCGACTTCTCGCCGGAGAAGGCGAGCCAGGCCTTTCCGAACGGACTCGGCCAGATCGCGCGACCGTCGGACCGGCGCGGCGTCACCGCCGGCGCGAACGGCGCGGCGGGCGCGGCGGCCGGATCGCTTGGCCGCGACGCCCGCGAGACCGCCGACTATATCAACGCCGCGCAGCATTGGGCGGTCGACAGGACGCGGCTCGGCATCCCGCTCATCCTCCACGAAGAGTCGCTGCACGGCTACGTCGCCCGCGGCGCGACCAGCTTCCCCCAGGCGATCGGCCTCGCCAGCACCTGGGACCCGCCGCTGCTCACCCGCATCTTTGCGGTCGCGGCGCGCGAGATGCGGGCGCGCGGGGCGAACCTCGCTTTGGCTCCCGTCGTCGACGTCGCCCGCGACCCGCGCTGGGGGCGGATCGAGGAAACCTTCGGCGAAGACCCATATCTCGTCAGCGAGATGGGCCTCGCCGCGATCCGCGGCTTCCAGGGGACCACCCTGCCGCTCGCGTCCGACAAGGTCTACGTCACCCTGAAGCACCTCACCGGCCACGGCCAGCCGGAGAACGGCACCAATGTCGGCCCGGCCAGTCTCGGCGAGCGCGCGCTGCGGACCGATTTCTTCCCGCCGTTCGAGAAAGCGGTGAAGCAGCTGCCCATCCGCTCGGTGATGGCGTCGTATAACGAGATCGACGGCATCCCGAGTCACGCCAACAAGTGGCTGCTGACCGACGTGCTGCGCGGCGAATGGGGCTTCAGGGGCGCGGTCGTCAGCGACTATTTCGCGATCCGCGAGCTGGTGACGCGCCACCACATGTTCGGCGACGTTGCCGGTGCCGCCGTCCGCGCGATCGACTCCGGCGTCGACGCCGAGACGCCCGACGGCGAAGCCTATGCGCTCCTTCCGCAGCTGGTCCGCGCGGGCAAGGTGCCGGAGCGCGAGGTCGACGAGGCCGTCCGCCGCATCCTCAGGATGAAGTTCGAGGCCGGCCTGTTCGAGCATCCCTATGTCGACGCCGGCGCGGCGCTGGCGAAGGAGGCGACGCCCGACGCGATCGCCCTCGCCCGCGAGGCGGGGCGCGAGGCGATGGTGCTCTTGAAGAACGAGGGCGGCCTGCTGCCGCTCGACGGGGGCCGGATCAAGCGGCTGGCGGTGCTCGGCACCCATGCGAAGGACACGCCGATCGGCGGCTATTCCGACGAGCCGCGGCACGTCGTCAGCGTCCTCGAGGGCCTGCAGGACGAGGGGCGGGGCCGCTTCGCCGTCGATTATGCCGAAGGCGTGCGGATCACCACCGACCGCATCTGGTCGAAGGACGAGGTGAAGCTCGTCGATCCGGAGGTGAACCGCCGGCTCATCGCCGAAGCGGTGGAGACGGCCAGGAAGGCGGACGTCGTGGTGATGGTGCTCGGCGACAATGAGGAGACGAGCCGCGAGGCCTGGGCCGACGCGCATCTCGGCGACCGTTCCTCGCTCGACCTGCTCGGGCAGCAGAATGATCTGGCGCGCGTCGTCTTCGCGCTCGGCAAGCCGACGGTGGTGATCCTGCTCAACGGCCGGCCGCTGTCCGTCACTTACCTCGCGGAGAAAGCGCCGGCGCTGATCGAGGGCTGGTATCTGGGCCAGGAGACGGGCCATGCCGTGGCCGACGTCCTGTTCGGCCGCGCCGCCCCGGGCGGCAAGCTCCCCGTGTCGATCGCCCGGAGCGTCGGCCAGCTGCCGATCTTCTACAACCGCAAGCCGACCGCCCGGCGCGGCTATCTGTTCGACACCACGGCGCCGCTCTATCCGTTCGGCTACGGCCTCAGCTACACCAGCTTCGACGTCTCGGCCCCGCAGCTGGCGCGACCGTCGATCCGCACCAACGAACCGGTGCGGGTCAGCGTCGACGTCGCCAATACCGGCCGCCGCGAGGGCGACGAGGTGGTCCAGTTGTACGTGCGCGA
>Ga0213876_10001360_pt1 | contig 15283 bp, 15 predicted proteins | sample BarmaccomBMRX_R9_FD_160113 | JGI IMG/M metagenome (GOLD analysis project Ga0213876, IMG submission 160113) | Root-associated microbial communities from Barbacenia macrantha in rupestrian grasslands, the National Park of Serra do Cipo, Brazil - RX_R9 | ecosystem: Host-associated > Plants > Roots...
CAGGCTGCCGCGGATGAACTGAAACGCGGCGCCGCGGAGAACGATCTCTTCGACCGCATCGCGAAGGACGAGTTGTTCGGCATCGACCGCGAGGCGATTGCGCGGCTCTCGGTGGCGGAGAATTACACCGGCCTGGCGAAGCAACAGACGGAAAGGTTCCTGATCGGGGACGTCGATCCGATTCTCACCAAGGAAAAAGGACAGATCGACGACGAAGTCGGCGAGGTCCGCGTATGAGCGGGCACGGCCCGCAGCGCTGGTTGGCCAAGCCTTCACGGAGCTCTGCGCTCGCGCGAGCGATGAGTGCGATGACGTCTCGAAGAAGGCGGCTTGCGTGCGTCGGAATCGTGCTCTTCGTTGCCTACGGTTGTGCGACGACGGTCGCCGTGGCGCCGCAGCCGACCGAAGTGCTGCACGGGATTGCGAGCTGGTACGGGCAGGAGTTCGCGGGTCGCACCACGGCGAACGGCGAGATCTTCGATCCGATGCTCCTCACCGCCGCGCACCGCACGCTGCCGTTCGGCACCGTCGTCGACGTGCGCAACGCGAAGAACGGCCAACTCGTGCGGGTGCGTATCAACGACCGCGGGCCGTTCGTCGGTGACCGAATGATCGATCTCTCGTACGCCGCGGCGCAGCAGATCGGATTGATCGAGCCGGGCAAGGGCGACGTCGACGTCACGGTGGTGAAAGTCGGCAAGGGCGAGTACGAGGCGCCTGCGCCGTACGTGGTGACGATCGCCGATGGGCCGGGAGCGAATGTGCCGGCGGTGCCGGTCGTGGCCGCAACCGCGCCCGTTTCGCCGACCGATGTGGCGCGCGCGAAGCCGGCGCCCACTCCGGCTCCCGCGCCGCGTCCATCGACGCCGATCGTGGTGACGACGGAGTCCGCGCCGCCGCCGAACGAGATCGAGGCGAAGCCGGACGACTCGAAGTTCGGCATCGAGGTCGTGGAAGTGCATCGCGGCGTCGAGACGCGCAAGCAGGTCTCGGCCGACGGCAAGACGATCGAGAACGTTCCGCTCGATGGCAGCGACGCGGTGGCGTCAGCGCCGGGGCACGAGGCGTCGGCGAAGCTCGACGAGCAGCTCCAGACCGAGAAGCGGGAGACGGAGACGAAGCGGATCTCGACGAAGGAGATCGCGAAGTTCTTCGTGCAGGTGGGAGCGTTCTCCGTCGAGGCGAACGCGAAGCTGCTGCAGGATCGGCTGACGAAAATCGGGCAGCAGAGCTTCGTCTCCCACGACGAGCTCTATCGCGTGCGGATCGGGCCGTTCGATACGCGCGCGGATGCGATCCGCGCGCGTACCTCCCTGGAGGAGAACGGGATCTCGGCGATCATCGTGGGGAACTGAATGTAGGAGCGGGCTTCAGCCCGCTCCGGAACCGGCTGAAGCCGGTTCCCACGTTTCTCAGTCGCTCAGTTCCGATTCCGCGAAGAAGAACGCGATCTCGTTCTTCGCGTTCTCATCCGAGTCCGAGCCGTGGATCGCGTTCTGCTCGATCGACTCGCCGAACTCGGCGCGGATCGATCCGGCGTCTGCCTTCTTCGGGTCGGTGGCGCCCATCGCGGTGCGCAGCGAGGCGACGGCGCCTTCCTTCTGCAGCGCGGCCACGTAGACGGGGCCGGACGTCATGTACGAAACGAGGTCCTTGTAGAACGGACGCTCGCTGTGCACGGCGTAGAAGCCTTCCGCCTGGCGCTGGGTGAGCGCGACTTTCTTCAGCCCGAGGATGCGGAAGCCCTGCTCCTCGAGACGGCTGACGATCTTTCCGAAATTGCCTTTGCGGACCGAGTCCGGCTTGATGATGGTGAAGGTGCGGTTCGACATAGGGCGCGGAGTATAGCCGCCATGCAGCCGTGGCGCTACGCGCTCGGCGCCGCGCGTGCGGTCGGCCGCGGAGGCTGCATCATCGGAACCGGCTTCGACTCGTCGTAGTTGACGGGCAGATAGAGCGAGAAGCAGGAGCCCTGGCCGGGCGTCGACTGCACCTCGATCGTGCCGTGATGGAGCTCCACGAAGTTGCGGGTGAGCGAAAGGCCGAGGCCGGTGCCGCCGCGGCGGGAACGGCGGCCCTGCTCCGTCTGGTAGAACTCGTCGAAGATGCGTTGCAGGTCGTCGGGCTGGATGCCGATGCCCTGGTCGCTCACGTCGATGCGCACGGCATCGACGCCGATGGGCGAGAGCGCCTTCGGCACGCGCCGCACGCCGACTTCCACCGGCCCGCCGTTCGGCGAGAACTTCACCGCATTGGACAGCAGGTTGAAGAGGATCTGCTTGAGGCGTCCTTCGTCGAGCCGCACTTTCGGGACGTCGGCGTCGATGAAGGAGACGATGCGCACGTTCGCCTCCGCGGCAAAGCCTTTCATCACGCGCTCGACGGCGGCGAGCGTTTCGTGGAGATCGAACACGTCCGGCCGCAGCTCCATCTTCCCCGCCTCGATTTTCGAGAGATCGAGGATGTCGTTGATCAGCTCCAGCAGGTGATTGCCGGCGGCGTGGATGTTCTCCAGGAACTTGTAGAACCGCGGTGCGATGGCGTTGCGCGTCGACTCCAGAAGCACGCTGGAGAAGCCGATGATCGAGTTCAGCGGCGTGCGCAGCTCGTGGGACATGTTCGCCAGGAACTGGTTCTTCGAACGGTCGGCGGCCATCAAGCGAAGGTTCGCCTCGCGCAGCTCGTTCGTGCGGTCCATCACCCGCGCCTCGAGCGCGTACGTGAGGCCCTCGAGGTCTTTGTAGAGCTGCTGATTCTCGATGGCGACAGCGGCCTGATTCGCGATCGCCGTCATCAGGATCATGTCGTCGTGGGTGAACGCGTGTTTGCCGTAGCTCTCGACGGAGATGACGCCGATCACGCGGTCGCGCGCGATCATCGGGACGCCGAGCCACGACTCGGTTTTCTTCGTATCCTGCACGGCCTTCACGCCGAAGCGCTTCTCGTCGCGCACGCTGCCGACGAGGAGCGGCTGGTGATGCTTCACGACCCAGGAGTTGAGGCCTTCGCCGACCGGGATGCGGTCCTTGGGCAGGAACACGTGGTCGCGCACGTCGAGCTCGAAGGAGAGCTCGTTTGTCGACTCGTCGAGCAGCGCGATCGTGAACAGGCTGCAGTCGACGATCTTCTTGCACTCGGTGTAGATGGCCATCAACAGCTGATCGGTCGTGTAACGCAGGGAGATCGTCTTGCCGATGTTCGTCAGCGACGCGAGGCGTTGCAGTTGCTGCTGGCTCTTCGCCCGTAGCAACGAGAGATTGCCGGCGACGAAGTTCGCCACCGCGCCGGTGAACGCGAGCGCGAGCACGCCGCCCCACCCGATGCTGCCATAGGCGAGCGACGTCACCACCGCGTACGGCAGCGTGACGAGATAGATCGAGGAGTCGATTGCGTACAGCCGGAACACGCGCGGCACGGAGTAGCCGTACGTGCGCGCGGGCATGAACATCATCAGGTTGTTCATGACGATGAGCACGATCCCGCCGACGGCCGCGCGCAACGCGGCCTGCGGCGTCGGATGGAGGAGCGGGAGCTCGCCGCCCATCGCCTCGTAGACCCACGACGCAGCCATCAACGGGACGCCGTAAACCGCGAACAGGCCGGGCACGATGCGCACGGCTTCCTCGAAGGTGCGTTTCGGCTTGCGCAGGAGTGAGGCGAGGCGCGCGGTCATGCTCGCGAGGAGCGCGACCCAGGAGCCGAGCACCGGACCGAGAAGGGGGAAGACGGCGATGCAGGAGGTGGCGACGAGGGAGACGTAGATGACTTCCGTCAGCTCGAAACGGAGGAGCGTCATCGCCGCGGTGAAGCCGGCCAGGATGGCGATGAGGATCGGCGCGTTGGGCCCGAGCGAGTGGAGGATGGCCGCCGTTTGCTCGCGCTCCGTCCAGGTCAGGACCAGGAGGAGAGCGAGGCCGGCGAGGCCTTCCACGAGGAAGACGGGGACGACGCTCCGGCGCTGCAAAGGCTCGGGTGGCATGGACGGAAGAAGTAGGTTACCTCAAGCCGGCGAGCACTACATCTGCACGACGTCGAGGCCCGTGTCCGACCGGACGATCACCGCATTCTCGAACGTCTCCGGCTCGGTCAGCTCCACGCCGTGGCCGACGATGCACGACCGCAGCACGACGCCTTCGCCGATGCGGCATCCGTCCCACACCGACGTGTCTTCGAGCGTTCCCTCGATCGCGCTGTCCCGGCCCACGACGCTGCGTTGCACGCTGCCCGTCACTCGCGCTTTCTCGTGCACGAGCGAGTCGCCGTGGATGCCCGTCTCCGGCGGGAGATCCATCGCGCCGCGCAGCGTGTGATCGAGGATCGCGCGCGAGGCGGACATGTAGCGTTGCGGCGTCCCGATGTCGAACCAGCGCGGATCGTCGTCGAGCAGGCCGGCCACGGTCTCGCCGTTGTTCATCGCAGGGATGTAGCCTTCGTCGACGATGCCCGAAAAGTCCTTCTCCGGCAGCCAGTCGAAGATCCGGTTGCTGATGCAATGCGAGCCGGAGAACATCAACGCCTCGCCGCGGCCGGAGCCGAATCCGGTGATGACGCCGTTGTCGAGATGCACCGCCGTGAAGCGATCGCCCGCCGGCGGATGGCGCAGCGTGAGCGCCGCGAGCGCGTCGCCGCGCGCCTCGTGCAGCGCCGCGTAGTCGGGGAACTGGATCGTGTCGGCGTTCACCAGGAAGAACTCGTCCGCGAGCAGCTCGCGCACTTTGCGCACGCCACCGCCCGTGCCGAGGATCTCCGGCTCGCGCGAGAAGTGAAAACGCACGTCGAACGCGTCGGAGAGATAGCGCTCGATCGGCTCCGGCAGATGATGCAGATTCACGACGATCTCGTCGATGCCGGCGCGCAGATACTGCTCGACGGCGTACGCTATGAGCGGCCGGTTCGCGATCGGCACCATCGGCTTCGGCAGCCGGAACGTGATCGGGCGGAGCCGCGTGCCGAAGCCTGCGGCCAGGATCATCCCTCTCGCCGTCAAAGTTGCTCCGGCGGAAAGACCATGTGCTCCGGCAGGTCGGCGCGCGTGCGCCGCGCCTGGCGGTAAAGGTCGGCGTAAGACTGTCGCAGCGCGTGCTCCATGTTCATGCCGAGATCGCCGGCGATCGTGCGGATCTGGTCCATCGGTCCCTCGATCTCGAAGTAGTCTCCGATCGGCGTTCTGTCGATCACGACTTCCGCATCGTGCACGCGCCATACCTCGCGGTATTTCTGATAGCGGAACACCGGCTTGTAGCCGAGGGAGTCGAAGAGCTGGATGGCCAGCTCGAAGGACTCGACACCGGTCTGCACTTCCTCACGGCTCTTGATCCCGCCCTCGATCGCCATCGGGCCCTTGAACGTCGCCAGCGCGTACTTGCCGAACTTGCGGACGCGCAGCAGCGCGCCTTTCGTGCGCAGCTCGCCGCGCCGGTCGAGCACGATGTTGTCCTCGAACGTCTCGGGGTAGAGGCGCTGGGCCCCGAGCTCCTGAAGCTTGCGCGTCAGCTCGTTGCGGTCGCGCAGCAGAAATTTGACCTCGATCTCCTGAGCCATCTCTATTTGCGAAGCACTTCGACGCCCGGCAGCTTCTCGCCGGCGATGAACTCGAGCGAGGCGCCGCCGCCGGTCGAGATGTGCGTGATGCGATCTGCGAGCCCGGAAGCCTTCACCGCCTCCACCGACTCGCCGCCGCCGACCACCGTGGTCGCGTCGCCGTTCCCGGCCATCGCCTGAGCCATGGCCATCGTCCCCTTCGCAAATGCCTCCCTCTCGAACACGCCCATCGGGCCGTTCCAGAAGATGATCTTCGCTGCTTTCAGCCGGCTGCCGTAATCCGCGACCGTCTTCGGCCCGATGTCGAACGCCTTCTGCGCCGCCTCCAGCCCGTTCTCCACGTCGACCGTCTCGATCTTCGTCGGGTTGGCGAGGTCGTCGGCGACCACGAGGTCGACCGGCAGAACGACTTCCGCGCGCTCTTTGCCGCCGAGGATGCGTTTGGCGACTTCGAGCGAATCCTGGTCGACGAGCGAGCCGCCCATTTCCACGTCTTTCGCGACGAGAAACGTGTTGGCCATGCCGCCGCCGATCAGCACCGTGTCTGCGAGCTTCACGAGCGCTTCGAGCGGCTCGATCTTGCCGGCGATTTTCGCGCCGCCGAGGAGGGCGACGAAGGGGCGCTGGTCGACGTTCGTGATCTGCTGGAGGAATTGCAACTCGCGCCGGAGCAGAAGGCCCCCCGCGCTGGTGTCTTTGCCGAAGAGTCGCGGCAGAGCTTCGATCGAGGCATGCGCGCGATGGCAGGCGCCGAACGCATCGTTGACGTAGACGTCCGCGAGCTTGCGCAGCTCGACCGCGAAGCTTTCCCCGTTCGATTCTTCCTCGGCGTGAAAGCGGAGGTTCTCGAGCAGCATGACGTCGCCCGCCTTCAGGCCGGACGTATCGACGCCGACGCAGTCATCGGCCCACTGCACGTCCGCGCCAAGGAGCTCCGCGAGCTTTGCGCGCACCGGGGCGAGCGAGTACTTCTCGTTGCGTTTGCCTTTCGGGCGGCCGAAGTGCGACGCGACGACGACGCTGCAGCCTTTCTCGCGCAGCAGCTTCAGCGTCGGCAGCGTCTCTTCGATGCGCGTGGCATCCGTGATGCGGCCGTCTTCCATCGGGACGTTGTAGTCCACGCGATAGAAGACGCGGGCAGGGAGGGGAAGGTCGTCCAGTGTGCGAATTTCGATCATGCGGTTTCGTCTGTCATCCTGAGCAGCGAAGAGGGCGAAGGATCTCCTGATGCGGGCGGAAAGCGCTCGTGCGAGGAGATCCTTCGCCGTCTATGGGGCTCAGGATGACATCGCCGACGGCCATTGTATTCACGACAATCCTCGTGAAGGCTTGGCCACCGAACGCAGCGGGCCGGGCCCGCCTCAGGATGACACGGCGAGCGACTCCTTTTTCACCTTCGCCACGTAGGCGATCAGGTCAAGGATGCGATTCGAGTAGCCCCACTCGTTGTCGTACCAGGCCAGGATCTTGTGCAGGTGCGCATCGACGGAGCGGGTGAACGTCGTGTCGAGGATCGACGAGTGCGCGTTGCCGTTGAAGTCGATCGACACGAGCTGTTCATCCGAATACGTCAGGATGCCCTGCAACGCGCCGTTCGCGGCCTCGCGCAGGACGTTGTTGATCTCGTCCGCATTCGTCTCTTTCTCGGTGCGGAATGTGAGGTCGACGAGCGAGACGTTCGGCGTCGGGACGCGCACGCTGATGCCGTCGAACTTCCCCTTCAGCTCGGGCAGCACGAGGCCGACGGCTTTCGCCGCGCCGGTCGTCGTCGGGATCATCGAGAGCGCGGCGGCGCGGCCGCGGCGCAGATCCTTGTGCGGCAGGTCGAGGATCTCCTGATCGTTCGTGTACGAGTGCACGGTCGTCATGATGCCGCTCGCGATCGTGAAGCGCTCGTGCAGCACCTTCGCGATCGGCGCGAGGCAGTTCGTCGTGCAAGACGCGTTGGAGATCACCTTGTGCTGGGCCGGGTCGTAGCTCGACTCGTTCACGCCCATGCAGAACGTCGCGTCGGCATCCTTCGACGGCGCGGAGATGATCACCGTCTCGACCGACTTGCGCAGATGCTTCGAGGCCTTGTCCTTGCTGGTGAAGCGTCCGGACGATTCGACGACGACGTCGACGCCGAGGTCGTTCCAGGGGATCTCGGCCGGATCGGGGTTGGAGAAGACACGCAGTTCTTTGCCGTCGATGGCGATGCCGTTCGGCGTGGCCTTCACGTCGTTCGGGATCGTGCCGTGGACGGAGTCGTATTTGAGGAGATAAGCGAGCGTCGCGGCGTCGGTGAGATCGTTCACCGCGACGAATTCGATGTCTTTCGAGTTCTCGAGGGCCGCGCGGAGGACGTTGCGTCCGATGCGGCCGAAGCCATTCACACCAACCTTGACCATGGAGCCTCCTGTAGCAATCCGTAGTATATCGATGCGACATTTATGCAAGTTGAGCCCATCCGTTGGCGCGGCGACTCTCTGGAGCTTCTCGATCAGCGCCGCCTTCCCCGCGAAGTGGTGTGGATGACGTGCCGCACGGCGGCCGAAGTGGCGGATGCCATCCGCGACATGGTCGTGCGCGGCGCTCCTGCGATCGGCGTTTCCGCCGCCTTCGGGCTCGCGCTCGCCTCGCTCCGGGGCGACGACATCCCCACCGCCGCCGCCCTCCTCCGTTCCGCCCGCCCCACCGCCGTCAACCTCGGCTGGGCCATCGACCGCATGCTCCAGTCCGACGACTTCGTGGCCGAAGCGCAACGCATCCGCGAAGAAGACCTCGCCGCCAACCGTCACCTCGGCCGCCTCGGCGCGGAGTTGCTCGGCGGCAATGCAACGGTGCTGACGCATTGCAACGCCGGCGCGCTGGCGACGGCCGGCTACGGCACGGCGCTCGGCATCATCCGCGCGGCGGTCGAGGGCGGGAAACGGATCGCGGTGTTCGCCGACGAGACGCGGCCCTATCTGCAGGGTGCGCGGCTCACCTCCTGGGAGTTGCAACAGGAAGGGATCGACGTCACGCTGATCACGGACAACATGTCGGGACATTTTTTCCAGCAGGGAACGTTCGACGCGGTGATCGTCGGCGCGGATCGCATCGCGGCGAACGGCGATGCGGCGAACAAGATCGGGACGTACACCGTCGCAGTTTTGGCGAAGGTGCACGGCGTGCCGTTCTACGTGGCGGCACCGTGGTCGACGGTCGATCTCGCGTGCCCGAACGGCGCGGCGATCCCGATCGAGGAACGGAGCGCGCGGGAGGTGACGGAGATGTTCGGAACGCCGATTGCGCCGGAAGGCGTGGCGGTGCGCCATCCGGCGTTCGACGTGACGCCGGCGGCGCTGATCACGGCGATCATCACCGAGCGGGGCGTGATGCGCGCACCGTTCGCGGAGTCGATTGCGGAGGCGGCGCGATGAGAAGGCTGATCGCCGCGCTCTGGTTCGGATCGGCGTTCTTCCTGATCGCCGTCGCCGCGCCGGCCGCATTCAAAGCCGCACCGAATCCCACTGCGGCGGCGGACATCGTCGGCGCGATGCTCACGCGTTGGCACTACCTGTCGCTGCTCGCACCGATCGCGCTCCTCGCGCTCGAATGGCGCCGCGCGCGCTCGCTCGTGCTCGGGCTGCTCCTCGCCGCGATCGTGATGGCCGCCGCGCAGGCGCTGACCGACGTACGCATCCGCGCGATCCGCGCGTCGTCTTACACAGCGATCAGCGACCTGCCCCGCACGGATCCGGTACGCCGCAAATTCGGGATGTTGCACGGCGTGTCGTCGATGCTGCTGCTGTTGCAGGCGATCGCCGCACTCGGGGTGGTGGCGGTGGGGGATGAACGTCGCACGAACGACGCAACGTGGGGACCGGCTTCAGCCGGTCCCGGGACGGGCTGAAGCCCGTCCCCACGTCCTACGCGACTGCGCCGCCTTCGATATCCAGCTCGTGAATCGGGTAGCCGAATCCGCCTAGCGACTCGCGGATCTGCCCCGCGTTGCCGACGATCACGATCAGTGCGCGGTCGGGGTCGATGTACTTGTGTGCCACGCGCGCGATCGTCGGTTTGTCGATCGCATTGATGCTCTCCCGGTACATGTCGAAATAGTTCTCCGGCAGGCCGTAGAGCTCCATGTCGACTAGGCGGCCGGCGACGTCGCTCGCGCTCTGCACGGTCGCGGGGAACACGCCCATCAGGTAGCTCTTCACGTCGTTCAGCTCGTGGTCGTCGACTTCGCCGACGCGGATGTGGCGCAGCTCCTCGAGGATCTCGTGCACCGACTCGCGCGTCACCTCGTTGCGCACCGGCGCGGCCACGACGAACGGGCCGGCCTGGCGACGGAACGAGAACTGGGAGCGCGCGCCGTACGTGTAGCCGTGCCGTTCGCGCAGGTTGAGGTTGATGCGTGAGTTGAACACGCCGCCGAGGATGGCGTTCATCACCGAGAGCGGGAAGTAGTCTTCGCAGGAGCGTGGCACGCCGATGTGGCCCACGCGGATCTCCGACTGCACGGCGGTCGGGCGATCGATGAGATAGATGCGCGAGGACTCGACCGGATTCGGCGTCACGGTCGGGCGCGGCGGCTCGGTGCCGGGCTGCCAATCGCCGAAAGCGCCTTCGATCAACCGCAGCGCCGCCTCGGGCGTGATGTCGCCGGCGACGACGATCGACGTGTTGTTCGGCAGGTAATGCTGCGTGTAGAAGCGGCGCACGTCGGCGACGCTGATGCGCGCGACGCTCTCCGCGTTGCCGATCACCGAGTTGCCGTACGCGCCGGTGCCGTAGAGGATCGAGGCGAAGCGTTTCGCGGCGATGATCGCCGCTTCGTCTTTCTGCTGCAGGATCTCCATGAGCCGTTCGCTGCGCACGCGTTCCAGCGACGGGCTGTCGAGCGATGCGCGACGCGTGACGTCGGCGAAGATCTCGATCATCGGCTCGATGTTCCGGCTCAGAACGTCGAGCGAGATGTAGGATGCATCCCAGTCCGCGCCGGTGGCGACGGCGCCGCCGAGGATGCCGATGTCTTCGGCGAGTTTGACGGCGTCGCGGCTTCCCGCGCCTTCATCGAGCAAATCCGCGGTGATCGAGGCGAGACCGGCGAGCTCCGCGACGTCGTGGTCGGCGCCGGAGCGGATGAGCGTCCGCAGCGAGACGATCGGCGCGTTGTGGTTCTCCGCGACGAGCACGCGCAAGCCGTTCGCGAGCGTCGTGCGCGTGATGTGCGGGAAGTGGTACGGGCGCGGTGGTCCCGGCGGCGGAGCGGTGGTGCGGTCGATCGTGGTCATGCTCCCTCCGGCTGGAAGATGCTCGTCACGCGGTTCGCCGGGACGAGGTATTGGCGCGCGACTTCGGCGAGATCGTTCGCCGTCGCGTTGCGGTACGGCTCGAGCCAGGTGTGCACGATCTTCGGATCGCCGAAGTACGTGGCGAGCATGCCGATGAGATCCGCGCGCGAGTCGTAGTTCTCGATCTGGTGCGCGTATTCGATCTCCGCGCGGTTCTGGGCGCGGGTCAGTTCGTCGTCCGTGATGCCGCCCGTGACGACGCGTTCGATCTCGGCGTCGAGCGCGGCTTCGAGGTCGGCAATCGCCACTCCCTCTTTCGCCGTCGCCTGCATCAGCAGCATCCCGGTCGCCTCGGTCGGCAGGATGTACGCGGCGACGTCCTGCGCAATCTGCTTGTCGTGCATCAGAGCGCGATCGAAGCGGCTCGCCTTATCCGTCGCGAGGACAGACGCGAGGAGATCGGCGTGGATCCAGGCCGGATCGCCCATCTTCGGGAGGTGATAGAGCCGATAGATGCGCGGCAGTTGCACCGGCGTCGTGAAGACCTCGCGCTGCTCGCCTTCGAGCGGGCGGCGCTCCAGGTCGAACTCGGGGAACGAGCCGCCGGGCTGGATGTCGCCGAAGTATTGCTCGACGAGCCGCTTCGCCTCGTCCGGCGCGAAATCGCCGACGATCGTGAGCACGCAGTTGTCGGGGCGATACCAGGTGGTGAAGAACTCACGAACGTCATCCAGCGACGCGGCCTCGAGGTCCTGCATCGAGCCGATCGTCGGCCAGTGATACGAGTAGTCGGGCGCGTAGGCGAGGCGCAGCTGGCGCTCGAACGCGGTGCCGTACGGCACGTTGTCGTAACGCTGGCGGCGCTCCTCCTTGACGACCTCGCGCTGGATGTCGAGCTTCTCCTGCGTCAACGCCGGGAGGAAGAAGCCCATGCGGTCGGATTCGAGCCAGAGACCGAGCGCGAGATAGTTGGAGGGGAGGGTCTCGAAGTAGTTCGTGCGGTCGAAGAACGTCGTGCCGTTCAGCACGCCGCCGACGGACTGGATGTAGCGGAAGTGCTCGTTGTTGCCGACGTGCTCCGAGCCGGAGAAGAGCATGTGCTCGAAGAGATGGGCGAAGCCGGTGCGGCCGGGCCGTTCGTTCTTCGAGCCGACGTGATACCAGAGGTTGACGGCCACGAGCGGCGCGGAGTGGTCCTCGTTCAGAACCACGCGCAAGCCGTTGCCGAGCTCGTATTCGGTGAGGTTCAGCATGGGGCGGGAACCGTATCACGTGTGAGGCTTCCGCCAATGTGAGAACGGGCTTCAGCCCGTTCTGCGGCGGGCTGAAGCCCGCCGCCACGTGGAGATAACCTGCTATTCTGCGACGCCACGCATGCCGTCTCTGCCGTTTCGGCACATCGCCGTCGAGGGCCCGATCGGGGTCGGGAAGACCTCGCTCACGACGCTTCTCTCGAACCGGTTCCGCGGGACGAAGATCCTCGAAGACGTCAACAACCCCTTCCTCGACGACTTCTACAAAGACCGGCGCGGCGCGGCCTTCCGAACCCAGCTCTTCTTCCTGCTGTCGCGGTACGACCAGCAGCGCACGATCGGCCAGCGCGATCTCTTCACCGAGCTGATCCTCTCCGACTACACGTTCCCGAAGGACAAGATCTTCGCCTACCTGACGCTCGACGACTCCGAGCTGATGATCTACAACCGGCTGTACGACCTCCTTTACGAGACGGTGCCGAAGCCGGACCTGGTCATCTACCTCCAGGCGAATCTTGATACACTCCTCCGCCGCATCAAGAAGCGCGGGCGCGCTTACGAAAAATCGATCTCGCCACAGTATTTGCAAGAGCTCAGCGAGGCGTACTCGCACTACTTTTACCGGTACGACGAGACGCCGTTGCTGGTGGTGAATACGAACGAGATCGATTTCGTGAACACGCCGGAGCATTTCGATCAGCTCGTGGAGCAGATTCGAAACGCGCAAAAGGGAACGCAGTACTACGTACCGCTTGGATCCTGAGCTTTCGGACCGGGACGGATGGTAGGAACGGTGGACGGCCGCCCGGCCGTGCAGCGCTCACGCCCTCCTCGCCCTGCCCCTTGCCCGGCACCACGTCGAGGAGGAATGAGATGACCCCGAAACGCAACACCGTCCCCTCCATTCGCGCGATGAAAGGCACCCGGCGTATCGGGATGGTCACGGCTTACGACTATCCGAGCGGGCGCCTGGCTGACGCCGCCGGCGCCGACGTCATCCTCGTCGGCGACTCCCTCGGCATGGTCGTTCTCGGCTATCCCGACACGCTCAGTGTCACGGTGGAGGACATGCTCCATCACACCCGCGCCGTCGCCCGCGGCGCCGTGCAGACGTCGCTGATCGTCGGCGACATGCCGTATCTCAGCTACCACGTGTCGGTCGAAGAGTCGGTGCGCAACGCGGGCCGCTTCATCCAGGCCGGCGCGCACGCGGTGAAGGTCGAAGGCGGCAAGCCGTCGCGCATCAAGACGATCCAGGCCATCCTCGACGCCGAGATCCCGGTCATGGGCCACATCGGCCTCACTCCTCAATCCGTCAACGCCCTCGGCGGCTTCCGTCTGCAGGGGAAGAACAACGATGACGCGCGGCGCCTCATCGACGAAGCGATCGCGCTCGCGCAGGCGGGCTGCTTCGCGATCGTGCTGGAGATGGTTCCGTCCGAGCTGGCGGCGATCATCACGGAACGGATCAACATCCCGACGATCGGCATCGGCGCCGGCCCGCATTGCGACGGCCAGGTGCTCGTGTGGCACGACATTCTCGGCCTCTATGACGGCCACACGCCGAAGTTCGTGCGCCGCTATGCGAACGTCGGCGCGGACATGCAGTCCGCGATCGGGCAGTACCTCGCGGACGTCCGCGAAGGACGTTTCCCGGACGATGCGACCGAGGCTTATCACACGGCGAATGATGAGGAGCTGAAACGGATTTACGGCGCGGCGGGCGTGGCGCTCGACGTGCCTCCGAAGGCGCTCAACTGATGCTCATCGCGTCGACGATCGAAGCCGTGCGCGAGGCGGTGGCGACGGCGCGCGCGCACGGCAGGAAGATCGGCTTCGTCCCGACGATGGGCTTCCTGCACGCGGGACATCTGTCGCTCGTGCAGGTCGCGCGCGATGCCGGCGCGGACTTCATCGTCGTGTCGATCTTCGTCAACCCGCGGCAGTTCGGGCCGAACGAGGACTTCTCGCGCTATCCGCGCGACGAGGCGGGCGATCGCGCGCAGCTGGAGAGCGCCGGCGTCGACGTGTTGTTCCTTCCGCAGGTCGAGGTGATGTATCCCGCCGGCGCGGCGACGACGGTTTCCGTCTCCTCGGTCGCCAAGCCGTTGGAAGGCGAACGGCGGCCGGGACACTTCGACGGCGTGGCGACGGTCGTGCTGAAGTTGTTCAACATCGTGCAGGCAGACATCGCGGCGTTCGGTCGGAAAGACGCGCAGCAATGTGCGGTGATCGAACGGATGGTGCGCGATCTCGATGTACCGGTGCAGCTCGCTTTCGGCGATACGACGCGCGAGCATGACGGTCTCGCGATGTCGTCGCGCAACAGCTATCTGTCCGAGGAGGAACGGGCGAAGGCGCCCGCGCTGCGCCGCGCGTTGCGCGCCGGCGAAGAGGCGATCGCGCACGGCATTCACGACGTGGACGGCATCGAGCACCTGATGCAGAAGATGCTCGCCGAAACGCCGGGCATCGTGCTCGATTACCTCGTGGTCATCGACCCCGAAACTTTCGAACGTCCCGTCGATTTCGCACGTCCGCTGCTGCTCGCAGGAGCGGTGCGCGTCGGAAAGACGCGTCTGATCGACAACGTACGGATACGGTGAGCGGGCGTCTCGCCCGCGTCCGCGGCACGTCTCGTGCCGCGGTACATGTCGCGCGCCCGCATCTTCTCGCACGGCGGTACGTCTCGCTTCGGGGCACCGAAATGAGGCGACCGGGCGAGACGCCCGGCCGCTCGCGGCCGGGACGCCCGCTCACCGGTGTGCGCGCGAGAAGTCGATGAATCCGTTGTCGATGTCGACGGAGATCAGCTTCACCGTCACGCGGTCGCCGATGTCGAGGCCGTGCCCGCCGTGCAGCACCTTTCCCTCGATCGGCGGACGGAAGATGCGCACCCACGTACCCTTCGCCGACGCGCCGGTGACGATGCCGTCGAACTTCTCGCCGATACGGTCCGCGAGCAGGCAAGCCGCGGCTGACTTGCGCACCTGCCGTTCGACCTTGTTTGCCGCGTCTTCCTGCTTCGTGCAGTGATCGGCGAGCTCGCCGAGCTCCGCCTCGCTGTACGGCAGCGGCGCGCCGGCGAGGGCGGCCTTCACGAGGCGATGCGTGATGAGGTCGGGAAAGCGTCGATTCGGCGCCGTCGAATGCGAGTAGTCGCGCACGGCGAGGCCGAAGTGTCCGATCGATGCGCCGCCCGCCTCCTCGACGACGTACTCGCCC
>Ga0213876_10001361_pt1 | contig 15282 bp, 14 predicted proteins | sample BarmaccomBMRX_R9_FD_160113 | JGI IMG/M metagenome (GOLD analysis project Ga0213876, IMG submission 160113) | Root-associated microbial communities from Barbacenia macrantha in rupestrian grasslands, the National Park of Serra do Cipo, Brazil - RX_R9 | ecosystem: Host-associated > Plants > Roots...
AAGGCCGACCGCGCTGGTAGTCGAAAACGCCGACATTGCCGAGATCACGAGCGTTCCGGGCTGTAGAGAATCCACTTCTGTCACAACGCCATCGAAAGGCGCACGCACAACCGAATGGTCAAGCTGCCGCTCCGCCTCTCGCACTTGCGCCTCGGCTTGTTGATACTGCGGGTTTCCTGCGACCGGAATGCCGGGGCTGCCGCCGAGTTTTGCTAGCTGGGTCGCAGCAGTTTGCTGAAGCGCACGCAATTGCTGTTGCGCGGTGGCAAGAGTCAGGCGCGCCTGATCGTAAGTTGCCGCGGCAATGGCATTGGCCTTCAGCAGCCCCGCGTAACGCGCATAGTTACGCTTCGCCAGATCCACCTGGGCGCGCTGCGCGTCCACATCGCTTAGCATGCGCCGATAATCTTCTTTCATGGATTCGACGGTCAAGCCGCTTTGCGCCAATTGCGCCTTGGCATTGGCCAGCGCGATTTGAAACGGGCGTGGATCAAGGCGAAAGAGTACCTGCCCTTTCCGAACGCGCTGGCCCTCGCGTACATCCACGTCCTGCACCAGGCCGGAAACATCGGTCGAAACCATTAGCTTCGCAGCCTGCACATAAGCATCATCCGTCGAAACGTAGCGCCCGCCCAACAGCCAGAATGCCAGCGATATGACCGCGACAAGAACGACACCGCCGATCATAAGCAGGCGACGTAGCGCCGAGCGGTCCTCACGAAGTCTCCCGATGAACCCCGGTGGGGCCAAATCCCTTTCGGTCCTGGAATATTGTGATTGCGTGGCGGTATTTGAGATTGCCATTCTATTCTCCGGCGGCCTTCAACCGCGGAAGCTCGGACGCTTCCGATGTAAGTTTGGTCTTGATATGGAGCAGCGCATCAATAAGCGCGCCGCGGGCTTCTTCGTCGAGACCTTCCTGGATGCTTTCGCTGAGCGTGTCTCGGTAGGAACTGATCTCTTCGAGTATCGGTTGCGCGGCAGGCAGCAAATGCAGCCTGTTGATACGACGATCCGTGGGATCCGCCCGGCGTTCGACAAGTCCCCTGTTTTCCAGCCTATCCACAAGCCGCCCGATCGTGATCGGCTCCACCTCGCAGATTCCGGCCAGATCGTTCTGGGAGATGCCCGGTTGACGAGAAAGTCTCGCCAGGATGACCCACTGAGCGCGAGTCATTCCCCGGGCTCGCGCGCGTTGATCGAAGCGGGTGCGAAGCAGCCGCGCGACGTCGTGAAGGACGATCAGCAGATCCCGCTCGAAACCACGTTTCTTGTGCTCGCCTTTCATAGCAAGGGATAATATAAGCCACGCTATTAATGGATCAAGTGGTTCGAGAGTATTCGGGGGCGCAATTTGCGCTTGGCGATCGTTATTCCGCTGGCGCCAACGCCATTTTCGTTGGCATAGTTTAACGCGTTCATGTTGGGCTGACAGGCTGTGACTGACCCCCGTACTGCTCGCCTGCCGCAGTTTTTCCTGACCCCTGGGGGGCCCTGCCCTTATTTGCCGGGCCGGGTGGAGCGGAAGGTCTTCGCGCGGCTCACTGGCAGCCTCGCTCAACAGCTGAACGAAGCGCTCACCCATTCCGGATTCCGTCGCAGCCAAATGATTGCGTACAGGCCAGCCTGTGATGGCTGCTCGGCCTGCGTCTCTGTTCGCATCGTTGTTGATGAATTTCGCCCCTCTCGCAGCCACAGGCGAATATGGAAACGCAATTTGGATCTACGGCGCCGGGAGGTACGGGCTGAGGCTACCCGGGAGCAGTTCGCATTGCTCAGAACATATCTCGACTCCCGCCATGCCGGTGGCGGCATGTCGGATATGGGACTGTTCGATTATGTCGCCATGGTCGAAGAGACCCCTGTTAACACCCATATCGTCGAATATCGGCGCCCCGCAAACGGGGCTGCGCATGAGGTTCTTTTGGCTTGCGCGTTGACCGACGTGCTCCGCGATGGGCTTTCCATGGTCTACAGTTTCTATCACCCGGGGCAAACGATGCGCAGCTTCGGCACGCAGATGATTTTGGATCACATTGCAGAAGCAAAGCAACGTGGCCTGCAATACGTCTATCTGGGCTACTGGATAAGCGGCAGCGAGAAAATGGATTACAAGTCGCGCTTCCGTCCGATTGAGGCTCTTAGATCCGAAGGCTGGACGCGCCTCTAAGCACCTTCTTTACGTTTCCGTACCGCCAAAACGGGCAGTCCATTCCATGATCTGCTCATCGGTGATCTTGGCAAACAGCACTTGAGGGGAGCGGATGGGCTGCCCCGCTTCCAGCTGATCCAATTCTTCGTCCAATGAACCCGACGGCCAAGGAATTGTAACGCGGTCGCCCAGGGGCTGAATAGTCTCGTGAATCTGGCGTGCCATGGCTGGGATGACCGGCCATGCGAGATGCGAAAATATGTGTACCAGATTGAGGCCCAACCGCACCGAAGCAGCCGCGCGGTCGCGGTCGGTCTTGATTGTCGTCCACGGAGCTGCATGGGTGAGATATTCGTTTCCCGCCACCCAGATCGCGCGCAATTCTGCGGCCGCTTTGCGAAACTCGGCCCTTTCAAAGAGTTCCGCACAGGCTGGCACACGCTTGCCGAGTTCCGCGATGAGGGCATGCTCGTCCTCGCCGTAGGCGCCTTCGCCCGGCACGCGACCATCAAAGCGCGACGCGCAAAAGCGGGTGATCCGGTTGACGAAATTACCCAACACATCGGCCAGGTCTTTGTTGACCACGCCAGCAAAATGTTCCCAGGTGAAGTTTGAATCGGAGCCTTCCGGAGCATTGGCAATCAGATAATAGCGCCAGTAGTCTGCCGGCAGGATTTCCAGCGCGGTGTCCATGAATACGCCACGTTTTTGGGAGGTGGAGAACTTGCCGCCGTAATAGTTGATGTAGTTGAAGCCTTTCAGCTGATCGACAAGTTTCCACGGCTCATCACTCCCCATGACGGTGACGGGAAACCCGACGGTGTGGAACGGGATATTGTCCTTCCCCATGAACTGGAAATAGGCGACGTCCCTCGCCTCCTCCCCGAACCACCAACTTTTCCATTCGTTGCCGCGGTTATTCGCTTCCGCCCATTCCCACGTGGCGCCGATATATTCGATGGGTGCATCGAACCAGACGTAGAACACTTTGCCCTTCAGCTGGCCGTCACCGATGTCATCCGGCACCGGCACGCCCCATTCCACGTCGCGCGTGATCCCGCGGTCATGCAGCCCCTCGTCCAGCCACTTGTTCGCAATGGACGTTACCAACAGCGGCCAATCGTTCTTGTGGCTGGCGATCCATTCGCGCAGCTGCGGGACGAATTGCGATTGCTTCAGAAACAGGTGCGTGGAATCCCGGATTTCCAGATCGCTGGATCCTGAGATCGCCGAGCGCGGCGCGATCAGATCGGCGGGATCGAGCACGCGCGTGCAGTTCTCGCATTGGTCTCCGCGTGCGCTCGGATAGCCGCAATGCGGACAGGTCCCTATCACGTATCGGTCCGGCAGGAAGCGCCCGTCGGCGTTCGAATACACCTGTTTGGTCGAACGGATTTCCAGATGCCCGTTCTTCCACAGCTGGCGCGCGAAATGCTGCGTTAGTTCATGGTTGGGCCGGTTCGACGAACGTCCAAAGTGATTCCATGAAAGGCCGAACCGGCGGCACACGTCGGCCTGCGCTGCGTGCTGCTCAGCGCAGAAGGTCACCACGTCCTGGCCCGCTTCCAGCGCTGCAAGCTCCGTCGTTGAGCCATGCTCGTCGGTGGCGCAGATGAAGAGTGTTTCGACACCACGTGCGCGCTGAAAGCGTGCAAAAACATCGGCGGTCAGCATCGAGCCGACCAGATTGCCGAGGTGCTTGATGCCGTTGATGTACGGCAGGGCGCTAGTGATGAGGACGCGTCTCTTGCTCACGACGGCGCTTTTATCTGCAACGCATTGGATAGCAAACCTGCCTAGGGGATCGTCGAGAAATCGCGCAAATGTCGAAAATCCGCCTTGCCTGGCAAGTTCGGCTCCTCTAGCGTCATCGGGCACGCGGCGTTTTTCGCGAGTAGTCTGTGCTGCGTTGTAATCAGTAAATTTCGTCGTTGGACTGCGCGTTCTGGTCGTCGGGGCAGGCGAACCGGGCTGTAATTTGGTGCGGGCGGATGATAGGGGAAGATCATCGCGGTAGCCCTGAGGCTACTCTGGCGGGCAGTCTATTGACTGTCCGAGCGCGCGCCTGCCCACACAGCGTTTCCGGGCTGTTACACCACATCCTGACGGGCGCGGCCCGCTCTCTGCTGCTATCAGGTGTAGCTTCCGGCCCCGTGGCAAACCAGCTGAGAGCCCACGCCGTTGAAGATGCGACATACGCATTGCTTCGACAACAGCCCGAATTTTCGGCAGCACGAGTAATTACCGGACGCCAGATCCAGATACTGGTCCTGTTGTTTATGGCAGTGTTGGCAATCCTCTGGTTCAGCCCGCATATCGGGCCACTGTTGGTCACTGGGGTTGTCGCCGCAGGATATCTGGCGAACGCTGTCTTCCGTGCCTGGCTATTCTGGGTTGGCGCCGACCAAACCACAACCGAGATTGTGGGAACATCGAGCGTGAAGCCGCTTCCCGTCTATACGGTTCTGGTCCCACTGTACCGCGAAGCGAATGTCTTGCCCCGGCTCGCTTACTCGCTCCGGCAGCTTTCATATCCTCTTGACCGGCTAGACGTGAAACTGATCGTCGAGGAGGATGATTGTGAAACTGTTGCCGCGGCAAATTCTGCGGCAAAGGACGGGTTCTTCGAAGTCGTGGTCGTTCCTCCGGGCGAACCTCGCACCAAGCCGCGCGCATGCAATTATGCCCTGCAATTCGCCCGTGGCGATTTTCTCGTCATTTTCGACGCGGAAGACCGGCCTGAAGCGGACCAACTGCTCAAAGCCGTGCACGCGTTTGAACATTCCACTCCGGATGTCGCCTGCCTGCAAGCACGGCTTAATTTTTTCAACGCTCGGGAGTGCTGGATCTCGAGAATGTTCGCTTTGGATTATGCATTGTGGTTCGATTTTCTGCTTCCGGGGCTTGATCGGCTGGGCATTCCGATGCCGCTCGGAGGAACGTCCAATCACTTCCGCGTCGAAACGCTCCGCGCGATCCACGGTTGGGATCCCTTCAATGTGACCGAAGATGCTGATTTGGGGATCCGCCTCTCGCGCGTTGGCAAACGGGTGCGCACGCTGGACTCCACCACGTACGAAGAAGCGACAAACGCCACAGGAAATTGGTTACGCCAACGCACCCGCTGGCTTAAAGGCTATATGCAAACCTGGCTCGTTCACATGCGTGATCCCGGCCAGCTGCTGCGCAACGCCGGACCGGCCGGCTTTCTAGGATTTCAGCTTTTTGTGGGTGGCACGGTACTCTCTGCGCTGCTCAATCCGATCTTATGGCTGATCTTCTTCCTCTCGCTTTTTGTCGATGTGCCCTATCTTGGATTTTTAGGTGGCACTCACTTGCTTTCAGGCTGCGGCTTGCTATTCGGAAACGTCCTATTCGCATATCTTGCCATGCTCGGACCGCACCGGCGCGGGTGGCTGGATCTCTCACCCTATGCATTAACTGTTCCGATTTATTGGCTGTTGATCTCAGCCGCGGGGTATCGGGCTGTTTGGCAGCTTGTGCGCAATCCCTGGCATTGGGAGAAAACACCTCACGGTGTGACAAGGATGCACGACATGGAGGAGAGCGCGTGAGTTTCGCTCACCTTCCGCACGTTCTCGGTCTGGGTGCGCTACTGTTTTTTCTAAGTGGATTGATCTTCGTCCATCTTCGCGGATCGAATCTGAGTAGTTTCCAAGCCAGCGCGCTTGGCGGCTTGTCGTTGGTGCAACCCGGCTATCTTGATGGCAATGTAGGAATTTCAGCAGCGCTCCTCGCACTGGCAACGTTGGCAGTGGGCTTGGCCACACTTGCATTTGTGAAGCGGCAAGATCCGCGGCGCACGGTCCTGCTAGGCGGATCGCTGGCGGCTGCACAAATCGTCCACCCGCTTTGGGGAACGGCGGCAACCATCGTGCTGCCGTTCACTTTGCATCGATCATTGGGGGTCAGCGCCGAGCGTGTCACCGGTCTATACGTCTCCCTCCTATTTCTTCCCGCAATTACTTCGATCCTGCTGGTTTGTCTGACGGCAACCGGCGACCTTGACCCGCCCCGCTGGCCCTCTTTGTCGGATATGCCAGGCAAAATCAGCTTGCTTTCCGCAGCAAGCACGGTCCTCGCCGGCAGTGTCTTTCTGATTGCTTCAACTGTCTCCTTGAGAGGGGCGGGCCTTGCGGCTCTGGCCGTTACCGGAACGTTGGTACTTTTTACCAGTGTGGGTCTTCAAATGGTGGATCATAGCGCGCAGATCCTTCCATGCGCCGCCGCAATGAGCGTCAGTCTTCTGTTGGTGCTGGTGCCCTCATCCAAAAGCACAGTCCACTTCAGAACGGCTATTGCTGTTGTCACCGCGAATGCCGCATTTTCGTGGGCACTCCCATTTCTCACAAGATTGGGGCAGTCCGAATGAGCGTCCGGAACGCTTTCCGATTGCTGGTTTGCGGGACAGCTACGTTGTGGAGTTGTCACGCCAACGCAGGTGCGTGGACCTTGCCTGCGGGCGACACGCAGATCATTTCAGGCGTGATCTACAGTTCAGCAACGGAAAGCTTCGATGACTCGGGCGGCGCCGTTCCCACCCTATTCAGAAAGTTCCTTCTCCAAAGCTACGCCGAGCATGGGGTGCTCGATGATCTGACGCTTGTGCTTGCGCCGGAATACGCGATCGCGACCGTGGGCGGACCCGGCAGGCCGCTTATCCATGCCGATGATTTTGCGTTCAAGGCAGGCCTCCGATACCGGCTTACCGACAGGTTCGGCGTTTTGTCGGCGCAGGCATCGTACAAGACGGCTGGCGCGTTCGATATGTCGGTTTCCGTCAACAATGACTCCGGCAGTGAGTCCGAGTTTCGGCTGCTTTACGGCGCCAACTTTAGTTTGTTCGGACGAAATGCATATGTCGATGCCGAGATTGCTCAGCGGTGGATTGGGGGCGCTCGGCCTGACGAAACACCGATAGACCTGACGATTGGCCTGCACTGGTCCGACAAACTGACCTTCATGGCGCAGAGCTTTAACATCATTGCCGCGGGCAACGGTCGCCCACCCTACGGGTATTACCGGTCACACAAGATCGAAATGGCAGTGCTCCAGCGGCTTTGGAAAGGCGTCTATCTGGAAAGCGGCGCCTACATCTCCCCTATCGGCCAGAACTCCCTGGTTGAAAGAGGCGTCGATGCGTCCCTCTGGGTGGAATTCTGACACTTCGCCCTTGTAATTGAGAATGAGTCGCGAGTATAATCCGGCGGTAGTTTTGGCCGGTAAATTGGGTGCGTTTTTCTTTTCTATCCGCCGTCCTGCTTGTGGCCGTGGCGGGCTGCCGCAATGAAGGCGCGGGTATTCCGCTGGTCCTTCAGGGCCACCGCTTCAACCCTTCCGAGATTCACGTCAGGGCCAATCAGCCGGCCCTGATTATCCTCGCCAATCGCGACAATGTCGCCGAGGAATTCGATTCGGCCGCGCTCAAGGTCGAAAAGGTCGTTCCCGGAAACCAGACAGGCAGTGTGCGGATAAGGCCTCTGGCGCCAGGACGCTATCCCTTCATGGGTGAATATCATGCCGATACAGCACGCGGCGTCGTGATCGCGGAATAAGACATGCTGGCATCACTGATCATTGTTTTTCGTGAAGTCATCGAGGCTGGCCTGATTGTCGGAATCGTGCTTGCCGCAACAAAGGAAGTGCCGGCGCGTGGCCGTTGGGTTGCGGGGGGCGTAGGTGCGGGCGTTCTTGGGGCCTGTATCGTCGCGGCCTTTGCCGGCCAAATCGCGAATTTATTTTCGGGGGCCGGTCAGGAAATTTTCAATGCGAGTGTTCTGTTGCTCGCCGTTGTCATGCTCGCCTGGCACAACATCTGGATGTCCCGGCATGGGCGCGAACTCGCCAAGCATGTGAAGAATATTGGCGCCGCAGTGACTGCGGGTGAACGACCGTTATTCGCCATGGCAGTTGTGGTCGCTGCTGCCATACTCCGTGAGGGGTCTGAAGTCGTCTTGTTTCTCTATGGAATTGTACAAGGCACGACGGCGGCTTCGCTGCTCACGGGTGGAATGCTGGGCCTGGCGGGCGGCGTCGTGATTTCGGCGCTGATGTATTTGGGGCTGCTGGCAATTCCGGCGGGCCGGCTATTTCGCACAACGTCATGGCTGATCACACTGTTGGCGGCCGGTATGGCGGCCCAGGCTGTTCTTTTCGTCCAGAACGCGGGTTTTTTGAACGTTCTTACACGCCCCCTTTGGGACACATCATGGCTACTTCCCGATGGCGGCGAAGGATGGCGCGGCATTGTGGGCAAAATGCTCCATACCCTGATTGGATATACCGCGGCGCCGGACGGCGCTCAGTTGGCCGCATATTCTTGTACAATCGCGGCAATTCTTGTGCTGATGCGCATGGAGCGCAGATGGCGTTCGAACGGTCAGCTTGTTCCAAAAGCCGCCTAAAAAAACAACGCCGCCGAAGCCGGCGGCGTTGGTGCTTTGCGTTTACCGAGGCGGCGGACCATCGTCGGGCGGACCGTCCTCCTCCGGCGGACCTTCTTCATTGTCCGGTCCATATTCGTCGGGCGGCCCCTGATCAGGCCCCATCTCATCTTCGTCCTGGCCATACTGGTCATCGTATCCCCCACCGGTACTACCATACCCGCCGCCGCTGGGTTGCGCGGGAACCGGCTCCCACGATCCATGACAGCTGCGGACATACGGGTAATAGCCCTGCGGATCGCGGCAATAGTACCAGTAGTCGCCGTAATCTTCGGCGGCCTCGTCATAGTAGGTCTCGGAAACGTAGCCGGGATATGGGTAGACCGGGGCGTTGTAGAAGAACCAGCTACCATCGACCCACCACCACCAACCATTGCGCCCATGATGGTGGCCGTGCCACCAGCGGCCCCGCTGCCATGCGGCCCGTTCCCGCGGACTGAAGCGATTGACGTGCCAGCCCAGCCGCGCTCGGAAAGGGTTTATCCGAACGGTCACGCGACCTGGAGCACGAACCCGGAAGTTGGGCGGAACTCTGTGGGCTCGATCTACGCGGATAACCGCATGGGGTCTGCCCGCCGGCCCAATCCGGACCTTGGCCCGAACATCATGATCGGCGAAGGCCACGCTTGGGGCCACAAGAGCAGTTCCAAACAACGCGCCCAGCAGAAGTTTACGAGTTTGCATTATGTCCTCTCGGAAATGCCACGATGCACAATCCATGGAGTGGGCTGAACCCACCATGAACGGGTAGTTCATGGGTTTCGACACTCCGAAAGCGGTCTTTAACCCATTTCTGTCTTTGATGCAGGACCAAATTTGGCTCAAAGGTCCGATGGCACACCCCGAACAGGCAACCGCCGAAAATGGAGCATTACGGAGAAATGCAGCCCGCTCGGCCATCCTCGAGGCCGCGCGAAGCGTTTTGGCACGGGTAGGGACAACCGAGCTGTCGCTTTCTGTTGTGGCCATTGAGGCTGGTTTCAATGCCTCCACGGTCTTTGGACATTTTCGAAACAAGGACGAATTGCTGATCGCTGTTCTCGCCGAGGATCTGGCCAATATCGCCGCGACAATGCGTGGAGGATGGGCCCCTGCCGATTTCGAGAATTTGCAAATGCTTGCGGTACCCGATGCGTCCCAGGCGGAATTGGCAATTCCAGAGCATGAAGTGCCAACGCCGATTCTTGCGGCGGATTCAAACGTTGTCCGGTTGTACGGTGGCGATGCGTCGCCGATGAATGAGTTCTATCCGACTGTAGCGCCAATTCAGTCGGAGCAGGACCAGCCGTCTACAAGCGCGGAAATTGACGACGGCCGGTACGAGGTGGCTCGATTGCTCGCAGACATCGATTGCCGGCTAAAACGATTGGAGGATAGCGCAGCGAATTCAGTATCGCTTTCCGAGCATGGCATGAAGGCTTTGTTCGACCGCATGGAAGCATTTGAGCGTCAGCAGAACGACGCACTTGAAGCACTGAACGTGCGAACCGATGAATTGGTCCGTCGCCAAGGCGAAGCCGCGTCCGAAATGCACGTGGCGATCAACCATGCAGCGTCGCGAATCGAAGTTCTGGAATCCCAGCGTCGAGCGGACCAGGATCGTCCGTTCGGAAAAAAGATTTCTGACCTGCCGGTTCAGACTCCAGACGCTGTTCCTCCTTCCCCGCCAGACCTGGAGGAGTTGGATGACATTGAGGATACCGACTCCTATCGCAGCGCGGCAGAACGCGCGGCCTCGGCCGCAGCGACCCTCGCAACGATCGAAATCCCGGTTGCCAGCACGGGTAAGGAAGTCGCGCAGAAGCGTTGGATCCTGAAAGGGCGACATTATTTTCTCGCTGCTTTGGCAGTAGCCGTTGTATTTGTCGCCGCCGCAATTGCGGCTTTCCACGTGGGCCATGCCAGAGGGCGCGAACTGGCGACGGCCGGCGTCTCTATCCGGACCCATGTAAAGGCGAATGGCTCGGCTTCACACCACGACGGCACTCATCTCGAGGCTGCCAAAAGGTCCGCGCGTCAGGACGGGGAACCGCAACAGCGGCTCGCGTCCGCTGCCCAGCAGGGTAGCCCGGTCGCAGAGCTTACGTTTGGCCTGCAGCTTCTCCGTGGCGAGGGCACAATACCGAACAAGTTTGAGGCCGCGCAGTGGATTCGCCGGGCTGCGGAAAAGCGAAATCCGGTCGCGCAGTACTGGCTCGCCAGCCTATATGAGCACGGCGATGGAGTCGCCCCTGATGCAGCTGAGGCGGTCCGCTGGTACGAGGCAGCTGCCATACAGGGCAATCGCAAAGCGATGCACGCTCTCGGCATCGCGTACGCTCAAGGCATGGGAACCCAGAAGAATTACTCCGAAGCAGCCAGATGGTTTACAGGAGGCGCTGAGCTTGGCCTGGTCAACTCTCAATTCAATCTCGGCGTTTTATACGAACGGGGCCTTGGTGTTCCGCAAAACCTGCTTAACGCCTACAAATGGTACGCCATTGCCGCCGTGCAGGGAGACGCCGAGTCCCAAGCCCGCGTGGCAGCACTCAAGACTCAACTGAAAGCCGACGATCTCGCGGCGGGAGAACGCGCAGCGCAGAGTTTTCACGCCCGGACGCCGCTTGCCGAGGCCAACGATACGCCGGAAGCGGCAAGACTGCCCTAGACTTCCCTTTGCTGGCCGTCTGCAGTTGCCGGCGCCTCACATGCGAGTGCGAAGCCACATCCCCTAGTAGCCATATTTGGTCCGATGTAGGGTGTCGCCGTACCCATCAATAGCGCGACATGTCCGACACCGTTATTCCAGTCAGGTCTGAGTGGCGCGAGCGCGCGTTCATCGCCCGCGAGACCTACGAAAAAATGTATGCGCATTCGGTGCGCGATCCGGACGGCTTTTGGCGCAAAGAAGCGCAGCGGATCGACTGGGTAAAGCCTTTCAAGACGATCCGGAGTGTATCGTGGAATCCGGACAATCTCTTCATCCGATGGTTCGAGGATGGCACACTTAACGTCGCCGCCAACTGCATTGATCGGCATTTGCCGAGGCGGGCGAAGCAGACCGCGATCATCTGGGAACCGGACGATCCGGAACGAGAGCCGCTGCGCATTACCTACGAATATTTGCACGAAGAGGTCTGCCGCTTTGCCAACGTACTAAGGGCGCATGGAGTTAAGCGGGGCGACCGCGTGACCATTTATCTGCCCATGATACCGGAGGTGGCCTACTGCATGCTGGCCTGTGCGCGCATCGGCGCCGTCCATTCAGTGATCTTCGCCGGCTTCTCGCCGGATTCGATCGCCGGCCGTATTCAAGATTGCCAGAGCACCATCGTGGTTACTGCAGACGAAGGCGTACGCGGCGGCAAGTTAATCCCACTGAAAGCGAATGTCGACCAGGCGCTCGCCAAATGCGCCGGCGTGAATACGGTAATCGTGGTGCGACGTACTAGTGCAGGTGTGCCGATGCAGTCTGGCCGCGACCACTGGTATGATGAGGAATCACTAAAAGTCTCTGCTGAGTGCCCGGCAGAAGAAATGGGCGCGGAAGATCCGCTCTTTATTCTTTACACCTCCGGCTCGACAGGGAAGCCCAAGGGCGTGCTGCACACCTCGGGCGGCTATCTGATGTACGTGGCAATGACTCACCAATATGTCTTCGATTATCACGACGGCGACATCTACTGGTGCACGGCTGACGTCGGCTGGGTAACCGGCCACAGCTATATCCTATATGGGCCGCTGGCGAATGGCGCTACCACGCTGATGTTCGAGGGCGTGCCGAACTTTCCGACAACCTCCAGGTTTTGGGAAGTGATCGACCGTCACAACGTCAACATTTTCTACACGGCGCCTACGGCCATCCGCGCGCTGATGCGCGAGGGCGAAGAGCCGGTGAAGAAAACCTCGCGCGCCAGCCTACGGTTGCTAGGGAGTGTCGGCGAACCCATCAATCCCGAAGCCTGGCTCTGGTACTATCGCGTGGTGGGCGACGGCCGCTGTCCCGTGGTCGACACATGGTGGCAGACGGAAACCGGCGGCATTCTCATCTCCCCCCTGCCCGGCGCCACGGATCTGAAGCCTGGTTCAGCCGCGAAGCCCCTGTTCGGTATCCGGCCGCAGATCGTAGATGCCGATGGCAACGTTGTTGAAGGCGCCGCAAGCGGCAATCTGGTATTACTCGACTCCTGGCCTGGACAGATGCGCACGGTGTACGGCGACCATCAGCGCTTTATCGATACCTACTTCAAGACCTATCGCGGCAAGTATTTCACCGGTGACGGTTGCCGCCGCGACGAAGATGGCTACTGGTGGATTACGGGGCGCGTCGACGATGTGATCAATGTCTCTGGTCATAGATTGGGCACTGCCGAAGTAGAATCGGCGCTTGTTGCAAACCACAAGGTGGCAGAAGCAGCGGTGGTTGGCTTCCCGCATGACATCAAAGGCCAAGGTATTTATGCGTTCGTGACATTGAAAGCGGGCGAAGAACCTTCCGATGCCTTGGCAAACGAACTGAAGAGTTGGGTAGCTACGCAGATTTCGCCGATTGCCAAGCCCGACGTCATTCAATTCGCGCAGGGACTGCCTAAGACCCGGTCCGGCAAAATTATGCGCCGCATCCTGCGCAAAATCGGCGAAGGGGATATCTCGAACCTGGGGGACATCACCACTTTGGCCGATCCCGCCGTCGTGGATGACTTGGTGAAGAACGCGCGGTGTTGAGCGGGAGGGGAATATGCTGAGGCTGATTGGCGGGGTGGCCGCAGGCATTGTGGCCTGGTTTGTGATTGTCACGATCCTCAACCTAGGCCTGCGCTATAGCTGGCCTGACTATCATGCGGTGGAGAAGGCGCTGACTTTCACACTGCCCATGATGATCGCGCGGCTGAGTGAGAGCGGCGTGAGTTCAATCGCAAGCGGCTATGTCGCCGCCACAGTCAGCCGTAACCGGTTCTCCGCGCTGGGCTCCGGCGTCCTGCTGCTGATCCCATTCGGCTACTATCATTTAGCCGTGATCTGGGACAGGTTTCCGCCTTGGTATCACCTCGCCTTCCTGGTTTCCCTCATCGTCCTAAGCTGGCTCGGCGGGCTGTTGGCCAACAGGCGGCCAGCGCTCCGTTAGGCGTAAGCGTCCATCGCTTTTGCCAAGATTATGTCTTTCTCCGTCAGACCCTCAACAGCGTGCGTCGTAAGCGTGACCTCGACCCGGTTATAGACGTTAAGCCACTCGGGATGGTGGTCCATTTTCTCCGCGAGAAGCGCCGCGCGACTCATGAACCCGAACGCTGCGTTGAAATCCTTGAAGCGGAAGGTTCGCGTAATTGCGTTTCGTCCCTCAACGTCGCGCCACTCGGGTAGCTCATTCAAGGCCGCGGTGCGCTCCTCGCCATCGAGTTTTTGCATTCCAAAGGTCTCTCAAATCAAGGCATACTGGCGTTCCGCGGCATAGATGCTGCCATTCGGTGTCAACCGGCTGGAGTAAAGCGCAAATTCTGTGACCTCAAAAGGGCTGCTTGCGTATAGCGAGTGATCGGCCAGATATTCCGCAACCCGTGCGGTGGGCGACCCGCGCAAGCGCGCGAGCGTCACATGGGGCGTGTATTTCCGCTCCTCCGCCGGAAAACGCAGCCGCTGGATGGCACTCTCAATCTTCCGTTGTAGATGCATGAGCGCATTATTGGGCGCAACGCCCGCCCACAATGCCCGTGGCGTCTTCCCTCCGAACGCTCCGACAGCCGTTAGCTGCAACATGAAGGCCGGCGCGAAAATCGACGCGAGTGCATCGTCTATGGCGCCGGCATCTTGCTCGTCCACTTCGCCGATGAAACGCAAAGTCAGATGCAGTTGCTCTCGCGTACTCCACCGCGCACCCGGCACGCCAGACTGGAGCGTTAGAAGGCTGTGCGCCACGTTATCCGGGAGGCCGAGGCCAACGAACAGACGGATCACGTTTGGGCGCCGGCCAATCGGCCCAAAGGCAGCGCGCGCCTGAACAAAAGGATCGTTGCGGCGTACGCGAGGCTGCCGGCAATAACTGCCCCCACCAGCATGAGTTCATCATGAAAGCGCATCGCGCCCATATCGCCCACCAGCATCGCCCCGCCCCAAGCGCCCATCCCTGTCGCGGACGCCGCCAGCACGATAGGCAAAACAGCTTTGCGGAAACCGCTATCGACAGAGAGCAACGCACGCTTCCGTCCAATGAAAGCGAGGATTGCCACGTTCAGCCAGGCACCGATCGAGGTCCCCAGCGCCACGCCGGCGATGCCGAGATGAAATACCCAGACCAGCACGACCTTAAGGGTGATATTGCACAGCATGGCTGCCACAGTGATCCGCGCGGGTGTCGCTGTGTCGTGCCGGGCATAAAATGTGCTCGCCACAATGCGCACCAGCGCAAATGCCGGCAATCCCACGCCGTACGTTGCGAGCGCGATCGCCGAAAGCTCCGCTGCCGTCTTGTCGAAGGCGCCATGAGCAAAGACGGCGCGCATGATGACATCCGGCACCGCCACGAATACCGCGGCAAATGGCAGAATGAGGAGTAACGAAAGCGATGCAGCCCGGTTTTGCGCTCCGTTCGATCCAGCCTGATCGTTCCTGGCCAAGCGCGTCGACATCTCCGGCAATAATACAGTGCCGAGCGCAATCCCGAGCACGCCGAGCGGCAGCTGATTGATGCGA